>Ga0326727_10024046_pt1 | contig 11560 bp, 6 predicted proteins | sample MB2enrmetagenome_FD_207643 | JGI IMG/M metagenome (GOLD analysis project Ga0326727, IMG submission 207643) | Lab enriched peat soil microbial communities from McLean, Ithaca, NY, United States - MB29MY | ecosystem: Environmental > Terrestrial > Soil > Wetlands > Peat | place: USA: New York... | reverse complement strand
CTCTGTGCAGTGGCTATCTGCACGCCATCGAGCTTTCCCGCAGCCAGCGCAAGCGCGAAGTTCATTCGACCGAGCATCGCGCCCGAGTTTACCCAGCTCTCGGCTTTCATCGAGTAGCCGGTGGGCGGCTGCGCTCCGTAGAGAGGCATTCCCATGCGATTCAATGCGTCCGTCAGCGGCTGGGTACGGCGCACTTCGGCACCGGTGGCTCGCAGACAGGAGACGACAAACTCCAGAGGAGTTTTCACCTTGGAGCGATACTCCTTTTCGTCCCAGAACTCAGGCGCCGCCAGCATTGCCTTCAACACGCTGCGAATATCGCCATCAGTCGCCAGATAGCGCCGGGCCATCGCATCCACCAGGGCCGGGGGCGGGGTATCGCTGACGAAGCGCTGAGCAAGCTTGTTGCAGATGAAACGGGCCGTCGCCGGCTGGCGTGCCAGCATCTCCAGTGCCGCCTCACCCTCCTTTTCGCCGTTCTCATGGAAGAGCTGCCCTAAGACAATCTTGTCGCCGGGCTCGTGTCGCTGCGGACGAAAGACGTATCCGCCTCCCTGCCGTGGCTCTTCCAGCGTCCATCCGGTCAGCACGCGAGCCAGTTCGGTGACATCCTTCTGGGTGTAGCCGCCGTTCACGCCCAGGGCGTGCAACTCCATCACCTCGCGGGCGTAGTTCTCATTCAGTCCTGCGGCTGGTTTTCCATTGTTGTGGAGACGCGCGGCGGCGGGAGAGTTTGGCCCTACGCTCTCCCAGTTGTCCAGATACCAGAGCATCGCCGGACTCTTCGCCGTTGCCAGCAGCAGTTCCTTGAACTTTCCCAGTGCCAGCGGACGAATCACGTCGCGCTCGTAGCTGGTCACCAGGTAGCGATCCGCGCCTTTCCCCAGATACACATTGAAGTGATTGAACCAGAAGTCGGTCATGACCTCCTGCAACTGCCGCTCGCTGTACGTCGCGCGCAGCAGTTTGGAAATCATCAGCTCGTTGTTGACTACGGCCACCGGGTTCTCCAGGGCCATCAGTCGCTCGCGCTGCTGCGGAGTCATATCGGCCATCAATCGCTCGCGATCCTGGGCCGAAAGAGCCCGCCAAAAACCTCTCTGCTCGTCCTGGTCTTCGTTCGCCAGTTTCTGAATCCGGGCATCGGCGCCCAACTCCATCAGGTCCAGAGCCTGCGCCCGGGCATGATCGCGCGCGCTCAGTCGCTTCTCCTTCATCTCCGGCGAAAGTTCATCGGGATTCATCGCCAACAGATCGGCAGCTTCCGCGGCAGCAACGTTTTTCTTCGCCTGTTTATCACTGAGCCGCGCCAGCCCGGCCGCATAGATCGCTTTCAACTGCGGATCGGTGGGCATCGGCAGCTTGCCCTCCGCAACCGCTCGTAGAATCGGCGGGGGAGGAAAAGCCTCGGTCATCTGTCGCGAAGACATGTGCAGAGTGCTGTAAGGAGCCAATCGAGCATCCAGGGCCGAGTCGTCGATCTTTTCGGGTTCGAGTTGGCGGGCGATCCAGCTGTCTACGCCCATCGCCATCACTCGCTGCACCTCTCCCGGACGCGGACCGAAGGTCAGTCGGTTCAGTGCGTGAATCGCTCTCTGCCGCTCGTCCATCGACGGCTGGGCCCGCTGCGCTTTTCGAGAGGCTCCCCAGCCGGAGGCCGCGCTTGCCAATAGCAACAACATAGCCGCAGCCGGCCATAGGCGCCAGGCGTTTCCAGGAGGCATTCGCATTCCTCACGGCGAGAGTCCGCCTCCACGTTTGAACCCCGTCCGAAGGAATTCGTTGCGGCTCATGCAACTTTCTATAAGTGTGTGGGAACGGACTGCTCCGGCTCGCGCCGGGGCTGCCTCACCGATGTCGAAATAGGACGTGCGCCTCTTACACGTCGTCCTCTTCCGAAGTGAAGCGCCCGACTTTACCGGATCGAAGTGATGACGTCTACTTACTGGCTTGCTGAATAATCGCCACGAACGATATTCAGCCTGCGCATCTTGTTCTGAAGTGTGGTCCGCTTAAGGCCGAGGCGCTCTGCCGCTCCACCTTTGCCGGATATCCTTCCAGAGGCGTTTTTCAAAGCGTCGAGGATCAGCCGCCGCTCAGCTTGCCGGATCGGCGACACGGCCAGAACCATGGTGGGGCTTGAAACGCCCTTCAGCTCCGAGCGTGGAACATCCAGTTCGTCTCCTTGCGTGAGAATCACGCAACGCTCAATGAAGTTCTCCAACTCGCGGATATTTCCCGGCCAATCGGCATTCATCAGTGCGTCCATCGCCGACTTCGAGATATACCGGATCTGCTTCTGCATCCGGCGGGAGAGCCGCGAGACGAAGAAGGGAACCAGCAGTTCGATGTCTTCACGTCTATCGCGCAGCGGCGGGATTTCGATGGGAAATACATTCAGCCGGTAAAAAAGGTCCTGGCGAAACTGATTGTTGCTGATCATCTCTTTCAGGTTGCGGTGTGTGGCTGCAATCATTCGCACATCCACATGGATGGTCCGGGCGCTTCCAAGCCGTTCGAACTCGCGCTCCTGCACCGCACGCAACAGCTTCGGCTGCAGTTCCAGATTGATATCCCCGATCTCGTCAAGAAAGAGCGAGCCTCCGTCGGCGAGCTCGAATCTGCCCTTCTTCTGCATGAGGGCTCCGGTGAAGGCTCCCTTCTCGTGCCCGAAGAGGTCGCTTTCCAGCAGTCCTGTGGGAATCGCAGCGCAGTTCATGCGCACGAAGGCACGTTCACAACGTGAGCTGAGTCTGTGAATGGCGCGTGCAACCAGCTCTTTTCCCGTGCCCGTCTCTCCGTGCAGCAGGACGGTGGAATCCGTCGGCGCAACGATCGAGATTTGCTGCAGCACCTTCTGGATGGCCGGGCTTCTGCCAATGATGCCTTCGAAGCAGGCATCAGAGCTGATCTCCGTATTCAGATACAGCCGATCATCTTCGAGCGCGCCAACCCCGGCAAAGCTTCTTGTCGCCAGGTCTCCGAGGTCTGTGAAAGCAACGGTCGCGTGAGCCATAGTCCCTCCACTACTTGCACTTGCAGTTCTTCGAACTTTTGGTCACTGAGTTCAGCCGTCCTGGACTGAACTCAGATGTTGTACTGATCGGTCCCAATGAACAGCATTCTCCATCGGAACCGCATTCGCGGGCTACCCCACATCGGGGCGGCTGCGAACTCTTGGGAGGCGGGCAGAAGCCTCTTTCGAGCCGGGAATTTGACTGATGGGAATGCTAAAGGAGGGAGTCAGAGCTGTTTGCGAGGTGGAGCTTCGATGCGCTTCCACCCGAAGAGGCGGGTATCAATGGACCATAACCCCGGTCCCAACATAGCCAGGGAGCCACCCATGGTGCCCAACAGAGCTGGAACCAATATCTCTCCGGGAAGCGTCAGAAGTTGCCACAGCTCAACCGCGGCCACCAACATGCCTGCGATCGGCGTCCAGAGGCCGGCGATGAGGAGGAGTCCGCATCCCGCTAGCAATGCGGCACTTATTGCCGTGCTTATCGGCGGGTCGTGCCAGAGCGTCGAGATTGCGCTCAACATAAGCGCAGAGCCGACGACCAGGCGCATGAGAAGCAATCCGATGCCAGGCCAACCACCGGCGAATGTTGAATATAGGCGTCGCACGCAGGCACCTTTCCGGACCTCTATAGGCTCCTTCTTTGCGAAGAAAAGCGAAACCCCAAAAGGAGTTCAAATCATCACTCTTTGGAGTTCCGCGATACGAGCAGGCGGCGGAAGCTACAGCTCGATGATTCCCCTCTTGAGGCCGATCATTGCAGCATGCGTCCGGTCGTTGGCGCCCAGCTTCGAAAGGATGGACTTGACTCGACTCTTGACGGTCTCTTCCGTGATCGAGAGCTGATCCGCAATCTGCTTGTTTGCATAGCCAGTCGCGATCAGTCGCAACACGAGGATCTCTGCCGGTGTCAGGGCTTCATCCGCCGCATGCTCGGCGATTTCGTACGAAGCCTCCGCGGAAAGCCTCTTTTTTCCAGCATGGACGGCACGGATCGTATCCAGTAATTCCTTGTGCAATGTGTTCTTGAGCAGGTAGGCCTGAGCACCGGCCTTGAGTGCACGGAGGATCTGTGCATCGCCTGCGTAGGTCGTCAGCACGATGATTTTCGCGTCGGGAAATTCGTTTCGAATGGCAATAAGAGCGTCGACGCCGTTCATCTCCGGCATCTGCAAATCCATCAGCGTGATGTCCGGACGGTGCATGCGGAATTGCTGGATAGCCTCGCGGCCGTTCGACGCTTGACCGACCAGATCCATATCCGGTTGGGTCCCAACTAGACCGGCGATTCCCTGGCAGACGAGTGGATGGTCGTCAACCGTCAGAACTCTTATTCGAGAGGTATCAATGCTCAAGATCTGTCCCCTGGCTCATGCCTTTTCGCGACAACCAGGAACGTCTCCGTGCCGCGTAAGTGCTACCGGCAGGGAGGCGCAGCTCCACTTCGGTTCCCGCATCGACTTCGCTCCACACCGTCAGCTTACCTCCAATAAGTGTGGCGCGTTCGCGCATACTGTGCAAGCCAAAATGTCCCTCACTGCCCTGGCGGGCGAGAATCTGCGGATCAATACCTTTTCCATCGTCCCGAACACGCAGTCGAAATTGCTCGTTGTCATAGCGGATTTCAACTTCGACCTGCCGCGCATCCGCGTGCCGGAAGGCGTTCCTGAGCGCCTCGGCTGAAACCTTGAAAATCTCGTCGCGGATGAGGGGATGCAGATCTCGCGATTCTCCCTCGACGGCTACGCGGAATGCTGCCGACCGTTGGTTGTTTGAGTCAGTTGCCAGCTCTTCACCAAGGGTGCTTATGGCCATTGCAAGATCGTTGGTTTGGACTGTGGAAGCGCGTAGTCCCTGTACCGCATCCCGGCCTTCAGTGATCGCGTCCGCGGCCAGATCGATCGCTCTTTCAAGCTTCTCTTTCGCTTCTAACGGACTTTGTGGCAGCAACTGGAAAACAATCTGGAAACGGAGTAGCAAGCCATGGAAGCTCTGAAGCAGGGTATCGTGAATCTCCCGTGCGATCCGCGTGCGCTCGCTGACCCTCGCCTCCAGCGCCACCTCGAACTGATGATGTAATTGCCGGACACGCCACTGGTAGACCGCCCACAGCAGCGTCAAGAGGAGGGCCACACAGAGCGCGCGGAACCAATTCGTCTGGTAGTACGCGGGAGCGACGGAGAAATCCAGCCTGGCGGCATTCTCATTCCAGATGCCATCGCTGTTGCATGCCATCACGCGAAATGAGTACCTCCCCGGAGGCAAATCCGTGTAGAACGCCTGCCGGCGCGTGTCGACCTCGTGCCATTCACGGTCGTAGGGGGCGAGCAGGTAGCGAAATTTCACCTTCTGTGGAATCAGAAAGCTGGGCGAAGTGTAATCAATCTGCAAGTCACGCAACTTCGGTGGAAGCTTGAGGTTCTCGGTTGCGGCATATTCCTTCCGATCGGCGGTGACCGATTGGATGTAAGTTTCCGCCGTTAACGCTTTTTGCGAAAGTCTGGACGGGTCCACCATTTGTACGAAGATTCCGCTTGCAAACCACACTCGCCCATCCGAAGAGTACGCCGCCGAATTGAAACTCGGCCGCCCTGCATGGGCTCCATCTAATTCGTCGTAGAGGCGAGTCTGCACGATCACTTCCGGATTCGTCCACCATCGTTGCAACTCGGAATCCGGCAACTCGACGATGCCGCAATCCATGTAGAGCCACCAACGTTTTTCTCTGTCCTCAATAAAGGAAGTCACGAAGTTGCAGGGCAGGCCGTTCTTCGTCGTCATCCGCTGCACTTTGCCTTGCCGCACTCCGACCAACCCGTCGGCAGAGCCGGCAAGCACCGAGCCGTCTGCGTTAGCGACGATCTGGCGGATAAACGGATCGCCCTTTACGTTGAGCGGGAATGTCTCCACGTTGCCAGGGCGGAATAAGGCAAGGTCACCCTTCAGAGTTCCTATCCAAATTCCTCCCCGTGGATCCGGCGCAAGGGTGCGGCCCGTGGGAATTTGCGACTCTGTGAACTCTTCACGCACCTGGAAATCGCGGATACGAACAAGCCTGTGCGGGTTGCTGAAGCACTCCGCCCAAATATTCCCATCAATGTCCTCGGCCATTCCAACCACAAGCCCCAGCGGCTTGTGATCGGGTTCGGGCAGGCGATGGAAGCGCCCATTCTTGAATAAATAGAGTCCGGCATCCACTCCCACCCACATGTTCCCGGCTCGGTCTTCCAGCATTGAGGTGACTTGATCACCCGGAAGACCATTTCCCCGGCGAATGGATGAGACGGTCCCGTTCTTCTCAATGTGATCGAGAGAGCCAACGTTTGCGACCCAGATTGTGCCATCTCTGGCAGCCAGAACTCCCGTCGCTGAATCATTCCCCAGGCCCTCAAGGGTCGAGAAACTGGCGATGCGCGGATCGCGAAACCTGTCGATCCCTTCAGGAGATGCAGCCCACAGAATTCCTTCTTTGTCTTCAAAGACAGAGTTCACTGAATCGCTGGACAAGCCGTCCGCCCGTCCGTAGTGGTCCACATCATTCCCACGTATCCGAAACAGTCCGTCACCGACGGTGGCGACCCAAAGACTGCCGTCGCGGTCGAAGGTCATGTCGTGGACACGGAGCTTGCTGCCGTCGAAGCTGGGCGTCACAAAGGGTTGGAAGACACCGTTGATCAATCGTCCAAGCCCTCGCCCGGCTCCCGCCCGCAGTATGCCGACCCAGAGGGCCCCATCGGAGCCAAGCGCCATGCACGCGATCCCGCTCTGTCCCGCGTTGGATTTCAGAGCTTCGATCGGGTACGTCTCCGAGATGCCCTCATGCCAGTGGACAACAGCCGTCTGTCCTCCGAGCCAGAAGCCGCCTTTCCGATCAGCCAGTATTGAGTTCAACGGGGAAGTTGTAATTCCATCGGCTTTTCCGAAACACCTCACGGCGCGATCGGTAACATGGCAAAGGGGTGCGTCTGTGATGCGGTTATCGCCTCGCACCACCCACAGCGATCCATCGGAATCTTCACTCATGCTTTGAAGAGCGCGGAGCCCATCTAACTCGAGCTGAGAGGTGACAACCCGACCCTTCATGTGAACGATCCCGCGTATGCCAGATACCCACAGCCCCCCCGCGTGGCCGCCAAAGGCATTCACTATCTGGCCAAAAACATTGTCTTTCTTGCTGATCGAACCATAATTGGGAGGCCCATCCCAGGAAACGAACCGAACGCCATCGAAGGTCATCATATCGCCCGATACAAACCAGAGAAAACCGTCTGAGGTTTGCCCGATCGCATACCCGCCATTCGGCACGGAACCATCTCGCATCAGCCAGGCGGTGTGGATGTACTGGGTGAGACGTTTATTGGGATCGAGGGCATGAGCCGAGCCGACCAGCAACAGAAAAACGAAACAAAAGCTCAGTGTGACCGCGATTGCGGTGCGAGGCAATCTGAAGCGGAGCAGAATCGGTCGGTGAGAAGCCGTTATTCCCATGTTCGCGCCCGAACATTATGCTTTGCTTTTGGCCGGCTTGTCGATTCCGGCATTGGGAGAAAGTGGTCGCAGTCCGGCCTTGCCGCTCTGGCGTATGATGTCTACGCCATGGAACTGCGCGCCTGCCGCTGCCGTGCGGTGCACCAGGCGGCGCATTCAGCGCGGTGTGCAGGTTCGCCGCCGCATCTTGTAAGGAGAGACACTGGTGAAGCGCTCAATCATTCTGACAGCAATAATCTTTGCCTTCGTCCTACCCGCGTTTACGCAGGATAAACCGATGCCCAATGCAATGCTTCCAAACGCCACCGCTCCAAACGCCGCCACGCCCGCGTGGATGGCCTCCGAAAGCGCCTCGCTGGAGTCCGCGCTGGTCGCCAGGTATGGCGAAGCTCAGCGTCCGCGCCTGCAGCGCGGTCTGAAGCAGGTTGCGGAGTTCTGGCGCACCGAAGACGGCAGCGCCGCGGAGTTCCGCAGCTTTGTGACCGATAACTTTGCGGGCGACAGCACGGCGCTGGACACGATGTTCAACCGCTTCCAGAGCATGCTCGAACAGCTTGACGGCCACATGCAGGAGATCAGCCGCGAGTTCCGCACCCAGAGCGATCTCGATCGCGGTCCGATCATGCCCTATGACGACATCTTTGCCGGTTACGATCCGTCGGCGCATTTTCTGGATGACGCCTTCCGCAACAAACTGGCCTTTGTGGTGCTGCTCAACTTCCCGCTGACCACGCTGGATGAAAAGCTGCACGACGGACCCACCTGGAGCCGCCGTCAGTGGGCCGAGGCGCGACTCGCCGACCGCTTCTCCAAGCGCGTTCCCGGTGAGGTTTCGTTGGCGATCAGCGAAGCGGCCTCCGAGTCCGAGCGCTACATCTCCGAGTACAACATCTGGATGCATCATCTGGTCAACGACAAAGGCGAGCGGCTCTTCCCAGCCAAAATGCGTCTTCTCTCGCACTGGAACCTGCGCGACGAGATCAAGGGCGATTACGCCGACGGGCAGAACGGACTGGCCAAGCAGCGCACGATTCAGCTGGTGATGGAGCGCATCGTCACGCAGAGCATTCCGCAGGCGGTGGTGAACAACCCCGGCGTGGACTGGAATCCTGTCACCAACACGGTGAGCGCGACTCCCTCTTCAGAGCTGGATGGGACAGCCAAAACCGATGTGAAGGCCGTGGCCAGCCACGAGCCGGACACCCGCTACGCCACGTTGCAGAACTGCTACAAGGCGGTGCGCCGGGCCGATCCGTACTCGCCGACCGCGCCTACGCACATTGCGCGCAGCTTCGATGAGAGCCGCGAGATTCCCGAAGCGCGGGTGCGAGCGATGCTCGAGCAGTTGCTCGCCTCGCCGATGGTGCCGCGTGTGGCTGCGCTGATCGAAAAGCGGCTGGGCCGCCCGCTGGAGCCTTTCGATGTCTGGTACAACGGCTTCCGCGCGAAGTCGAAGTACAGCGAGGCCGAACTCGACCAGATCGTAGCCAGGAAGTATCCCACGCCGGAGGCCTACCAGAAGGACATTCCCAACATGCTGCGGCAGCTCGGTTTCCCGCCGGCAGACGCCGACTCGATCGCGGCCAACATCGTGGTGGACCCGGCACGCGGCTCCGGACACGCCATGGGCGCGAGCTTCCGCGAAGGGCATCCGCACCTGCGGACACGCGTCGAGAAGAGCGGCATGAACTACAAGGGCTACAACATCGCCGTGCATGAGATGGGACACAACGTGGAGCAGACGCTCTCCATGAACCGCATGGATTACTACCTGCTTCACGGCGTGCCGAACACGGCCTTCACCGAAGCTTTGGCCTTCGTCTTCCAGGCTCGCGACCTGCAACTGCTGGGCCTCGAGACGCCCGACCCGCAGGCCGAGGCAATGTCCACGCTGAATGATTTCTGGGGAGCTTATGAGATCGCCGGAGTAGCGCTGGTGGACATGGGAGCCTGGCACTGGATGTACGACCATCCTGAGGCCACTCCCGCCGAGTTGCGCGAGGCCACGCTGGCCATCGCACGCGACGTCTGGAACAAATACTACGCGCCGGTCTTTCACAAGAAGGACGTCGTCCTGCTTGCCGTGTATTCGCACATGATCGACTCGTTCCTCTATCTGCCGGATTATCCGATCGGCCACATGATCGCCTTCCAGATCGAGGAGCAGGTGCGCAAGACGGGCACGGTAGGACCGGAGTTCATGCGAATGGTGAAGGCAGGAGACGTAGCTCCGGACATCTGGATGCGCAACGCCACCGGCCAGCCGGTTTCGCCGGACGCCATGCTGCATGCACTGGAGCGCGCATTGGTTCAGATGGGCGCATAACGATGCTGACGCGAGGGTAGCGCTGATCGTTCCGGTGCGCTACCCTCGTGCTACTATCTGCGGGCAGGCGGATAAACCGTGCGCGTCCTCTTAATCTCGGCTGCAAGTGATGCGGGGAGCATGATCCCGCTGCCGCTTGGGCTTGCCTGTGTCGCGCAGGCAGCGGAAGCCGCGGGGCATGAAGCGCGGCTCTTGAGTATGAGTTCCGCCGCGGATTGCGAGAGAAGCATTCGGCACTCAATCGAGCAATTCTCACCTGAGCTTATCGGGCTTTCGGTCAGAAACATCGATGATCAGAACATGCAGTCGCCGCGATTCCTGCTGGAAGATTTGAAGGGCGTGGTAGCGGCGTGCCGTGAGTGCAGCCCTGCTCCTATCGTTCTCGGTGGTGCGGGATATAGCATCTTTCCCGATTCCGCACTGGAGTATCTGGGCGCGGATTTCGGCATTTGCGGCGAAGGGGAGCGAGCTTTTCCAGCACTCTTGTCATGGCTCCAGCAAGGACGCCAGGCTGCCCCGCCTTCTTCCACGTACTTTCCAGATGCATCGCATACTTCCGCCGAGTTCCGTCGCGAGCTCGACAGCTTTTCGCTACCGCAGCCCCGCCTCTGGCTTGACTTTCCTGGCAGCCAGGAATGGCGAATTCCGGTGCAAACAAGGCGTGGATGTCCACTTGACTGTTCGTATTGTTCTACGAGTGCAATCGAGGGCCGGCCAGTGCGCCTGCGTTCCCCGGATTCCGTCGTGCGGTGGTTGGCCATGCTGCGCGAGAAGGGATTCAGGCACTTTCATTTCGTGGACAACACCTTCAATCTGCCGCCCCACTACGCAAAGGAGTTGTGCCAGAAGCTCATCGAGGCTGAACTCGGCCTGGATTGGTGGGCAATTATTTACCCGAAATGGCTGGACGCTACACTCGCAGAACGGATGGCGAGGGCAGGATGCTCGCTTGTAAGTCTAGGATTTGAGAGTGGCTCCGATGCCATCCTGCCGCAGTTGAATAAGCACTTTACCTGCGCAGAGGTGAGGGAGATTTCGAATACTCTGGCTGCAGTGGACATAAAACGTCAGGGATTCCTTCTATTGGGCGGCCCTCAGGAGACCAGGGAGACTGTCGAAGAGAGTCTGGAATTTGCAGAAAGTCTTCATTTGGACATGCTGAAGGTTACTACAGGAATAAGAATCTATCCGGGTACACGGCTCGCCTCGGTTGCGATTGCCGATGGGCTGATTCGCGCTCACGACAATTTACTCTTTCCGCGTTTTTATATGGCGAATTCGCTTCGTGATTGGCTCCCGCAACGGGTTGCCGGATACGAGAATGTTACCGCCCCAACTCAACCGCGGTGACGGGATCGAGCAGGTGAACTCGCGTTTATAGGGCTTCAGAATACTCACGCCTCTCTCGCGTTCATCAGAGTTGCACAAATCACGCGGCGAGATGTAAAAAGGGCTATTCTCCAAGACTCTGGCCAAAGCTGGCAGCGCCCGCGAACACCGGCTCGAGGGGATTCCCGATACTCAGGAGGATTGATGCACAGGTTGCGCGCAGTAGTTCTGTTCGTCCAGTTGATGGTTTTGGCGCTCTCGCTTCAGGCTGCCGACAAGCCGAAACCCGCTCCGACGGCGGCCGTTGATCCGTATGGTGAAGTGCAGCCGGCTGTCGAAACCATCGATCTGGGCATGTACGCGCGCATTCGTGACGAGGGGATCAACCACTCGCATGT
>Ga0326727_10024045_pt1 | contig 11560 bp, 5 predicted proteins | sample MB2enrmetagenome_FD_207643 | JGI IMG/M metagenome (GOLD analysis project Ga0326727, IMG submission 207643) | Lab enriched peat soil microbial communities from McLean, Ithaca, NY, United States - MB29MY | ecosystem: Environmental > Terrestrial > Soil > Wetlands > Peat | place: USA: New York... | reverse complement strand
ATAGTCTCGACGTTCAACACGCCATTGTTGCTCCCGTTGTTTACGCTTGCACCCTGCGAGCTATTATGCAGCGGTCGCTTCGCCCGAACAATCTGCATCGACTATTCGTCGCCCGGGCTACGCTGAGATCGCAATCGAGCCCTCCGTATTTGCGAAAGCATTATACGAAGTCTTTAGGCTAACCAAACCGTCATGCCGAGGATTTTCTGTACGGGAAACTTGTTTTCAATTAGTTAACGTACGTTTTTTTAACGTTTTCTTAACGCAATCCCAGCGCAATGCAGGCTTGGCCGCTCGGTTGACAGAGCGACGGAACTACGGTCAAAAGAGGGCGAGGCATACTCTCGCGACCGCTCGTCCCGCTCCATTGGGGTCGCGTGAGCGGTCGCGAAGTCCGATATTCGCCGTAGTTTTCCTGGTGGTGGAGTTGGGGCGACCTTTTACTCTAGATAGCGGAAAGATCGCGATTGTCGGTCGCGCATGCCGGCTCCCGGGCGCGCCAAATGTCGCCGACTTCTGGGAGTTGCTTCGCGCAGGGCGCTGCGCGGTGTCGACCATCCCTGCTGACCGCTGGCCGCTTTCCCGTCACCGGCATCCGGGCATTCGAGAACCGGGCCGCAGTTACACATGGGCGGCCGGAATCCTGCCTGACATCTGGGGATTCGATCCCACGGTCTTTCGCATCTCACCACGCGAAGCCCAGCAAATGGATCCGCAGCAGCGACTCCTGCTGGAACTTGCTTTTGAGGCGTGCGAGGACGCCGGTTTCGCCGCCTCGAAACTGGCCGGAACGCAGACCGGCGTTTATGTCGGCGCGTCCGCGCTCGATTATTCGACCATCGGCCTGCACGATCCGGCTGTCGGGGACGCCTATTACGCCACAGGCAACAGTTTATCGATCGTCGCCAACCGTCTTTCCTACATTTTCGACCTGCATGGGCCGAGCATGGCCCTGGACACGGCATGTTCGTCGTCTCTCGTTGCTCTCCATGAAGCGCGCCACGCGCTTGCTCGCGGCGAAATCGACGCCGCGCTGGTCGGCGGCGTGAACATCCTGGCAAGCCCGTTCCAATTCATAAGCTTCTCTCAGGCGACAATGCTTTCGCCGACGGGGCTTTGCCGTGCTTTCGCCGCTGACGCCGACGGCTACGTTCGCGCCGAGGGCGGCGTCGTTTTTGTCCTGAAAACACTGAGACGAGCGGTGGAAGACGGCGACAGAATCCACGCGGTCATTTGCGGCAGCGGCGTCAATTCAGACGGACGTACGAGCGGCATTTCCCTGCCAGCCGAGCAGTATCAAATCGAGCTCCTGCGCGCCGTCTACGATCGGGCCGGCGTCGCGCCGGATTCGGTGGTCTATGTCGAGGCTCATGGAACTGGAACCCGAGCGGGCGATCCAGTCGAGGCGTCCGCGCTCGGCAAGGCGCTCGGCCACGCCCGTACGCGTCCGTTGCCGATCGGATCCGTCAAGACCAACATCGGACATACCGAACCCGCTTCGGGACTTGCCGGCCTGTTGAAAGCGATGCTTGCGCTCGAGCACGACGAGGCGCCGAGCTCGCTTCATTTTGAAAACCCGAACCCGAATATCGACTTCACGGGCCTCAATCTGGTCGTCGCCGGGAAGCCGACGCGTCTGCCTCGAACGGGAGAGCGGCGTTTCGCGGGAGTGAGTTCTTTCGGATTCGGCGGGACGAGCGCCCACGTGCTGATCGCCGATCCGCCGAGCGCCCGTCCGGGCGCCGAGCCTGGGCCGCGGCTCCTGATGCTGTCGGCCCAGACCGACGCGGCCCTGCGGGCGCTCGCCGATCAATATGCGCGACGATTCGATGACGTTGGCGACTGCGAAGGCCGCAGAATCATGGCTGCGACGGATCATCGTCGCGAGCGCATGCGCGAGCGTCTGGTGATGCCCGCGTATGACGCAAGGCACATCACGTCGACGCTTTCGCAATTTGCTCAGTCAGGACGAGCCGACGCCGCCGCCGTTCGCGGGACCGCAATCGATGGCGACGGATCAATCGTCTTTGTCTTCTCGGGCAACGGCTCGCAATGGCCGGGCATGGGGCGCGCCGCCTATCGCTGCAATGAAGTGTTCCGGGACGCGTTGGCCGAGATCGACTCGCACTTTGCGCCACTGTCCGGCTGGTCGCTGACCGAGGAGTTGGCGTCGCCCAATCTCAAGACCGACCTTGCGCATACACATATCGCACAACCGATGATGTTTGCGATCCAGTCCGCGAGCGTGCGCGCGCTCGCCGAGGTTGGAATACGTCCGTCGATGACGATGGGCCACAGCGTCGGCGAAGTCGCCGCGGCTGAGGCGGCCGGCATTCTGTCCCTGCGGGACGCCGTTCGCCTCATCTACAATCGGAGCCGGTTCCAGGAGTCGACTGAGAACTCGGGCGGAATGGCGGTGATATTCGGCGCGCGGGACGACGCGATCAACCTCGTCGCGCAGATTAAGGACCTTTCGATCGCAGCGCACAACTCCCATCACTGCCTCTCTGTTGCAGGGCCCCCGCAGGCGTTGGATCGGCTGGCAAAGCTTGCCCCGGCGCGCAAGCTGCGGCAGCGGAGGCTCGACCTTGCCTATCCATTCCACACCGCGCTTATGGAGCCAGTAAGGGTTCCGCTGCTCGAAAGCCTTGCAGGCCTGACGCCGTCGGCCGGCGTGGCGCCGTTCTTGTCGACCATAACGGACGGCCTTCTTCCCGGCGCCGCAGCCGACGCGTCCTATTGGTGGCGCAATGTGCGTGACACGGTCTTGTTCCAGGAGGGCGTCGAACGGGCGGTGCGGCTGGGCAAGAGGGTCTTCTTGGAGGTCGGACCTCGTCCGAGCCTGAAAACCCATCTGCGCGACGTGACGGCGCATCTCGGCGCGTCGGCCTTCATTGATTGCGTGCTCGACGAAAAATCGGACGAGACCGATGGCGACTCGTTCGAATCGGCCGCGATGCGACTCCTTTCCGCGGGCGCGGAAATGAGCTTGTCGTGGGCTTTCGGTCCGGATCCGGGAGCGGGCGTCGACCTCCCCGCCTATCCATGGCGCCGGGCAGAATTTCGCTTTGCCGAAACGAGCGAGTCGACCGGCCAGCTCAGCTTGCGTCCGCGGCACCCGCTCGTCGGCGCGCGCGATAACGACTCCGCCCTCGAATGGCGCGCGACGCTTGATCCCAGGCTTGAACCGGCGTTGGCCGATCATCAGGTCGACGGACAGATTCTGTTGCCGGGCGCCGCGTTCGTCGAAATGGGCCTTGCGGTCGGGCGCGACTGGGCGGGCGGGGAGTTTTCGCTGAGCGGTTTCGAAATCCTGCAGCCGATGATCTTCACGCCGGATGCGTCGCGCGAAATCCTCTGCCGGGTCTCATCGTCGACAGCGACCGTGGAGATCATGAGCCGTCCGCGCCTGAGCAAGACGGCGTATGCGATGCATGCTCGCGGCAAAATCATCCAGAAGCCGGGACCTGTGCCGCTCGTCCAGCGACCCGCTGCGCGCCCGGACGGCGTGGAGGCCTCCGAGATCTACGCGAGAGCGCTTGCCTCGGGCCTTGAATTTGGGCCGGCCTTCCGGCATCTCGCGCGCGCGAACGCTGCGGAGGACGGGACCATCCAGGTCGAGCTGAGCGCCGAAAATGGCGATGCTCGGTTCGGACTTGATCCAGCTCGACTCGATTCCTGCTTTCATGGCCTCATCCTCCTGTTCACAGGACAGGAAAATGAAGGCGGCGCCTATCTGCCGGTCCGGTTCGAAGAGGCTCGGCTCTTTTTGCCCGGTGCTCGCCTGTCGCGCGCGACAATCCAGGTCAGGCGACGCGACGATAGGGTCATTCTGGCGGATTTCGATCTTTTCGATGGCGAAGGCATTCTCGCGGCGACGCTTCGCGGCGCACGCTATCAGAGCGTTCGCGTCCGCTCCGCTGCGACCCTTGAGCAATTCGGGCTGGTTCGAACCTGGATTCCGTCGACAAGGGAACACGCCGCGCGCGCGCATTTGGCGGATTTCCGCGGATGCCCGGCGACCGAGCCGCACGCTGCGGCCCAACTGCCGCCCGCCGCACTCCTGATCGAAGCATGGGCTACCGTCGCCTCATATCATCTGGCGCATCGGCTGGCGAAGGACGGAGCTCTCGACCTGGACGCCCTCGCGGCGCGTGGGCGGTTGCAAGGCCGACGTCGCTGGCTGGAGTCGGCGCTCGCCGGGTTGGAGAAGAGTGGGCTGGTTTATCGCTCCGGCTCGGTCCTGCGGCTGAGCGACGAGGCGCTGCCTCAGACCCGGGACGTCTTCTCCGCCCTTGCGGCCCAACATCCCGAACGCGCGCCCGAGTTGCTGCTCGCGGCGAGCGTCGGGGCGTTGCTTCATGACTTCGGTGAGGAGTGCGCAGAGCTGACGCCTCCGGCGCAGGTCGCAGTTGAGGCGTACGAGTTGCGTTCGCCGTCGGTTGTCGCCGCGGCCCGCACGCTTGGCGCCCGGCTCTCCAAAATACGTCGGCAAGAAGGGTCCGGCTTCGCCCTGCGCGTGCTGCAGATCGGAAGTGGCCCCGTGACATCCGAAACCATGCGTTTTGCCGCTGGATGCGGCGCGCGAGTCACGGTTTTGGACCTGGATCCGCCTCGTCTCGAGCGAGTGCGCCTCAAGTACGGTGACGGGACGGACGCGTCGTTCTGCGGCGATCTCGACGCGCTCCCGGATCGCAGTTTCGATCTCATCGTGAGCGCCGGCGGGCTCTCGCGGTTGGCCGCGGGCGCTGAAGCTTTCGGCCGACTTGCTCGAAAATGCGCGGCAGACGCGCTGATCACGGCGGTCGAGCCGATCCCCTCGCTCTTTCGCGACCTCACTGTCGGGTTGACGGAATGCGATGACGGCGATCAACGAGAGCTGCGGTTGAGCGGCGCCGCCTGGGCCTCGGAATGCTCGCGCGCCGGCCTTGTGCAGATTGACGCCCGGCTCATCGACACGGGCGCCGATCACGCCGTTGCACTGAGCGCCAAGTCGACGGGCGGATCTGAGCAGCCTGGTTCGAGTGCGGCTATCGCGTTGCTCTGCAATAGCGCCGACCCCGGCAGTCCTGTGACCGCATTGTTCGATGCGATCAAGGCGCGGGGCGCCTCCTGCCGGTTTGTCGACCCGGCCGCGCTGTCGACGCAGCGGGCGGGCTCCTACGTTTGGATCGCGGGCGTCCCGGAAGGGGACGGGGCGGCTCGGGTCGCCTCCCATTGCCTTGCGTTGCGCGATATCGCGGGCTGCTTCGGCCATGTGAAGGCGAAACTGTTCGTGGTCGTCCCGGCTTTGGACCGCCCCGTCGCCGAGGCGATTCTGAGCTTCGTCAGAACCCTCGTCAACGAGTTTCCAACGATCGATTTTCGCCGGATCGAATTCGCCGATACGACGCCGGCTGTAGCGGAACGGCTGGCAGCCGTTGTGCTGTCCGACACGTCCGAGACCGACGTCGCGATCGACGGTGAGAGCGTCCGGGTGCTGCGCTACGCAACGCCCGACAGCGCGACGACTCAGGTCCAGACCGGCGATGGCCTCGTAAGCCGGCTCGAAAAGAACCCCGAAGGAGGTCTGGACCGGGTCGGCTGGAAGTCGGTCGGACGCCCGGCGCCAGGAGCGAATGAAATTGAACTTGAAGTCGCCGCCACGGGCTTGAACTTCCGCGACGTCATGTGGGCGCTCTCGATCCTTCCCGATGAAATGCTGGAGGACGGATTTGCCGGGCCTACGCTCGGACTCGAGTTCTCCGGGCGCGTGACTAAGGTTGGGTCTTCGGTCGATCATTTGAAGGTCGGCGACGCGGTGGTGGGACTGTGCGGCGGGGCGTTTGCGACTCATGTCGTCGTTGACGTCGAGCATGTCGCCAAGGTCCCCGAGACCCTTCCCTGCGAAAGCGCGGCCACTGTGCCGGTCGCCTTCCTGACCGCCTACTATTCCCTGATCTCCTGCGCCGATCTGAAGCGGGCTGAGTGGGTCCTTATCCACGGCGGCGCCGGCGGCGTGGGTCTCGCCGCGCTGCAGATCGCCAAGTGGCGAGGCGCCCGCGCGATCGTCACGGCAGGATCACATGAAAAGCGCGCTTTGACGCGCGCCCTCGGCGCTGAGCATGCGTTCGACTCGCGCTCCGGCTCCTTTGTCGACGACGTCATGCGAGCGACCGGAGGTCGCGGCGTTTCGGTGGTCCTCAATTCGCTGGCCGGGGAGGCCATGGAGCGCAGTCTAGGCCTGCTGCAGCCATTTGGCCGATTCGTCGAACTCGGCAAGCGCGACTATCTCGCCAATACGCCGATCGGATTACGGCCGTTCCGCCGCAATCTCAGCTACTTCGGCGTCGACCTCGACCAGTTGCTCGCATCGCGCCCGGACGTCTCTCGACGATTGTTCGCCGACGTGCTGGCCTTGTTCGCCTCAGGCGACTTCGCGCCGTTGCCTTATAGCGTCTTCAGCCACGACGAAGCCGTCGAAGCGATGCGGCTCATGCAACAATCCGGACATATCGGAAAAATCCTCATACGTCCGCCGAACAAAACCGTGGCATCCCACCCGAAGGGGAACGCGCGCTCGTTCGACGTCGACCCTGACCGCACGCACCTCGTCACTGGAGGACTCGGCGGGTTCGGGCTCGCCGCAGCTGAATGGCTGGTTGAGCGCGGTGCCCGTCATCTGGCGCTCGTCGGCCGCTCGGGCGCCTCGAACCAAGCCGCGCGCGACTCGGTCGCAGCGCTCAGAAGCCGCGGCGCGAAGGTTCGCGTGGCCGCGCTCGACGTCGCAGACCGACGCGCGACTGAGCGATTTCTCGCCGATCTCGCGAAAACGATGCCGCCGCTTGGCGGCGTGATGCACGCCGCCATGGTGCTCGACGACGCAATCGTCGCGAATCTGGATGAGGCGCGGCTTCTCAACGTGTTGCGGCCAAAGATCGCAGGGGCGGAAAATCTCGACGAACTGACACGTGGACTCGCGCTCGACTATTTCGTCCTGTTTTCGTCTGCAACCACGGTCATCGGCAATCCTGGGCAAGGCGCCTATGTGGCCGCCAACGGTTTTCTCGAGGGACTGGCGCGGCAGCGCCGTTCCGAAGGACTGCCGGCGCTCGCCGTATCATGGGGAGCCATTGGCGACGTTGGCGTGCTTGCTCGTCACGGAGCGACCCGCGAAGCCCTGGCGCAGCGCGCTGGCGTCAAGGCGATGGGGGCTCGGGCGGCGCTGGATCTGATGGCGCGGGCCTTGTCTTTTGAAGGCGGTCCGGGCAGCGACGCGGTCGTGGTCATCGCGGACATGAACTGGTCGGCGGCTCGCGCTCATCTGCCCCTGCTGAGCTCGCCAACCTACAAACGGCTCTCCGGCGACGCCAACGCTTCCGACCTTGCATCCGAGAGCGTCGTCGATCTCAGGACTCTCGTTGCTAGAGTGGGGCCGGACCAAGCTCGCCGGGCCGTCGCCGACATCCTGATCGAGGAGATCGCCCGCATACTTCGACTCCCGCGCAACGACGTCAGCAAGACGAAGCCCTTGACGGAGATCGGGGTCGATTCGCTGATGGCGGTCGAACTGATGCTGAGCCTCGAGACCCGCTTCGCGATGGACGCTCCCCTCGGAAGCTCGCCCGGAGGTTTCAATGTGTGGGAACTTGCCGAACACCTGTTATCGGCGCGGGAGCAAGACGATCAGAAACTCGATGTCGCCGAAGGCTTGGCGAAGCGCCATCTTGAGAGGGCCGAGTGGGGCGACATCGCACCCTTGGTGACCGCGCTGCAGGAGAAGGGCGTCGATCTGACCGGAAAAAGCCGGCAAGCAGCGTCGGCATGAGCGCCATGGGACGACGTCCGCTCGTCTACGATTTGACACGAACGTTCGTCGGTCCGCTGTTCGCGACGCCGCGAGGCGTCGACCGCGTCGAACTCCTGCTGGCGCGTCATTTTTCGCAAGACTCGCGCCGTAATTTCTTCGGAATCCTGCCCACTCCCTGGGGCATGCGGCTTTATGAGGCGGACCGGGTGCAGCGAGGTCTTGCGCGCCTGGAGGAACTTTGGGCGGAAACCACAGAGCCGGCCGACGATCTCGCCTATCAAAATCTCGTCGGCGCGCTCGCGGGCCGCGGCAGCAACGGCCCGGGCAAACCGAGAAAAGCCCTCAGCGGCGTCCGCAAAGGACAGCGCATGGCCTCGCTGCTTGCGGCGACGGGATTTTCATTCGGGCGATCGGCGATCGCCAGCATCCCCGAAAACGCCATTTACCTCAATGTCGGGCAATACACAATTGCGATACCCCAATTCATGGCTTGGCTGAACAAGCGTCGCGACGTCAAGCCGGCCTTGATGCTTCACGATACGATTCCGCTCTATGAACCTGAACTCGTCTCCCATAACAGCGCGCGAACCCATGCGACAATGGTGAGGTCCGTCGCGCGTTACGGGGCAGGGTTGATCGTCACGACGGCGCACGCCCGCGAGACGATCCTGAGTGCGCTGGCGGCCGTGGGTCGTTCCGGGATCCGGACTCTCAGCGTCGCTTTGCCTCTCGCCGAAGCGTTCGATTCGGCGGCCAAACCGGAGCCTCTCCTCGAGAACGTTCCCTATTTCGTCGTTTGCGGCGCCGTCGAACCGCGCAAGAATCATCTGCTGCTTTACAATGTGTGGCGACTGCTCTGCGCGTCGCCGGAATCGGCGCCTCATCTTCTCGTGGTCGGCTCGCCGGGTTGGCGCGGACAGTCGATCCTCGATCGAATGCTTCGCTGCCCGGCGACCCGCGGCAAAATCCATCATGTCGCAGGACTTTCCACCCAGGCCATGAAGTCGCTCATCGCCGGTTCGCTCGGCCTGCTGTCGCCGTCCCTCGCCGAGGGATTCGGCCTGCCGATCATTGAGGCGTTGCATCTTGGGGCACCGGTTGTGGCGTCAGACATCCCGGCCCATCGCGAAGTGGCCGGCGACAACGCCACGCTGCTCGATCCTACCGACGAGCCGGCGTGGCGAAGCGCAATCAGCGCTCTTAATTCGGATCAAAGCCGACGGCGAACCCCCCGCTCCGCAACCGACGCGAGCCGGGAGCGGGCCGCGTTTCTCAACGCGATCGGCGATTTCCTCGAGGCGATCTAACCACAGCCTTCTGGGGAGGCGCGACAGCAATTTGGGTCGACCGATCAAGAGCCGCCGAGATGGATCCTCTTCCGGCGGGCGGGCCGATCGAAGCAGAAGCAACCGCGATCCTGTCGGCTGATCGAGGGCCGGCGTGTAGCATAGCCGCGAAGTATGTTGTAGTGAAGGCGGCCGATCCCGCGGGACCCGAGCTACACCAGTAAAAGGGATACGTGAAACGCGTGGTGACTGTTGTGACGGAAGCCGCGCCGTTGGCGGCAATACTGACGATCGCCTTCATGTTGCATTTCGCCACGGCTATTGTCACGCCCCGGCGACTGCGAGCGGCGTCAGTGTCCCCGATTTATGGCGATCCCCAGCGACGGCCCCCGGTCAGCCTCATCATCCCCATAGCGGGGCTCGAACGCTCAGAGATCGAGACGGCGCTGTCCGCCTTTGACATTGCCTATCCGGATTTTGAGTTGTTGTTCTGTGCTTTTGACGAGGACGAGCCTCGCCTCGCATCGTTGCGGCAAAGGATCGCAGCGTCCCCTCATGTCAAGGCTAAGTTGTTGATCGGTCGCGCCCACGTATCGGCCAATCCCAAGCTCGACAACATCGAGAAAGGTTGGACCGCGGCTCAAGCAGAACTGATAGCCATGGTCGACGGCAATGTCCTATTTCCGCCGGACCTTATCGATCGCTTGTTGGCGGTCTGGGACGCCTCGACGGGATTGTCGACTTCTGCGCCGATCGGCGTGAAGCCGCTAGGTTTATGGGCGGAGGTTGAATGTGCGTTTCTGAACACGTTTCATGCTCGTTGGCAGCTGTCTGCCGACTACCTTGGCGGTGGCTTCGCAAACGGTAAGGCAATGCTCTTGCGCCGAGATTTGCTCGTCGATCGCGGCGGCGTGCGAGGATTGTCGTTCGACCTTGCCGAAGACTCGGCGGCGACCAAGATCGTGCGCGCGGCCAATCTCAAGGTGAGGCTGGTCGATCGTCCATTGGAGCAACCCTTGGGCCGCCGCAGCATGGCGCGGGTCTGGCGGCGTCAGCTGAGATGGGCGCAACTCCGTCGCCGATCATTTCCTTTCGTCTTCTTATGTGAGTGCCTGACCACCGCAGCGACGCCCCTGCTCGCTGGACTTGGTCTGGCGAGTCTCGTTGGCTGGTCGCTTGAGTGGACCTTGCTGAGCATTGCGACGGCCTGGTACGGCGTTGAGGCGGCTCTGGCATGGGCAGTCGGCTGGCCTTGGACTCCTCTCTCGTTTGTCGCGTGCGTCATTCGCGATGGGATGGCGTTGGCGATCTGGCCAATCGCGCTGGCCAAGAGCCGCTACCTTTGGCGCGGCAATTTCATCGACACGAGCGATCAAACGTGCGTCTCGGCGTCCGAGAAGCCGCTTTGACATCGGTTCGATAATCGCTTCGAATATTAAATAACCTTGGGCCAAGAACGAACTCCAACGCCACGAACTATCGCCATCACCGGCGCAAGCAGCGGATTGGGCCGAGCGCTGGCGATTGAGTACGCGGCGCCCGGCATGATGCTCGCGGTGATCGGGCGCGACGCGACTCGCCTTGGGGAAGTGGCGGCGGCGGCGCGACAGAGGGGCGCTGGCGTCTGCGTTGGCCAGATCGATGTGCGCGACCCCGCCGCCATGAGCGAGTTCCTCCTCGAGTTCGACGCCGCGACGCCGATCGATTGCCTCATCGTGAGCGCGGGCGTCACAATGGTCACGCAGGCCGCCGGCGAGGTCGAGGACCTGACGAAATCGGCGGAACTCTTCGACGTCAATCTGAACGGCATGCTGAACGCCATTGCGGCGGTCGCGCCGCGAATGCGGCGCCGGCGCGCTGGGCAGATCGCGCTGTTCGGTTCGATCGCCGCGTTCGCCCCGCCTCCGGATTCGCCTTCCTACGCCGCGAGCAAGGCCGCCGTCGTCGCCTTCGGGCTGGCGACGCGCGCGCTCTATCACGCGGACGGCGTGTCGGTCAGCGTCGTCTGTCCGGGGTTCGTCGACACGCCGATGACCGGCTCTTACGACAGCGCGAAGCCGTTCCTGATCAGCGCCGAAGACGCCGCCCGGCGCATCCGCCGCGGGCTCGAGCGCCGGAAGGCGGTCATTGCGTTTCCCCGGTCTCTCTATCTCGCCGCCAAGCTTCAGCAGTTGCTGCCGGACCTTTTGCGGCGCCGCGTCATGCTGGCCTTTCGCGCTACCGCGCGTCCGCAGGTCTAAAGTAAGTATCCCCGGGCAAAGCCGGCGGTTTTAGGATATGAACCGCTCAAAGCGGTAGCAGGGGCGCTGAGGCGACCCCTTGAGTTTGGCGCCACCTGAAGGTGGCGTTTGTCAGCGCCAGAGATTCATCTGTTCCAGCCTCTGGTCTTCCTTCTCTTGGTTGCGAATGTAAGCGCGGATCGCGTTCTCGTCCCGCCCGACCATGTGCACGAAGAATCCTCGCGCCCAAAAGTGCTGCCTTACGA
>Ga0326727_10024041_pt1 | contig 11562 bp, 11 predicted proteins | sample MB2enrmetagenome_FD_207643 | JGI IMG/M metagenome (GOLD analysis project Ga0326727, IMG submission 207643) | Lab enriched peat soil microbial communities from McLean, Ithaca, NY, United States - MB29MY | ecosystem: Environmental > Terrestrial > Soil > Wetlands > Peat | place: USA: New York... | reverse complement strand
GCCGGCTCATCGTTCTCACCAACAAGGAATTTGCCTTGCTCGAGCACCTGTTACTGAACCGCGGCCAGTGTGTTTCGCGGGTCGAGTTGCTTGATTCCGTGTGGAATCTGGAGCCGGCGCAAACCACCAACATCGTCGATGTCTATATCAACTATTTGCGCCGCAAGCTGGAGGATCCTCCGCCGGGCCGCCTCATCCGTACCGTGCGCGGGCAGGGCTACATGGTGCCGTCGGAGGCCGAACTGGCGCTTGCCGTGCCCGTAATCGCGCCAGCCACTGCGGAAATTGCCTCCCTTCCACCAGCGATCGGCGCTTCGTAGCGCGCGCCTCCGTCCGCTAAACACCTTTGTCTCACCCCTGAGGAGACTGCTCATGCAACTCTTTTCGGTTCCTCCCATAAGCCCTCGCATGCGGCCGCGGACGGCTCTGGTGGCCAGCGCCGATCGCAGTTTTCGCCAGCGCCTTGCGCACGTGCTTTCCGGACTGCGCTGGCAGGTGCGCGAAGCCGAAGGCGGCGCACAAGCCTGGGCTGAGGCCGAAGCTTCGCCGCCGGAAGCCGTCATCGTCGATTCCTGGCTGCCGGACCTGGACCTGAGCGAGTTCCTGAGCGAGTTCAAGGGCCGGTTCCCTGAGGTTGATCTGGTGACGGCAGCGGGAGACGTTGCTGCCGAAAGCTCTCGAGGGCCCTATCGGCAGGAGCTGCTTTATGCGCTGCGCCACTGCCAGGAGACGGACACGGCGGCGTGGAATTCAGCCCCGGCGCTCGAGAATTCCGAAGGCGAGATCGCGCGGTTGGAGTCTGCGAAGCCTACCAATGCCGCGCTGGCTTTGCCCATTCCTGCACCTTGCAATGTCGCGCCGACTCGCCCGTTCGCACCTGCGGGAGCCGGCAAGACGATCTCCATCCAGCCGGGACGAACCGCGCAGGGAGTCGAACCGAACCCCAGCGACCGGCTGCCGGAACTGGTGGGCAATGCGGCGTGCATGCTCGAGGTCAGCCGCCGCGTGCGCCTTGTGGCCCCGCGCATGACCCCGGTGTTGATTGAGGGGCCTACGGGATCGGGTAAGGAACTGGTGGCGGAGGCGCTGCATCGTTTGTCGACGCGCAGCCGCAAACCCTTCGTCGCCATCAATTGCGCAGCCATCCCTGAGGCACTGCTCGAAGCCGAGCTCTTCGGGCACACGCGGGGTGCGTTCACCGGCGCGGTGCAGGGTCGTACCGGGCGCATCGAAGCCGCCGATGGAGGCACGTTATTTCTGGACGAAATCGGCGAGATGCCGCTGGGCCTGCAGTCCAAGCTCCTGCGCTTTGTCGAATGCGGAGAGTTGCAGCGGGTCGGCGACAACGAAACCGTCAAGGTGGATGTGCGCATTCTTGCCGCTACCCACCGGCCGCTGGCGCAGCACGCGCAGAGCGGGGGCTTTCGCTCCGATCTGTATTACCGGCTGGCGGTCTTTCTCGTCCGCACCCCGGCGCTGGTCGAGCACCCGCAGGACCTGCTCCTGCTGGTCGAGCACTTTTTGCAACAGCTGGGCCGCGATACGCCGGTGAAGCGGCTGGACGAAGGCGCTCTGGCCAAACTGGCCGCACATGATTGGCCGGGGAATGTGCGCGAACTCGAGCACGTGCTGGAGCGCGGCGTCATTCTCGCCGGCGAGAATCCGGTTCTGACTGCGCGGGAGATCGACTTTGGTCTGTCGGTGAACTGACCGCTGCCGGCGTATTCGGCGGATGCGAGGTTTTGAGAGGGCTGGCTGCGAAAGATGGGCTTCGGGAGGGCAGAATGGGCATGGCGATTGCAACTGAATTAAGCGACCAGATCGCGCGCTATCTCGACCTGGCCACAGCGGAGGCCAAGCTGACAGCCGCCAACATGGCCAATGTGGACACGCCGGGCTACCGCACGGTGGGGATGGACTTCGAGGCCGAAATGCGCGGGGCCATTGACGATGTCGAACAGGGGCGGGGGCCGCGCAAAGTGCGCGTTACCGAGGTGGATGGACTGGTCGCGCGCCCGGACGGAAACAACGTCTCCATCGACCGCGAAAGCCTCAACCTGGCCGAGGCGCAACTCAAGTTTCGCACCGGAGTGGCGCTGCTCAGGCAGGAGTACCAACGCGTCATGGATGCGATCCACGCCGACAAGTAAGCCGTGCATCGTAATTGGTGACGCGTGATTCGTGATGCGCGATTGCCGTGGACCCTTCACGGTGCACGAATCACGATCCACGACGCAACATGGGAGCGTAGACAATGAACTTATTTGGCATGATGGAAACCTCGGGCAGCGCCATGGAGGCGGAGCGGATGCGTGCCGAAGTGGTGGCTGCCAACATGGCTAATGCGGAGACCACGCGCACTGCGCAGGGCGGTCCCTACCGCCGCCAGGAAGTGGTCTTCGCCGCCGACCAGGGCGACCCCGGCTTTCTCGATTCCATGACGGCGGCATCGGCGGGCGGCAAGGCGCCGGGCTCAACAGCGCTCGTCCTGCCCAACGGCTCGGCGGTCGCGCCGGGCGTGCATATCTCCGCGGTCGTTGAAGATCCTTCACCGCCGCTCAAGCGCTACGATCCAGGGCATCCCGACGCGGGCCCGGATGGTTACGTCTCCTATCCCGACATTAACCCCCTCACAGAGATGGTGGATCTGATGGGGGCGACGCGTGCATATGGTCTCAACGGCGCTGCCGTGCAGGCGGAGAAGGGCATGATCACGTCGGCGCTGGAGATTGCCAAGTCCTGACCCCGGCGCGTGGGCCATTGGGAACGTGGGAGACGCGAGCGCGTGGGGGACTGAGGCCGAGGGGGCGTACATCATGTTGGCGGCAGTAAATCCAGTAACGGCTGCGTCAGGTGCAGCAAGCGCGGGCGCCACGAATTTGCTTTCCGCGCAAACCGGGCAGACCAGCGCATCCTCTCCCTTCGCCGATCTGATCACAGACGCTGTAGGGCAAGTGAATCAGCTGGAAGAGCAGGCGCAGACGGCAGTGTCCGGTCTGATGACGGGCTCCGGGGTGGACGTGCACCGGGCGATGATTGCCACCCAGAAAGCGGATATGGCCTTTGAACTGGTGCTGGCGGTGCGCAACAAGGCGGTTCAGGCCTACCAGAGCGTGATGGGCATGCAGTTTTAAAGACAGCTTCTAGCCTCTAGCTCCTAGCCTCATCGCGGAGCGCTGCAGATTCGCGTCGCGGCAAAGAGAAAGCTAGAAGCTAGGAGCTAGCAGCTAATAGCTGAAACTATGGCCACGGGAACACAGTTGGAGAAGACTCCGCCGGCGCTGGGGCAAGTGCAGAAGGGCGGAAGGTGGTCCGGGCTATGGGGCCTGGCGCGGGTGCGCTGGGCGCAGATGGCCGCCGTGCAGCGCGGCTGGGTGGTGGTTGCGGCACTGCTGCTGGCGGCGTTGCTGGGTGGGCTGGCATGGTACGGACTACGTCCCGACTGGCGCACGCTCTACGCCGGCCTCGACCCGGACGATGCGCGGCAGATGGAGCAGATCCTCGCACAGGCGCAGATCCCCTTTGAGCCCACCCCCGATGGCTCAGGCATCCTGGTTCCGGCTGCGCAGCTGGACAAGGCGCGGCTGGCCGCTGCGGCCAAGGGCGGGGTCAAGAGCGGCCGGCTGGGGTTTGAGATCTTCGACAAGCCCAACTGGGTCGGCTCGGAGTTCGACGAGCAGGTCAACTATCAGCGGGCTCTTGAGGGCGAGCTGGAGCACACCATCGGCACGCTCTCCGATGTGGCTTCGGCACGCGTGCATCTGGTGATGCCGCACGATTCGCTGTTTCGTGACCAGGAGCGCCCGGCCAAGGCCGCCGTGGTGATCAGGCTGCGCCGCCGTTCGCTGGCCGAAGGCGAACCCGAGTCCATCCGCAACCTGGTCGCTTCCGCCGTCGATGGGCTTGCGCCGGAGCGCGTGGTGCTGGTGGATGCCGCAGGCAATTCTCCGCTGGGACCGAGGACCGCCGAGGCCATGCAGCTGAGCGCCGAACAGGCGCTAGAGGACAAATTGGTCGCCACGCTCGAGCCGGTGACCGGCGTAGGGAACGTGCGCGCCTCGGTCACGCTCGATTACGATGCGCAGGCTGCGGAAGAGACCGATGAGAGTTACGATCCCGCGAAGACCGTTACCCTCTCGCTCGAGCGCACCGAACAAACCACGGGCGCCCAGCCCGTCGCTGCCGGGGTTCCGGGCACAGCCTCCAATGCGCCCAACACCCAGGCCGTTCCCGTGTATCCGCATGAGACGTCTGCGCCCCAATCCGCCAAAACCGAGTCCGGAACCTACGGCGTCTCGAAGACCGTGCGGCATGTGGTGGATAACCCGGGGCGCGTTCGCAGGCTCACAGCGGCCATTGTCGTGAACGATCGGCTGATGCAGCCGGAGAGCAAAAATCATGCGGCGGTGTGGCAGCCGCGCACGGCCGACGAACTGCGCAACCTGACGGCGCTGGCCCAGGCGGCGGTGGGATTCGACACGGCGCGCGGCGACGTGGTGACCGTGCAGGATCTGGCCTTCGACGAGAACCGCCCGCAACCGCCGGCCACGCTCGCCGAAGAGTCGCTGCGTACCGCCGAAGACTCGCCGAACCTGGTGAAGTATGCCGCGCTGCTGATCGGCTTGCTCGTCGTGGTGGCCTTTGGGCTGCGGCCAGCGATCCGCCACGCCGGCACGGCGCTGGCAACCCTGGGCACCGTGAAAAGTACGCGCCGCGAACTGCCTGCTGGCGCGGGAGTTGCCCAGGCGCAGGTCCCGCTCAGCCCGCCCGAACCGGCGGAGATCGATCCGGAGCGGTTGCGGTCACAGGAGATTTTTGAGCAGGTGACCACGCATCTGAAACGCGAGCCCGCGCAAAGCTCACGGCTGTTGCAGAGTTGGATTCACTCGGACTAATGCCGCAGGTCGGTCCCGTGATGTGAGGGACGTGAAACAGGCCGCAGCGTGAAGGAACTGGGACGGGGCGGGAAAACAGGGAAAGGAACGGGTCTTGCCGGAGCAGGGAATCGAGAGCGGGGCAACGCGGCGGCGCCAAGCAGCCAATGTTTCCGGGGTGCGCAAGGCCGCGATCCTGCTGGTTGCCGTGGGCGAGGAGCTGGCCAAGGAGGTGCTGCGCGCGCTCCCGGAGCCGGACGTGCAGCGCATCACCGAAGAGCTGGCCGACCTGCGCGGTGTCACGCCGGAAATCTCCGCAGACGTGCTCGAGGAGTTCTGGCAGCTTCTCGACACCCATCATTTCATCGTGCATGGCGGCCTAGACTACGCGCGGCGGCTGCTGGTCAATACCTTCGGCAAGGAGCGTGCCGACGATCTGCTGATGCTGATGCGCCAATCGCAGGAGGCGGCGCAAGGCAACCTGGCCAAGCTGCAGCGCACCGATCCCCAGCAGCTGGGCAAGCTGCTCGACTCCGAACACCCGCAAACCATCGCCCTGGTGCTGGCCCACCTGGACCCGCGCCGTGCCTCCACAGTGCTCGACAACCTGAGCGAGGACCACAAGGTTGTGGCCGTGCAGCGGCTGGCGGAGATGCGGCAGTTTTCGCCCGAGATGGCGCAGAAGGTGGCGCTGATCCTGCACCGCCGCCTGGAGAGCGTGGGCGATACGGCGCGCCGCAGCTACTCCGGTTTCAAGGCCGTCGCGGATCTGCTGAACCGGCTGAACGCGGAGGAAGCGAAGAAGATTCTGGAGACCATCGAAGAGGAGCAGCCGGAACTGGCCCTGAGCATACGCAATCTGATGTTCACCTTTGAGGACCTCATCACCGTGCCGCCGGCGACGATCCGCGAGATCGTTTCCGGCGTCGACAAACGGCAACTGGCGCTGGCTCTCCGCGGAGCCAATGAGGACCTGCGCGCCCAGATCTTTAAGGCCATGAGCTCGCGCGCGGTCGAGATGCTCAAGGAGGACATGGAGGTGCTGGGCCCGGTGCGTTCGCGCGAGGTGGCGCAGGCGCAGCAGGAGATTCTAAATCTGGCGCGTAGGCTCGAGGCCGAAGGCAAAGTGATTTTGAAGCTGGAAACCGGCGACGAAATGATGGCCTAGCGAACGGGTAGCAGCAAAGTTAGGCAGCCGGCGGGAAACAAGGACGGTTTGCGGCGGAATGAACCGGGCATTGCCGGGAGGGGAAAGCTTGCAGCAGGGGATGGCATCGCAGGGCAGGAGTGGAGGTGGCAGAGCGGTGGAGAGTTTTGAATACCCCGCCTGCCCCAACGCGACCCCTGTGCCTGCCTGGGATGGCTGGGTCGAAGCGGAGGAGGACTCTGCCGAGGAGCCGCAATCTGACGATGCCGTTCGAACGGGAGGGCGCATCGCCAGTGCGAACTTCGAGGAGCGGCTCGCCGAGGAAACGCGCCGATCATTCGAATCCGGCCGGGAACGCGGCCGCGAAGAGGGCCGTCGCGCCGAACGCGAGGCACTGGCTCCAGCCGCAGCGGCGGAGGCCGGGCGCCGCCGCCGGCAGACGGCCGAACTCGTCGAGAATCTCACCCGCGAGCGCGATCGCTATTTCCATGCCATCGAGCAGGAGGTGGTTCGTTTGGCGTTGGCCGTGGCGGCGCGCATTCTGCGCCGCGAAGCGCAGATGGATCCGCTCCTGCTTACGGGCGCGGTGCGTGTGGCGCTGGGGCAGCTGGCGGCCACGTCGGAGATCCGGCTCCGCGTGCCCGCCAAGGAAGCCGACTTGTGGAAGGAAACGATCGCGCTCTTGCCCAAGCTGACCGTGAAGCCGCCTGTGGTGGCAGACGAGGGCCTGCTGCTCGGTGACTGCGTCATCGAAAGCAAAGTGGGGACCGTCGATCTCGGGATTCGCTCGCAGTTGAGCGAGATTGAGCGTGGCTTCTTCGACCGTGCCGGCACGCAGGACGGGCCGCCACGCCCGACTGCAACGGGCACTGCGCAGGATACGCCGCCCGCCGAGGCGCGCGCATGACAGCGCTGCTCGAGCGCTACTTCTCCCGGCTGGAAAGCCGGCAGCCCTGGCGCTGGCGCGGGCATGTTCTCGAATCGGTGGGCCAGACCATCGAATCGGCGGGTCCTCCCGTCTCGGTGGGCGAGTGCTGCGAGATCGAGGACCACATGGGGCGTGCGCACCGGGCGGAGGTAATCGGCTTTCGCGGATCGAATGTGCTGTCCATGCCGGTGGAGACCACCGAGGGAATCCGCTTCGGTGATGCGGTGTGGGCGCAGGGCACAAAGCCCGAGATCGAACTCGGACCGGCGCTGATGGGGCGGGTCTTGAATGCCATGGGAGCGCCCATCGACGAGGGCCACCCTCCGGCCGTCGCGACCACGTTGCCGCTGGGCGGCACGGTGCGCCCGCCGCTCGACCGCGCGGCCATCAGCGAGCCGCTGGGCACGGGTATTCGCGCCGTTGACGCCATGCTGACAGTGGGCCGCGGCCAGCGCGTGGGCATCTTCGGCGGATCGGGCGTGGGCAAAAGCACCCTAATCGGCATGATGACCCGGAATACCGAAGCCGAGGTGACGATTGTGGGCCTGGTGGGAGAGCGCGGCCGCGAGGTGGGCGAGTTTCTCCGCGATTCTCTGGGCAAGGAAGGGCTGGCGCGCGCGGTGGTTGTGGTGTCCACCTCTGACCAGTCCCCGCTGCTGCGCATGCGCGCGGCGCTAGCCGCCACCACATTGGCCGAGTACTTTGCCGCCCAGGGCAAACACGTGTTGCTGGTGCTCGACTCGCTCACGCGCTTCGCCATGGCAGCGCGCGAGATCGGCCTTGCCGCCGGCGAGCCGCCCACGGCCAAGGGCTACACGCCCTCGGTCTTTACGCGTCTGGCGCGCCTCGTGGAACGCGCCGGCTGTTTTCGCACCGGCTCGATCACGGCGTTCTATACCGTGCTGATGGAAGGCGACGACCAACAGGATCCGCTCGTGGATGCGGTGCGTTCGCTGCTCGACGGCCACATTGTTCTTTCGCGCGCGCTGGCGGCCGAGGGCTGGTACCCGCCCATCGAGGTGCTGGACTCGATCAGCCGGCTCATGCCCGCGGTTGCCGGAGAGCCGCACCGCCAGCAGGCCGCGCTGATACGGAGGTTGCTGGCGATCTATGCGCGCTCGGAGGATCTGGTGCGAATCGGCGCGTACAAGGCGGGCGCGGATCCCGATCTCGACCGCGCCTTACGTGCCCGCGACGCGATTCGCACTTTTCTCGCGCAGGCATCCGGCGAGAAGGTGCGCTTCCCCGAGTGCCTGCGCCGTCTTGCCGCCCTGGCCGCGGAGGTTTGAGCCGTGGCTGTCTCGCGCGCCATGCGGCGCCTGTTGCAGGTTCTCGAGATTCAGGAAGAGGAATGCCGTGCGGCCATGGAGTTGGCGCGTGCGGAGTTGAAGCGGCTGGAACAGGCGCTCATCCGGAGCGTGGAACGCGAGCGCGGCGGCCGGCGGCTGGTTGCGGCCAGCGCTGCCACCGGCGAAATCGTGGACCGGATCGCCGGGGTCGAGGAGACCCACGTTGCCAAGCGCATAGCCGCAGCGCTCACGCCGCGCATTGCGGAGTCGGAATCGGCCGTGAACACGCGGCGGCGCGAGTTTCTCGGCAAGCGCATCGAACGCCGGCAAACCGAGACGATCATCGAGGAGGCGGAAGCCTTGGAGGATGTTGAGGCGGGAAGGCGTGCGAAACGGGATCTCGATGACTGGTTTCTGAGCCGCCGGGCGGCATCCGGAGCGGCGCGAGGCGATCAATTGCTGGAGAACACTCATCGGCCAGCGGGATCCGCGTCGCAGCAAACCAGCAAATCTTGAGGGAAGATGTGCAACACTTCAGGAGCGCATCCTGAATCGGGAAAAGCGGTTCCATCCCTGACATTCTTCTAACCCCTGCCGACATCCCTTTGGCATGCCATCTGCACTTGGTTCCTGCATGACCGCAGCTGTTGGAATCGACCTGGTTGCAGAGACCGAAACAGGAGGGCGAGCGGGGCTGAAGCAGAGCCCGGTGACGTCGGCTCGGCTCGGCAAGCAATTGAGCACGAACTGGCTCCGGCCTGCCAGCGGCAATCTAGCAACCAATTTGACCTCTGGGATACCGAGTTTTCGCTCCAGCTGGCAGTCTCAGGTGAATGCCTGGCGGGTCGCTTCGCGCGGAACCAACGGCGTGGAGAGCGAGAATGCGAGTGAAGCCGCTACGGTCGAATCGATGAGCGGCGCTCCCAGGAGCCGCGTTGCGCAAGATGGACAAACTCCGGCATCGGCTCAGGAGCCAAGCTCAAGCCTTCCATCGAAGAGTGCCGTAACGCAGCAAAATCTGCCCGTTGCTGGCGTGACCGGTCAAAAAGAGACTTGGCCTCAAACCAGCCGCCCTGCATGGGAGCCCATGCAATATGCCGGCGCCCAGACGGTGCCAGCCGGGAACACGGTTGCCACTGCAACAGAGCGCCCCGATGCGGCGAATCGGAATCGTGTAAGTTATGCGGCTCAACGGGCCGACCAGGAAAATACTGTGCAGGCAGCGACCCCGGGCACGCAAAGCATCGCGCCCTACCTCGAAGCGCCCATGCAGCTTCCGGTCTCTCCAACCCCATCGCACAGTTCCGAGCGGTCGCAAACTGCCGAGGCAACCTCTGCGTCTGAATCAAGCCTCGAGCTTTCGAGATGGTCTTCCGCGCAGATTTCAGATGCGGCGCAGTTGCCGGGCGCAGAGGTGATGGCAAGTGTCGCGACAGCTCCGCCCTCGACCGGCGCCTCTGGTAGCGGCACGGCAGCTGGCCTCCGGACGCAAACCGGGCACTCGGGCCCGGCATTCATTCCGCGCACCTCTATGCGAAGCGAAGCGATGCACGAGACCGCGGCGTCTTCTCTCGAAGATGCCGACGAGCCAGCTGCGGGCCAGCAGATGACCGCACTCTCTTCTCCAGAAACCCGCTCCGGGGAATCACGGCACGAACAGATCACCGCTCCAGCTACCGTAACCAACGAAAGTCTCCCCGAACAGTCCGCTGCAACGTCTGCCGCGGCCAACCTCACTTATCCTGCGTCCCTTCAGAGCGCTACGCTTTCTGCGGCACGCCTTACGACCATCTCTGACGGGGTCCAAACCAGCTCCGATGCGGTGCAGGAAAGTTCGAAACCATTCACCGATCGCGCCATGTCACGCACAGCCAATCGCGATGCGGCTGGAGAAGCCATCCCAAGCGCAACACTGGTTGCTGCAGCTCAGCCGCCCGGTGCAGACGCGGCCGTAACTTCGGGGCTGCGCGTTCCGGGAGGGACTCCTATCTCCGCGGCGTTCGCACCTGACCATCAACAGGTTGCGACAGCGACTTCGGCGGAAGCAGCTACGCGGGAAACATTCTCCGCGCTCGATGCGGGATCTTCGCTGGGAATACCCTCATGGACTCACGCGGGAAGCCAGCACGCCGAGGCGGGCTTTCGCGATCCTGCACTCGGGTGGGTGGGTGTTCGCGCGGACCTCGACGCCAGCGGCATTCATGCAACCCTTGTGCCGAGTTCCGCGGAAGCCGCCCAGGCACTGAATGGGCACCTTGCCGGACTCAGCACGCACTTGGTGGAACAGCGATCGCCCGTGGCCTCGTTGACGATGAGCTCTACGAGCGAGAGCGGGGGCGAAAACGGCATGGGCCAGCGTATGCAACAGGGCGCGGACGAAAACCCTCAGAGAAATGCACCTGAAGAATCGCCGGCAGCTTCGCAGCTACATGCCTCGCCGGCCGCGAGCGCTGCAGTTCTGGCAACCCCGGCGCAAGCCGGCATTCGGGATTCGCTTGCACACACAGGCGATTTACGCGGCACGCACATTTCCGTGATGGCATGAGCTGCGCGTACGCGGTGGCGGAAAAACAGGGAGGAAAGATGGCAACAGCAGCGAGCATTCTTAGTCACCAAATGACAGCAGGGCAGGTGCTGACGCGTAACGCGGCGACGCCTATGGCCAGTTCCACAAGCAGCACCAGTAGTTCCGACGACTCGAGCGGCAGCTCCGCTACCATTTCGGCCAACGATTTTCTTACGCTGCTGGTGACCGAGATGCAGAATCAGGATCCGACCTCGGACACTGATCCCAACGAGTACATCAACCAGCTTGTGCAGGTAAACAGCCTGGAACAACTGATCGACATCAACCAGACGCTGAGTACGGATGCCGGAAGCACCTCCGGCACCGGCGCATCCCCCAAGGCAGTGGGCGCAGCTTCGAATCCAACGAACGCGGCTACGCCGGCGTCATCCGTTGCCTCGCCGCTCACCGCCGGACACCTCGGCGGATCGCCGCTCTCCACTACATCCGGTGGTGTGGCCTCCAGCGCATCCGCACCGCAGGCGACCTCGACGCAGCGCCTCGCGGGCAATTTGAGCGCTCCCAACGCCAATCCTGCTGCGCGACGCGTTGGGCATGCGTTGGCCGGCCGGACGCATGTGACCTCTCTGGCGGGAACTTCGCCCGCCAACCAATGAGCTTCTTCACCTGCCAGGCACATGACCTGGCGCTACCGCATCGCACTTTGCGAGGAGATGAACCATGGCAAGTTTCTCGATTCCGCTGACCGGTCTTGAGGCCGACTCCACGGCTTTGAACACCATTGCGAACGATCTATC
>Ga0326727_10024040_pt1 | contig 11563 bp, 10 predicted proteins | sample MB2enrmetagenome_FD_207643 | JGI IMG/M metagenome (GOLD analysis project Ga0326727, IMG submission 207643) | Lab enriched peat soil microbial communities from McLean, Ithaca, NY, United States - MB29MY | ecosystem: Environmental > Terrestrial > Soil > Wetlands > Peat | place: USA: New York... | reverse complement strand
CGTGTCGCCATCCACTGTTAAGCAGTTGAAGGTGACTTCGGCGGATCGAGCCAGAGCAAGTTGAAGCATCTCCGGCGTTATGGCAAGATCGGTAGTGAAAAATGCCAGCATCGTTGCCACGTTCGGGCAGATCATCCCGGAACCCTTCGCCATCCCGCCGATATGCACCGTACTTCCGCCGATCTTAACGAAATTCGAGACCTCTTTGGCGCGCGAGTCGGTGGTCAGAATCGCCAGAGCGGCGTCCTCACCGCCGCGAATGCTCAAAGCGCCGACAGCCTCGGTGATGCCGCTTCTGATCTTATCCATCGGCATCGGCTTCCCGATAATGCCGGTCGATGCAACCAGAACCTCGGTTTCCTTCATACCCAGAAGTTTGGCGGTTTGAGCAGCCATCGCCTCGGCATCGCGCGTCCCCTGCTCGCCCGTGCAGGCATTCGCATTTCCGCTGTTGACAACGATCGCCCGAATTGACGCGCTCGGCAGCCTGGATTGGCACAAAACCACTGGCGCAGCCTTAAACACGTTGGTCGTGAACACCCCTGCGGCAACGGCAGGCACATCCGAGACTATCAATGCCAGGTCGGGCCCACTCTCCTTCAGCCCCGCCCGAACCCCCGATGCCTTGAACCCCTGTTGAAACGTGATCATTCCGAACGCATTAGCTACCATGGGAACACCCCCGGAGCCTCTATCCCGGTTGTTTGATCGAGGTCGAACATGAGGTTCATGTTCTGGATCGCCTGGCTCGCCATGCCTTTCATCAGATTATCCAGTGCGGAGACGACAACCACGCGGTTTGTTCTCGGATCGATCTGCAAACCGACATGGAAGTAATTCGACCCGAGCACATCCTTGGTGTTAGGGAATTCGCCGGGTTCCAGAACAACGATGAACGGCGAATTGGCATAGAACTCCTTGTAAGCCTGCAAGAACTCGTCCGTGCTCCATCCATCTCCGATGATGCTTGCATAGACAGTCGTGAGTATGCCCCGGGTCACCGGAATGCGATGTGGAGTGAAGTTTACCGTAATCCTGGTTCCCGCCAGCAGACTCAGTTCCTGCTCCATCTCCGGAACGTGCCTATGCACCAATGCCATACGCCTCGATCCCCTGGTTAACCTCCGGAAAGTGGTTATCAATGGTAAACTTTGAGCGTCCAACGCCTGACAGGCCGGATTTGGAATCGATGATTATCGTCTCCGGGTCCACGACGCTGCCCTTGAGCAGGGGCGCGAGCGAGAGAATCGCTCCGGTTACGTAACAGCCGGGATTGGCAATGAGCCGAGCGTTTGCGATCTGATCCCCGTATATTTCCGGCAGACCGAAAACCGCCTCTTCGATCAACTCGGGCGACGTATGGGCGAGCTTGTACCATTCCTCGTATTCACGCACGTCCCTCAATCGAAAATCCGCGCTGAGATCGATTATCTTCAGCCCCGCGTTCAGGAACTGCCCGGCAGCCTTCATCGCCCAGCCGTTGTGCTGAGCGAAAAAGAGCACGTCACATCGCTCGATCGCCTTTGCGGGATCGTACGCCTCGCATTTCGCCCTGGAGAACCCCTTCATATTGGGAAGCGCGTCGCCGATCTCCAGGCCTGCGTATGTCTGCGAGGAGAGATATGTAAGTTCAACCTCCGGATGCTGCGAGAGCAGCCGAACCAGCTCTCCTCCACCGTATCCGGACGCTCCGATGATTCCAACCCTAATCACGAGAAACACCCCTCAGTGCGCAGATTTACCGGAACTGTCGCAGTGCAAATCTGCGCTAAACTAGACGTACATTATACTCTCGAAACCGTCATTCATCAACCAAGACGTCAGAAAAGGCCCATTGCGTTGACCTTCGCGTACTTCCTATGTTATACTGCCTGAGCAGTAAATTTTAACAGCCTCGGAGATCAAAGTGAGTAAGACAAGCGAATCCACGGATCGTATTCTGGTTCTCGGCGGCGGACTAGCCGGTTTATCAGCAGGAATGAAGCTCAGCGAGGCAGGCAAGTCGGTCGAAGTCCTTGAAAAAGAAGACATTCCCGGCGGACTGTCAGCCACTATCGAAAAGAACGGTTATTTATTCGATTACGGCGGACACAGATTTATTACCAAGCGCCAGGACATTATCGATCAAGTTCAGAAACTGATGGGCAGCGAGTTCCGACCAGGAATGCGCAAGACCCAATACCTCCTTTGGGGCAAGCGACTCAACTACCCGCTCGAGGTCGGCAACCTGGTAAAGACCGTCAGTCCGGCTGTCTCCTTCAGGTGCATTTCGGACTACATGTGGATTCGTCTCAAGGGCAAATTCGTCAATCTTCCAGAAGACAACTTTGAGGCATGGGTTGTAAAGCGTTTCGGCAAGCATCTTTATGACATATTCTTCGGCCAATATACTCAAAAGATGTGGGGACTTCCTCCCTCCAACATTTCAAGGGATTGGGCTGCTCAGCGAATATCCATCCTGAATCTTGGCGACGCCGTGCGCCAGATGTTCTTCCCACCAAAGGAAGACCCCCGAACGTACACCCGCCAGTATTACTACTGCGACGACGGAATTGGACGAATATCCGAGCGAATGGCCGAGGTAATCAACAATACCGGCGGCAGGGTAAGATACTCTTCGCCAGTCAAGCAGGTTCATGTGGCCGATGGACGGGTGGAGGCAATCACAGTCGCCAACGGGGACGATGACCTCAAGCTTCACTGCGATCTCGCCATCAGCACGATTCCCCTTACCGATCTGGTAAAAATGATTACCCCTGCCGCACCTGCGGATGTCCTGGCATCGGCCAACAAGCTCCGTTACAGGGCGGTTGCATTTCTATTCATGACTCTGGATCAGGAGAAGATTTCGGACAACGACGCATTGTATGTTCCGGAACCGCGTTACGTTTTCTTCAGGATCGAGCAGTACAAGTTCTGGAGCATGAAAATGGTTCCGTCTCCCGACAAGACCTCGCTTTGCCTGGAAATATCCTGCTTCAAAGACGATGACGTCTGGAACAGCCCTGATGAAGTGCTCTACAAGCGAAGCATCGAGGGCCTCAAGCACTCCGGTCTGCTTCAAGACGAGAGCGTAGTCACCGATTACTTCATACATCGAAGAGACTACGTCTATCCGGTATTCGAGCTTGGGTACTCGGAGCACGCGGTCAAAATCCGAAACTATGTGGATTCTATCCCCAACCTTATCTGCTACGGCAGGCAGGGTTACTATCAGTACATTCACATGCACCATGTAATCGCCAAGGGATTCCAGGCCGCCGACCACGTCCTCACCGGCAGCGACCGCAGCCTCATTCAAACACTCGGCACCGAAGAAGAATACTTCGGCTGATCAGTACGTGTAAGCTGCAAATCACACAAACCATGAATGTCTTGATGAACTATGGAAAACAGGGACTTGACCTTAACATCCCAAACGAATGGGACGTCGAGGTCATCAGGAAGAGACCGATGCCTGTTCTCTTCGATCCCGTGGACGACATTCACAGAGCGCTCTCCGGACCGATCGGGTGCAACACTCTCACCGAAGAAGCGCGCGGATGCAAGACAGCCTGCATCGCAATTTGCGACATCACCAGACCGGTTCCTAATGGCTTGATCCTGCCGATTCTAGTGCGAGAACTCCTCGATGCCGGGATCGACGCTTCTAACATCACCATCCTTGTCGCAACCGGCCTCCATCGCCCGAACGAAGGACATGAACTCAAGGAGCTGATCGGCGATGGATGGGTGCAAGAGACCGTTCATGTCGTCAACCATTTCGCCCGCAATGACGCCGACCACCTGGATTTGGGTCTCACCAAGCGAGGCACGCCGGTCAAGATCGACCGCCGGTTCGTCGAAGCCGACCTCCGAATCGTGGTCGGGCTGGTTGAGCCGCACTTCATGGCAGGTTATTCGGGCGGTCGGAAGCTCGTCACGCCGGGCGTCGCGCATCAGGACACGATACGAACACTCCACAATGCCGACATCCTCAGTCACACAAACTGCACGAACTGCCAACTGGCCTGCAACCCACTCCACGACGAGCAAATTGAGATTATCGGGAAGCTGGGGAAGGTACTGGCGGTTAATGTGGTTATCGATGAGGAGCGCCGAGTATCATTCGTGAACTTCGGGCATGTTGAGGCAAGCCATGACCAGGCCGTTGATTTCATCAGGGATTACGCCGAGGTGAAGATACCGGAGCGATTCAGCATTATTGTCACCAGCGCAGCGGGTTATCCACTCGATAAGACATTTTACCAGACGGTCAAAGGGATGGTCGGGGCATTGGGCATTCTCAAACCCGGTGGCGATCTCTTCATCGTCTCCGAATGCTCGGAGGGAATGGGATCGCCTGAGTACACAGCCGCCCAGAGGTCGCTGGCATTGATGGGATCCGAGAACTTCATGGAGCTGCAGAAGACGAAGAAGTTTGCGGATATCGATGAATGGCAGACCGTCATGATGCTCAAGGCGACGCAGATGGCCTCCGTTCACCTTTATTCGGAGGCTCTTCCGGACGACGTTAATCCCCTCCTCTGCGTGAACAGAGTGGAATCTCTGGCAGAAGCGATAGAAACTTCCGTGGAAAAACACGGCCCTCGCATCGCGGTGATCCCTGAAGGCCCCTACGTGATCCCACTGTACTCAGAGGAGTAGGTGGAGTAAGGGAAGTAAGAGTGTTAATTGTGAGAGCCTCGGGATAAATCCACGACCCTCAATAATTCAAGCAGGCTAAAGGAAGCTACATCGAAGCAAAGACCTGCATTTCCAGAGCATTCATCACTCATCATTCATGCTCCCCCGCTCCTCTCAATCCCCATACTCCCGCTTCTCCTCACTCCGCCATCTTTAGCAGCGACTGCACCTCGTCGGGTGTAAGGAAGCGCCATTCGCCGGGTCGCAGCGCTCCGACCGTTAGATCCCCGATCTTCGTGCGCACAAGCCGCGTGACTTCATGCCCCACCGCCTCGAACATCCGCCTTACCTGACGTTTCCTGCCCTCAGTGAGCGTGATGTCCACCACGCTGAGTTGATATGCCACGTTCAGGGCGACAAGGGTCGCCTTTGCGGGATGCGTCATACCGTCCTCAAGCAGAACTCCCCTGCTCAGCGCCTCGATCGTCTCCTGAGTCACCATGCCACCCGCCTCAACCCGATAAGTCTTGGGCACATGATGGCTTGGGTGGGTCATTTTGAAGGTGAAATCCCCGTCGTTGGTGAGGATGATCAGACCCTCGGATTCCACATCGAGCCGTCCGACTGGGTACAGAGCCTGATCGACGCCCTGAATCAGGTCCGAAACAACTCTCTGCGCATGAGGATCCTTGCGCGTGCTTGTGTAACCGCGGGGCTTGTGCAGCAGGATATAGACCTTGGACGGATGCAGGTCAATCGGCCTCCCATCAACGGTGATCCTGGCAATGTCGGGATCGGCCTTGGCTCCGAGTTCCGTGACCACCGTCCCGTTTACTGCAACCCGACCTTCCGTGATCAGCCTCTCTGCCTCACGCCTGGACGCTACGCCTGCGGCTGCGAGAAGTTTTTGCAATCGCTCTTCCATAGCCCACACATCCAAGAAGGATAACTCCTATAATGCTCCCTACTATGCGAGTATACGCCCATATCGTGGCTCCGAGCGTTCGTGCGACAGGCTGCATAGCGACGAGGTCAATCGAATCGATCTTCTTGCCGTTCAGATACGCCGTTAATGTTCCCAGCTTCTCGCCCTTGATAATCGGAGCAACCGCCCTTTGCAGGACGACCTCCGAATGCGCATCCATCCGATCCTGCCGCCGCATGACAACCCCCAACGGCCTGATGCCCTGAACGGCGACGCTCGGGCGCACACCGCCAACCACCGGAACCGTCCGAATCGGCTTGCCGGGAGGAATGAAAGTGACGCCCTTGAAATTCCTGAATCCATAGTTCATTAAAGAGATCGTTTCCATGCCGGGGTCCTTGGATTTCATCACAACCGAGATCAGCCGCCAACCGTTTCTCGTTGCCGAACCGACAAAGCAGTGCCCGGCCTCTCTTGTGTAACCTGTCTTGATCCCGTCCGCGCCATCGAACTTCCATAGAAAACGAGCAGTATTCTTCACAAACCGGTCTTTCTTATCGATCGAGCGATCGAGAACGACGGTCTTTGTCTTAACGATCCTGTTGAACTCGGGAATCTGAATCCCATAACGAGCGATCAGGGCAAGGTCGTAGGCGGTTGAGTAATGGCCGGCAACATAAAGGCCATGCGGATTGATGAAATGGGTGTCATTCGCGCCGATCTCCTTCGCCTTCCGGTTCATCATGTCAACGAACTTGGCTTCTGATCCGGCGACAGTCTCTGCGATGCAGACTGCCCCGTCGTTTGCGGATCGAAGGAGAGTTCCGGTCAGTAGATCGTCAAGCGTCATGGTTTCGTTCGGCTGAAGATGGAGCGACCCGAATGGTGTGCAGCAGGCGTTTGATGAAGCGCAGACCACCGTGTCCAGTCGGGTGCTTTCCAGCGCCAGGATTGCGGTCATCATCTTCGTGGTGCTTGCGGGCGGGCGGCGCTTGTGGGCGTTCTTTTCATACAGCACCTTCCCAGTGATCGAATCAACCAGTATCGCCGATTCGGCGGAAATCGCCGGCGAAGCAGGAGCAGCGCAAGAGGGCAAAAGCCACGATGCAAAGGACAGGACGAGACAAAAACGAAGGATTGCGGTGATGACGATGCCGAGCAATGGGTAAGAGCATTGATTACTCCCCTCACTCCTCCAACCCCTCTTACTCCACCCGCATCCTGCGTGAATCATTCGGAACCCTCTGGTTCTTTCTCGGTACCCTGTGCAGCCGCCTCATCGGTTGGCTCGACGTCAGGTACCGGCAGATCGACATCCGATAACTCAGGAAGATCCGTTAGGTCGCTCAGACCGAAGTGGCTGAGGAACTCCGCGGACGTGGCGTAAAGAATCGGTCGGCCCGGCGACTCCCGGCGTCCCACCTGTTTTACCAATCTTCGTTCTAAGAGTGTTCTTACCACACCATCGGAATTCACACCCCTAACGGCGTCAATTTCCGGTTGAGTAATCGGCTGTTTGTAAGCGATTATCGCAACCGTCTCAAGCGCCGCTCTGGACAGCCGATTCCGCTCCGGCTTTAGCAAGGCGGATATCTGATCCACGAACTCTGGTCTGGTACACATCTGGTATCCGCCCGCGACTCTGGCGATCTGCAGGCCGCGTTCCGCGTAATCGAGCCTGAGTTCATGAAAAGCGACATCCACCGCCAGTTCATCAAGACCGAGCGCCTCGGCGGCATGTTTGGCCGTAAGCGCCTGCGGATACACGAACAGCATGCACTCTAACGCGCCCTTGAGAAGGCTTTCCGGTATGACAGGTTTACTCTCGTCCATTACTTAACTCTCTTAAAATGCGGTAAATCCCTCACGCAGGGCCGCCAAGACGCAAATGATGCAGGTCATGCATTTACTCACCACCTGCTTGCACGATCATTACTTCCAGTATTGTTGCCAGTGCTCCCCCTCCTGCTCCGTAGCGGGAGGGTTGGGGTGAGGGTAATTCAGAGCGTAACACCCCTTTTGCAAGCGGGCCTTCCGGAACCTCCCCTAGCCCCTCCTTAACAGGAGGGGAATTCGGGCGGTTATCCCTCACTACTTTCATCCATCACCGCCCAGACGCGAATGTCTCCAAGAACCTTGGGCTGCTTTACACGAATCCTGCCCATTCTCAGCAACTCCAGAAGCGCCAGGAAGGTCATCACAAGCTCATCCCGAGTAATCGGCCCCACAAAGAGATCCCGAAATGCCAGACCCTCTTTCGCGGCAAGCTTGATCCTGCCCCAAATCTCTCGCATCTTCATCCTGAGCGAAATCTTCCGCCTCTCGATGCTCGTAACGTCCGACTCGCCCTCCCCGACCTCACTTAGCATGCGTTGGAGCGCGTAAAGCAGGTCCATCGCCTCCAGGTTCAAGGGCATCATCGGCGCATCGTAGTTCTGAAGGTCATCGGTGACCCTCCAGAAGACCCTGCGCCGCTCGTCCTCCAGCATTTTCAATGATTCCGATGCGTTCTTGAACCGCTCGTATTCCAGAAGGCGCTCAACCAACTCAGCACGCGGGTCAACCCCCTCCTCAATGTCATCGAGCGATGGGGGCGCGGGGAGGAGCATGCGAGACTTGATCTCCAGAAGCGTGGCAGCCATCACGAGGAACTCCCCGGCGACGTTCAGATCCAACCGCTCCATCAGCGCCAGATATTTAAGGTACTGATCCGTCACCTGAACGATGGGAATATCATAGACATCCAGCTTGTGTTCCCGTACCAGGTGGAGCAGAAGGTCGAGCGGGCCTTCGAAAACAGGAAGTTTGATTGCATATCCGGCTTGCGCCCCGGGATCGATGGACATTGTGTTTGAACCAAACCCCGTTCAATAAGTTACGAAATCCCAATCAGCAAGTGGTGAACTAATTCTGTCGGGACTCCGATGATCAGGCTGATCGCCCCTGAAAAGAGCAGGATAATGAGCACCAGTATGCCAAAGCGCATCATGAACGCGTCGTATTGGCGTGCCATTTCAACCGGCAGCAATGCCGACAATACATGCGAACCATCGAGCGGAGAAACCGGAATGATATTGAAAAATGCCAGGACAAGGTTCATGAATATGCATCGATCGGTAAGCATCAAGAAACTGATCGGCATGAGCCGGCCGAAGAGGCGGAAGATTGCGGCAAAGAAACAGGCCAGAAGTATATTGGACAAAGGCCCCCAAGCGGAAATCTTGATTTCGTCGGTTCTGGGATGCTTGAGATTTGCTGGATTGATCGGCACGGGCTTGGCCCAGCCTATTCCGAAACCCGCAAAATAGGTGACAACCATCATGATGCTGCCGTAGAGGTCTAGATGATCCAACGGATTCAGCGACACTCGTCCCGCACGCTGAGCGGTGTCATCACCGCATGCCAAAGCCATGCGTGCGTGGGCATACTCATGGATCGTCAAGCCGACCATAATCGAAACAGCAAATATTAAAAAATCAACGAGCTGGAAGTGGGAGAAATCCATAAATAAATCCGCGCTCTCCTGCCTAATTCAGCCGGCCAGGAATCATGTCATGGGAGACTAAATCGTCGAGGCTTTCTCGCGCGACAATGACGTCCGCGCTTCCGTCCATCACCAGCGCCATCGCGGGCTTGGCAAACCTGTTGTAATTACTGGACATGGCGTAGTTGTATGCGCCGGTGCACTGCACGGCGAGCAAATCTCCGGGTTGGAGACTCGGCACGTTCGCGTCTGGGATCAGCGCGTCGGTTTCACAGTGCTTCCCCGATATAGTGACCACCTCTGAGACAGGGCGGTTCATATCGTTTGCGAGCAACGCCTCATATATCGCACCGTAGAGCGCGGGTCGGGGATTGTCGCTCATCCCGCCGTCAACAGCGACGTATGTGCGCCTGCCCGGATCTTCCGTAATCGGCACGGTCTTGATCGTGCCGACGGTGTAGAGCGTGGTTCCGGCGGGGCCGACTATACTCCGACCCGGTTCCTGCACGAGGATCGGGCTGTACGGCAAACCGTACCCGGTAATCGCTGCCTTGAACGCGCCGGTGATATCTGCGGCGAAGGCATCGATCGCCAAAGGATTCTGACCCTCGGCATACCGGATACCGAGGCCGCCGCCTGTGTTGATCTCCTCGAAAATCACACCCGTTTCATCGAGAGCCTGCTTCGCGAACTCCACCATAATCCCCACAGCCGCAGTGTGCGCCTCAGTATCCAGACACTGCGATCCTACGTGGCAGTGAATGCCCTTTAAGTTGATCCCGGGAAGCTCCAGGGCACGCCTGACTGCGGTCATACCGGAGCCATCCTTGATGTTCAATCCGAACTTGGTGTCTGCCTGCCCGGTGCGGATCAGCTTGTGGGTATGCGGATCGATCCCCGGCGTCAGGCGCAAGAGTATGTCCGCAGTCTTGCCGGACTCCATTGCAAGCGAACTGAGCCGCTCTAATTCGTAAAGGTTGTCCACCACGATTCGCCCGATCCCCAAATCGAGCGCCATCTGAAGCTCGGCATCCGACTTGTAGTTTCCGTGAAAATAGACGCGCTCCATCGGGAAAGCGGCCTTAAAGGCGGTGTGGATTTCACCAGCGGAGACCACGTCCAGGTACATGCCTTCCTGATCCAGGATTCGGCATATCGCCGTGACCAGAAGCGCTTTTCCGGCGAACGCGATCTTCGTGCCCGGATAATATGAGCCGAAACTCTTGATATAGTCCCGGCAGTTCTGGCGAATCAGCGCCTCGTCCACAACATACAGCGGCGTGCCGAACCTCTCGGCTAGAGCGGTTGCATCGCATCCGCCGATCTCAAGATGTCCCTGCGAGTTTATTCTCTGTGTCCCAAACAGCATCAAGGCGCTCCCTGTCCAAGCATTCGCTCGGGATATAAATAAAAAACGAACCAGCACGCAATCATGTCACTGGTTCGCCATAGTTTAGCATGAAACCCGGCTTGTGTCAATCTAAATCCGGGGTATTCAGAAGACAGAATACAGGAGAGAGAAGAGGAGAAAGTGCGCGTTGTCTGGAGTCTTCCAACTGCTGTCCCCGTCTCACGCAGGCTGAGAATGCAGGGGTTTATCAGCCTCTAAATCCTCAACCTATCGCTTTCCATAATATGTCAAATCTGCCCTGCGACCGCTGCACCTCTGCGCCACTGCGTGAGGCTCCCGGAGCCTACGATCTCCTCGCAGAAACGAGCGATCTCGCAAAAAGAGGCTTGTAGATACTGTCCACGGCCACACCGCCGCGTCCAGCGGAAGAGTGAATGAAATACCCGCCGCCCATGTAAATGCCCGCGTGGTCGATATAATTATGATGACATGCGAAGTAAAGCCGATCCCCCGGTTGCAAGTCCTTCGCCTGGACCGGAGTCCCGACATTCGCCTGTTCCCGAGCAACCCTCGGAAGATTGACTCCCAAACCGGCAAATACCGACCTCACGAACGCGGAACAATCGATCCCGTACGCGGTGACGCCGCCCCATCTATACGGAATGCCCAAATATCGCAGAGCGGATCTTATTACCAGGTTCCCCTCTGTATTTGACGGCTCGGTCGGGGTATTGACCTTGTAGTTGAGTACCGTGACGCTGCTCGTCTTGATGTAACCGGTGCTGGAATCCTCCATCAGCACACCGTACCACCCCGGAACCTGACCCACAATGGCGACATACGTTCCTTTGGGGCATGAAAAGAGCCTGGCGCCTCGGGTCGATGCCATCGCCCGAATATCGGCTTTCGCTATGCTGACCACCCCTACCCATCCGATGGTGATCTCTCTGGATGACGCGCCGGTCTTGTGAACCTCGGCCTTGTATGAATCACGGGAGGTAATATAGGTCTTGTGGGCAGGAGGGGCGGAAATGGTTGTCTGAACGGCAGGATTCCCCACCCCCGGCTTGGGGTCGAGCCGAACCGTCATGCTCCCGTCAGCACAGGCCGACATCGCCGCGGAAACAACCAGAGTTGTGATCGCAGTCAAGAGAATACTAATCCTGAGTTTTCTCAC
>Ga0326727_10024039_pt1 | contig 11563 bp, 10 predicted proteins | sample MB2enrmetagenome_FD_207643 | JGI IMG/M metagenome (GOLD analysis project Ga0326727, IMG submission 207643) | Lab enriched peat soil microbial communities from McLean, Ithaca, NY, United States - MB29MY | ecosystem: Environmental > Terrestrial > Soil > Wetlands > Peat | place: USA: New York... | reverse complement strand
GCCGGCAAACAGAAGCGCAGAGCTGAGTGGCAGTAACCGGAAGAGACGACGCGCCGCGGTTGGAGGCAGGATGCGCATTCGAGGTGATTCTATTGTCGCACTCAAGCGAGGTGTTGCAGGTGAGTGACTTTGAAGGGTGCCCAGAATTTCAATCTGTCGCAGGCGTCACCGGGTCAAGCAGATGAAGCGGCCCGATGGCCGTCTCATGTTTACTGAACTGAAATGGATCTATGCGGGGCTGGGGCGGCCTTCGCCGAAGTTTGGCTTGCGGCCCGCCTCGGGCTTGATAACCTTCTGGCCTTCGCCTGGGCCTGGATCGGCATAGGCGAGGGGCGACTTGAAGGGGGGCAACTCTTTACCCTCGATAATGAGGTCAATCTCGGCCCGGTCGAGAGTCTCGCGTTCCAGTAGAGCAGCCGCCATGCGGTGCATGATCTCGGCGTTCTCCTCGAGGATCTTGTAGGCGGAGCGGTAGCCCTCGTCGACGAAGGCGCGCACCGCTACGTCGATCTGCTTGGCGGTGTCGTCGGAGTAGTCGCGAGACTGGGCGATGTCGCGGCCTAGAAAGACCTCCTGCTCCTTCTTGCCATAGGTCAGCGGACCGAGGTCGCTCATGCCATACTCGCAGACCATCTTGCGTGCCAGCTCGGTGGCGCGGACGATGTCGTTGCCCGCGCCGGTAGTCTTGCGGTGCATGAATATCTCCTCGGCGCAGCGTCCTCCCATCAGGATGGCGAGCTGTGTGTCCAGATAGTCCTTGGTGACAGTGTGCTTGTCCTCCTCCGGCAGATGCATGGTGACGCCCAACGCCATACCGCGCGGTATGATGGTGACTTTGTGCAGCGGGTCGGAGTGATGGCGCTTGGCCGCGACCAGGACGTGGCCCGCCTCGTGGTAGGCAGTGTCCTTCTTATCGTCGTCGGAGAGCAGCATCGACTTGCGCTCCGCGCCCATGAGGACCTTGTCCTTGGCCACCTCGAAGTCGAACATATGCACTGACTTGCGGTTGTAGCGCGCAGCGGTCAAGGCAGCCTCATTGACCATGTTGGCAAGGTCGGCACCGGAGAAGCCAGGGGTTCCACGCGCGAGGATGTTCAGGTTGACGTCCTCGGCCATGGGCACTTTCTTGCAGTGGACACGCAGCACCTCTTCACGGCCACGAATGTCTGGGCGATCGACCACCACACGGCGGTCGAAGCGGCCGGGACGAAGCAGCGCGGGATCGAGTACGTCGGGCCGGTTGGTGGCAGCTATCAGGATGACACCGTCATTGGACTCGAAGCCGTCCATCTCGACCAGTAACTGGTTGAGGGTCTGTTCGCGCTCGTCGTGTCCTCCGCCGAGGCCTGCCCCGCGGTGACGGCCCACGGCGTCGATCTCGTCGATGAAGATGATGCAAGGGGCGTTCTTCTTGCCCTGCTCGAAGAGGTCGCGCACGCGGCTTGCGCCAACGCCGACGAACATCTCCACGAAGTCGGAGCCTGAAATACTGAAGAACGGGACGTTGGCCTCGCCGGCAACCGCACGGGCCAGTAGCGTCTTGCCGGTGCCTGGAGGCCCGACCAGCAGGACGCCCTTGGGAATACGTCCTCCCAGGCGCTGGAACTTCTGCGCCTCGCGTAGGAATTCGATGATCTCCTTGAGCTCTTCCTTGGCCTCATCGACGCCAGCGACGTCCTTGAAGGTGATTTTTTTCTGCTGCATGGAGAGCAGGCGTGCGCGGGACTTGCCGAAGCTCATGGCCTTATTGCCCCCGGACTGCATCTGGCGCAGCAGGAAGAACCAGATCAAGATCAGAAGCGCGAAGGGAGCGAGGTTGATCAGCGCTGAGAGCCAGGCGCTGGAGTTCTGGTCCTTGATGTTGATGATGACGCCGTGGTCACGAAGACTCTTGTACATGTCCGGATAGTTGGCCGGAATGGTGGTGCGGAACTGGTCTTTGTTGCTGTAGTGGCCCACCAGGGTCGTACCGTCGATGGTGACGTCGGCCACCTTGCCGTCGTCGGTCTTGGCCAGCAGGTCACTGAAGGGGACAGCCGTCTCATGCACGGTGCCCATGGGTTTGGCGACGAACTCGTAGAGACAGATGACACCGGTGAACAGGAACACCCATATTACCCACTGTTTGATGGTCGAATTCAATCGCGTTTCCTCATTCTTCCGGCCTGAAGCACCCTGTCGGAGCGATGCTGCGGTTCGGCCATCGACCCGGCGGTAGACACCTGGGCGTCGAAACTTGCTGCGTATTAGACGCGCCTACGGACAGTAGGGTTCCAGTTCTTCGGCAGAAGTCGGCAAATCGATCCGGCGGCGTTCCACGTCAGATAAACAGATTCTACTCTGTATAGGAACGCAATGACGCAGTAAATAGGGACGATGTGGAGGGAAACATCTTTAGTTATGTACCAATTTGACCACATCATGGCATACTCAACACCTCGCTAGGCGCACGTCCCTGGAGGGCAGAGTGGATCGATGCTCTTTGGGGTCTTCTGCGGCGTCTCGCGGAAGAGGCGAAGCTCGCGCGGTGAACGTTGGGCGCCCAACTGACCAGCAAGGTGAAGAGAGGAGCCGCTGCGCACGACGGAGGAGTCTCCGTTGTTTGGATTGGGGAGGAGCCCGGCTAGCGTGAGCAGGCGTGCTGTCTCGTCGAAGCGGAGGCGCACACCGAGATGACGTGCGGCAGCCCGGACAACGCGGCGGCGCAGAGCGGGATCAAGCGCGCGCAAGCGGTCGATCTCGAGAGCGACGGAGTTGGATTCACCGGACACGGTGCTGACCCCACGCCCCCCTCCGCGAACTGGCCGGCCCGGCAACAGCAACTGCGGCAGGATGCGGCCAAGCTCGGACTGCCAGCGCGCCTCGTCCTCACGCGCCAGCACAGCCAGGTTGGCCAGCGCTTGGTCGATGGCCGGGTTGAACTCGCGCAGCAACGGCAGAACGGAGTGGCGGACGCGGTTGCGAGTGAAGGCCTGATCGGCGTTCGTGGAGTCCGTGCGCCAGCCCTGCTTGCGCGATTCGAGAAAAGCGATGAGATCGGCGCGGTGTACAGCGAGCAGCGGACGGAGAATCTTACCGGGGCGGGTAGCGTTGGGGACGAGGACTACCGGGTAGATTCCGCTCAGCCCCTCGGTCCATGCTCCGCGCAGCAACTTCATTAGGACGGTCTCGGCCTGGTCGTCCATGGTGTGCGCGGTGAGCACAGAGTCGGCGTGGCCCTCGGCGATAAGCTGCCGGAAGTGCTCGTAGCGAAGGTTGCGAGCGGCCTCCTCGACGGTCTCGGGCTGGCCGGCCTGACGCACGCGGGCAGCGCGGTCGGGGACACTGGCGTGGCGGACGTGCAGCGGAACTTCAAGCCGCACGCAGAGCGCCTCGACAAACGCGAGGTCGCCGTCCGCTTCCTCTCCGCGCAGGCCGTGGTGGACGTGGACCGCCGACAGCCCGACGCCGAGAGCATTGCGTGGCAGGGCGTTAGCGCCATGCAGCAGCAGCAGCAGCGCCACCGAATCCGCACCTCCGGAGACGGCGGCACAAACTCGGTCTCCAGGGCGGATGTGGCTGCGGTCCAGTGCGGGCTCTGGGTTTGCCATTATGACTAATGGTACTGCGCGTGGCCGCTGGGGGGTGGTTGGCTGCATATTTGCGGGTCAAGTCGCGCCTATCTTGTTATACTTCGTGGGCTATGCGAGTATTTGTGATTCTTCCGGCGGCAGGGATTGGGACCAGGATGTCCGTGGGCAGCGGTGCGAGCGGCGGCGCGTCTACTCCGAAGCAGTTTCTATCTATTGCCGGCGTGCCCATACTGGTGCATTGCCTGCGCGCATTCCTAGCGGTCGAGCGCGTTGCGGCCGTATACGTGGCAGTGCGCGGAACGGAGATGGAGCGCGTGCGCACACAGTTGACGGAGTTTGGACTGGACGGCAAGGTGCATGTTGTGGAAGGGGGCGACCAGCGCCAACAATCGGTGAGCAATGCGCTGGCCCTGCTGGTCGCCGAGAACGACTGCAGCGACGATGATGTGGTGCTAGTACACGATGCAGCGCGGCCTCTGATCGATGCAGGCACCATCGAGCGCACGATCGATGCGGTCGCCGAGCATGGCGCGGCGATCGTCGCACTGCCGGCGGTGGATACCATCAAGCAGGTGGAGCGCACGGCGCATGGCGCCATCGTGACCGCAACTATTCCGCGGGAGAGGATTGTGCAGGCACAGACGCCGCAGGGTGCGCGCTGCGGACTGCTGCGCCGGGTCTTCGCCGATGCGGCCGCGGACGAGTTCACGGGCACCGACGAGTCCAGCCTTCTGGAGCGCGCCGGCATCGAAGTATCTGTGGTTCCGGGCTCGCCCAGGAACCTCAAGATCACACAGCCGGGAGATCTGGAGTTGGCCGAGTTCTACCTGCGAACAGCCACGGGCGGATCATCGGAGGGGGCGAATCGATGAGTATGCGGATCGGCTATGGGTTTGACTCGCACATATTCCAGGCGGGCATTCCGCTGATCATCGGCGGGCTGGCGATCGAGCATAGCGAAGGCCTTGCCGGCCACTCGGACGGCGATGTTCTGCTGCATGCCATCACCGACGCGCTGCTGGGTGCGGTCTCGGCGGGCGATATCGGCACCTTCTTTCCGCCCAATGATCCTCGCTGGAAGGGCGCTGCCTCCGGCGTCTTCCTGCAGACGGCGCTGGAAGAGGTTGCCACCGCAGGCTACCGCATCGTCAATATCGATACCGTGCTGATCATGGCGCAGCCCAAGATCGCGCCCATCGCCGGAGAGCTGCGAGAGCGCGTTGCCCAGTTGCTGGGAATCAAACCCGGCGAAGTGGGCATCAAGGCCAAGACGCCCGAAGGCCTAGGGCTGGATCACACGGCCGTGGCGCATTGCACCGTGTTGCTGGAGAGTCTGCACGCGCCTGAGGCGCTAGCCGAGATGGTAGCGACTGCTGAGGTTGGTTCTGAGGAAGAAGTGAACGCCGTCGTCGAGGGGCTGATCGGAGGACGGCACGACCTCACCGCGCTGGGTCGCAAGGTGACGCCGTTCGACACGGACGATCTGACGTAAGGGTGGAAACGATGGGAGGGTGGGAAATTTGATTACGACAGTGCAGCAGCACATCCTGCAGCAGCAGCAGGAGATCAGCGAGGCGAGCGGGCGATTTAGCTGGCTGCTGAGCGGCATTACGCTGGCGACCAAGATGGTGGAGGCGAAGATTCGCACCGCTGGCCTGAACGACGTTCTGGGCACGATCGGGCAGACCAACGTGCAGGGTGAGCAACAGCAGAAGCTCGACGTGTATGCCAATCAGGCGTTGCTGCACTGCCTGGGCCTGCGCGATTCTGTCGCCGCGCTGGTCAGCGAAGAGGACGAAGAACCCGTGACCTTCGACCGCTCGGTCGAGACCGGCAAGTACATCATCGTCTTCGATCCGCTGGACGGTTCCTCCAACATCGACGTCAACGTGAACGTCGGCACCATCTTCAGCGTGCTGCGCCGCATGCCCTCCACCGACGGCGACCTGCAGGCGTCCATCCTGCAGCCGGGACACGCGCAGGTCGCGGCTGGATATGTGGTGTATGGGCCGTCGACAGTGCTGGTGTATACCACGGGCCACGGAGCGCATGGGTTCACGCTGGACCCCACCATTGGGGCGTTTGTCCTCACCAGCGAGAACATGAAGATGCCCGAACAGGGAAGCTACTACAGCGTCAACGAGGCTAACACCGCATCCTGGCCGGACGAGTACCAGGCATATGTCGCCAAGTTGCGCTCGGGCGCGTTGGGCCGCCAGTACAGCTCGCGCTACATCGGCAGCCTGGTCGCGGACTTCCACCGCACGCTGCTGAAGGGCGGAGTCTTCCTCTATCCGCCGACGCAGGACCAGCCCGGGGGCAAGCTGCGGCTGCTATACGAGGCGAATCCGCTGGCCTTCATCGCGGAACAGGCGGGCGGAATGGCATCCAGCGGAAAGGGGCGCATCCTCGACATCAAGCCCGAGGGGATTCATCAGCGCACGCCGCTCATCGTGGGCAGTCGGCGGGAGATGGAAGCGCTGCTGGATGGCCGCACAGGATGAACGGGCCAACCGAATTTTCCGCAGTGGTGACGGACATTCGTCTGGAGTCGCGCGAGGGCGCGGCGGTGCGCTGGCGGATGACGCTCAGCTGCACGGAATTTGCGGCGGGCGAGGTGGGCGTACTGCAAGCCGTTTCGCGCGGCGGAACGCGCATCGAGGTTCCTGTGCTGGCAGTCGTCGCCGACGAGGCAGGCGACCTGTGGCACGTGGTGGAGAAGCCGTTGGCCGCAGGAACTGACGTGGTAGGCCAAGTCACACGCTGAACGGAAAGCTGTCTCGGCGATTGTATAAAATTTAATTAATTCTACTCCGTTGAGCATAACTAGTATGCCAACTATTCTGGGGGAAGTGGTTGATGGGGCGTCGGTTATGGGAATTTTGGAGCGGCGAGGAGGTTGACAGGAAAAACAGTTGTGAGTTGTGAGGGAAGAACAGACAACGGCAAGGGCGGAGTTTGGTGGGAGAAAGGGGCGGTGGGTTAAGGCTTGGAAAGGCCCAGGGCTGAAGCCCTTTCTTTGGCTGCGTGGATTCAGAGGCCTGAAGGCCCCTGCTCCCTCCGAAAAGGCAAGAACCCCACCCATCGCATGAGACAAGAGCGCGATGGATGGGGCACCCTGGATGATTTTGTGAGTGGGCCACCCGGCGGTTAATTTCGCGTAAGTAAAATAAGGATTGCAACTCATGGTTAAGGGCTGGTTGCGACTCCGATCATAAACTTCCACTGCGACAGGTAGCGCTCGTCGCGGATGGTCACGCCGTGATATGCCATCGGATTGCGGCGGTCAAAGCCGGGGGGCAGGTCGAGGTTGAAGACCAGGGTGTGGTCTTTCGGGATTCCGAGTTTCGGGTAGGAGACCATGAGCGCGTCGTTGAAGGGTTCGCGCGCGTTTCGTTCGGCATACCATCGGTCGGCCGGGGTGGCGCTGGGCCAGTCCAGCCACGGAGCGAGGCGAATGTCCTGCAGGGTGCCCAGTCCGTCGATGGGGCAGGAAAAGAGCACGACGCGCGGCACGCTTTCCTTTTTGGCGATGAAGGCGGCCATGCCCGCGCCCTGGGAGAGGCCCGACACGGCGATCCGCGACCAGTTCAGGCCGTGGCTGTCGGTGAGATACGCGCCCCAGTTCTCGGTGGGATGGCGTTTAGCCAGCGTGTCAAGCAGCGCGATGAGGCGGGCCGCGATGCTCTCTTCGACCGGGTTGTGGACGTCTGGGGATCCGCCCGTGCCCCAGATGCGCATCTCGCGAAACTTCGCCGCGCAGTCCTCTCTTCGCGTTGCTGGGCACACCTGAATGACGGCGGGGCTGTCATCGTATTCGAGGCCGATGGCGCGATAGCCTTGCTTGGCCATGGTCTGCAGCACCGCCAGGCCCCCCATCGGACTGCCGTTGGTTCCGGGCATGAAGATCATCAGCGGAGCCACGGAGTCCATGGCTGCGGGACGCAGGATGAGGTTCGGCTCGTCGTAGTTGTGGATGCGGGGATCGGCTTCGGAGGGCTTGATGCGTTCGAGTTTCTGGGCAGGAAGTACAGCGCCGGAGACTGAGACCAAGGCGAGTAGGAGGGATGCCGCGGACATCCGCGGAGAGAGTCTGGGAACCATGCCCTAGAGTATGCCACACCGCGTTGCAGAGCCGCGTTGATGGCGCGGTCAGAAAGTAACCCCACAATAGGCGCGGTAAGACTGCGCCGATCATGGGGCAGCTCGGGATGGTGTTCTACTTGTGCGACTGCGCGGTGGCGAAGCGTTTGTTGATCTCGTCCCAGTTGACGGTGTTCCACCAGGCGGCGAGGTAGTCTGGGCGGCGGTTGTTGTACTTGAGGTAGTAGGCGTGCTCCCAGACGTCGTTGCCGAGGATGGGGTAGAGACCCTCGGAGAGCGGCGAGTCCTGATTGGCTGTGGTGACGATCTTGAGCTTGCCGGCCTGGAAGACGAGCCAGCCCCAGCCCGAGCCGAACTGCTTGGCGGTGGTCTCATTGAATAGCTTTTTGAAGCTCTCGAAGTCGCCGAAGTCGGCCTTGATCTGAGCGGCGATGGGGCCGTTGGGATCGCCTCCGCCGGCGGGCTTCATGATCTGCCAGAACATGCTGTGGTTGACGTGGCCGCCACCATTGTTCTGCACGATCTTGCGGATGTCCTCGGGGATGGCGCTGAGGTGCTTGATGAGGTCTTCGGGGCTCTTGGTGGCAAGTTCGGGGTGCTTATCGATGGCTCCGTTGAGGTTGGTGACGTAGGCCTGGTGGTGCTTATCGTGGTGCAGCTTCATGGTTGCTTCGTCGATGTGGGGTTCGAGAGCTGCGTAGGCGTAAGGAAGAGGGGGAAGTTCGTAGGCCACGGTATTTTCTCCTGTCGATAATCGTACGGATGTTGGAACCGCTATTCGCATTGTTAGATGCAATCGAGCGGACGACGGTGCGGGTGAGTTTTAGTAGGGGGTGATTGCGCGACCCGGATGGCAGTCGGCTAGTACACTATAGATAAATGCGCGAAGAGATCAAGATAAGGGACAAGGGCAAATCATGAGCGACAAGCAGAACGAACTGGACCAGCTATCGATTAATACACTGCGTTTTCTGGCTGTTGACGGGGTCGAGAAGGCGAAGGCGGGGCATCCGGGAGCTCCGCTGGGCTGCGCGCCGATTGCGTATCTGCTGTTTCACAAGTTGATGAAGCACGATCCCGCGGACCCGAAATGGATCGATCGCGACCGGTTTGTGCTGTCCAACGGACACGCGTCAATGCTGCTGTATGGGGCGCTGCATCTGTCCGGTTACAACCTGCCGCTAGAGCAGCTGGAGCAGTTTCGCCAGTGGGGGTCGGAGACGCCGGGGCATCCGGAGCGCGGCGATACGCCAGGCGTGGAAGTGACGACCGGGCCGCTGGGACAGGGCTTCGGCATGGCGGTGGGGATGGCCGCGGCGGAGAAGCATCTTTCGGCGATATACAACCGGGACGGACATGCGGTGGTGGACCACCACACCTTTGTGCTGTGCGGCGATGGCGATTTGATGGAGGGCGTATCGCATGAGACGGCGTCTCTGGCGGGAACGCTGGGGCTGGGCAAGCTGATTGTGCTGTACGACGACAACCTGATCTCGCTGGATGGGCCGACGGAGCTGAGCTTTACGGAGGATGAGACGCAGCGCTTTGAGGCGTATCACTGGCAGGTGTTGAGCGTTGCAGATGGCAATGACCTGGTGGCAATTGAGGACGCGATCAAGGCAGGCATGGCAGACACAACGCGGCCTACGCTGATTCGAGTGCGCACGGTGATTGGATATGGAAGCCCGAAGGCCGGGACCAACAAAGTGCATGGCGAGGCGATGGGCCCGGAGGCGACCAAGGCAACAAAGCGGAACCTGGGTTGGCCGGAGGACAAGAGCTTCTATGTGCCGGAAGAAGCCCACAAGAATTGGGAGACGGTGAAGCCGAAGGGCAAGAAGCTGCACGAGGAGTGGAATGCCGGGTTTGCCGAGTACAAGAAGGCGTATCCGGAGCCTGCGGCGCAGTTTGAGCGCGTGGTTGCAGGCAAACTGGCGGAGGGCTGGGAGAAAGCGATTCCGACCTTCCCCGCGGGACCGGATGCCAAGGCTGTAGCGACGCGCAATGCCGGCAACGTTGTGATCAATGCGATTGCGAATGCGGTGCCGGAGCTATTTGGCGGAGCGGCCGACATTTCGGCATCGACCAAGACGAACTTCAAGGAGAGCCCCAGCTTCCATGTGGATGCGACGGGACGGAACATCTACTTCGGAGTGCGCGAGTTCGCCATGATGGCGATGGTGAATGGAATCGCTGCGCACGGCGGTCTGATTCCGTTCGGGTCGACGTTTTACGTGTTCTCGGATTACTGTAGGCCGGCTATCCGTATTGGATCGCTAATGGGGGTGCATTCGCTATATGTGTTTACCCATGACTCGGTAGGGCTGGGTGAAGATGGACCGACGCATCAACCGATCGAGCAGTTGATGAGCATGCGGGCGATGCCGGTCCTGACGGACTACCGTCCGGCGGATGCGAATGAGACGGCGGCCTGTTGGCGGCTAGCGCTGGAACGGAAGGGCCCGTGCTTCATGGCGCTGAGCCGGCAGGACCTGCCGGTACTGGATGCGGCTGCTGCGTTTGCAGGAGTGCCGAAGGGCGCCTACTCGAGGACGCCGGAGGTGACGAAGGCAGATGTGATCCTGATTGCAACGGGCTCCGAGGTGTCGGTATGCCTGAAGGCTGCGGCGGAGTTGAAGGCTGCGGGGATTACGGCGAAGGTGGTGTCGATGCCGAGCTTCCGCATCTTCGACGAGCAAACGGCGGCGTACAAAGCCGAGCTGCTTCCGGAGGGCGTACCGAAGATCTCGCTGGAGGCGGGCGCGACGATGGGTTGGTGGAAGTACATTGGGACAAACGGCGTGGCGATCGGCATCGACCGATTCGGCGCATCGGCTCCGGGGCCGATTGCGATGGAGAAGCTTGGGATCAGCGTGGCGCATGTGGTAGAGGCGGCGAAGAAGTTGGTGAAGAAGTAAGCACTTCGTGCGGTTCTCGACGCGCTTGCGCGCGTGGCACTTCGTGCGGTCCTTGACGCGCTCGCGCGCGTGAAAGGCGAACGCAGCTCGGGGAGGGTAGGGAGTTGTTGGGATGTGCGGGGTTCGAGGTTCGAGGGAACAGACAGAAACAGACAAAACGCTGGGGCACGGCGATGGTAGAGACGGAACGGGAGATTTTGCGGGAAAAGGAAGAAGAGGCGAAGCTCGGCGAGCGGAAGCCGTTCGAGTCTTCGCGGCAGGCGACATATGAGGACAGCGTGGCTCCCGAGAGCGATTGGGAGTACGAGGATTCGTAGTAGGCGCGCCGAGACGAAGCACGCTAGAGGCATGTTTCGCGGACGAGACAAATAAGGAGATTCTGGCTGCGCCAGAAAGACGAAGCGAATTGCTGGTTGAGGTCCCGAGATGACGCAGGATGAGGCGAAGCGGCTGGTTGCGAAGCGCGCAGTCGAGTTCGTAACGGACGGCATGGTTGTCGGGCTGGGCACGGGGACGACTGCGACGCTCTTCATTCGCGAACTTGCGGCGCGAGTCCAGTCGGGCGGGCTGAAGATTCGCTGCGTTGCTTCGTCGGATGCGAGCCACGACTTGGCGGCGTCGCTGGGGATGAGTGTTGCGACACTGACCGAGCTGCCTGAGCTAGACGTGTACATCGATGGGGCCGACGAGATTGCGCGAATCCCCGGACTGGGCTTTGGGCTCATCAAGGGCGGCGGGGGGGCGCTGCTGCGAGAGAAGATTGTGGCCAGCGCGGCGAAGAGTTTCATCGTTGTGGCGGATTCGACGAAGATGGTCGAGGTGTTGGGCAAGTTCCCTCTGCCGGTGGAGGTGGTCAAGATGGCGCTGCCGCTGGTTGAGCCAAGGCTGGCGGCGCTGGGGTTGAACCCGACGCTGCGACAGGCGAAGAGCAGTGGCGCGCCCTCTGCAATAGCCGGGCCCTACGTGACG
>Ga0326727_10024038_pt1 | contig 11564 bp, 10 predicted proteins | sample MB2enrmetagenome_FD_207643 | JGI IMG/M metagenome (GOLD analysis project Ga0326727, IMG submission 207643) | Lab enriched peat soil microbial communities from McLean, Ithaca, NY, United States - MB29MY | ecosystem: Environmental > Terrestrial > Soil > Wetlands > Peat | place: USA: New York... | reverse complement strand
TCAGATCCATATCGCGGATGCATCGAGCGGCGCTTGGCGTGCCGGGCGTCAATGCCGAGGTCTGCCGCGATATGGCGGGCGTCCTGAAGATTGTGTCCAAGCGCCGGGAAATGGCGATGGAATGCTACGACGACGCCGGCAGATTGCAGAGCCTCATGACGGGCCTGGAAGAGATCGAGGCCTGCGTCATTACGCTGATCGAGTCCATCGAAGATAAGATGGCCGGTCCGTTGCAAGAGGAAGCGGAGGGGAGCTTGCACCCTGGAACGCCAGGCGAAGTCTACTCCCCTTTCTTTTCCGCAGAGCCGCGCTAAACAGCGCCGAAGAAAGACTGTCAAAAAAGGCTGAAACTTCATGGTGAGCTTGTCATGGATCGGCAAGCCTACCAAGAGGAAACGTTCCCACAAAGTCAGAACCCTTCCGCTACCAACATGACTTCCAAGGATCGCAACGCCTGTCTAACGCCTATCACTCTGCGGGTCAGAGAACATTGAGCCGTATCTAATGGCAATTTTCCTATAAATATGCCGAGCAATCTTCGTCATTATACCAACAACAAATATTGTTACAAAGAATTGCCATGCCGTCAGCAATACTTTGAAGACAACAAAACCGTCCGCAACGCTTATGCGAGCTGGAATTTTAATGGAAGGGAAGTTCACGGAAATATCAAAAAGAACGCCCTTTAAGGTCTGATCTAAAAAGAAAATATATAATTGGTACATCGAAAAATTTTTTTCGTTCCATGGCCAGAAGCCCACATTTCCAAGAAGATATGTTATATTAGAAAACAAAAATATGATAACATAAAGCATTATGATCACAGTTGCGCTGTACCAAAACACGCTCTTCGGCTTCCTTATTTTATATGATATTATGACTACATATAATACAAATCCAGAAATAACTGATGTCAAAATTATCAACAAAAATGTAAAAATGAAATCGAACGAAGGAGCATCCTTATTTATTTCGATTATACCCATAACAATGGTTGCAACGAAAGCTAGTGCGAGAAATATTTTGTAGGCAACTTGTCCAAGTAATCCATCTAGGAATTTATTTGGTCCAATTTCATTCATAAAAATATTCCCTTTTTGCTTTCCTTCATTCCGAAGCTTCTGTCACCATCAGCATTCTTTACAGCAATGAGTTCGTTTTGCCTGATGGACCAGAAGGCTCCGCCAGACGCGTTGAGTACTCCAGCAGCGCGAGCGTTTTGGCACCTGTTATCAAAGCGTTGACCATTTAGATCCAGAGCGAGCGCCCGCTGTTCTCACATTAGCCCGAGAGCCCAATCTCGGGCAATGTCCGCCGCATCTGCAACCGCGTCCAAGGCTCAGCCGTTGGAAAAAGCCGCGGCCTTCAGCGTCGAACCCCATATGATCTATATCCCGAAGAACCTGGGAGCCGTTGGTGTATTCGGTAAACTTTGCCTGCGCATGCCCCGCCGCTTGTTGCCCTCACCACATATAAAGGTCCCGAACGGGTGCTAACCAGTCTTCCAGGAGCGGAGCCAAAAGTCCGCTCCGCCGCTCAATTTGGAAAGGCAAGCCGCATGCACGGGCATGCTCATCTCATCTTGATCCTGGTCTTGGTCATCGTCGTGGCTGCCGTCGTGGCTCGCCGGTAAACTTGCCGCCGGACTCTGCCGGCAAAAACGGCATCCGCCCGGCGCTTCGGTTTTCGCCGGCCCGCTCTTAAGCGCGCGGCGGCCTTCGCCGCTCGTGAAACCACATGCGGTACTCAGCCATTTTCGACCGCTGGAACCCCGGCGCGCGCCGCTTGCAGGTCGCGGCCTCCTCACTCCCCTCGCGCGCGCCCCATCTCAATTCAACGCAGTCGTTGAGGTTGTAAGCCATCTCAAGGTCCGCCGCGCGGTCCACGACATCCTGAAGCGTGAGCGTCCACTGGGAACCGTCGCTGCGCGTGTAGGAAAACTTGTGCGCCGGAAGATCTGAAGCGAGCACGCTCTCCAACTCAGCCTTCACGTCCGCGACATCTCTTCCGCTTGGCATTGCGTAGCGCTCCGGCCGCCTCGCCACGCGGTCCGGAAAACCGCGCACCACATCGATTGCGATCAAGATACGCAAGTCGCGGGCCGGCGTTGCAAAATCTTCCCACGCGCCCGCCGCCTCGAATATGGATGCGCCTTCCGGCATAGGGGCTTCGCCGCGGCCGCTGTTTTGATACTTGCGCCCGTTCTCGACAGAGGTCACGCGCGCCTTCACTTGCTCGTCGAGCGCCGCGATCGTTTCCTTCAACGCGCGTAACGGATCGAGCGGCTGAGGGGACATCACTTCATCCATGCGATCGTAGAAGTCTTCGATCCCGAGCCGCGATTGCTCCAGCGAAAAATCGCCATAGTCCGGGTTCTTTGCGACTTCGGCGTTGGCCAGACGCCGCAGGCCGCCGCCCTTCTCCACGATCGGCCGGAAGCGTTTGAACCCGGGGCCGCCAAGCGCCGGCTCCTTCGCGAACAGAAAATTGCCGCGCCAGAAGCGCTTTCGCGACACCGTCCCATCGGGCTGCCCGTCGACCGCGAAGAAAATGCCGGCCGCCTCTTCCGTTTGAGGCACGCGCTTTGCGAGCATCAAAACGTGACCGTATGGATCGGCGTAGACGGTTCCTGGGCGCAGCGACTCTTGGTTCAACCCGACGGGATATAGATCGTTGTTCTCGTCGGCGAGCGGCGTCCGCGCAGTGCCCGAATGGACGCCGTCGGCCACAACCCGCAAATACTGCCCAAACCCAGACACAAGGCTCAGCCGCTTCACGGGCGGCCGGCTTATAGGATGCGCAACCGGCTGCGGAGGAGCGCTGGGCCGGTGAAACAGATCGAAAACGGGGGAAGCGGGGGTGGTTTTCTGATCCGCAGAGGGGGGCGGAGCAGGAGGCGGCTCCTCATGCTCTACATTCCACCACTCGCGGCACCTCGGCGGCTCGCCTCCTCCTCCGCGCGAGCACTTCGAGTAGCCGAACGGCAGCCCCATTTTGAATGCGAAATACGCGCGCAGGAAATACGGAAGATCGGCGCAGTCCGGGCGAATGACCATGCCAGTCTGATCTTCGCCGAGGCTCAAATGGTTGAACAGCATGTTGCGGGAGCGGTCGCGCAGAACCTCGTGCAGCGCTGTCCAAGAGAGCGTGGCGTCGAGGGGGGCATCGAAAAGCTTCTCGATCCACGCCGAAAACAGGTTTTCCGTCGCGCGGTTCCAGGTGTTGCGCAGCGGCCAAACGCTACCCTCCACCAAGTGCAGCTTGGCCGGCTGATGATCGAGCACGGCGATTTCGCGGGAGATCGTGCCGCAGCCGTCCGCCGCGCCGCCGTTAGCAAGCTTGGCGCGCCATGTGCCGGCGGCGGGCGAGGCGACCTCGGCATACCAGAAATAGGGAGGACCGCCATGCCGCTCGCGCGACTTGACCGCAACGGTTCCATCGGGCGCAACGAGCAGAAGCTCGCCCTCAACCGGCTTTTCGACGGCGAGGATGACGCGCAAAGGCGCGCCCTTCCACGGTGCAAGAGGCGAAGGCAAGAGCGCGACGGAGGCCGCCTCTTCGCAAGGGCCTGATGCAACCTTAGCTCTGGACTCGGCTGCTGAAAAAGTGAAGACGAAGAATGCGACTGCAAAAGTCAGCAAAGCTTTGGCAACATCGGCGAATTGGCGTGTTGAAAACAATTCGGCCCCCTTCATCATGACTCCGCCGCCAACACTATGACAAAAGCCTTGACTGAATCGTGGCAAACCTCCATCGCAAGTCCGATTTGGCGGCGCTATCTTCTCTCGCGGTTCACCGAAACGGCTCTTTGCCGCATCGAAGCCACGGCAACTTGGCCCCGGAAGCAAGCTGCATTCGCCGCCTGAGAGGGTGAAGCGCGTGATGGGTCAACCTTGTAAGCCGCCGTTCACCCGCCAGCAATTAAAGCCTTGAATTTTTGTGCAGCGCAATATACATTGTTGCGGTGCGGTAAGCGTCCTCGACGCGGACCGCTGCCCTCTTGGGCGTTTCCTCCCTAGACTTTGCGCCATCCAATCATTTTGGATGGCTTTTTTTTCGCTCACTCTGCGCCAAGGGCGGCAAGCTTGTGCGCGTCGTAATTCTCGCCCGTTGACATAGCGCAAATCCGGGACAGGTGCGTGTAAGGCAGCCCCGTTTCCGCGGCCCAGGCATTGAACTGCGCCTGCACTTTGGAGAGGTCGCGCTTCGATTTCATCTCCTCTGAGACTTCGAGACCCGCTTCCCGCAGGCAGGCGATCACATCCTTCGACAATACAAATCCGTCCCAGCCGAGAAAGCGCAGGAGCATCTGGCCCGTGTTCCCGCCAAGCCGGCTGCCGCGTTTTGAAAGCAGATCGAGCAATCCAATCTCGTCGGAGGAAGGCCACTTTGCGAGGAGCTTACCGAAGCTGCCGCGCTCCTTGGCGATGTCCTGAACGAAACACGCATTCGAGCGCACCGACATGATTTTCGCGGCGTTGCGAACGATGCGCGCATCCTTTGTCAGCCCGTCCCAGAACTCATCCGGCTGAACCGACAGCGGGCCGGGCTCGAAGCCGAGGAAGGCGTCCTCGAAGCCATCCCATTTCGCTTCGATGACGCTCCAGGAGAACCCGGCCGAGAACACGCGCTTGGTCATCTCCGCGAGCGCACGGTCATCCTTGAGTCTGGCAAGCGCATCCGGATTGGGCCTCGGCGGCAGAAGCTTCGCCAAAGCATCGGCTCCGCCCTTCCGACTATCGGCGCGGGCGCGGATGGTTTCAAAGGGGATCACGGTGCAGTCTGTTGCTCGCCTGATTAACTTTTAGCCCAAGATACACCGCTCCAAGAGCATTGAGAATGGAAGTCTTGCATGAGAGATGTCGCAAGAACGGCGGGAAGAAAGCATACCTGCCGCCCAGATTGCAAGGTCGGTCGCATTCCGCTGCGGGCTCGATCTTGGCGCTTCACCCCGATCACGTCAGCCCCAAGGTCCGCGCGTCCAGCCCGGCGCTCCTCCGGAAGCGACCGGCGTTACGGAGGCCTCGGGGGGCGGCTGCGACTCGTCGTAGGTGCGATCAGGCCCGAACCGCCAAAGCGGTATGAGAAGAACGCCGGCGAGAAAGCCGCCAATATGCGCCCACCACGCAATTCCGCCTCCCATGGAAGGCGAGGTCAGGTCGATGAACCCCTGGGCGAATTGGAAGACAAACCAGATGAGCGCGTAGGCAAGGGCGGGCACTTTGAAAAACAGCGGAATCACCACGATGAGGACCAAAATCGTGAGCTTTGCGCGCGGAAAAGTAGTAGCATAGGCAGCAAGCACGCCTGCGATCGCTCCCGAAGCTCCAAGAGCTGGCACGGTCGAGTCCTGGTTGAAATAGGCGTGCGTGAAGCTCGCGATCAGCCCGCAAGCGAGGTAGAAACTTAAAAATTGCAGACGCCCGATGCGGCCCTCAAGCGACGCTCCGAATATGAACAGCGTCCACATATTGAGGATGAGGTGCCACCAGCCGCCGTGCATGAAGGTTCCCTCGATAAAGGGAAGGAAGTCATGCGGATTCAGTCCGTAGGCCGCGCCCCAATGAGGGTCGAAATACCGGCGCGGGACAAGGGCGTGCTCGTAAGAAAAGGTGACGGCGGCCTGCGGGCTGAGAGATGTCTGATAGAGAAATATCAAGGTATTGATCAGGATCAGGCCATAAGTGACGACCGGCGTGAAGGGTATCCTGATCGAGTCCTTGATCGGAAACATGGCGGCGGCTTTTCTTGAGCGCTAATGCGGCGGGAGAGCCGCGATTTTCTGTCTGATCGCAGTCAAGACTTCCTCCACATGATCGAAAATCCAATAATGGCCGGCGCCGTCGATGCGAACCGTCTCGCAGCCGGGGATGATTTCGGCTAGCCGCAGCGATGCAGACACCGGTACGTTGTTATCGGCAATGCCCTGCCAGAGCAGTACGGGCGCGGTTATCGCATCGAAAGGCACGTTCCAAGGACTGGCAAAGATCTTCATCTCCTGCACAACGCCCCTTATCCCAGGCCGCAAACCTTCCAGCACGCCGGCAAGCAGATTTTTCCGGATCTCAGGCCGCGATAAAATCTGCGCGTCGGAGGGGCCTGCGCGCTTCATGACCGCCCGGTACATCAGATCGGGCGCTTTCAGGAACAGGATGCGTGCGGCGGTAAAAGAGGCCGCCATTGCGGGAGTTAAGTGGGGGAGGAGCCGGAAGGTGACGAGTTGCGCAGGCGGGAGACGATCTGGCCCTTCGGGCGGATGCAGCGGGCCGACGGGGCTGATTAGCCCGGCGGCCGTGATCCTGTCCGGCAAAAGCGCAGCGCATGCCGCCGCATAAGGCCCGCCGCCCGAAATGCCAGCTACGCCGAAGCGGCCGATACCGAGGTTATCGGCCAGCGCGCTGACGTCGCTTGTCCAGCCCGAAAGCGTGCGATGTCGTTGAAAGGCAGACAGCCCGAAGCCCGGCCGGTCCGGGGCGACGATGCGCAGCCCGACCTTTCGCGCCGGCTCGTGGACAAGCCGGAACATGAAGCGCGATCCAGGGGTGCCGTGAAAAGCGAAGACCGGGAGTCCAGACGGGTCCCCGTATTCGGTGTAACCGAGCCTGCGCCCATCGGGTAGGTCCAGAATGCGGTCTCCGCCCGGCTGGGCAGCCTCCGCCTCCGGATCGGAAAGGCCCATCGCCAACGCCATTCGCTCCTTCTCCGCGCCGTTGAATATTAAGTCTTCGATATTTAGATATTACTCTGCAGACTCCCTAGACTTGGGAGCCCAGAACTGAATGTTAGCACATCAAGGGAGAGAAAGATGGCTGACGACGTAACGGGCAAAGGTCAGAGCGGACGTGTGCCATCCCGCTATAATGACCAGTTTCACTCTTTCCGGACAGAGATGGACAGGCTTTTCGATAGCTTTCTCGGCACCATGCCGTCGCTGTCGGGGCTTCGTCAAGGTTTTCCCTTGGCGCAAGGGCTTACTCCCTCGCTCGACGTGAAGGAAAACGAGAAAGAACTCATCGTGAAGGCCGAACTGCCCGGCATTGATGAGAAAGACATCGATCTGACGATCCACGACGGCGTGCTTACGCTTCGCGGCGAGAAAAAGGGCGAGCGCAGCGACGATCACGAGAACTATCACATCATGGAACGCAGCTACGGGTCCTTCCAGCGCGCGATAAGGCTGCCGGAGACAATCGACGAAGACAAGGTCGAGGCCCGGTTCGATAAGGGCGTGCTCACGGTCACGCTTCCGAAGCGGCCGGAACTCGTGAAGGCTCAGAAGAAAATCGAGATCAGGAACGCGTAAGCGACATCAAGCCGGTGGCCGGGCTCCCCGGCCACTTCGTTACTGAGCGGGCCTCTCCCTGGCTCTCAGGTTCTCAATCTCCGAAATCATTTCAGGGCTATCCCACTCTGCAGGTCCGAGAAAGCGCGCGACCTCCTGGCCGTTCTCGTTCAGCACAGCGGTCATGGGCAAACCCGCCGCCCTCATCCGAACAGCGGCTCCGCCGGTGTCATCGTTGTAGAGCTTTAAATGACCGATGCCTTGCCTGGCGAGGAACGCCGCCGGTTCCTTAGGCCCGCTCCTGTCCGTGCTCAGCGCAAGAACCGTAAAACCGTCGCCGCCAAGCTTTGCCTGAAGCCTGTCGAGCGAGGGCATCTCGGTTTTGCAAGGTGCGCACCACGTAGCCCAAAGGTTCAAGAGCACCACGCGGCCGCGCCACTCTGACAGCCGCCGAACCGTGCCATCTGCATCGGTGAAGACGATGTCCTCGACATTTTGCGGCTCGGAATGGCGAATAAGTTTTCCGGCTTCGCGCTTATAAGGAATCGCTAGCGGCGCCCGGCCTTGATCGGGGACCCTTAAGAACAGGAAAGCCGCCAACATGCCTGCCGACGTCGCGACGACGGCAAGAGTTGCCAATTTCCAGGCGATACGCCGGCGAACCCGCTCTCTTCCATCGTATTCCTTGTGTTTTTCGCTGGCATCCATGGCCCGTAAAGTGGCTCGCGCACGCCGGCGCGTCAATGGATGGCCCCGTCCGCGGTTTCAGTGCACCTGTGTCAGCCCCGGGTATACTTGTTGCTGACCTTCCCGAGCGCATAGCCGTATCCGGCCTTCATCTCATTCAACGGCGTCCTGGGATGCCTCTCTTCCGGCGGATTGGTGCGGACGATTTTGATTTGCGGCTCTGGATCCTTGATGATGTCTTTCTCTACAATCCGGTCGCCTGGATCCGCGGTGAGGTCTCTCTCTGCAATCCGGCCGGCTGGCTGTTCCGGATCCTTGATGATGTCTTTCTCTAGAATGTCGATTTGCGGCTCTGGATCCCTGATGAGGCCTTCTTCTAAACTCTGGTCCATGGGTTCTCACTCCGGTGTTTGAGGCTGTGGCGGTTCGCGAAGTTCACGCCTTCCAATGTTAATGCAGGGCAGCCGCCATCGTTCCGAAAACATTTGAACCGAAAGCGTTGATCCTTCGCCGGAAGTTCGGACGACTAAACCTTATTCTTATGACGCTGCGCTTGTGCACTGCGAAATGGCGAGGTAATGCTGCGCTTTACGCCAGCTCAGACAATGACACCGATGGCCAACAAAATGTGGGGCGGGCGCTTCGAAGCGAAGCCCGCCGAGATTATGGAGGAAATCAACGCCTCCATCGCGTTCGACAAACGCTTCTACGCCGAGGATATTTCTGCGAGCCAGGCCCACGCCAAAATGCTGGGCGCTTGCGGCATCTTGGCGGCCGACGAAGCGGGCAAGATCGTCAGCGGCCTCGATGCCGTTCGCGAGGAGATCGAAAGCGGCCGCTTCGACTTCCGCCGCGAATACGAAGACATCCACATGGCGGTGGAAGCGCGGCTCAAAGAGTTGATCGGCCCTGTCGCAGGCAAGCTCCACACAGCGCGTTCGCGTAACGATCAGGTCGCAACCGATTTCCGCTTATATATCCGGGGCGTAATCGACCACCTCGACAGTCAGCTCGCGCAGCTGCAGCTGGCGCTGGCCCGCAAAGCCGCCGCCCATGCGGGGACCATCATGCCGGGCTTCACGCATATGCAAACGGCTCAGCCGGTCACTTTCGGGCACCATTGCCTCGCCTATGTGGAAATGCTGGCGCGCGACCGCGGCCGCTTCGCCGATGCGAGGAAACGCGTTAATGAATCGCCGCTGGGCGCCGCGGCGCTGGCCGGGACGCCGTTTCCCATCGACCGGGCCATGACGGCGGCGGATCTTGGCTTCGACAGGGCGATGGCGAATTCGCTCGATGCCGTCTCCTCGCGCGACTTCGTTCTCGAAACGCTGGCCGCAGCCGCGATCTGCGCGACCCATCTGTCGCGGCTCGCGGAAGAAATCGTCATATGGTTCAGCGCGCCTTTCAGCTTCATCGCCCTGAGCGACCGTTTCACGACCGGCTCGTCCATCATGCCGCAAAAGCGCAATCCCGATGCGGCTGAGCTCGTCCGCGCCAAGGCCGGCCGGGTCGCCGGCGCTTTCTCGACGCTTCTCATGGTCATGAAGGGGCTGCCGCTCGCCTATTCGAAAGACATGCAGGAAGACAAGGAGGCCGCTTTCCTCGCCATCGACGCCCTGTCGCTCGGGCTCGCCGCAATGGCAGGCATGGTGGAAGACATGGAGCCAAATCCTGAAAGAATGCGGGCGGCCGCGGCGCAAGGTTTCTCCACGGCAACCGATCTCGCGGACTGGCTCGTTCATCACGCCGGCCTGCCGTTCCGCGAAGCCCACCACGTTACGGGCCGCATTGTCAAAGCCGCCGAAAACGCCGGCCTTGATCTCGCCAAGCTTCCGCTTAAGACAATGCAGCAAATCGAGCCGCGTATCGATAAAGCCATTTTCGAGGCGCTTCAGATCGACAAATCGGTCCAGAGCAGGCGAAGCTTCGGGGGCACAGCTCCGCAAAATGTGCGCGAGGCGGCGCGAATTTGGTTGAAGTCGCTGGAGTCGGACAAAGCTTCAGGCTAAGACGAAGAGGGCTGGCGCGGTCACGGCCGCGCTATAACGGGGGCGACATGACTCGCACAGTGCGCAACTTGATTTTGGCTGCGGGTGTGGCGCTCGCTCTTGCCGCCTGCGGGAAAAAAGGCGACTTGCAACGGCCGCTTCCGCCCCCAGATGTTCCAAAGGATTCCTCAGGGAAGAAAGCTGATCCGGATCGCCCCTTCATTCTGGACCCTCTCTTGCGTTAAACATACCGGGCCTTTGCTCGATGCATCATTTCACCTACCGGAACGGCATCCTCCATGCCGAAGACACGGCGCTTGACACGATCGCGCGCGAAATTGGCACGCCCTTCTATTGCTATTCCACCGCGACCATCGAACGGCACTACAACGTTTTTTCGGGAGCGTTCGCGGGATGCGATGCGCTGGTCTGCTATTCCATCAAGGCGAATTCAAATCTCTCGGTCGTTCGCACGCTTGCGCAGCTCGGCTCTGGAGCCGACGTGGTTTCCGAGGGCGAGATTCATCGAGCGCTGGCGGCGGGCATCAACCCAGAGAAAATCGTGTTTTCGGGCGTCGGCAAGACCAGGGCCGAAATGGCATTCGCGCTCGATACCGGGATTTTCGGCTTCAACATCGAATCCGAAGCCGAGCTTCGCGCCTTGAGCGAGGTTGCGAGCGGCCGCGGCGTCCCGGCTCGCATCGCATTGCGCATCAATCCGGATGTGGACGCGAGGACCCACGCCAAAATCTCGACCGGAAAGTCGGGCCATAAGTTCGGGGTGAGCTGGCGCGATGCGCGCTCGCTTTATGCACTTGCGCGCGACCTTCCGGGCCTCGACGTGCAAGGCGTGCATATGCATATCGGCAGCCAGATCACCCATATGGAGCCGTTCAAGAACGCGTTCGCCCTCCTCGCAAGCCTCGTGGAGGAGCTGCGGAGCGACGGGCACACGATCTCCTATGTCAATCTTGGCGGCGGACTTGGCATCCCCTATCGCTGGGATCTGCAAGAGCCGCCGCTGCCGAAAGAATATGCGGAAATCGTGATCGCGCTTTCGAACCGCCTGGGCGCGAGGCTCTTGTTCGAGCCGGGCCGCGTCATCATGGGCAACGCCGGCATCCTGGTGACGGAGGTGATCTACACGAAGCGGGGCGGCGAGAAGCAATTCATTATCGTGGATGCCGGCATGAACGATCTGATCCGGCCAACGCTCTACGACGCCTATCACGACATCTGGCCCGTTCGCGAAGCGCTTCGGAATGGAAACATGGCGCGCGCCGATATCGTCGGCCCGGTCTGCGAGACGGGCGATTTCATTGCGAAAGATCGCGCCATGCCGGACGCTGCTTCCGGCGATCTCCTAGCCATCATGACGGCGGGAGCGTACGGAGCGGTGCAGGCCTCGACTTACAACACCCGCCGCCTTGTGCCAGAGGTTCTCGTCTCCGGCGGGACCTATGCCGTGATCAGGCCGAGGCCTACCTACGACGACTTGCTGAAGGCCGAGGCGATTGCGCCCTGGCTTGCCTAAAGCAGCCTCTCCCGGTTTCGCCAACGAATAGGCTTCGTCGCCTATCAGCGTCCAGACGCGCAAGGGCTGT
>Ga0326727_10024037_pt1 | contig 11565 bp, 12 predicted proteins | sample MB2enrmetagenome_FD_207643 | JGI IMG/M metagenome (GOLD analysis project Ga0326727, IMG submission 207643) | Lab enriched peat soil microbial communities from McLean, Ithaca, NY, United States - MB29MY | ecosystem: Environmental > Terrestrial > Soil > Wetlands > Peat | place: USA: New York... | reverse complement strand
CGGTTCTCAGGTTAATCTGAAGATTACGCAGCCCGGCGATCTGGAATTGGCAGAGTTCTACTTGAAGCAGCGGCGTTAGCCACGCAGACCGCCGGCGGCTCAATTCGGGCTTTGAAACAGCGAGTCTGTAGTGCTTGCTGAATAAGCGTCCAGCGGGGCAAGAAGTGTCAGGGCACGACCGGGGAACCCACGCGGTGCGTGGGTCGCGTGCCGCAGAGCAGGAAACAAGTGATTTGGGCTTTAGCCCCTGCGGGATGATTTTCCACTGTATTGAGGCCTCAGCCGGCGACAGGCAACGAATATGGCAAAGTCGGACATACGCATCGGGTTTGGCTATGACTCGCACGAGTTCAAGGCCGGGGTACCGCTGCGCATCGGCGGCATGACGCTCGACCACCCCGAGGGCCTGGCCGGCCACTCCGACGGCGACGTGCTCCTCCACGCCATCACCGACGCCTTGCTCGGCGCAGTCGCTGCCGGCGACATCGGCAGCTTCTTCCCGCCCGGCGATCCGCGCTGGAAAGACGCCGACTCCGCCATCTTTTTGAATCTCGCCCTCGAGGAACTTCAGCACGCGGGCTATATCGTGGTCAACGTCGACACCACTCTGATTCTTGCCGCGCCCAAAATCTCGCCCATCGCCGGCGAAATGTGCGCCCGCGTCGCCGACCTGCTCGGCGTCGAAATCGATCAGGTCAGCATCAAGGCCAAAACCCCCGAGGGCCTCGACCTCGACCGCGTTGCCCAGTGCCATGCCGTGGTCCTCGTCGAACGCGTGCAGGAGCCTGAAGAACTCAAGAGCATGGAAGCCGTCATCGAAAGCCAGCGCCAGCTTGAAGACGTCGTCGACGACCTGCTCGCCTCGGTCCACGGCGTACCCAAAAAACGCATCCTCTCCCCCGTCTACGACACCGAAGACATCACGTAAAGACAGGTTTCAGGGAACAGAGTCGCGAGCGCGAGTCGATGCGCAGGCATTGCTGCCTGATTTTCCATTCGAAACCAACCCAAAGTGTTAGAATTGCCGCGCAAACCTCTGCCATCGGGAGACTGACATGTTTTCATCCATGAAGACTATCGTCTTTTGGTTATTTATTCTGCTTTGCCTGGTGATGCTATGGGCAATCGTGTCGAGAAACGCCGGCATTGGCAAAGACACGGAGATCTCCTACTCCGATCTCTACGATAAGGTGCAGACCGGCCAGGTGCTGGACGCCACCATCCAGGGCAACGAGCTCAAAGGCCATCTCAAGGTCTCGCCCAAAGACGAATTCCACACCACGCTGCCACCGACATTCGACGAACTTTCTAAGGCGATGCTCGCCGCCAAGGTGAACTTCACCATCAAGCCCGAGCAGAGCAACGTCCTTCTTCCCCTGCTGATCAACGTGGGTCCGTTTGTGCTCGTGCTCATGGCTCTTCTGCTGGTCGCGCCGTTCTGGGTCATCTTCAAGAAGGCGGGCTTCCAGCCAATTCTCTCAGTCCTGATGATGGTTCCCTTTGTGAACCTGATCCTGCTTTATATCTTCGCTTTTCGCGAATGGAAATCGGCCCCGGCGCACGAATCCCACGCGCGCTGATTTTCCTTGCGATTCACATCGCTTTGGCCTTACTGTTGCTTCGACCCCGATTTCACTCGAGGAGAGCGCCGCCCATGAACGATCCGCAGCAACTCAACAGCTTTCTTGCCGCATTCGCCGCCATTTATCTTGGTTTCTATCTGATTACGGCGGTGTTGTTCATCATCCCCACTTGGTTCATCGCCAAAAAGTCTGGCATGTCGCCCTGGCTCTCGCTGCTTTGCCTCTTTCCCCTCACCGGCCTCATCCTGCTCTACATTCTCGCCTTTGCCGAGTGGAAGGTGGTTCCGGTGTCGAAGCTCGTGGCCTATCCGCCGCCCGTGCCGCCGCCGTATCCACCCCCGCCGCCCACAGTTTGACGCGCAGCCTCTATCGCCAGCGCCCCCTCATCCTTGCGCAGACGCGCGACGCGTTTGTAGGATGATTTTGCGCGCCGCGCGGAAACTCGAGGTGAACTATGGGAGATTTGCTGCAACCGTGGCACTTGATTGTGCTCAGTTTAATCTTTAGTTTTCCAGGCATCGTCATCGGCCTGATTCCGTTCTGGTTTATTTGTAAGAAGGCCGGATTTTCGCCGCTTCTCTCTCTGCTCAATCTCGTCCCCTTTTTCATGGGCTCGCTGGTGCTCGTCTATTTCCTGGCGTTCGCCCCATGGAAACCGGCGGAGGGGCCTTCTTCCGTTTCACCGCAATCCTGAAACCGCCGTGGACTGTAGTGCGATAGCATCGTGAATGAAAGCCATCCTCACGATGCCCGATTCCGTCTCCGCACATCCCGCGCCTCCGCGCGTCCGCTTTGCGCCCTCGCCCACGGGTTTTCTTCACGTGGGCAGCGCTCGCACGTTTATCTTCAACTGGCTCTACGCCCGCCACAATCACGGAACCATGGTGCTGCGCCTTGACGACACCGACGTCGAGCGCAACACCGACGCCAGCGTGCAGTCCATCTTCGAAGGCCTGCGCTGGCTCGCCCTCGACTGGGACGAGGAGTACAAGCAATCCGAGCGCCTCGATCTTCACCGCGCCGCCGCGCAGCAACTCTTCGAGAAAAACCTCGCCTATCGCGACTTCACCCCCGCCCACGCGGCCGACGACAGCCAGCCGTCCTCCGCGCAGGGCGCATGGCTCTCGAATCCCGGCATGCGCGAGATGTCGCGCGAAGAGAGCGATCGCCGCGCCGCCAGTGGCGAACCTTTTGCCCTGCGCTTTCGCGTTCCCCGCGGTGAAAGCCGGATTCTGCATTTTGTCGACGCCGTCTACGGCGCGCAATCCCGCCCCGCCGACGAGGTCGAGGATTTTGCCCTGCTTCGCTCGGACGGGATGCCGACCTACCATCTCGCCAGCTGCGTCGACGACGCCGATCTCCGCATCAGTCACATCATCCGCGGCCAGGATCACCTCACCAACACCTACAAGCACCTGCTGATCTTCGAGGCCCTCGGCGCTCCGCCGCCGCAGTTCGCCCATCTGCCGCTGCTGGTCGCGCCCGATGGCGCCAAGCTCTCAAAACGCAAACACGGCCCCGTCGTCAGCGTCACCACCTATCGCGATGCCGGATTTCTGCCCCAGGCCTTCGTCAACTTCCTTTGTCTCCTCGGCTGGTCGCCCAAAAACGATCGTGAGTTTCTCGCTCTCGACGAGATTCGCGACCTGTTTACGCTCGAAGGCGTCAACCGCTCCAACGCCGTCGTCAACTTCACTCAAGAATCCCCCTTCGATGAAAAAGCCGTCTGGCTCAACGCCGAGCACATCCGCGCCCTGCCTGTCGACGAGCTCGCGCGCCAGCTCCAGCCCTTCTTCGATCAGGCCGGTTTTCACACCACACCAGAAAAAATCGCAGCCGTCACGCCCCTCATCCGCGAGCGCATCAAGCTCCTGCGCGACGCCGTCCCCGCCGCCGATTTCTTCTTCGTCGACCAGCTCCCTCCCTACGACCCCGCGGAACTGATTCCGCAAAAGGGCGATGCCGCCATGGCCCGCCGTGTACTGGAAACCGCGCAGCAGGTTCTCGCCACAACCAACTTCGATCACGATTCGCTCGACGCGGCCTTGCGTTCTGCCGCCACTCAACTTGGTTTAAAGGCTGGGCAAGCCTTTCAGCCCATCCGCGTAGCCGTCTGCGGACGCAAAAACGCCCCGCCCCTTTTTGAAACGCTGATTGTTCTGGGCCGCGAAGTCTGCCTGGCCCGCATCGCCCAGGCCATGGAGAAACTCAAAACTGTTTCATAATGTTGATTTGAGCGGGCGCGATTGTTTGGTCCCGCACTATCAGGGAATGAAGACTATGACCGACAATAATCCGGAAAGCACCGACCTCCGCCCCGTGAACAACTTCCTCCACGATCAGATCGCCGAGGACGTCGAGAACAAAACCTACGGCGACGCCGTCATCCAAACGCGCTTTCCACCCGAGCCCAACGGCTATCTCCACATCGGCCACGCCAAGGCCATCTGTCTCGACTTCGGCCTCGCCGACGAGTTCGGCGGAAAAACCAACCTGCGCTTCGACGACACAAATCCCGAAAAGGAAGAGACGGAGTACGTCGAATCAATCAAGAAAGACGTGCATTGGCTCGGCTTCGACTGGGAGCGCCTCTGCTACGCCTCCGACTACTTCGGCCAGCTCTACGAATGGGCTCTCAAACTCGTCAAGGCCGGCAAAGCCTACGTCGACGATCTCTCCGCCGACGAAATCCGCCAGCACCGCGGCACGCTCACCGAGCCCGGCAAAGACTCGCCCTACCGCAACCGCAGCATCGAAGAAAACCTCGACCTCTTCGTGCGCATGAAGCAGGGCGAGTTCCCCGACGGCTCGCGGGTCCTGCGCGCAAAAATCGACATGGCCTCGCCCAACCTCAACATGCGCGACCCGGTCATGTACCGCATCCTGCACGCCACGCATCACCGCACCGGCGACGCGTGGTGCATCTATCCCATGTACGACTACGCGCACGGCCAGTCGGACTCGATCGAGCGCGTCACTCACTCCATGTGCACCCTTGAGTTCGCCGACCACCAGCCCCTGTACCGCTGGTACATCGAGCAGCTCGGCATCTTCCCTTCGCGGCAATTTGAATTCGATCGCCTCAACCTCACCTACACCATGCTCTCTAAACGCAAGCTGCTGCAGCTTGTGCAGGAGCATCGCGTCTCCGGTTGGGACGATCCGCGCATGCCTACTCTCTCCGGCATTCGCCGCCGCGGCTTTACGCCCGAGGCCCTCCGCGCCTTCTGCGCTTCGATCGGCGCATCGCGCACCAACGGAACGACAGACATCGAAATGCTCGAGCACTTCCAGCGCGACGATCTCAATCACCGCTCCGCGCGTGCCATGGCCGTCCTGCGCCCGCTCAAGCTGGTCATCGATAACTACCCGGAAGGCCAGGAAGAATTCGTCGAGGTCGCGAATAATCCCGAGGATCCCTCAGCCGGAACCCGCCAGGTGCCCTTCTCGCGCGAGCTCTTCATCGAGCAGGACGATTTCCGCGAAGTGCCTCCGCCCAAGTACTACCGCCTCTCGCCCGGCAAGGAAGTCCGCCTGCGCAACGCGTATTTCGTTACCGCGCAGTCGGTCCAAAAGGCTGCCGACGGCAGTCCCGAGGTCCATTGCACTTACGATCCCGCCAGCCGCGGCGGCAACTCGCCCGACGGACGCAAGGTCAAATCCACCATGCACTGGGTCTCGGCAAAGCACGCCATCTCCGCCGAAATCCGCCTCTACGACAAGCTCTTCTCCAAGCCCGATCCCTTCGATTTCCCCGAAGGCGGCGACCTCTTCGACAATCTCAACCCCAACTCCCTGGAGATCGTGAGCGACGCCAGGCTCGAACCCTCGCTAGCCACCGCCATACCCGGCGACCGCTTCCAGTTCGAGCGCGTAGGCTACTTCTGCGTGGACCCCGACTCATCCGAAACCAGGAAAATCTTCAACCGCACCCTCCCGTTAAAAGACACCTGGGCCAGGATCGAAAAGAAGGCGGGCAACTAGCCGGATCTCGGGCGCCCCCAGGTCCCGATTTTGGAACCTGAGGGAGCTGGATCCTACCACCTAAATCCGCGTAATCTGCGCTAACGCATCAAAGTGCGCGTCGCGCGCGCACAGCACCAGCGAATGTTCGAGAACCAGCGCAGCGATCCACATATCATTCGTCGGAATCGGCGTCCCCTGCTTGCGCAGTTGCCGGTACACACTCGCATAGTGATGCGTGGTCTGATCGCCGGCATAGAGAATCCCCACCCCCGGCTTGAGCAGGAATCGCCGCAGCACGGCCTCGTTCCGCGCCTCCTGCGAGCCGGCCGCAAAGCCCGCTCGAAGTTCTCCAAGAACCACAAACGGCAACCAGACCTCATCCGCGGCCGCAACCAGATTGGCAACGAATTCGTCGCCTCGAGAGAGGTCGCTGTAGCGATTGGTGTCGAGCGCCACTCTCATCGATCGGATCGCTCCCGCGATTCGCGCCCAAGGTTTATCGCCACATCGCCTCGTCAATTTTATGTTGGTCGGCGATCGCGCTATCGAATGCGGGATCCTCTTGCCATGTGCCCACGATGTCGCTCAGATCGCGCTTGGGGCATTCGCGCTCCGCCAATCCGGCTCCGCGAACAAGCGCGGCAACCGCCATCTCATTCAGGCTCTTGCCTTCGCGCCGCGCAGCATCGCGCAATTTAGCGTCCAGATAATCCGGAATGTTTCGGACCGTATACTGCATGCGCTTATTGTACTCAATGCAGGCAAATAATGCAATCACGACGCACTTAATACGTAAAGCCTTAAATCTAAATCACTTTCCAATCACATCCATCGTCACGTTCAACGTCTTCGGCGGCAGGCATTCATTGTTATCGCATGCCTGATAGTGCAGTTGCCCTTGCACGCGATGATTGCCCGCCGTGGCCACAATCCGCGCCTCGATAATGAACTCGCCCGTGTAAACGCTCAGCTTGGTTGTGGGATCGACGGGCAACGCGATCACGATGCCTGCCGGATAGGTCGCGCTCTCCAGCCGCGCGCCGGAGCCCTCGGGAATCGAAAACACGGTCGGAATCAGGAACTCGTCCATGGGCGTGTGCGAGTTGATGTGCAGCCCCGGCGCAACGCGGAAGCGCAGCTCCACCTGGCTCGGCTTGCCCGCCGACACCGTCACCTGCTCCGGGAACAGGAACGTCACCGAATCGGCTTTCACCAGCGGCCGCTTCTGTGCGCTCTGCCCGTGCGTCGCCAGTGCGCCAAGGCTCAACATCGCGATTGCAATCCAAACCTGATTCTTCATCCCATCCGCCGATTTCAGCTCACTGAGAAAAGCTGAAAGCCAAAAGCTAGAAGCTAGAAGCTAGAAGCTGCCTTATTCCCCCAGCGCCTTCCGGATCTTGCTCTCGATGTCCTGCTCCGAAGTCAAACCCACCTGCGCCGCCGCCACCAAGCCTTTGCGATCGACAAACAAAGATGTCGGCAAATTGTCGAGCCCGCCGTAGTCGCGGCTGATCGAGTCGCCATCGAGCAGCACCGGGTAAGGAATCTTTTCCTCCGTGGCGAACTTGTTCGCGGCAGCCGTGGCCTTCGCCCAGCCGGTCTTGTCGTCTGGCTTTAAGTCGTCGCCCTCGGTGTCGATGCCCAGCACCTCGAACCCTTGCGCCGCGTACTTCTGGCGCAGCTCCACAATCCACGGCGTCTCAATCCTGCAAGGCCCGCACCACGTGGCCCAGAAGTTGATCATCACCGCCTTGCCCTTGTAATCGGCCAGCGAAACTTTTTTGCCGCTCAGATCCACCAGCGCAAAGGCCGGCGCAGCCTTGCCCTCCAGCGGAGAAACGTATTGCGGAGTGCCTGCATCCGCCGCGGGCACCAACTCGCCCTGTCCGGCGTTCGCGAGCAGCCGCTCGGCCTGCTGCCGTCGATACTCCCAGTTAGCCCAGCCAGCCCAGGCGAAGATGGCGAGAATCAAAAGCGTCGCGCCCAGAACCAATGTGTTGCGCCGCAAGGGAATAAACCTCATGCGTCTATTTTACGAGGCGCGGGCCGTGAGCCCGGTAATAGTAAGAAAGTGAATGAGTGAATGAGTGAAGGGGGCGAGTGTTTTCCGCTTCACTCGTTCACCTATTCACTCTTTCACTCTCTCACTCGTTCACTCTTTCACTCGTTTTCTCGCTCCCTTGCTCCCTTGCTCCCTGTCTTTTGTTACCATCAAATGCCAATGAGCATTTCCAGGCAAGACGAAGCGTTCCAGCCGGCGGCGCCCTTTCGCCCGTCGGATCTTGTCCGCACTGAAGCTGCCGCGCTTGAAGCGCTTGCCGCGCGCCTTGAAGCGGCGATGGCCGAGCCCTTCGCGCGCGCCGTCGAGATGATCCTCCGCTGCGGCGAGTCGAATGGCCGGGTGGTGGTCACTGGCATGGGCAAGAGCGGCATCATCGCGCAGAAGATCGCCGCCACGCTCAGCTCCACCGGCTCGGCGGCGCTGTTTCTGCACCCGGCCGAGGCCGTGCATGGCGATTTGGGCGTGCTCATGCCCGGCGATGTGGTCATCGCGCTCTCAGCCAGCGGCGAAACCGAGGAGATTCTCCGCCTGCTCGCCACGCTCAAGCGCAAAGGCGACGCGCTCATCTCATTCTGCTGCAATCTGCAGTCGACTCTGGCCCAGGCCAGCGACGTGGCCCTCGATTGCTCGGTGGAGCGCGAGGCCTGCGGCTTGAATCTAGCGCCCACGGCATCGACAACGGCGATGCTTGCACTCGGCGATGCCTTGGCCGTCGCCGTCAGCCTGCGCAAGGGCTTTCGTGCCGAGGATTTTGCCGAGCTGCATCCCGGCGGCAAGCTCGGCAAGCGCCTGGCCAAAGTGCGCGAACTAATGCACTCCGGCGAAGAGATTCCCACCGTCGCGCCCGCGACCTCTATGGCCGATGTGATCTTCGAGATGTCGTCGAAGAAGCTCGGCGTCACCACCGTGCAGCAGGACGGCCGCTTGCGCGGCGTCATCTCCGATGGCGATTTGCGCAGGTTGCTTGAGCGCGAAGGCGGCGCGGCCCTGAGCAAAACCGCCGGCGAAGCCATGAATCCGCATCCCCGCACCATCGCCGGCGACGAACTGGCCGCCAAAGCGCTGGCGATTTTAGAAGAGCGCAAGATCACCTCGCTCGTCGTCGTCGACGCAAACCAAAACGTCGAAGGCATCGTGCATCTGCACGATCTCTGGGGCGTGGAGTTGATCTGAAGCCGCCAGATTTGTGGATTTGGGTCGACAGAAATCTGAGATAGAGCCACAATTCCAACGTAATCTTCGAGACACATGCCTCCCAAAATTTGGGAACAAGCAATGGCTCAAGCGCCGAATGGCCTTGGGCCATTTCGCTTTTCCAACCGAAATCGCGGAGGATTATTCGCATGTCAGAAACCACAAAGTTCCGGACATTTTTTGCAAGAATCGAACGTGTGGGTTACCCATGAACCTGCCACTTGATATGCTCATGGCGCAGGCTGCCGATCCAACAAAGCCAACAGGCATGGCAACAATTGTGATTCTTCTCTGCTATTGGTGCGGGCAGTTTGGAAGCTATTCACTCGACTGCTGCCCGTCCGGCCGCAGCGGAGAGGATAGACAGGTTCCACTCGACCGTTGCTTTTTTATGAATCATCTTTTACGATCCAGGCTCAAATGCGAGCAGTGGGAAACATGCGATTCTCGACCCCCTCTGATCGAAACGTTCCCGGCATCTGCACACGAATCAGCATCCGATTACTTCGATCGCCGCCAAGTCAACGTGACCAACGCACTGAGAGTGGGGTGGGTAGGCCTGACGTGCAAACACGGCCACCCAATCCCGTTTCCGCAACCAGGACAAGTTAATTGACCTGTTGTGTTCGATCAAGCTTAAGGATTGTTGTCGTCGCAGCAATCGGAGGACATCCACTGATCTATCGAATAGGTGCTTCTGGGGCGTGTCAACCACCGAAGCATCTAGAATAAAGGCTGCCACAATTCGTTCTTACCTCTGCCGTCGAGGAGGGGAAAGCAGACCAGGAGCCGGCAAAATACCGCGATTCGCGCTATGATTTTGAACAAGGAGCCCCTGTATGACCACCCGCATTGTTCGCGTCGGAAACACTCTCGCGGTCGAGATTCCCGAACAGCTCGCCGCCAAGGCCAGCCTTTCCCCTGGTGATCCGGTCGAATGGGTTTCCTCCGCAACTGGCGGCATCGCGCTTGTGAAATCGCAGCCAACTGCCGCGAAGAAGCCGGCGGATATGACTATCGAAGAGTTGATGAATGGTTTGAACGAGGGCGACGCACTCGGTGAATACGACTGGGGACCACCGCGTGGGGTGGAAGTTTGGTAACTTCGTACGTTCCGGACGAGGGCGATCTGGTCTGGCTGGATTTCGATCCACAAGCCGGTCGAGAGCAGGCCGGACTGAGACCTGCCGTCATTCTTTCTTCCCGGTATTTCAATCTCAGATCCTCTGTTGCTTACGCATGCCCCATCTCGAGCAAGGTGAAAGGCTACCCGTTCCAGATTATCCTTCCGCCGGGACTGCCCGTCCACGGGGCCGTCCTTTGCGAGCACATGCGGAGTCTCGATTGGCGTGTGCGCAAGGCGACCTACTTGGGCCGCATGCCGGACGATGTGTTGTTCCAGGTACGCGGAGTGGTGCGAACCATCGCGGGGATTCCCAAGTAGATTCGCCGCTGCTCGTCATCGAGGGATCGCTCGGACATTTAGAATAAAACCTGCTGTCATTTGCACTTCGTCCGCGCATCGCGGACGGGAAAGTTTGCTCTCTTTCTATGCATCGTTGGTCCAAGCTCTTCATTCCCACTCTTCGCGAGGCCCCGGCAGACGCCGAAGTGGCCAGCCACAAGTTTCTCCTCCGCGCCGGTTACGTTCGCCAGCTCGGCGCAGGCATCTACAACTACCTTCCTCTCGGGCAGCGCGCGCTCAACAAGATCATCGCCATCGTGCGCGAGGAGATGGATAAGATCGGCCAGGAGTTTTATCTGCCCGCTCTCTTGCCCAAAGAGCCGTGGGAGGAGAGCGGACGCTGGACCGGCATGGGCGACAACATGTTCCGGCTCAAGGATCGCAAGGGCGCGGACCTGTGCCTGGGCATGACGCACGAAGAGATCATGACCGTGATCGCGCGCGGCGAACTGCGCAGCTACAAGCAGTTGCCACAGATCTGGTACCAGATTCAGACCAAGTTCCGCGACGAGCCGCGCCCCAAGTCGGGTCTGCTGCGCGTCCGCCAGTTCATCATGAAGGACGCGTACTCCTTCGACATCGACAAGACCGGCCTCGACAAGAGCTTCGATCTTCATGACCAGGTCTATCGCCGCATCTTCACGCGCTGCGGTCTCAAGTTCGTCGCCGTCGAGGCTGATTCGGGATCGATGGGCGGCTCGCAGTCGCAGGAGTTCATGGTTTACACCGACGCCGGCGAAGACCTGATCGCGAGCTGTCCGGTCTGCGGCTACGCGGCGAATCTTGAGAAAGCCACTTCGCTCCTCGATCCGGTCGCCGAAATGGAGCCGACGGGTGACGGCAAACCAGAGCTGGTGCACACCCCTGGTTGTGGTGCCATCGCCGATGTGGCTGCGTTCTTCAAAATCTCTCCAGCCTCCGACGTCAAGTGTGTGGCCTACATGGCGCTCAAGCGCGGCGCGGCAACAAAAGATGGCGGCCGGAAAGATACTTGGCACGGCGTGGCGGCGTTTTTGCGCGGCGATCACCAGGTAAATGAGACCAAGCTTCTCGGCGTCATCGGCGCTGCCGAGCTGCGCACCATGCAAGCCGAGGAGTTGCAGCAATTCTTCAACGGCCCCGCGGGTTTTCTCGGGCCGATAGGCCTCCAGCACGATCCGCAGCCCCTCGGCGAAGGCCTCACGGTTGTTGTGGATCGCGCTCTCGAGGGTCGCAGCAACATGGTCTGCGGCGCAAACAAGCTCGACTATCACCTGCGCAACGTCACGCCGGGCCGCGATTTCACCTGGACGCTC
>Ga0326727_10024036_pt1 | contig 11565 bp, 11 predicted proteins | sample MB2enrmetagenome_FD_207643 | JGI IMG/M metagenome (GOLD analysis project Ga0326727, IMG submission 207643) | Lab enriched peat soil microbial communities from McLean, Ithaca, NY, United States - MB29MY | ecosystem: Environmental > Terrestrial > Soil > Wetlands > Peat | place: USA: New York... | reverse complement strand
GCACTCCCGAAGACGCGCTCCGCTGCTTCATGGGCACGGACATCGACGTTCTCGTTATCGGAGACTGCTGTCTGCGCAAGGAAGACCAGCTCGCGCGCACTTCCGGCGAACACGCCCAATTCGAATCGGGCTGACCGCCGTGTGGCCAGGCTCAAATCACGCCCGGCGCGAATCGGCAAGGCTCACGCGCTCGAGAATGTGCCGGAAACCTTCGAGTTCGCGCAAGGGATCAAGGCGGGCATCGAAGATGAGGCCCATCAGTCCGGCGGTTTGCGTTTCCACTGCTTCGTTGAGCGACGCGAGCGCGCGTTCGGTGTCGCCCAGACCAATCCACGCGTAGACGAAACCAGCGGGTGAAACATATTCGCGGCTGGCCAACGTGGTTAGCTCTTCCAGCACTTTTTCGGCGGCCGCCCGGCGTCCTTTCGCGGCGTTCGCCATCACCAGCGTTCCCAGCACCTGCCCGCGGACCGAATCGCCCTGCCACCATTCCATCGCCGCAATCGCCTGGTCGTAACGTCCCAACTGCAGCAGGATAATGCCGCGCTGGTAATGCGTGTCCGGTACATTGGGGCCCAGCGTTAGCGCGCGTTCCACCGACGCGAGCGCCGATTCGTACTGGCGCGCCCCGTATAAGTAAATCGCCATCATCCGATGCACACGCATCGACAGAGGATCGAGTTCGAGAGCCCTGCGCACCGCTTTCCTCGACAGATCCATGTTGCCGCGCTGGAGGTGGCTGAAAGCGGCCTGTACATGAGCCACCAGCGAACTCGGGCGCAGCTCAATACCGTGCCGGATGAGTTCCTCACCCTCCTCCCATTGCCAGCCCATGACGCCGGTCAGGGTTCCGAGGGCGACGAAGGCTTCCGAACAACGCTCGTCCAGCTCAATGGCCCGCTGCGCCATTCTTCGCGACACGACCATCAATTCCGAGGGTGGGCGCTGTTCGAGAAACATGAGCCAGTTATAGGCATCGGACAAGCCCGCGTAAGGTTCGGCGTAGTTCGGGTCCAGCGCGATGGCCCGGTTATAGTACGCGGCGGCCTCGCCGCAGCTTTCGACGGTGATGTTGTTCCAGGCGTAGCGGCCCTGCAGGTACAGGCTGTAAACTTCCGGCGATGGCGTCGCACGCGCATGCCATTTTTCCGACAGTTGCACGCGCAGCGAACCTGCCACCGCCTCGGAGATTTCGTCCTCCACCGCAAACAAGGCATCGAGACCGCAATCGAACGTGCGCGCCCAGATCCAGGTGGCAGTGTGGGTGTCCGCGATGCGTACGGAGATGCGCGCTCTCTCGCCGGCGATACGGACGCTGCCCTGGACTGCCGTGCCAACGCCCAGATTGCGCGCGATCGCGGTGAGGTCCGGCTCGGCGTCGGCGAAAACGAAGGCGGAGGTTCGCGCGGTGACGCGCAGCCCGCGAAGGCCGGCCAGACGGTCGATTATCGCTTCGGTGATTCCCTGGCACAGATAATCCTGCTCGGGCTGGCCACTGAGGTTGGTGAAAGGAAGGACGGCGATGCAGGTGCGGTCCGGAGCCTCGGCGGCCGCTTCGGGCTCACTTTGTTGCGCGATGGCAGGCGGGGTCTCGCGCCGGGAGAAGGAAGGCACATAGCCGCCGGGTGCGAAGGAAATGATTACCTCGTCCGTGGCGCCATCGGTTTCGTAGTATTGGGCCAGTCGGTGCCTGAGACGCTGGGCTTCCGTTCGGACGATGGAGTCGATCCGGGGATCGAAATCGGGCTTGCGGTCGAAGACTTCGCGGGCGATAGCGTATTGTTTCAGAGGTTCGGAATTGCCCGCCAGCTTCTGTTCCACGGTCCAGCGGATAAACCGGCGGAGGCGCTCCGAACCGGCAAATCCCCGGCTGGCGACGATGCGGTCCAGTTGTGCACGTATCTCGGATTCAGAGATCCCGGCAGATTGCGCGGCCGGACCGATATTCGCCTCCCGTCCACTGGCAGCCAAGGGAGCCTTTCGTGCTGCGAGGTTAGCACACGATGCGGCTGGAAACAATAGATTTCTCTGCTGGTTGGATAGGGCGGTCACTACACTTCCTGGCGGTTAGCTAACCACGGCTAACTCCCTTAGGAGCCACGCCAGACGATAGACTGGCGGGTTGGTTCGCCCCACGAACAAAAGGGGCATGCCTTACACATGGATCACCCATCTCGGACAGGAGCGGCTGGACCTATGGATGTCCCACCGCTCGACGATCAATTGCGGCCGGCGCGGAAGATGCCTGTAATCCACCGCCGGCTCGTCCTGGTAGTGGACGATGAACCCGAAGTGCGCGCCTTGCTCACCGAAATCCTGGCCGCGGCGGGTTACGACGTGATTGTGGCGTGCGATGGCGAGGAAGCGCTGGACGCGGTTCGCACACATGCTCCCGGCCTTATGATCACGGATCTGGTAATGCCCCGCAAAGAGGGTCTGGAGACAATTCGCGAAGCCCGTCAGCTTGCGCCCGGCATGAAGATCATTGCGATCTCCGGTGCATTCGGCAACCGTTTTCTCACGGTCGCGACGCATCTGGGAGCACATGCGGCGCTGGCCAAGCCGTTCAGCGCGGATGTTCTCCTGAGCACCATTCGCGGCGTCCTGGTAAAGGGCTGACTATCAGCTCCGGCTACAAATCCTGACAAACCCCCGTGCGGTCCGCCACGTTACCATGGATCATGGTCCTGATTCGACACCCCGGCATTCTAAGTGTGCCGTTCCTCATGGCATTCTCGATTTGCGCGCATGCGCAACAGCAGCCGGAGGTTAGTTCATCTTCGTCCTCCTCTTCCTCAGCGCCGGCCCAACCCTCGCCTGTGCAGCCGGCAACGCCACGGGGGCCATCGCAGATTGAGGATGGCGGATTCTCGTTTGAACCCTTTTATTGGCTGAGCGCGACGTTTCAGCCACAACCCGTGATGCTCGGAGGCGCCTCGTCGAGCTACTACAATGCCGATCTCAACTACGTCGGCGGCAAGAGAGATAGCTACGGCGCGATTCTAAGCATTCCTACCGGCCTGCAGAGCACCATCCGTATCTCCGCCTTCCGGGCTGCCGGCGGGGGAGATCAGACGACAACCACCAACCTGACTCTTCTGAACACGGCTTTCAACTCGGGAGACTATCTTGCCACCAGTTGGCGCATTCAGGACGTTAAAGTGTCATGGGATTTCCTCACGTTCCGCATCCCGGCCGGGCAACGGAAGATCCGGGTGAAGACCTTGTGGGAGGCGCAATGGTTGTCGTTTGAGACCAACATCAACGCACCTTACGCGGCCGTCGTCACGAATGACCAGGGCACTGTGGTTTCCAACTACGCCAACGAGACGAAGAGCATTATTCTTCCCACGCTGGGCGGCGAGGTAGAGCAGGAGCCATTTCGCCATTTCCGGTATGAATTGAAGGCCGATGGGTTTGGCCTTCTTCATCACTCCGATATCTGGGAAGCGGAGGGTTCGCTGGCCTTTCGATTCGGCAGGATGGAGCTATTGCTCGGAGCAAAAGCCCTTCATTTCAAGACGTCTCCGCGTTCCGACGAATACTTTATCGACACGCTCGCCGGGCCGTATGCGGGGATACGATACTATCTGCACAATCCGGATTAGCGTGGGCTAATCCGCTTTGAGCGACGCGCCGCTCCGGTTAAACCTTGGGCTTCGGCTCCGGCAGATCGAACGCGCGGCAGAGCGACTCGAACCCCTGCACACCGTGATGGCCGTCGCAGAACGGCTTGTTGTCGGAGAGCCCGCACCGGCACAACCCGATCGTCTTGCGCCCGGCCAGACCGTACTGGCCGCCCTCGGCATCAAAGATCTCAAAATCTCCCTCAATTACGATGGGTCCATTGTTGCGCACGGTTACTCTGGTTGCGGCCATGAAGTGATCCTGGCAGATCGGCCGGGGCCACGCAACCGGGATTCGTCTCACGTACACTAAGTAAGCGAGGAGCGGGGATTGCTACAGTTCTTACTCGATGACGACCGGACGCTGTTTGAGGATTCGTTCCGGTTCGCTCAGCATCAGGTTCGCGAGCTGATCCACAAGTATCCGGATTTCTATCCGATGTACACGCAAAACGGGCGCTGGAAGCACGAAGGGCCCGCGTGGACCAACTGGTGCGACGGATTTCTTCCCGGCATGATGTGGATCTTCGAGAGACGCGCCATGCAGGAGAACGGCGGGCCTTCCGCCTGGCGCGAGCAGGCCATTCGCTACTCGAAACCGCTGGAGCCCCGCAAGCAGGACAAAGACGCCCAGGACCTCGGCTTTATCTTCCTCTCCACGTATCACCGCTGGTTCAAGCTGACCAAGGAACCCGCTCTGAACGATGTGCTCATCGAAGCCGGCCGTACACTGGCGCAGCGGTTTCAGGAAAAGGGCGGCTACCTAAGATCGTTCATCTCGCCCGACTCTCTATTCATAGACATCATGATGAACGTCGGCATCGTCTTTTATGCGGCGGCCGAAACCGGCGACCGGAAACTGCGGGACATCGCTCTGCGCCACTGTCTCACCACGCGGCGTTATCTGGTGCGCGGCGATGGTTCCACCGCGCACGAAGGCATCTTCGACACTGAAACCGGCGAGTTCCTGCGACAGAGCACGCAGCAGGGTTATCGAGGAGATTCCTGCTGGTCACGAGGTTTGGCATGGGCCATGTACGGTTTCACCGTGGCCTTCGAATATACGCGCGACCCGCGCTTTCTGCAAACCGCCGAAGCCTGTGCCACCTACTTTCTTGGCAACACCCACGCCGACGGCGTACCGCCGTGGGATTTCAACGCGCCCGCGAACAACCGGCAGCTCCTGGACACATCAGCGGCGGCGATCGCCGCAGCGGCGCTACTGCGTTTGCGAGCCGCGACGCCGGACCGCCTGCGTTCGCACTTTTACTGGTCCAGTGCGGCGCTCATCGTTCGGACACTCTGCCAGAAGTATCTCGCGCGCAAGGATAAGAAATGGGAAGGCATTCTGAAAGGCGGCGTTTACCACATTCACAAAGAGTTAGGCGTGGATGAATCGGTGATGTGGGGCGAGTATTTTTTCGTGGAAGCCCTGGAAGGAATTTTACGGCAGATTTGAACCGGCTGTGAAACCGCCTGGCACAACTGTGCGTCCATCGCCACACGGCCGCCAATAACCTGGAAACAAAGATCTTACTCTCGTCACCCAGAACAATTGTGAAGTCGAAATCTGCGAAGCGGTGTTATACTGAAGCTCGGTCGGAACTGAGGGCGCACGCCGTGCTGACCAGACTGCGCGGGCAATCCCGCCTTATCCCGGTTGTTCTTTCGCTCGGATGGCTGGTTTGTGGAATGCCCGGCGCCGCGGATCAGGGCGCATCTCCTCCGCAGGACCCGGACGCGCACGTAGCCATTACGCCTCGCGTCAGCACCACCCCCGCTCCGCAGCAGTTGGTTCCCCATTCGAACATTCGAGTGGAGACGCAACTGGTTTTGATTCCGGTTACCGTCACGGATCCGCTGAACCGCTTCGTCACCGGGCTCGAAAAACAGCACTTCAAGATCTATGAAGATAAGGTAGAACAGGCCATCACGCAGTTCTCCAGCGAGGATGCGCCGCTCTCGGTAGGTTTGGTCTTCGACACCAGCGGGAGCATGGGCCCCAAGCTGCAAAAATCGCGCCAGGCCGCCGCGGAGTTCTTCAAGACCGCTAATCCGCAGGATGAGTTCTTCCTGGTGGAGTTCAACGACAGCCCCGAGCTGGCCGTCCCGTTCACGCCGGATTCCGAAAAGCTGCAGGAGAGCCTGACCTTCACGCAATCGAAGGGGCGCACCGCGCTGCTGGACGCGATTTATCTCGCGATGCATGAGATGAAGAAGGCGAGGAATCCGCGAAAGGCAATTTTGATCATCTCCGACGGCGGCGATAACAGCAGCCGCTACACCGAGACAGAGATTCGCAACGCGGTGCGTGAAGCCGACGTGCAGATCTACGCCATCGGCATTTACGAGCCAATGGCCAGCCGCGGGCGCACCCCGGAGGAGATGGCCGGCCCGGGCCTTCTGCAACAGGTGAGCGAGCAGACCGGCGGGCGCGCGTATGAAGTGGACAACCTCGCTGATTTGCCTGACGTGGCGGCCAAGATCGGCATAGAGCTTCGCAATCAGTACCTGTTGGGCTATACTCCAAAGAATCCGGATCGAAACGGGAAGTACCGGCATGTCCAGGTGAAGCTGGCGCAGCCTGCCGGGCTCCCACCACTGAAGGCATTTTATCGTCTTGGGTATTATGCTCCGAGTCAGTAGCCTGTTGATTCCGCTCGCGGCCGCCGTGCTGCTGGCGCAAAATGACGACGTCCCGTTGTTCAAAGCCGATACGCGGCTGGTGGTGCTGCACGCCAGCGTGGTGGACAAAAAGGGTAAGCTTCTCACCGAGCTGCCCGAGGACGCGTTCAAGGTCTTCGAGAACGGCGCCGAGCAGAGCATTAAGTTATTCCGGCGCGAAGATGTGCCGGTGTCGATCGGCATGGTGATCGACAACAGTGGCAGCATGCGCGACAAGCGAGCCAAGGTGGAACGCGCATCGCTCGATCTGGTGAAGGCTTCGAACCCGCAGGACGAAGTGTTCATCGTCAATTTCAACGACGAAGCCTATCTCGACGTGGAGTTCACCAACGACATGAACCTGCTGCAGCAGGGGATCGCGCGCATCGACTCGCGGGGAGGTACCGCTCTGCGCGATTCCATCAGCATGTCCATTGATTACCTCAAGGCCAAAGGCAAGAAGGACAAGAAAGTACTGCTGGTGATCACCGACGGCAACGACACCGCCAGCAACGACCGCGACACTTTGGAGAAATTGGTGGACAAAGCGCAGAAGAGCGAAGTACTCATATTCGCCATCGGCCTGCTCAGCGATGAGGAGCCGCACGAAGCGAAGAAAGCCAAACGAGTGCTCAGTTCGCTGACCACTGCCAGCGGCGGTCTCGCGTACTATCCGCGGGAATTGGCGGAAGTGGACGAGATCGCCCTGACCGTCGCGCACGAGATCCGCAATCAGTACATCATTGCGTATACGCCCACGAATCCTGCGCTGGACGGCACGTTCCGCCAGATTCACGTCACCGTGCGCGGGCCAGGATCGCCAACTGTGCGCACGCGCACCGGCTATTATGCGACCGAGGCCGGCGCCAAAGAACCGAAATCGGCCAGCGCGCGCATGCCCTGATGCTGGAGATCATGTGGCGAGCGACGAAGGGCTACCGGCTGCGGCCATGGCGAAGTCCCTACATTCGCTGGCGAATGGAAACGTACCTGGGCCGGCCGACCGAAAAGATCACGTTCCGTGAATTCTGGGGACTCTCATGGCGCCTGCGTCACGACCTGTGGCGTTTCCTGCGCTGGGCTAATCGGATGCAACCTTAGTCTTACGGTCTTCTCACCCCCTCACGAGGTATATCCGCGCGATAGAGCGCCGGAGTACCGAGACCCCTGTCGCAATCGCTGGCGAAGATCAGCGTTTTCGAATTCAGCTCCCACGCCGGCGAAGAGCTGTTGCAGTTGCCCCCGGAGAGGGCTACGGTGTCGCCAGTTGTCATGTTACGGAGCAGAATCTGCCGCGGTCCTTCGGAAGTTGAGGTGAAGGCGATCCACCTGCCATCGGGCGACATAGCAGGCCCGTCGACCGGATGCGGCGTGCGCTGCTCGGTAACGTTTCGCGTGCTCGGGTCGAATTCCATGAATCTCGACACACCGTGGGCCACCAGTTCAAATTGAACCGGGCCCCCGGGGCGCGAGGGCCACTGGATGAAGCGCGTTGCCATTGAAGCGGAGCTCCTCGATGGTTGAGCCGTGTAGCCAGTGCAGCACGTATCGTCTTCCGCCCATGGCCTGATAGAACACGCCCGAGGTGGTGACTGCAGGAAAGGACGAAAAAAGCTCGCCTTCTTCGACGGCAAACGGCTGGAACCACCGGCCCGGTTCCTGTTCGTATGCGGCCACGTGGATGTGCGCGTCAATGCCGGCGCTGGCCAGAATGCAGACTGCCGCGGCAATCATCCAGCGCGGACGCGCCGAGCGCCAATACCGGAACCCGCAGGCCAGATAAAGCAGAAGCAGCAGCCACACTTTCGGAAAGAGCGCCGTGAACGGGAGATTCAGCGTCATGAGCGTGAACCAAACAACCAGAAGAAAGCGTTGCACGAATAGCGCGGTCTGCAACAGCAGCACAACGGGCAACAAAAGAATCAGGAACGTATAGTGCGGAGTGTGAGGCGAAAGCAGAAGAACCGTGATGGTGAACCAGGCAAACGCGTGGCGTTCCGAACTGCCCCCGGGCTTTCTCAATCCGATCAGCGCGAAGCTGAGGACACTCAGGAGAATAAATGTCCGCAGGAAGAAGAATGCCCACGGTGCGTTGAAAGCCGGGTGAGGATTCAGCTCGGCTTCAGGGATGAACGAACGCCGCAGCATGGTGGTCAGGCTTGCGACGGTCGGATGATAGAGACCCTGGGATCCGCTGTCCGCCGTTCGCGGAAGGATCTGCGTGGCGTAATGCAGGACGTCGCGCCACCCGAATAAGCCGATTGTCAGGGCGGTCAGGCTCAGGATCGTCGCGCTCATTGCGGCAAACGCCCGCCAGTTGCGCCTGGCTGCAAAGTACAGGAGAAACGGACCGCCATACAGTTTGAGGCCGAACGCCACGCCGCATAGAATTCCCGCGGCGGACGGCCGGTTTCGTTCGAGGTAATAGCAGGCCAGAGTCAGCAGGAACAACAGGACGACGTAATACTGGCCAAAAACGAAGTTCATATAGAACGCTACGGAGCCGCAGGCGGCGAGCAGCGCAATGTATTCGAATCGAATTCGGCTGATGCGCGAGAGAGTCCAAAGCGTCGCGATGAGCAGACCGAGACTGATGCAGTTCCAGATCCACATCGCCGTTCGAGGACTGAACAACGTCAGCGGGACCATCGGCAGCATGGTCAGCGGGGGGTTAGGAACCCAGGCGCCGAGCTGATCGTCTATTCCCGCGCGGCTCATCGCCCGTTCGAACCAGGTCCAGTCATAGAGATCGCGAAGGCGGTCTCCTTCGATCAGGGCTCTGGCCCCGGTGTAGTACATCGAGAAATCGGGCGCCGGGTTCCTCCGCGCGTCTCGAAAGATTATCGCGAGGAAGGCGGCACATGCGAAGGCTGCGAGTATGCGAACCGAGATGCGCGCGGCGCGCTCAGCGCTCATGAAAAGAATCCGCAAGACTGGCGAAGATGCGCTCGGCCACGATGCGGTTTCCGTGGGGCGTCAGGTGACAGAAGTCGGTGAAGGCCTGATCGGTCATGCCATCGAACGCGCCGGTCAAATCCATAAAGCGATAGCCGCGGGCCGATGCGTCGGCGGCAAGCTGCCGGGCCAGTTTCGGATACAAAGTGGCGAAGCCATACGTGGAGAGATTCCCGTCTCTCCGGCGGGTCATTTCGTTGAGCCGCGGTTCAGTTCCCACCAGTGGCTTGCGTGTCAGCACCAGCTCGGGTTGAAGCACAAACAAGTCCGGTATGCGATCGACGGCCAGAATGGCGTGGATCTGCCGAATCTCGCGGACATAGGAATCAAGTAGACTCGCGCTGACTCGATACTGGGTTTGCTCCGCCGGCGTCAGATCTTCCCAGCGAACCGGGTTCTTCAGGGGACCGGTGATCAGTTTTCGGTTGAAGTAGCGCATCTGGGCACGTTTCGCCATCCACTCGTGGATGGTTCGATAGAGCACGCTGTTGTTGCGCAGCCACATCGACGAGAACACACGAATCGAACCGAAAGACGCCGGATTGGCCAGGCGCTCGAAGTCAGGATCCAGCCCGGACGTCAGATAGGGATCAGCTTGAGACGGGTCTTCCACGATAACATCCATATCGTTACGGCCGTCGATGCTGACAACATAGTCGGGCTGAAAATGCAGAACGAGAGAGAGCAGACGCGCCAGATCCTGATGCAGCCGGTACCCACGCACACCCGCGTTGATCGCCTCCCAGTGCCTGGACGGAAACCTCGCGTTAAGTTCGCGCTCGAGGTAATAGTCGATGGTCTCGTTGTTCCGGGGTGGCGGGCGGTCGTCGATATCCGAGTACATGCCTCCCTGGCCGTATGTCACCGAGGCCTCCAGCACAAACACGCGTATCGTATTGACGGGCTTTGCCACCGGCGTTTCCGTGTCGCGCCGGAAGCCCTGCGGATTGTGAACGACAAACGCGTCGCTAAAGGCAGGGTTGTTGCGCCACTCGGCATAGCGATCGCGAAGCTCTCGCGGGTTCTGGCTGTTTGGGCCCAGCCTGTGAAACTGTATCGCGCGCGCGGCGAGCTCGGCAGCTCCCAGCAAGGCGAACACGAAGATAACGTTCCAGGCAACGACGAAGGCTGTATTTGACAGTTTCCGCACGATGGGGTGGCATCGATTGTAACGTGCCAAACTCTGTCCGGTGACCGTTTTTCGACGATTTTACGGCCTTGTTACGGGTGCTGGACAAAGCGTCGACCCGGTGTCGTTAATCGGAGACGCTTCGGCCCCAAGCTGTTCAGACCACGCGTCGACGACGCAGCCAGGCCAGCACCGGTAGCAGTCCTGCCAGAAGAAACAGACTTGCCGGCTCGGGAACAGCGGCGGGAACCGTTAGGGATCCAAAAAGACCGTTGACACCGTCATCGGGTCCGGATGTGAAATAGAGGGTACCGGCATTTCCGCCGCTGCCGCCGTTGCCGAACTGCAGACCCCAAAGCCCGTCGAGGGTGAGAGGACTTCCTGTGGTTCCGTCCAGCGCACCCTCAAATGCGCCGTTCACGGTGCTATAGGCGTCGATTTCGCCGTCGCCATGGTTCCCAACGAGCAGATCACCTGCAAATTCGCCGAAACCGGCGGGAGCGAGCGCGAGCCCCCATGGCGCGTCTAATGGTCCATTTGAGGTCAGGCGTTCGACGAAGTTACCGTTCAAATCGAATACGTCGACGAACCCCAGGCCAGCTCCGTCTACCGCATTCGAACCGTCCTGCTCCGCATATGTGACATAGAGCAGGCCGCCAATGTCCTGGATATTGAATGGCGCGTAATCGGCGGGCAAGTTGGGGTCGGTGAAGTTACCGGAGAGCGCGGGTGCTCCCCCCGACGGTATGACATCGATATTGCCAGTCTCGAAATTCGCGGCGTAGAGGTACGAGTTGCTGCCAACGGTGCCATAGGCGACGCCGGTATAGTCGTTGGCGGAACTCCCCGCCACGAGAGTTTCAGCGGTGGTCCCGAGAGAGCCACGCCAGCCGGAAACAGTGCCGTTTTGAGAGACGAACAAGAAGTCGTCACCATTAAAGGCGCCACCGCCCGCCCCGGAGTTAAATACCTGGCCCGTAAGGCCGCCGGGAACTGAAACCGTTAACGACACCTTCGAGACCGTGCCCCCGGATATGCTATAGAGCGTGGCCACATCAGTGCCGTTGTCGGAAACCCAGATGGGACTGGTGGCGCTTGCCGAAATCCCCCAGGCGTTGACTAGGTCCGGGTCAGTTACTTGTGCAACGCCGGTTTGGTTGGAAACCAGATTAGTAACCTGGAATTCATCGG
>Ga0326727_10024035_pt1 | contig 11566 bp, 9 predicted proteins | sample MB2enrmetagenome_FD_207643 | JGI IMG/M metagenome (GOLD analysis project Ga0326727, IMG submission 207643) | Lab enriched peat soil microbial communities from McLean, Ithaca, NY, United States - MB29MY | ecosystem: Environmental > Terrestrial > Soil > Wetlands > Peat | place: USA: New York... | reverse complement strand
GGAAGAGGCGGGGATGGAATATGGAACGATGGGGGACACGAAGAGGGCGCTAAATGTGGCCCTTGCCCGCAAGCATCTTCAACTCCCATCGTGGAGGGAGCGCGCGGCCCGGTTTCACGCGAATGAAGCGGCGTTGGCGGCGTTGCCCCCGGACGAGTCGATGATCGACGGCGGCAATGAACCCCTCGTAATTCTATGAGCACCTTCACCAATCTTATTCGCAGGGCGAGCGGTAAATTCATGGTCGATGTGGTGATTGCCTTCACCGAAGGGGCGGGAGTGCCGGATACCAACATTGAAGGCGGCTACGTCACCGGGAATGAAATCCGGCATATTGAGCAAGGGCTTTTGACTTACGCATCGGCGGCGCAAGGGAAGGCGCGCGGATGGATGGAACAGATAGATTGCGACCTCGTGATTGATTTCTACCCCGAGGTTGATTTGAGCGGGGACAACGTGCGCTTCATCGTCAACGGGGAGGAGTACGTGGAGAAGAACACGGGGCGCAACATCACCGATTTCTTCACGCGAGCGGGGACGGATACCGCGTTTCGGACGGTGGCATTGCAGAGGACGGGCAGGATCGAGGGCTATATCCGGTACACGGATGCGACGCAGACGGCGGACATCATCCATTACGACCCGATAACGAAGAAGGTTGTGTGGAGCAGCATCAATCCTTCCCCGGTGGGGCTGGCGGATTTCTTCACGGCCACGCCTGACGGGAACCTGTGGGAATTGAACGTGGCGGGGGTCCTGGCGCTGGCCGTCGATCCCGAGAAGTCGATTCACGCGCTGGACATCATCGCGGCGACGACGACGATGAGCGCGGCCCCGCTGCCCCGGTTGGAATTTTACATCGGGCAATCGCAGGTTGCCGCGCTGACAACCACGGGAGGCTTGTACGTGCGGGGGTTCAATCAGACGGCAACGATGCCCGTGGGCAGGAAGGATGAATGGGACTTCTTTGCGGCGGATGGGGTGACGTGGCTGTTCGGGTTGCGGGACGCGGGGCTGTTTGGGGCGTCCGTCGCGCAGGGATTTTGATTCACGCGTGAAGCAAAATTGACATTCGGCAAAGCCGGGGCGAAAAATAACGTCAACATGACAAAAACGCCAACCACCGAACCGGATGATCTTCTGGATTGGGTCTGCCTCAAGGTGAGGCAGTTTGTCATCTTTCGTGCCTTGCAATGGACGGATGAGGCGGACGGCCTGAAACGGGTGAGGGTCAGCTATCAGCTTTACGCGAATCGGGGGAAGGTCACGAAGGAGCTATTTCTCGACGTGGACGCGGATCGCCTGGCGCTGGCGCAAATGGAAATAGCCCGCTACACGGACGAATGGATGCGGGGCAACAACATCATGCTTGGGGCGTTCCCGAAAGTCTGACTATGGCCCGCGCGACACTGGAAAGCCATATCGAGCGGTTGAAGGGGATTCGCGCTCAACTTGAGAAGCCCGTGGATTTCTTCGCCGTCCACCGGAAGGAGTATGTCGCGGCGTTGCGGGAAATCACGCTGAGGGAATTGATGCTGATAAAGCCCGACGACCAAGGGGATGAGGAGTGGGGATACCATGTGCAAGTGGTTGCGGATTGCATCACGAGCGCATTGATTCAAGAGCTTGAGACGGGGCTCCGTTTCTGGCTCTCGCCCGAGGCCCAGCCGCAAATGGAGGAAGTAAGCGGGCCGACGCCCGGCCTCTTTGCCGAAGATACCGTGATGGAGTGGGTTGCTGCCGGACGCGCCGGCGAGGAGGGCGGCAAGGATTTGGATGATCGGGACATTGGGAAAAGCGACAGGGAGATAGCGAAGCGGGTATGGTGGGCCATGTACACGGGGCGCTCGCTGAACTCGCATGATCGCATTCGCGGATTCCTTGTCGCCCAGGGCATAGCCTTGATGCGCGAGGCCCTCCCGTCGCTCCTGAATGCGTGGAAACAGAACATCATCGTGCGGATGCGCAAGGATTGGCGGGCCTACATCGGGGGAGTGGTGCGCGGAAAAGTGGCTGTGCCTTTCTGAGTCGATGATCGACGCCGAAAAGTAACTTTTTATGTCCCTAACTCTAACAAGCCCCCCGGTCGATCCCATCGAAACAGAACGCAGCGTCCAAGAACTCCTGAATGAGTTTTACAAAGCCTATTTTAGCGGGAGTGATTCCGTGCAGGATGGCGTAATAAGCTATCCCGGCTCCATGATCGAGACGCCGGATGGAGAGTTGCCGTTCGTGGGCTGCAACCTCGCCTTCAATGCCACGATGCCCGACTCGACAAAGCCGGTGATTCACACGGTATTTACCGACCTTAAACCGGATCGGACGTGGGAGACTTCGACGGGTGGCATCGTAACCCAGCGCAACTACCGGGTACCGGCGTGCATGACGGTGTTCGTGCGGGTGCAGAATAAGGGGCAGGCGGATGGACAGGGCGATTTCATGGCGCGGAGAGTGGCGGATCAGGTGCGGTATCTGTTCGAGTCGCCAGCACTCAGGGGGGCGATTGCTCAGAAGGGCATTACGCGGGCGAGGGTTGTGCGCGGGCCGTTGCCGCAGAGTTTTCCGGGGTATCAGGTCCGAATGATGATCGTGGATTACGTGCTGACCTACGCGCTTTCCCTGTGAAGATCATCGGACTTTGCGGGAAACCACGCGCGGGAAAGAACGCGGCAGCGGAGATAGCGGCGGCGTTGGTGCCGGGGACGGCCATCATCACCTTCTCTGACGAGATTGTGGAGGAATGCGCGAGGCTGCTTGGAATCGACCCCGCGACGATCAACGCGGATAAGGAGCATTACCGGCCCTTCATGCAATGGTACGGGTTCGACCATAAGCGCCGGGAGGATGAGGAGTATTGGGTGAAGAAGATCGAGGCGAAGCTGGACGCTGCGGCCCATGGATGGGCTCCATTTACCGCCCCGGCGAATCTGGCGATGGTGAGCGGGGTAAGGGCGCTCAACGAATGGGTGATGATTAAGAGGCGCGGCGGGGTGGTGTTCGAGGTAATTGGGAATAATGGGAGGTATGGGAGCTATGCGCACGCGTGCGAGAACCAGAACATCCCGACAGATGGGACGATCAAGAACCTGGGCAGCCTTGAGGAATTGCGCGGGGAGATGGAGTGGCGTGTACGCCGCGTGATGTTTCCGCCCCCATCGTGGAAGCCAAAACAGCCACGTTGACAAAATAGCGGTTGCCAGTGGGGTATTGGAGGATTAGAAATCGAGCCACATGACAACTCCCGCCACTCCTTCGACCCCGCCCCCGATTCTGATTTCCGATTTCGAGCAACTCCGGAAGCTCGTGATGGCAAACCGCTATTGGGATTTCTTCCTCACCAAAGGCTCCGGCATCGAGGCCGATGAGAAGGAGCCGAAGCAGCGGTTGCGGATCGAGTTGCGGGCATTGACGGCGGATGAAGTGCAGGAGTGCAACAAAATCTCGGACAAGGTTCGCCCCCCATCCGAGACGGACAAGAAGACGGGCCAAACCACCTACGACACTGAGGACCCGGAATATCAGGAGCGGATGAAGGTGGCGCTTCGGCAGAAGAAAACAGCGTGGCTCGTGAAGGGCGTCGTCTCCTTCCAGATTCCCGGCGATACGCTGGAAGAGAAGGCGGTCAATCTCTACAAGCAATTCCCCATCGGCGTGATCGAGGACATCAATAACGCGCTGATGGAGTTGACGGGCGATCCCTTCAAGGATGCGCTTTTTACCTCCACCGGGAACTAGAGCCGCATCCTCCCGAGTTTGCCCGGTGGAAACCGTCTGAAAAGGGATATGCACCCGCTCCCTCATGGGATTACCTCGAAGCCGAAGCGTGGATTGCAGCCGGTTATCCCGGCCTTTCGGCGTGGGATAGAGAGAGCGGATACAACAAGGCCCGCGTCCTGGCCCATTACCTTGAGAAGCTCCATCGCGAGGGGTACGAAGCAGACAAGGCCCGCAAGAAGGGGAAGCAGAACGTCAACGACAAGGCAAACCCCGACTCCGCGGCCAATGACACCTTCCGCTACCGGCAAGCCATCCAGACGGACAAATGGGCGGAACGCCTTGCCCGCAAGAAAAAACGCGACGAATCGGGCAAGAGCGGAGTACAATGATCTTAGCAAGGGCTTGGCGGCCTTTGTGTGTATGGGGTCGCGCCGGAGTAATACCCGGCGCGGCCTTAACCTTTTAAGGGGGTGAGAATGAATGGCAAAACGTGAAGAACTCAAACCCAACCCCTTCCCGGTAAGGACGGCGGGGAAGGCAGCGCCGGCCCCGGAGGCAGCGCCCCCAAGGGAAGCGCCGAAGGCGGCGGCTCCCCAGCATCACGGCCTTTCGGAAGCGGACAGGGTAATCAGGAACAAGGGCACGACCCCCCGCAAACGCAGGCGATAGGAAAAGTAACTTTTTCCTCAGTCGAGCGATCCACGTTTCTCCCGCGTGGACCGCTTCTTTTTTGGTCGCAAAAGCGGGAGCTTTGTGAAATCGCGACCCCATGCCATCCGTTGAAAGCGAAACCATTGAACTCCGGGCCGTCAGTAAATTCGTTTCGGGGGGCATAGATCAGGCGATTGCGAGTTACGAGAAGCTGTTCGACCTCCACTCGAAGCTGAACAATCTCACCATCCGCGTCCACGCGGAGGGGTTCGCGGAGTTGAACCGGGAATTGACGGGCATCCAGGTGGCGTCGGCGCGGATCGCGACGATGAAGGGGTTCGATCAGATGAACCGCCAGATCACCAACATGACGCGGAACATCGGCCTTCAAAAGAAGGCGCTGTCGGATGCGACGGAGGCCCACATCAAGCGAAATTACGAGGACGAGGTTTCGAAGCGTGGCGGCGGTGCGGATGCCGCTGCCGGAATGGCGAGGCGCGAGCGGGTACGGTTGGAGGGGATGCAGGCGGACATCGACCGCGAGCAAGCCATGCTGGAGAGGACCGAGCGCATGAGGGACGGCTTCCTCAAGGCCACGCAGATGCAAAAGATTGCGAAGGCGTCTCCGGCTACAATCATTGAGGAAACGAGCGAAGCGAAGAGGAAGATGGATGCCGCCGAGCAGCAGATGGCGGGCGGCGTGAAGAAAACGACCGGGGCGATAGACGGGCAGACGGCGGCGACCAAGAAAAAGACATTGGAGACGGACAGGCTCTCGGGTTCGCTTGAGAAGGCGAAGCAGAAGGAAAAAGAGCAGGCGGATCAAATGGCGGCAAACCGCGCCAGGATGGAAGAGGCGATGGGCGAAGAGGGCGAGGGCGGGACCGGGGGCGGCTTGCTCTACACGCAGACCAACGCGGAGGATGAAATCGTTGCGGCGAAGTTCCAGAAATCGCCCTCAGAGACGACGATGGTGCGCGGGGAGAGCGAGGTCACGACGAAGAATAACCTTGCCGAGGCGACGGAAAAGGCGAGGGCGGCACAGCAGAAGTACGACCGGCAGATGAACGCGTCGAGGTACGACCGTCAGGCGCAGTTGCAGTATTCGAAGGATTACGTGAAGACAATGGAGGCTCAACGCGAGGCGTTGGAGCGAGCCAACTTGGTGGGCGAAAACAAGGCGTGGACTTCGGTTACTGGCAAGCTGGGGAAGGGCGAGTCCAATGTTGCGAAAGCCGAGGCGGATATTGCGCGCCAAAGGGGACTGGATGATGCCGCGCTCCAACGGCTCCGGTCGGCGGCGTTGATTAAGGAGGGCAACGATGCGGAGAAAGCGGCGAAAAAGCAGGCGGATGCGAAAGTGAGGGCCACCCTTGAAGCGGAGAAGGCGGAAATGGCCGCGAAGCAGCGTGTCGCAGCCGCAGAGGAGCGCCAAGCTAACAAGCAATTGAGGGACCGCCAGCGGGTACAGCAGCAAATTGATGCCGCCACCTTGGAGGAAATGGGGAAGAGGGAAAAAGCAGCCGAGAAGCTCGCGGCGAAAGAGGCGGCGGAAAGGCTGCAAATTGCCGAGGCCGAAGCCGCGAGACAGGGTTTCAAGCTGGCGCCGGACGCAAAGGTACTTTCGACGGCCCCGGTTTACGAGAACGGGCGCATGACCTCCCAAACGACGACCTATCAGCAGATCGTCGATGGCGAGAAGCAGAAGATTGCGGCGGTCGAGGGATACAACGCGGCGGGCCAGCGCACGTCCTTCGTTGTCCGGCAGATCAACAAGGATGTGACGGACCTTGGACGTACCGGCGATTGGGCGGCTCGCTCCTTCCTTCACAATACTTTCGTGGTTGGCGCATGGGCGGCGAGCGTGGGGACGTTCTACGCGGGAGTGGGCATCATGGTGAAGGCGTTCACGAGCAGCGGCGAAATCGAGCGGAAGTTCGCGACGACCAAGACCGTCTTTCACGACACGGAGGAAGAGGCACTTAGGTTGCGGGACAGCGTGCTTGAACTGGCGGCGGCGGAAGGACGCACGGCGGATGAGGCGATGGACGCCGCGACGAAGTTCTCGCGGCTTGGGCTCTCGCGCGTGGAAGTGCTCGAAGCGGTTACGGCCGCTTTGAAGGCATCGAACATCGCGCAGATCAGCACGGCGGAAAGCGCGGACTATCTGAGCGCGATTTTGGTTGGCTACGGCCTCCATGCGAAAGACCTCCACGTGGTCCTGAATCAGTTGAACGCAATCGCGATCAGCTACAACGTGACCAACGCGGATATGCTGGAAGGCATCTCGCGCGTGTCGAGCATCGCACAGCGGGCCAAGCTACCCCTGCAAGAACTCATGGGCATCATCGGGGCCGGCGTGGGCTACACCGGGCGTCCCGGCAGCGAGTTCGGCAACGCGATGAAGGCGATGATCGTGACGCTGGGCACGCCGAGCAAACAGAAGAAGTTGAGCGAGAACTTCGGGATCGAGGTCAAGGATGACGCCGGGGAGATGAAGACCATGAGCCGAATTCTCGCGGAAGTGTACGAGAAATATACGGCCCTCACTTCGGCAGAGCAGGCAAACATGCTGCAAATGATCGGGCAGAAGCAGCAAAGCTCCCGGCTCGCGGCGGTGCTGGATAACTACGTGCAAAGCCAGGTCCTCTCCATTCGGGCGCAGACGGACCAAAACAGCGCGGAGCGTGAGAACCTGAACATCCGCTCCACGATGTCGAGCCAGTTGCAAACGCTGGAAAGCGAGTTCGCGCGGTTCAGTACGAACATGATTGCGAGCGGCGATAGCTGGGCGATGACGAGCGGCATCCAGACCGCGTTGAAGTTGATTGCCGACGCGCTGCGACTGATGGCGGATCATCCGACCGCGATGACGGCGATTGTGGGTGTGATTACGCTGATGGCGGGGCGGCTCCTGTTGCTGGCGGCGAACTTCGAGGCGGCGGAAGGAAAGGGCAATATCTTCACCAACTCCTGCAAACAAGTGAAGCTGGCGGTGACGCAGATGATGGAAGCGATGGCGGCATCCAACGCGGAGATGCGGGTTTCGATCAAGGGCTTCTTCCAGGGAGGGGTTGCGGCGCGGATCGCGGCGGTGGACGTGGAAGGGGCCGCGATGAGTTTTGGGGCGCTGGGAACGACGGTCGGGTTCGCGGCTTCGTCGATCCTGAAACTGCTGGCCGTAGTGCCGGAGCTTGCCGCAATCAGCCTTGTGATGTGGGGAGTGACGAAGGTGTTCGAGTCGATGTCCGCCGACGCCGAGAAAGCCAATGACAAGCTGACGGGCCTCAACGATGAGATCGAGCGGAGCAACAACCTCGCGAACGCGGCGGGGCAGAGCGCGCGGCTCTTTGAAACCATTGGCAAGGCGGCTCCGAATCTGGACAGGAGGGGCTTTATGCGGGCAGCCGAGGGCGTGGCGGAAGTCGCGGCTCCCGGCGACAAGGAGAGGCAGTCGGCAATAGAGAAAGAGTTGGAGGACTTGCATGAGCGGGGGCGGCTGGAGGAAATCCAAGCCAAGCTCAAGGGGTATCAAGCGGACTATACGGCGCGGGCAAACGTGGAGCGGGAAAAATCGCTGGACCTGACGCGCCAGATGCTTTCGTTGGAGAACGCGAACCTTTCCGCGATCCAGAGGCAGATCGAGGCGAAGAACAAGCTGGGGCGCGACACTGGCGAAGAGAGGATCGAGGAGCGGCAAATCACCGACCGAATCAAGGCGCTGAGCGAGCAACGGTCGCAACAGTTCAGCGAGTTGGGGGATGATGAGCCGGAAGAGGAACCGGAAACCCCGGCATCAAAGGGCGCGCAGGGAGCCGTGAGCGGGCTGGAGAAAGGGATCGAGGACTTCGCCAGCAAGACGCCGGCCTATGACGCGACCGACAAGCTCAACAATGAGCTGAACGCGCTTCGCGCCAAAAAGCAACTTTTGGAAGCCAATGCCGCGCTGGCGAAAAAGGAATACGATGATGTCGAGGGGGTGGCGGCGGCGCGGACGAATGCGGCAAGGAAAGAGCTTGAGGCCGCGCATAACCGGACCTTGGACGCGAAGTATATGAGGATATATGGCGCGAAGGATAAGGCCGACGCCGAGTTGACCGTGTTGCAGGAGGAGCAGAGGCAGGAGGCCGAGGAGAGGGCGGGGCGTGAGTTCTGGCACAAGCCGACACAGGAGGAGAAACAGGCGCGCGGATGGAAACGTTTGGGGAATGTCGGAAATCGAATCAAGAAGGCGGGAGACTACTTTATTCACGAAGGCATCGAAGGCCCCGGCGAGAAGGAGAAGCGGATTGCAGACGAGAAAAAGGAGATGGATGACGCGGTGGCGCGCGAGAAGGAAACGACCCAGCGTTTGCAGGCAATCGAGAGCAAGAACGCGGCCTACTACGGCGGAATCAAGCAGAAGCAGGCGGCATTGGATGCGGCTACCGCAGCCGAGAAAGCCGCGACCGCGGGACTCAGGGAGAAATCGGACGCCCTGGCCGACGCGACGAGCAAGGCCGATGACTACGCGAAGCAAGAGGCAGAGCTTGCCGCACAGTTGCGCGTAGCGAGCGCGGCGGATGCGCAGGAAAAGGGAATCCGCGAGGCGAAGTATGTGGGCGACCGCACCAAATACGGCGGCAATCAAACCGAGAAGCTGTGGAACCAATCGCGGGGCTGGATGGATTCGCTGCCGGACCTTGGCACGCGCATGGATACCGCGCCGGGAACCGACAAGGTGGCGGCACAAGCGGCGTTGCTGCCCAAGATCGAGGCGGAATCGCAGATTCGCGAGACGATCCGAAACCTCAATGAAAACGTGCTGGCGATGACCCAGCGGGGCGCGGAGCTTGAAGCGGAAAAGCTGGACACCTTGCAGAAGCAGACCGAGGAGCGGACCAAGGCGCTGCTGATGGGAAGCCGTGAGGAGCAAATGCAAGCGACGATCCTCGCGCGATTCCAGCAACAGCGCGGAAACAAGGCTTTCACGCCGGAGGATTTCGTCTTCCTCGATCAGAAGACGCGCAAGACCATCGAGACGTTCGACCCCACCGCGGCGCCGGATGGCCTCAATACTCCGATTCAGACCGTGAACAATGAGATTGGAGAGAACAAGGCCATGCTCCAATCGCTCACGGACGCGGTGAAAGCGATTACCGAGGCGGCGAGGGCGAGGAACATCAACCCGGAGGCGGACGCCGCAACCTATGCGGGAACGCCTACCCCTGCCACCAACACCAAGCCTCCGGTGCCTGAAATCGCGGTGAACGTGGGCGGGGTGCATATCGACATTGGCGACCAATTCGCGCGGATTACGGGCCAGTTCGGGAGGGTCGTGGCACAGCAAATCCAGCCGCAACTGGACAACATGAGCAGCCGCATCGCGATGCTCGAGCATCCGGTGAACAACCAAGCGCACAAATAATCAAAAAGTAACTTTTCAATCATGGGCAATCTTCAAATCTCCTACGGCACTTACGCCTTCGATCAGACGGGCATCCCGCAATACGGGGTGACGCTCGCGCCTGAAAATACAAACGTCCCCCTCAAGAGCACGTTGACTTACCGGATCAGGCATCGGTTTTTCGAAACGAGCTTCGCTGACAACGAGGCGCGGCTCGCGGAGCTGAAGGTTTACATGGCAAACAATCCGCGCGCGACGTTGACCGTGCTGGATGAGAACGGGGGAGCGATTGCACAAGCGGACGTGAAGTTCGCGGGCTTCGAGGTCGGTGAGGAGTGGGGCCAGTATCGCCGGGAAGTTACCTGCCGGTTTGAATGCTTCTCGAATCTGTTGATCGGCGGGCAGAGCGCGACGTACACGCCCACGGGATCGACGGCGGTGATCCTGCCGAGCATCCTGCATTGGGAAGGCGGCGTCCGGACTGAGCGGTACACGGGGCAAGTGAACAACCGCAAGGTGAGCACGGAGACGATTACCGCGACGGGGCGGGTGCTGGTTGACCCGAAGATGACGCAAGCTCAGAAGCGGGACTACCTTCTTGTGCAGAAGGATGTCATCGAGGGGATCGCGAACTCCCCCGCTGGCGTGTTGTGCTTCGGGGCGAGCGCCCCCAGGACCATGCGCGTCGAGGACGTGAAGGCGGATATTGGCGACACGCAGGAAGAGTTGACGTGGACGGCGACATTCAGCCAGTGGATATTCCCCACCGGGACCTACGCGGAAATGGATTACGAGGTTGATTTCTCGGACGATTGGGAAAAAGGCATCCGCACGACCACGCTATCGGGCAAAGTGCTGGCGACGACACAGGAGGGGGGGGAAGCCGCCGCGCTGGCTCTGATGACCTCCTACGCGACGGGGCGGGCGCTTATCTCGAAGAACCTCAAACACCGGGAACTCAACGGCGCGGACGGCGACCCTGATTTCGGAGAAGTAACTTTTTCCTTCCGGTTTGAGGAAAGCCTTGGGGTAATCAGCGTGGAGTTGAAGATTTCGACCAAGACAGACCGCCGAAGCGGGATGATTACGACGACTTACTCGGGCCACGTCCACGCGGCGGATGCGGCCACGGCCATTGCCACGGCGCGGAGTGTGGGCTACGGAAAGGGAACCGTGCTGATGGGCTTTAGCGAGGACATCGACACCCTGACCACCGGGGCGACATCGGCGGGGGATGGTGTGGCCGGGACCGGGGGCAACACGGTCTTTGTCGGATGCGTGTTCAGCTACGAGTACCAGGCGAAAGACGCGACGGTGGTTGCGGCGCAAGTTTCCATCGAGACTTCGAATGAGCGGTTTGGAATCTGCACGACGACGATCAGCGGGAGCGTCACGGCTTTTACGGCCGCAGCCGCAAAGAGCTTCGCCACGGGCCTCAAGATGACGGGGGTGATCGTGCGCAGCGAGAAGGAGACGCCTTCGACAACGACGATTCAGGCGGACAGCGGGTGCTTTTCAACAAGCTGGACTTCTCCTACTCCTACGCGGCCATACAGGGGAACGTGAGCGCCACTTACGGGATCGACATGGATAATGACTATCAGAAGCGGGAAGTGACGGTGACGATAGCGGGGACCGTTTTCGGCCCCGACCTTGATACGTGCCGGGCGATGATCGCCACGCTTGCTTCGACGCCGGCGGTGCCGACCTGCCCGGATGGATTGGTGATGACGCGGAGCCGGGAGAGCGATGCCTACGAGACGCAAGGCCAAGACGAAGGGGCGCAAACCCTGCTGAAAGAGATGCCGTTCT
>Ga0326727_10024034_pt1 | contig 11566 bp, 8 predicted proteins | sample MB2enrmetagenome_FD_207643 | JGI IMG/M metagenome (GOLD analysis project Ga0326727, IMG submission 207643) | Lab enriched peat soil microbial communities from McLean, Ithaca, NY, United States - MB29MY | ecosystem: Environmental > Terrestrial > Soil > Wetlands > Peat | place: USA: New York... | reverse complement strand
GGCCCCCCTTGCTCGACGACGTAGACACGGTCCACGCCGAGGCGGCGCGCGAAATGGTGCAGCGCCACGACTGGGTCACGCTCTACACCAACGGATTCCGCTATCTCGAAAAGGCTCCATTGATGTACTGGAGCATCGCGGCCAGCTACAAGATCTTTGGCATCGGCAATTGGAGCACGCGCCTGCCGCTGATGATTACGGCGCTGGCACTGGTGCTTGCCACCTGGGGTCTGGGACGTTTTGTTTACGGGAAAGCCGCCGGGTTCTGCGCGGGAGTGGCGATGGTCACCTCGCTCGGACTGTTCGTTTACACCCGATTTCTGATTCCCGAGGTGATGGTCGCACTGTGGCTTACGCTGGGTTATTGCTTCTTCCTGCGATCGCTCGAGGAGGAACGGCCGTCGTTCCTGGTGTGCTGGGGATTTGCCGCGACCTGCGCATTGAATGTGCTGACAAAGGGCCTGGTTGGATTGGTTTTTCCGGTCGGCGCGGTCGGCCTCTTTCTGCTCCTCACCGGCAATCTGCGCCACCTCATGAAGCTGCGGGTGCTTTCGAGCTCGCTCGTATTTCTGGTCATCGCTGCGCCCTGGCACGTCCTGGCGGCGCTGCGCAATCCGCCCCAGGGACAGGCGCGCGGGTTTCTGTGGTTCTACTTCATCAATGAGCACGTGATGCGCTTCCTGGGCAAGCGCGTTCCGCCCGGCTACGACACGGTTCCGCTGGTTCTGTTCTGGGTGCTGTTCGTGGTGTGGCTCTTTCCCTGGTGCGCATTTCTGCCCCAGGCCCTTGGCCAGGTTCCGGTGCGGTGGAACGGGATTCGCGGCAGGCTGAGGGCACTGGATCGGCGGCAGCGCGCAAACCTGCTGTTTTTCCTCTGGGCGTTTGTAATCCTGGGATTTTTCAGCTTCTCGACGCGGCAGGAGTACTACACCATCCCTGCCCTGCCGGCGACAGCGCTATTGGCGGGCAGTTGGCTGACCATGGAAGCCGCTTCGCCCGTGGGCTCGTCCGCCCGGCGGGCGGGTCTGATCTCGTCAGCGATCCTGTTGGTCATTGGAGTGCTTGGATTTCTCGCCGGCGCATGGCTTCTCTCGGTTTCCCATCGTCCCGCGCCGGGCGCCGACCTGGCCGATTTGCTGAAGAAGAACCCGTCGGAGTACAACCTTTCGCTCGGGCACATGCTCGATCTCACGCCTCAGGCGCTGGGCGCGTTTCGCGGTCCGCTGCTCGCGGTTTCGCTTGCCCTGCTCCTGGGTACGGGATTGAACTGGTTTCTCCGCCGGCGCGGGCGTTCGATGGCGGGCAATGCGGCGCTGGCGGCAATGGCGATTGCTCTGATCGCCGGTGTTCGTGTTTCCTACGCCACTTTCTCGCCGATCCTTTCTTCCTACACACTGGCCGAGGCGATTCAGAGGCACTTTCAGCCCGGCGACGTGATCGTGATCGACGGCCAGTACAGCGATGCCTCCACACTGAACTTTTATACCGGCGTTCAAGTCCACGTCCTGGGCGAGCCGAGCGGGAATCTCTGGTACGGCGCGAAATTCCCCGATGCGCCGCGCATCTTTGAAACGCCGCGGTCGATGGCGGCGTTATGGGATGGTCCGGAAACGGTATTTGTGTGGACAGATCGGGAAGAACCCAAGGGGCTGGCCGGCCTGAAAACCTACCCGCTGGCACACAGCGGAGGGAAGGTTATTTTTACAAATCGCGATCTGCGGCAGTGATCGCCGGTGATGTTTTTGAATGCGAGACGGTGCTTTGTTAGCCTCGTTTGCGTCAAAAAGCTTTAGGTCAGAGAGGTGGCTACCGTCACAGGCAGACGGATTCCAGCGAGCTTAGACCAGTCTCTTATCTCCGGAACCTGCGTTCTTACCGAGGAGGGGGTTATGATTCTGAACTTTTTCTTCGCGGTTGCAGTCATCGGAACGATTACTTCCACGATTGTCCTGGTTCTCGCCATTGTGGGAGCCGTGCAGTTCCGGCGCAATGCCCAGCGGGAGCGCAAAGCGTTTGAAAAAATCTGCGCAGACCTGCCTCCGGTCTCGGTACTGAAACCCGTGCACGGCAGAGAGGCGCGGCTCAAAGAAAACCTGGAGAGCTTCTTCAACCAGAAATACCCCAAGTACGAAATCCTGTTTGCTGCCGACGAGGCCGATGACGCAGCGCTGCCCGTGATCCGCGAGATCTGCGCGCGCTATCCGCATATCCCCACCCGCATTCTGGTCACCGGGCCTCCACCGTGGCCGAATGCGCAAAATTACTGCTTCCATCGCATGACAGAGGTGGCCGCGTACGACATCCTCGTGACCAGCGACAGCGACGTTGAAGTGGAGCCGGATTATCTGCGCGACGTGGCCGCGCCTTTGCTCGACCCCAAAGTTGGCGCCGTGACCTGCGCCTTTCGCGGCAAGAGCGCCGGCGGCCCGTGGTCCGCTCTGGACGCGATGGGTCAATCGGTGGAATTCACCGCCGGTGTTTTGATCGCCAATCTGCTCGAGGGAACAAAATACGGCCTCGGACCGACCATCGCCGTGCGCAAGGATTCGCTCGCCAGGATCGGCGGATTTGCCGCCATCCGCCAGTATCTATCGAATGACTTCGCCCTCGGCAACGCCATATATCGGGCAGGTTACAAGATCGTGCTGTCGGGCCGCGTGGTCGACCATGTCTCCCAGCCGATGACCTTCCGGCAGATGTGGGAACGGCAACTGCGCTGGGCGATGGGTACCCGCTATTCGCGCCCCAAAGGCCACCCTGGAGAAGTACTGACCTTCGCCGTTCCGTACGGGATTCTGGCACTGGTCACTGCCCCCTTCCTGGGCTATCCTTGGCTCGGCGCCGGCTTGTTCGCGGCTGCCTGGCTGAACCGGATGGTGGAATGCTGGGTAATCGGGGGGTGGGCGGCAGGCGATCTGCTTGCGCGCCGTGCAGTGCTCATCTATCCCTTCCGAGATCTTCAGGGCTTCATCATCTGGTGCGCCAGCTATCTCTCCAAGCGCAGCCTGTGGCGAGACAACAAATATGTATTGCTCAAGGGCGGCAGACTGGTTGCCCGCCGGGCCGATGGGGCTGTCATCAATCCGGAGTAAGTTCCGCTTCGGAGATTACGCCGCTACGGTCTGATGGCTGTTCTCGGCTTCAAAATCAGCACTTCCGGGTGGTCATGCCGATTCCGTATAGTAATCTCTGCGCATCTCCCTCCTGAAGGTCATCCGATGACAAGACAACTTAGGCCGGTTCTTGTCCTGACGGCGCTTTTTGTATCGCTGGCATTGTCTGGGGCGCAGCCCAGACCTTCTGCGCACGTTTCGCCCGCGAGCGAGGCCGGCGCGCTACACATTACTCTTGGCCAGGCGGCGTTTGCGCTGAATGGGCCGTGGAAGTTTACCGTGGGCGACTCACCCATTGACCCCGCGACCGGCAAGCCGCTGTGGGCCGAGCCGGATTTTGACGACTCCCGTTGGGAGACGGTCGACCTGACGCCGGCGGCCGGATCCTTTGAACCGATTCAGGGTCTCCCCTCCTACGTGCCTGGCTGGACCGTGAAGGGACACGCAGGTTACTGGGGCTACGCCTGGTACCGGATCCGGGTGGAGGTGGAGCGGCAAGCCCCGGCTGATTCGGGAAGCCGGGATTTCAAGCTGGCGCTGGAAGGGCCGGCCACCTATGACGATGTCTACCAGGTCTTCGCCAACGGCAGCCTGCTGGGCGGCTTTGGGGACTTCTCCCGCAAGACGCCGCGCGAGTACTTCAACGTGCCCAAATTGTTTCCCCTGCCGGCGCAGGAGGCAAAGGCTGCCGGCGGCGCTCAAGGCCCACTGAAGCAGGTGTTTGCATTCCGAGTCTGGATGGGACCCGAGACCCTGGAGAGCGAGCCCGAGGCAGGAGGATTGCACGATCCGCCTTTACTTGGCCGGGCTGCGACGGTAGCGGCCGATTACAAGCTGAACTGGCTGGACCTGGTGCGCGCGGTCTCGCCGTCCGCCATCCTGACGATCTTTTACGCGCAGCTCGCCTTGATCACCTTCAGCCTGGTTCTCTTTGACCGCACCGATCGCGTGTATCTATGGATTGGCGCGGTCTTCCTGCTGCAGGCAATCTATGGCGTGCTGGAATCGGTGGATAGCTGGACGCAGTTCCTGACCATCACGGAAGACGGCCTGGTCGGGGATTGCCTCGTCTTCTCGCTGATCATGGCCTGTTGGGTGATGGTGTGGTGGACCTGGTTCGGGCAAAAGCGTCCGGCCTGGATACCGCACGCCGTGGTTGCGCTCACGGTGCTCTCGGCGCTCTCGCGGGCGGTTGGCAACGATCTGTTGTATGGCCTGGTGCCGCATCCGGTTGCGGCGCATTTTTTGATTGCCTCCCTGGCGACGCGGCTCCTGTTCTTCGCGCTTATGCTGGGCATCGTGATTCAGGGGATTCGCACCCAGGGACTGGAGGGCTGGCTGGTGCTGCCGGCGGTCCTGCTGCGGTCGATCGGAGTGTTTTCAGGTGAACTGCGGCTTCTGGGTCTTCGCATGAGCGTGCATTGGCTGGGGGCGAACATCACTCTCAGCGAGACCGCAACTCTGCTGATGGCGCTGGCGGTGGCTCTGCTGCTGCTGCGGCGGCTGCTGCGCTCGGTGAAAGCGCAGCGGCAGCTTGCCCTGGATGTGAAGCAGGCGCAGGAGGTGCAGCAGGTGATCCTGGCCGAGGCGCACATGGTTGTGCCGGGATTCACGATTGAGTCTGTTTATCGCCCGGCGCGCGAGGTGGGAGGAGATTTTTTTCAGATCGTTCCGCATGACAGCGACGGCAGCCTGCTGATTGTTGCAGGCGATGTAGCCGGCAAGGGGCTGCCGGCGGGAATGATGGTGGCGCTGCTGGTGGGTGTGATCCGCACCGTGGCCCGGTTCAACCCCGATCCGGTGGTGATGCTGGGGGAGTTGAATCAACGGCTGCTGGGGCGCGGCGATGCCCCGGCGACCTGTCTGGCGCTCCGCATTGCGGCCGATGGCGCAGTGACGCTGGCCAATGCCGGGCACGTGCCGCCGTATCTGAACGGGGAGCCGCTGCCCATGGAAGGTTCTCTGCCGCTGGGCATTATTGCGGGGGCGCAGCCTTCGGTGATGCATTTCTGGCTCAAGCCGGACGACAAGCTGGTGCTCACCTCCGACGGCATTGTCGAGGCAATGGACCCGCAAGGGCAGTTGTTCGGATTTGAGCGCATGGCGTCCCTGCTGGGCGAGGCTGTTTCGGCAGCCGGGATTGCGGATGCGGCGCAGGCCTTTGGCCAGGAGGACGATATCAGCGTGATCTCGTTAATGCGGACCGCAGTCCTTGAGCCGGCTGCCTGATCGGTGAATGCGAGGGCCAGCGATTTCTGGATGATCTCTTCGTTTTGACTTGCTCAAGACCTGCCCTGGGCAATCGATGAGAAATCGCCGCGGCACATCGAGCGTCTCGGGCAAGTGCGAGGGACCAGAACCGTTGACTGGCTATTCGGTCAGTACTCGGTCTTCGGCCTAACGGGAGTCGCCAACAGGCAAAAAGAAGGGTTCTGTCCGGATCGGCGCCCACTCGCCCAGAACCTCTCCTTTCCGCTTCCCAGAACCCCGTTTCCGTGGGTACCATGAATCGAGTCGCGCTCCCCGAAAGGGCCGGGCATCGCGCATCGGCCGTTCTGTTTTCTGGCCGGCGAAACGGCTTTCTCGCCGTCCCCGTTATACTTCTTCGCAACCCCATCATGAAGCGCCACGTCCTCATTTTCGGCCTTGTCGGCGGCCTCCTCATCGCCACCCTCCAATACACCGAATACCGCTTCGTCGTTATCGAGCACTCTGTCGAGCTCTACAGCGCGCTGGTCGCCATCCTCTTCGCGGCCTTCGGCATCTGGCTTGGCCTGCGCATCACGCGCTCGCGCGAAACCGTTCATGAAACCATTCGCGAAACAGTCGTGGTGAAGGAAGTGCTAGTCCCCGCGGAAGCTCCCGCTCCCCAACCCTTCGCTCCCGATACGGCCCGCCAGCAGGCCCAACAGCAGGCCCTGGGCATCACGCCACGCGAGCTCGAGATCCTCGCCCTGGTCGCCCGCGGCCTCAGCAATCGCGAGATCGCCGCGCAGCTTTTCGTCTCAGAAAACACCGTCAAGACACACTGTGCCCGCGCCTTCGACAAGCTCGGAGCCGCCCGCCGCACCCAGGCCGTCCAGCGCGGCAAAGAACTGGGCCTGCTGCCGTGATCGCGCCGGGGGCGGGTCAGTTTGAATCCAGGGTTTGAATCCAGGGATTGAACCAGCGTTGAAGTAACATGTCAATTTCAGAGTGGGCGACAACACATCCACGATCACTAATTAGGATCAAAGTTCAATGTGCGACCAGCAGATCGCCGTGGTAATACGTTGCCGTACCGTTTCGTATGAGCGGGGCAAAATGGCAGTCTAGGCCCATTGCTCTCACCGGAGTGACAAGCACGGCTGGAGATCCTGCGTCCACGTTGGGTCCGTAGCCCTCGCCGGTAAGTTTGCCCACTTCATTCACCGAGATGCTCGTCGGCGTGACTCGTCCCGATTTCGGTGGCTCTGACACCAGCTTCGCGTTGCAGCCGCTAATCTGCTTCAGCAACTCGGCGCCTTTGAGCATCGGAAGTGGATCTGCGACCATCGAGGTGAAGTGCAGCACCAAAGGCATCTCCATCTGCACGGGAACGCCGTCCACAACGAGCGGCTTGAATTTGTAGCGGAGCGCCTGCTTCATCCCAAAATCTTCAAGTCCCGGCTGATCTGAGTTGTGTTTTGCAGTCTCCCGCACTTGGCCCGTCCGGTCAGTTCGTGCGTAGACGATCATGTAGCCTTCCGTTTTCCCTTCTCGCACCGTCGGCCAATCGATTTTGGGTGAGGTCTCCAGCAGAGTCTCTTCTTCCTGTGTCGAAACAAAAGCAGTCTTGATCTGTTGATCGGGAGGAGTGGGTGTCTGTACCGCAAACAGTTCCTCTGGAACTTCCCGCAGCTCTTCAAGTGTGGTCAAATGAGCAACTATCTCCTGGTAATCCAGCACATCGGTCTTGTAGGTGCGGGCGACTTCCTTCTTGCCGAAGGATTTCCAGTCATCGAATTCCATTCCATAGTTCATCGTCAGCACAGACTTGAGGTGAGGCTTCGATCCACTGAAGCACACATCGCCCCAAGTCATAACGTCCGTGATCCCGCCCGGCCGGTCATCACGCTGCATGCAACTGTTTGTAACCTGCTGTCCAAGCATCACAAGACCGCCGCGCCCTTTGAAGTTGTCAATCATCGGAATCGGCTCAAGGATCGCATCGACGAAGTTCTCAAGCCAGCGGGGATAGTAATCTCCAGAATCCGTTTCCATCACCTCTGCGCCGTTCACAACGCGGGTCTGGTTGAACGATGGCGACGCGATCACCGTCCTGTATTTCTGTTTCGCTGCCCACCATACTTCCAACCGACCTGAGTACGGTGATTTGCCATCTCCAACAATCAACACTGCGTGAAACGGCTTTCCCTCGTCCGTAAGAGACGAGACTTTCAGCGCCCGGCTCAGGGCGGTGTCTGCATCGACCCGTTCCCCCTGAAACTGCGGGAAACCGGAGATCTGGCTCTGGACTTGAGACGGATGAATTGCAAGTAGCAGAATCGTAAAGAGCCTGACCGGTGACATGCAGAAATAATACAACGGCAGCGTTATGGGCGAGTGACCAGCAACCCGGAAACTACTGATCAAACCCAGCGGATTCAAATTGAACCACTGCGACTTCGTCACCCGAAAGCATGATTTCAGCCCCATGCCCGAAAAATCATCCGAAAGGATGACGACATCCGGCCCCGTTCCACTGCATCGTGACTCCAGCCTCACTCGATCCTCACTCGCTCCAGGAGCCTCTCATGAAGAAAACCGTCCTCACCTTCGGCCTGATCGCCGGTGTCATGATCTCCGTCCTGATGGACGGCTCGCTTCTACTCGCCGACAAGATCGGCTCCGGTCACAGCATGCTGATCGGCTACACCATCATGGTGGCGTCGTTCCTGCTCATCTACTTCGGCATCCGCAGCTACCGCGACAACACCCTCGCCGGCCAAATCTCCTTCGGCCGCGCCTTCTCCTGCGGCATCCTGATCGCCCTCATCACCACCGTCTGCTACGTGGCCACGTGGGAGGTCCTCTACTTCAACTTCATGCCCCACTTCATGGACAGCTACTTCGCCGCGCAGATTCACAAGGTCCAGTCCTCAGGACTTGACCCCGTCACCACCGCCGCGCGGGTCGCTGCCATCCAGCGCTCTCAGCAGCTCTACCAGAACCCCTTCGTCAACATGGCCTACACCTTCATTGAGCCCCTGCCCGTCGGCCTGATCATTACTCTCATCTCCGCTGCCGTCCTCCGCCGCAGAGCCCCGGCCGAACTTGGCCGCCGGCTCCCGCAGGCATGAACCCATAAATCAAAAGTCCGGGGCGCAGGCCCCGACCTTTTGTCTTCTGAACTGTAAAATGGTTCTCACAGGAGGGTGCATGGCTTCAATCACGGGCTTTGGCGGTATATTCTTGCGAGCGGACGATCCAAAAGCTCTGTATCAATGGTACGAGCAGCATCTCGGCCTCACGAAGTCCGAGGGGGCACACGGGTTTCCTGCTCCGACGCAACACCCTCGGGTCGTCTTCGCCCTTTTCAAACCAGACAATGATTACTTTCCTCCGGCACAGAAGGCAATGCTGAATCTCCAGGTGGACGACCTGGATGGTTTGCTGGACCGTTTGATCGCTGAAGGTGTCACCGTCGATCCGAAGCGCGATAGCTATGACTTCGGGAAGTTCGGCTGGATCACCGATCCGGAAGGAAATCGCGTCGAGCTCTGGCAGCCTGTCGCAAATGACTAATGCCGAGCCTGCCCGGATCGCTCCCCAGAGGTCGCGGTCGATAGAGCCGTGCAATGTGGGCACCATTACTCTGGCGATGCAACGAAGCAGTAGACGATCAACTTCCGCTGGGCGATCTCGACAAAACAGCGGCCCAATTAGAAGCGGCAGGAATCGGGGTCAGGATTGCCCCGCGGACTTATCCCAGCGGCCGGATCGGCCGCTGGCAAGAGCCCGAGGGGAATCCCATCGAATTGTGTCAGCCTAAGGTTGCGGACACTAAAGGCCAGGTTGCAAAGCAGTGCAGTACTGTTTCTGAGTACTTCCTGAGTAACCGCCATTCGTAAGTTATTAATTGAGTAACAACTTGGATGGGAACACGCTCGCCTGGCGTCGTTATCGGGCGCAAGGCGGCATGTGGGAAGCGGATGCCGGCCTTTGCCTCCGACCCTGGGATTTTCCAGGGCGATCGGTCTGCGGCAGCCCTTGCCGTGGTTACAATACCCCCATGAGCGAATCGGCGGAGAGAGTGGCGCGGGCGTTTGTGGCGGCGATCAACCGGCAGGATGTGGACGCGCTGGCGGCGCTTATGACAGCGGAGCATTGCTTCATTGACTCGCTGGGCAACGCGGTGCGCGGCCGGGAAGCGATGCGGGCGGCGTGGACTGGCTACTTCAAGATGGTTCCGGATTACTCCATTGCAATGGAGGAAGCCTACAGCAATGGCGCCGTGGTGGTGCTGCTGGGCGTGGTGCAGGGGACTTATGCGGCGGACGGGGAACTGAAGCCGGAGAACCGCTGGCAGACGCCGGCGGCGCTGCGAGCCGCGATCGAGGACGGCCAGGTGGCCGAGTGGCGCGTCTACGCCGACAACGAGCCCATCCGCCAGAAGATGGCGAAGCGCGGCTAAGACGGACCGGCCTGGTCCGGCGCGCCTTTGCGGATCATGAGGATGCCCAGCACGATCATCCACGTGGCGAGGGGAAAGCCGGCGGCTATCCCCACAGCGCCCCATCCCGCAGGGTTGTAGAAGCCGTTCGCATCCACATGGCGGACAAACATGGTGGGAACGAAGACAAAACAGGCCAGCGCGCAGAGGTAGCCGACCCAGCCAGACCAGGCGGGCAGCGCGCCGGTGGCCAGGGTGGCGTACCCGGCAATGGCCATCAGGATGCCCATGAGCCAGAGGGCGACGGCGCCGTACATTAGATACATGCTCTCCATCATGGTGCGGATGGCAGTTGAGTCGGCGGGGACGTTGAGGGCGTCGACGACGGTGGCGGCCTGCAGAGAGTCGGCGATGAGGGTGAGAGTCACGTAGACGAGCCCGACGGCGAAGAAGAGGGTGGCGAGCCACTCATGGCGGTGATCGGCCTGGCGTACGAGGTGGCGGAAGCCGGCTGCAAAAAACATGAAGAGGGTGAGGATCACCAGGTCGAACAGGACGCAAGTCATGATGTTGGTGGCGTTGCGGGTGACGTAATCGGGGAGCTTGAAGGACTCCGCAACGGAAGGAAAATCGCCGCGCACAAGGTAGAAGGGAAATTCAATGAAAAAGACGGCGATCGCTGCCAGCGAGCAGATGCCGGCGATGCGGTAGATACCTCGGTCGTTCATGGGGGCGTCTCCCTTCTTGCCGGCGCAGCGGTTGAGCAACTGAGCATGGCGGATGCAGGCAGATGGCAGCCATGATCGTTCCGTGCCAGGAGGGAGTCAGTGCGCCGTGTCACTGCGTGGCGTTCAGCCTGCCGGACCCTCCCCTAACGCACCGAGGCGGCCCACCCTCCCACAAGGAGTGGACCGCCCGTGTGCATTCCGGACTTTCTGACTGTGCGGCCGGAAATCTACAGCGTTCGCTTGAACAGCGGCGTCGCGATGAGCAGCGTGCCGATGCCGAAGACGAACAGAAAGAGGAGGTCGTACTGGATGGAGACCCATCCGCCGTCTTTGAGCAGGATGGCTTTGAAGCCGTGAACGCAGTAGGTGAAGGGATCGACAATGGCGATGGCCTGGAGCCACTTGGGAAAGGCGATGATCGGGAAGACGGCGCCAGAGGGGAAGAACAAGAGCGTGTTAAGCACCCCGAACATGGCGCGCGGCACGAGCGGATCGTCGACGCGGACCATCATCAGGAACATCATGCCGTTGAAGGCGATGGCGGTTCCGACAATCAGCGTAAGGGCCTGGACCAGTTGCATGGGATGAAAGATGGTTCCCAGGCCGGCCATCAGCGAGCCAATCACAGTCAAACAGAGACCGGCCATGACGGCTTTGACGGCGCCTGCCAGGTTAAGGCCCATGACTAACTCGAGCTTCGAGATGGGAGTTATAAGATAGCCCTCGTGGACGCCTCGGGCCTTGTCGTCGATGTACAACATGCCGCCGCCGATCATGACCGAGATATACATGGCGAGCGAGATGGTGCCGGCAAGCAGAAACTTCATATAAGAGACATAAGGGTAGAGCTCGACAAACTGGAGCGCGATGTTATTGACGATGCGGGGCTGGATCACAGGCGCATTGAGCGCCTCGACGAGGGATTGCAGCTCCGACTCGATGCTGGAGCTTGTGAACTGGTCGGAGTTATCGACGACGAGGCCCAGCTTGGGCGCATCCTGCGCGTAGACGCGGCGCGAGTATTGGGCGGGGATGACGATGGCGGCGTCGATTTTGCCGGTTCGTACGTCTTCGCGGGCCTGGCTCTCGTT
>Ga0326727_10024033_pt1 | contig 11566 bp, 13 predicted proteins | sample MB2enrmetagenome_FD_207643 | JGI IMG/M metagenome (GOLD analysis project Ga0326727, IMG submission 207643) | Lab enriched peat soil microbial communities from McLean, Ithaca, NY, United States - MB29MY | ecosystem: Environmental > Terrestrial > Soil > Wetlands > Peat | place: USA: New York... | reverse complement strand
CAGGGCCGCGAGACAACATCGGCAGCTCTTGAGCACCTCAAATTAAACCATTCGCAGAAAACCCTTTTCTGACGGGCCCTGGGTTTATCGGGTCTTTTATTTCGGGTTCCCTTACCCGGGAAAATGGTGGGAGTATCAGGCCGGGGATGCCTTTTTTGCGGCCCGCCGGGAATGGACGTACCACATCACGACCCTCATCAGGAGCGGGAAGATCAGGTACATGTACATGGAAGAGATCGGCCCGTTTGCAAGGACAACAGCCATCCCTACTAGGGCTGCAATGATGATGGGGACCCGGTCCATTACGGCATCCAGGATCCTGTCGGGATGAATTGGCCCGGTAAGGAGCGCCGGCTGCCGGATGATATACTGCCAGTGGACCAGGAAGAGGCAACTGAGGATCAGCATGTTTGCATGGAAGATGAGGGGCGCGATCGGGACATGCGGGTAATCCCCCGAGAGGTTGGTGGAAAACGGCACCAGTACCACAAAGATCAGGATCAGGATGTTGAGCCAGAGCACGACCTTGTCGACCGACCGGAGAAAATGGAAGTGTTCGTGGTGGACGATCCACAGACTTGCCAGGATAAAAAAGGCGATCAGGAAGCTGAGGAACTGCGGAAACATGGAGGCGACATACGCGGGCAGTTCGGTCGCGGCCTCGGGTTTGGGGATGGTGGGAACGCTTAAGCCCACCACGAGCAGGGTCATGGCAAAGGCAAAAACCCCGTCGACCAGTGCTTCAAGCCTGTTCTTTGAGATGAGGGTATCGCTCAGGATCTCTTCTGATTCCATAGGCTTCTATCCATTCTAGAGTGGTTTTTCCCCGTTTTTAGGTATTTCTTTTTGTGATGAGCATCGGCATCTTGTGTTAAGGCCCCGCAAAACCCCTCATCCGATTCGCGGAGGCTGATAAAAAAGGGAGATTTATTGAGTATTTCGTTTCTTGATCATTTCCAGCGCTTCGAATGCTTCGCGCCGGACCGAGATATTCTCATCGGAGAGCAGGCCGTTTAAGTGGTCGGCTGCCTTGGCATCCCCGATCTCGCCCAGCAGGAGTGCTGCACGCTTGCGCACATCGCTCTGGTCGTCCTTGAGTACCATGATGAGCGGTGTAGTTGCGGGCTGGCCGAGCATCCAGAGTGCCTCCATCGCACCCGTCCGCATCCGCACGTCCCCCTCCCGGAAGACCTGCATGAGCGGCGCGATCGCGGGTACACCGAGTGCTGCAAGCGCCCTGACAACCTCGATTCTTACCGGTCGTTCAGGATCGGAGAGCTTCTCGATGAGTGCAGGAATTGCGGTGGTGTTTCCGATCTGGCCCAGGACAACCGCAGCCTCCCTGCGGATTCCCGGGTTCTGGTTGGACAAGGAGGCGATCAGGGGCTCGACCGCGGATTCTCCGATGGTGGTAAGTGCCAGCGCCGCACGGCGGGAGACATCCTCGTTCTTGTCCACAAGAGCCTGGATGAGGGGTTCGATCGATACCTGGCCAAGCGAGCAGAGCGTAGCCATTGCAGCCATCCGCACATGCTCGAGCGGATCGTTTAAGGCCTCGATCAAGGGGGCCACGGCCCGGGGCTCGCCGATCCTTCCCAGGGCCACTGCGGCTTCATGCCGGACCCACGGGTCTGCATCCCTGAGGGCCTCGATCAGGCCGGGTGCGGCCCGGGGATCTCCCATAACGCCGAGGGCCTGGACGGCACCGCGCCGGATGAACGGCTGGGTATGCTTGAGCGCCTGGATGAGAGGACCGACCGCCGGTTCCCCGATCAACTGGAGCGCCCGGATCGTTTCCTGCCGGACATCATCGCCCGGCTCGGCGAGTGCCCCGATCAGCGGCACGACTGCTGGCGCCCCGATCTTGCCCAGGGTGTCTGCCGATCCCCGCCGGATGATCCAGAATTCGTCCTTGAGACCGCCGATGAGCGGTTCGATAAACGGTTCCCCGAGATCGCCAACGGAGCGGACTGCATTCCAGCGGGTGTCCAGATCTCCGCTGGTCAGTGCCTTAAGGAAGTTTTCATAGCGTTCCTTCTGGGCACGCAGCCGGGCTTCCTCTTCCTCGCGGTTCCCGGACTTGAAGATGTTAAGTATTTTTTTAATGATCGCCATGGATCTTCAGCCTCGGGTTCAGTGTTTGTATAAAATCCTTCAAATAGGTATCGGATGCCCGAGGAATGTCGCAAAAACCGGCGAAATGAAAAAACGCCCTCTCCTTCTGGTGCTTTCCGCAGGAGTTGCAGGGAGACCGGGGTGAGCCGGTTTTACCCACTAACCTGGACATTTGTCGATGCCGTGGCGGTGTTTTGCAGATCGCTTACCGTCATCGTATACGTGCCGGTCGGGCGCGACACATCGAAGGTGTAACTGTAGGAATAGGTATTGTCCGGGTTCAGCGACAGAGTTGCCAGCTGTATGCCGCTTGCCAGCTGTCCCGGGCCATAGAGGGTCAGGGTTACTCCGCTTGATCCCGTGGTGCACAGGCCGGAGAATGTTACGGACCCTCCCTGGCCTACCGAGATGGGGGTTGCAATAATGCTGACGCTTCCTCCGCCAATAACGGTGAACGGTGCGCTTGCCGAAACGGTCTTATTCTTGTCCAGGGCGATCATGGTGTACGAACCGGAGATCACCCGGTACCCCGGGTTCCAGGTGTAATTCCAGGTATTGATCACGCTGACCGGCACCTGCGCAACCTGTATACCGGTTGAATACGCGCCCGGGTTTATATAAGCGCTCGGGCTTGAATACGCGCCCGGGCCGGAGAGGTAAAGAAGAACTGAGTCACTCCCCGTGCAAGTACCAGTGAATGCCAGGGAATTGCCGATAGTCATAGTCTTCTGTCCAGCCTGGATCGTCAGAGTTGGCTGGGTTCCGCTTGCGGAGCCCTGGGAGCCCGATCCCCCTGTCACGGCTGAAGTCGGCTGGACCGTTTGTGATGCAAGCGGAGCAAGGGCTGCATAATAGTTCGATGTGCCTGATGCGACAGTGATATTGGTGATATAACTCTGGTAGCCGGAGTTGCGGAACTCAAGCGTGTGCGGACCCGTGGCAACGCCGGCGAGGGTGCTGGGAGTTGTACCCTGGTACTGGTTATCAAGGTAGATCTGCGCTCCTGCCGGGGAGCTCGCGAACTGGAGAGTACCTTTTTCCTGGACAGGGGCCGGGACCGAGGTGCATCCTGTAATGAGAATACAGGCGATCAGGGCCAAAACGATGAGAAGCCGCTTCATTTCTTCTCCTTTACACTGGAGAGGATATCACGATGATCGATTAAAATACTTATGCAATCGGCCCCGGGCGCGATGAAAAAGACGTATTATGTAAAAAAGAGCGGATTTACAGAAATTACGCTTTTGCCTTCTGGGCAAGGGCAAGGATCCGCTCTGCGAGTTCGATGCTTTTCTCCTCCCCGGTCATCAGCGTATCCAGCCGTATCGCATCCTGTATCTCTCCCGGGTCACGGATGTCGTGGATGAACAGATCGACAAGGTCCTTGTAGCATGCCCGTGTGCCTGCCGAAGTCGGTTCAAAACCCGAAGCCTCCATCAGGGCGGCAGCCGGGCCGCTTACCGGGGCATTCCCGATGAACGGGCTCACGGCGATGACATACTTATCCTTCATGGCCTCTTTGATCCCTTTGCATTCGAGGATGGGGGTGATGCTCGTGATAGGGTTGGAGGGTCCGATGACCACCACGTCGCTTGCCTCTACTGCCTGGATAACCTCTTCTGAACTCTCGGGTGGGACTTTTGAGCACCGCACAACCTCCTCGATCCGGATCTGGCCCCGGGAACGGATCCAGTACTCCTGGTAATGGATCAAGCCAAGGTCGGTCTTCACCCGGGTTGTTACTTCAGTGTCTGACATCGGGAGTACGTTCTCCCGGACACCAAAACGTTCGCAGAGGGTCCGGGTGGCATTTGTGAGCCTCATTCCTTCGCGGAGCATGTTTCCCCGTGCGATATGAACAGACCGGTCCCGGTCGCCAATTGCGATATATTCTCCCAGGCCCATGCGGAGGATCTCATCGTGGGTGATGAAGGTGTCGTTCCGGATCCCCCACCACGTATCCGTGTTGAGCATGCCGGCAAACAGGTACATGACCGTGTCGACATCGGGCGAGATGTGGTTGCCGGAGATCCAGATGTCCTCTGCGGTGTTTACCACGACAGAGATCTCGTGCCGGTCCATCACCTTCTGCATCCCGCGGAGCAGCTTGGGAGTGCCGGTTCCCCCGGAAAGGAACGTAATCATTACTAGAATACTTTTATGGGATGTATATGAAGATTCTTTAGAGTGAGTCCCAAGATCATCAAGGACCCGGTCCATGGGTATGTGGAGGTTGACGAGGAGATATTGCCCCTCCTCGACGCCCCGGCCATCCAGCGCCTGCGGTATATCCGCCAGCTCGGCTTTTCGTACCTGGTCTATCCCGGCGCCAACCATTCGCGCTTTGAGCATTCGGTGGGGACAATGCACCTGGCCGGTGTCTGCTGCCGCGAATTCGGCCTTGCTGACGATGATCGTCAGCTGGTCGTTGCCGCTGCGCTTCTCCATGATGTCGGGCACGGCCCCTTCTCCCACGCAAGCGAGCCGCTCATGGAGGCCTGGCTCGGGCGCACCCACGATGATATTGCCGGGATCCTGGAGGCAGAGTTCGGTGCGCTCCTGGAACCCCTGGGAATCAGCCCGGGAGAGGTTGCCGATCTCGTGAAAGGCCGCCACCGCCTCTCGGGGATCATCCACGGGGACCTTGATGTGGACCGGATGGACTACCTGCTCCGGGATGCATACTATACCGGCGCCCCGTACGGGACGGTTGATGCCCACCGTCTCATCCGGAACCTGCACCTGATGCCCGAGGGGATCGTGCTCGATGAGAACGGTATCAATGCTGCAGAGTCCCTTCTTATTGCCCGGACCCTGATGCGCCCGACCGTGTACTTCCATCATGTGAGCCGGATCGGGGAGTGCATGTTCCAGCTGGCCATGATCAGCCATATGGCAACAGAGCCCGCCGTTGGTTTTGAGCGCACCTGTGGCCTTGACGACGGGGAGTGTATGCATGATCTGCGGATATCGCCAAGCCCCCTTGCCCGGGAAATTGCCGAACGGTTGTACAAAAGGCGACTCTACAAACGGGCCGTGTACGCCGGGGAGGATCAGGTGAACGCGGCAGCCTTTCAGGCCGGCTGGACGGTGGATCGGGCCCTCGGTGTTGCCCGCGAGATCGCCGAAATGGCCGGGTGCCGGGCGAGCGACGTTCTGGTGGATATCCCGCCGCCTCCCGGGGATATGTCGCTTGAGGTCCAGGTGAAAAACCGGGATGCCACGACCGGGTTTGCGGAATTCTGCCCCCGCCTGCAGACGCTCAATGAGACCCGGCGCGAGCAGTGGCGTCTGGGCGTGTACTCGCTCCCGGAGCACCGTGCAGCGGTGGCCGATGCCGCTACAGAGATCCTGCACATCAAAAAACCCACCCGGCAGGGTACACTTTTCTGATCGTGGGCGACACCTGACCATTATTAAAAGAATAACCTCAAATAGTCGGTTTTTCCAACATTATCCCCAGATGAACCGGTATCTCATTTTCTGCGCGCTCCTTGTGGGCGTTGCAATCCTCTGTTCAGGGTGCACGGATACCGGCATGGCAGGAGGAGGGGCTAATGCCACGCCCACTCCTCTGCCGCTCACTACGCTGTCCCAGGTAACTCCTCCGGCAACAGTGACGACTTTGCCAACCATTTCCCTGGGCGATCTGTATCTCTCCAGATCCTACTCCTTCTCCGGAATGAACAACACGTATTCCGAGCAGATCAGGATCGCAGATCCCTCATGGGCAATCTCGTACAGAGTCACCGATCTCAGTAACACGTCCCAGGACTGCCGGTTTGCGATCAAGGTAACCAACCTCGATACGATGGACTCCCGGACCAATTCGTGGACATATCTTAATGACTCATTCCAGCAATACCCCATGTATACGCCGGGACTCTACCAGTTTGCCCTGACCGGCTCGTTTGTCAAGGTGGACCTGACGGTGGCACAACGGCTTCCCTAGGGTGGACGAATATCATGGCTGATATCACAGGAGATACACTGGTCATAACCGGCGGATTGGTTATCGTTGTTGCCGTACTTGCGATCGTGTTCCTGCAGCTCCGTTCCGCGGAGCGCCGGATGCACGAGAGCAGCCACAAACTCCGGGCATATACCGACCTGCTCAACGCCATAACGGAGATCACCCTAGCCGGTAGCGACAGCTACAAGATGGACATAGCGAAAAAGAACCTGGCCCTTACCCTCAACCGCCTCAACCTGGTAGCAAGTTCCGGTGTCTTAAAAAGCGTCAGCGACCTGCTCGATTTCTTAAACGAGCACAAGGAAAAAGACTTCGATACCCTCCGGCTCCACAACATCCTCAATACCTTGGTCATTGAAGCCCGGCGGGATCTCAACCCGTCCCACGCACGCCGGATCGAGGAGTCCAAGGTAAGGTACCGGTTCTTTGGCCCGGTCCGGAAATAATATCCTTTTCGTCGTTCTCTTTTTTTGCGTTTTTTTTCGCATAAACCCTTTTTACCTTGCGGCTCCGACATTGGTACCACAGGAGAGCGCGGAGGGTTTGCCATGAATAAGGAATACGTGGTCGGCGTGACCGGCGCAAGCGGGATCTGCTATGCCCGGCGCCTGCTCGAAGTACTGAGCCAGGATGCACAGGTGCACCTGATCATCTCCGATATTGCACGGGAGATCGCACGCCACGAGAAAGTCGATCTGTCGGGGTTTGATGCGATCTATCATGATGTTGGTGCCATCAGCGCAGATATCGCAAGCGGGTCCCACCCTCACAACGGAATGGTCATCATCCCCTGCAGCGCAAAAACACTCTCGGCAGTTGCCTCGGGCTACGCGGACAACCTGATCACCCGGACTGCCGATGTCTGCCTCAAGGAACGCCGGAAATGCATCCTGGTCACCCGGGAGATGCCGCTCTCGCGGATCCATTTGCAGAACATGCTTGCCGCCCATGATGCGGGTGCGACGATCCTGCCGGCAAGCCCCGGGTTTTACCACCATCCGCAAAAGATCGATGATCTCGTGGACATGGTGGTGGCCCGGGTGCTCGATCACCTCGGGGTTGCCCATACTCTCTCGGAACGCTGGGGTGGTTACGATGCGTGAGTTTATCGAACGGATGCGCAAAGAAGGGCTCGTTATCGATATCCCCGAGTCATATTCTCCCGACGACATGAAAGCGGCGCAGAAAGCGGCAGGAACGGATAAGCTGCTCTTCTTCCATAACGTGGGCGGGGCGAGGGTAGTGATGAATGTGACCGCGGACCGGCCGGCACTTGCGCTTGCCCTAGGCATGGATGAAAAGGGGATGGTAAAAAAGCTCGCGGACGCGGCGTTCGATGGGAAGATCGTCCATGACGGGAAACTGTCGATGAAAAAACCGGATCTCTCCCTCATCCCGGTCATGCATTTTTTCCCCAAGGATGCGGGGAGGTACTTTACCGCTGGTATCGTCTTCTCGAAATGGGACGGCGTGGAGAACGCGTCCATCCACCGCATGCTCGTCCTCGACGACACCAGAGTTGCTGCCCGGCTCGTGGAAGGCCGGCACACCCATGTGATGCACAAAAAGGCCCTTGCCTGCGGTAAGCGCCTCCCGGTTGCGGTAGTTGTTGGCGTGCATCCGGCCGTGACGTTTGCCAGCTGTACCCGGGTCCCGGCCGGGAAGGAACTGGCCTATGCAGCAGAACTCATAGGCGGGACGATCCACGTGAAGGAGTGCAGCAACGGCGTGCTTGTCCCTGCTGATGCCGAGATCGTGCTCGAAGGGTTTATCGGCCCCGATGTCACCGACGAGGGACCGTTTGTGGATATCACGGGCACCTATGACCCGGTCCGGCGCCAGCCGGTGATAGAGTTCACCGGGATGCATGTAAAACCGGACTTTATCTACCACAGCATCCTTCCCGGGGGCGATGAGCACAAGATTCTGATGGGTTGCCCCTACGAACCCAAGATATACCGGGCTGTTGCTGGAGTAACCGAGGTTAGGAATGTTGTGCTCACCAAGGGGGGCTGTGGGTATCTCCACGCGGTCATCCAGGTAAAAAAGAGCACGCAAGGCGATGGCAAGAATGCGATCATGGCTGCCTTTGCCGCCCATACCTCGCTCAAGCACGTGGTTGTGGTTGACGAGGATATCGATCCCACAGATCCGAGCGAGGTCGAGTACGCGATCGCAACGAGAGTGAGTGGCGACCGGGACGTGATGGTGGTCACGGGAGTACGGGGGTCATCGCTCGATCCCTGCCAGAAAGAGGACGGCACCAATGTGAAGATCGGCGTCGACGCGACCATGGTGCTGGGCCAGGAAGACGAGTTCCTGCGTGCAACATGGTAGCCGGCATGCACCTTGACCCGGAAGACGAGCGGATCATTGCGGGCGAGCAGGGGGAGACCCGGCAGAAGATGCTTGAGCTGCTCGTTGCGCTCGGGAAAGTCTTCGGCGCCGAACGGCTCGTCCCTATCCGGAGTGCACAGATCAGCGGGGCCTCGTACAAGACGATCGGGAAGTACGGTCTGGAATGGCTTTCAAGCCTTGATGCAAAGGCAGCAGTCCCGGCCGTGCTCAACCCGATAGGCATGCCCCGGGGGCGATGGGAAGAGATGGGGATCGACCCGGATTTTGCAGAGAAGCAGCAGGCGGTTGTCACAGCGTACGAGCGCCTGGGGATCCGGCTCGATTGTACCTGCACCCCCTACTACCTGTACAAGACCCGGTACGGCGATCACCTGGCATGGTCGGAATCCTCCGCAGTCAGCTATGCAAACTCCGTGCTCGGGGCCCGGACCAACCGCGAGGGAGGCCCGAGTGCGCTTGCCGCCGCGCTCGTGGGAAAGACCCCCTGCTATAGCCTGCACCTGGACAGGAACCGCGTGCCGCAGCTGGTGATCGATGTCCATGCCGATACTTCCGGCTGGGGGATTGCCGAGTACGGTGCTCTCGGTTTCCACGCAGGCAGATTCGTGGGCAACCGGATCCCGTACTTCCGCGGGATCCGGCCGGAGCCCGACCAGCTCAAGGCCATCGGTGCGGCGATGGCCGCAACCGGTGCCGTTGCGCTCTACCATGTCGAAGGGATAACCCCCGAAGCACAGAAGAACCGGTACGATCTCTCCGGCCTTGATACGGTCCCGGTTGAACAGGCCGAGATCGCCCGGGTGTTCTCTGAGATTCCGGTGGATGCCGTTGCGGTAGGCTGCCCTCACTGTTCCCCCGCGGAACTTGCCGAGATCGCCCGGCTCCTTGCCGGCAAGGTTGTGACAAAACCTCTCTATGTCTTTGCGGCACAGGGCGTGATCGAGCGGAATGCCCGGGTGGTTGATTCGATCGAGAAGAGCGGTGCCCGGGTCTTTGCCGACACCTGCATGGTGGTCTCGCCTGCCATGGAGCAGTACCGTTCGATCATGGTCAACTCCGGCAAGGCCCTTGCCTACGTGCCCAACATGTGCGGCGGGCAGGCACGGATCGGGACGATCGCGGATTGTATCCGGGTTGCAACGGAATAACGTTTCGTATCTGGATGAGTGGGCTTCTTTTTCGGGCTCACTCATACCTGCCGGTCTACCGGCATCATCAGCAAAAAGAAAAGAATTCAGGAGAGTCCCAGCAGGATCGTTTTGATCGCGTCAACGGATTCCGGTGACGGGTTTCGTCCCGGCCTGACGCCTTCACCATGCGAAAGGATCTGCCGGACCTCGCCCATCTTTATGCTGCCAAAGGGGATCTTCTCCCAGCATTCCTGATCGATGACGTTCCAGGTGCACTGTAGCAGGTGAGACAAAAGAAGTTTGTCCTCCTCGGAGAATGATTTCCATTCCCTCCCTGTTCCCTGCTGCATCAACTTGATTGCATGTTCGACTTTCTTTTCACGGTGGACGTGATACAGCCGCCTTCCCACCTCGGCCTGGGTCGCTTCCGGCATATGTGTTCCTCCCATCCCATGTGGGGGATGATGAGTGAATCCCGCTGTGCACCCATATACTTTGCGGTGGCTGTTAAGGATCCTGCGATACTACCCTGTCCGGGCTGCTTTCCGGCCAGAGAAAGCCGTATTAACCAGGACAGAATAATTCCGATACACTATGCGTATGTCCCGTACCAGTGATGATGAGCTGGGCCGGCGGCGGTTCCAGCTCGGAAAGGAACAGGCAGTCGAGGATGCGGTGGAGAAGATACGACGCGCAAAAGCTGTTGACTGGCCGTCCCTCTGTGCAGCGGATTCCAATCTGCTCCGGGAGATCCTCGGCGAACTCTGGATCTGCATCGGGCGGGAGAGATGGGAACAGTACTCCTTTTCCCGGCTCACGCGGCAGGACATTCGCGATCTCCTTGCACTTGAGGCAGGAATGCGGGGCCGGACCCTGACCTGTGAAACCCTCGAAGAGATGGACGCGATCCTCACACACACACGGAACACTCCTCCTGCAGCATGAATCCGGGTGGAATATGCATTCCATCGGATAATGCACACACCATACCTTAATATATCTGCAGTCGTTAGGTTGTATCAGAAGGAGGTATCGATATGGTTGGTTGGGAAGTCCCGATTGGAGCCGCCATCGCATTTGGCAGTGGTGCCATAGGTACCGGGCTTGCACAGTCCCGGATTGGTGCCGCAGGGGCGGGGGCAATCGCCGAACGCCCCGAGACGGTGGGATCGATCATCATCCTTGAGGCCATACCTGAGACACTGGTCATCCTCGGGTTTGTCGTGGCCGCGATGATCATCCTGATGGTTACCTGATACCCTGTCCAAACATGAGGGAGTGCAGGACCAAAAAACCATGGCTCCTGCATTAGTTTTTTTTCCCCCGCGACAGGTCTGTCCGGGTGCCAAATGTTGCCCGGAAAGAGTATGTGTTACCAGCTGGGGGTCGATGGTGCCATGGCCTATGAAAACCTTTTGAATTCCATAGAGGAGAGCGCAGAGGAAAAAGAGCGGGAGCTCCGCGGGAATGCGCAAAAGCAGGCCGAGGCGATCCGGCGCGAGGCAAAGAGACTGGCAGCAGAGGTTGTGGAACGCACCGTCAGGGATGCACAGAACGCTGCGGAGATCGAGAGGAACAAGCAGCTGTATCTCGCAAAAGGCGCAATCAAGGAGCAAGCGCTCAAAGGCCGTGAGAAGATATTTGAGTCTGCCTTTGCGCTGGCGGGGCAACGCCTCTCAGTCCTGCGCCAGGATGAGAAGTACCCGGCCATTTTCCGGCGTCTCGCTGAGGAAACAATAATTGCGGCCGGCGAGGGCCCGGTGGTAATTCATGTCGATCCCCGGGACCATGACCTCTGCAAAAAATCACTTGCGGCAATGAAGGTCTCCTGCGAGATTTGCACCGACCTTACCTGCATGGGCGGACTGTCTGCAAGTTCTCCTGACGGGCAGATCACCCTCAACAACACGATCGAGTCCAGGCTTGAACGGGTGCGGGAACACCGGCGGCGCGAGATCCACGCCGCACTCTTCGGGTGATGGTGATGGAC
>Ga0326727_10024032_pt1 | contig 11566 bp, 13 predicted proteins | sample MB2enrmetagenome_FD_207643 | JGI IMG/M metagenome (GOLD analysis project Ga0326727, IMG submission 207643) | Lab enriched peat soil microbial communities from McLean, Ithaca, NY, United States - MB29MY | ecosystem: Environmental > Terrestrial > Soil > Wetlands > Peat | place: USA: New York... | reverse complement strand
GGAGATCTCGGGTCGGGCCTCGACGTAATAAAGGTAGTTGTGATGATCGAGTTCTTTGCGAAGCTCGGCGGCGCGAGCAGCGGCCCGACTGGTCGTCATGGGTTAGCCCCTGCGGGTCGGAAGCCGAAACCGGAGACGAAGCTCACCGTGCTATTTTGCGTCGGTCTTTGCCTCGGGCGCGGCCTCCACCGGCGCGATTGTGCCTGCAGCGGCGTCCTTTTTCAAGCTCCGGAGGTGATCGACCCACATACTGGCAACGGCCAGAACACCCACGGCGGCCAGTTCCCAAAGGAGCCATGTACCGCCGTGCGTCCGCAATGCTGTCTGAGGCACTGGTTGCCCCGATGCGGACTTTTCCTCCAGCACCGGGATGACCGCGTAGGCGAGCGCTGTCACGGTGAACACCAAGCTGGCCAAGAGCAGCAACAGATACAGCGGATTACGAGGCTCGACTTTCATAGCGGCGTCAACTGCCTGCGATCCAGCGGACGTCGACCGGATCGTAGGAGATGAGTTCCTCCTTCTTGAACCACAGTGCGATCTCGGTGGCTGCATTTTCCGCGCTGTCGCTGCCGTGGATCAGATTGTTCTGAACGCTGATCGCATAATCACCGCGGATGGTGCCTGGCGGGGACTTGGCGCCGTCGGTGCTGCCCATCATGCCACGAACGACGCTGACCGCTTCGCGACCTTCGAGCACGATAGCCACCGTCGGGCCGCTGGTCAGGAAGCCGAGAAGCGATTCGTAGAATGGCCGGCTCTTGTGGACGGCGTAATGTTGCTCGGCGAGGGCGCGGCCGGGCTGCACGAACTTCATTGCAACCAGGCGCAGACCCTTCTGTTCGAAGCGAGCGAGAATAGAACCGATCAACCTGCGATGGACGCAGTCAGGCTTAAGAAGGACGAGTGTCTTTTCCATGTCCCTGGCGACTTCTCTTGTAAGGAAACAGGGTTTGCGATCGAGGAACGACTCGATCGACGTCCCGCTATATTATCGATCGCACGGCGCATGACGTGGCAAAATTGAATCGCGGCTGCCTTAGCGTCGCCCGCGACTGACCACGCCCAGGACGGTTCCGGCGAGCACGCCGCCGAGAGCGCCGATGACCAGGCCATCGGCGCGGCCAATGAAAGCGCCGGACGCTGCGCCGAGCATGCCGCCGGCGAACACGCCGGCAACCGCCCGCCCGCCTGCATAGATGATTCCCAGGGCGAGGCACCCGAAGAAAACAGCCGCAGCGATTAGGAGAAGAACTGAGAACGCCGCGTGGCCGAGCGTGGTCCAAGCAACATGGCCACGCGCGCCGATTAGCCCCACGGCCGTTCCGAATATGCCAAGGAAGAGCGACCCGTCGATGGCGCCGACCAATGCGCCGGTACTGCCGGGCGAGCTGTCCCGACCGGTTACTCGTGCGGCTGCCCTTGCAACAGCGAGGCCAGCGGCACTTCCCGCCGGCCGGCCGCGCTTCCAACTGAGATGACCGACGAGAGCTCCAAAACTCGCCCCCAATAGGCCAAAGAAACCACTGCAGGCGAGCACGCGAGCAAACGTCTGCAGCTGTTGGTCCATGAATATTTTCCCCCGGTGCAACAATGCCCGAGATTTACGTTAGTACTGACGTGGAGACCGATGGCCCTATTCCCGGTCCGCACTCCATGCTCGCTTTTGCGTCGGCCGCGTTTCTCGCGGATAAGTCGCTACTGGGCACGTTTTCCACCAATTTGGCGACCTTGCCCGGTGCGGTCGGCCACCCGGACACTGTGGCGTGGTGGAACCGACATCCGCAGGCTTGGGCGGCGACTCGCACAGACCAGCGCGACCCGGCCGAAGCGATGCCCGATTACGTCGCGTGGCTCAGGCGGCTTCCCGGGACGCCGGTTTTCGTGGCTTACCCGGCCGGCTTTGATTTCCTTTTCGTCTACTGGTACCTCATTCGTTTTGCCGGTGAAAGTCCATTCTCTTTCTCGGCCCTGGATATGAAGACGATGGCAATGATCCTGACGGGCTGCGACTACCGGCAGGCTGTGAAACGCAACATGCCCGTGCGCTGGTTCGACGATCTGCCACATACGCATCAGGCGTTGGACGATGCCCTCGAACAAGGCGCTCTCTTCTGCAATATGTTGGTTGAAGCCCGGCGTCTGGAGAGCACTTGACGTTCGGCGTTACCAGAGCATGACGAGGCCGGCAAGCCGGTGCACTCTGCTGTACACCGCAAGCACATCTTCGGCAGTTTGCACTTCTACCTCGACCGTGACGGAGACATGCCGTCCGCCGGCCGTCTCGCGTACGGAGTAAGGCGGGTCAACCTCGGCCGCGAGCGCGTCGCGCACAGCGGCGACCGCTCGGCCGACGAAGCCATTCTCCGTGCGGCCGATGACCTTGAACATGTACGGACCGGGGAAATTGTGACCGGACTCCAGCAGTTCGATCGACGGCAGCACGCCCATCACCTCTCCTCCTGCGTCGTTCGCTTGGAATACTTCCATTGTACCCGACCGGTAAAGCCAAAAAGGGGCCGAACCCCCTGAATGTCAGGCAGTCGGGCCCCGTTTTGACCTCGCCGGTCTGGCGAGCGTTCGGATGCGGAGAGGCTGTCGCGCTATTACATGATTCCGCCGTGAGTACGGTACGGAGTCAGGTGCGACGGTTGATCGGTGAACCAGAAGCGTTCCCATTCGTCCTCGATCATGCGCAGATCTTCGGACTGATTGAGCAACTCTTGCACACGCCGATTTGGATCGGAAGAGTACAGATTGATGAAGCAGCCACTGTTCGAAACCAGGACCGCGGCCAACGCGCTTACTTGCAGTAGACGCCGCATGTCAGCCTCCCGGCTGTGATGAGCCAACCCCGAGGAAGGGCCCCCGACGACTCGCGATCGCCTTCCTTCCCCCGATCCGTCTCGATAGCGGCGCAAAGCCTCGCGCAGCCGCGGGGCGCCGGCATTAACCGGCCCCCGTCGCCGCATGAACGGCGGATCCTGTCGGTTATATCGGTCACAGAAGAGGTATGACTTGAAACGAATTGACCGGTCTTACGGCCAATGCAGCCGTGGACGTCCGGTTAATCCGAAATCTGAACGGGCCGCCGTCGCGTGCGCGGCTCGCGCCCGTCGTCAGCATCGTCGTCTTCGGTATACTCGGGCACGTTGGTCATCTGGCGAACTTTCTCTTCCATCTCTTTGCCCGGCTTGAACGTCACGACGTTCTTGGGCGGCACGTCGACGCGATCGCCGGTGCGTGGATTTCGCGCCTTACGTGCCTTACGCTTCTTTACTTCGAAGACGCCAAAGTTACGCAACTCGATCCGACCGACTTCGAGAAGCGTTTCCACGATGGCGTCAAATGTCTGCTGTACGATTTCCTTCGTCTTGAGCTGCGTCAGACCGATGCGCTCAGAAATCTGTTTAACGATTTCTTTCTTTGTCACGGTCCCTTCTCCTCGAGAACGTACCGGCCGTCCCGGCCACCATGGAGTGCTTCCAACAGTAAACAGGGTAACAACTAGTGTCAAGGTAAAAGGCGGGAAACGGAACGACTACCTGCGAGCCGTTTTTCAGTGTTTTTGCTCATCCTCGGCGATCTCCTGAGGTCATCCGGGTAACATCGATCCGATAGCAGACAGCAATACGCGTGAATCGCCAGCCTCACCTTTCTGCAGGCTATTGAGTCGCACGGACCCCGCCCGGGTTATTCCGCCAGTCCGTCCCGGAAACGGCTTCGGAGGGACCTCCGGGCTTGTTCTCGCGAGAGTCAGGCCCATCGGCCGGCGTCCGCTTCCTTGACTGTCCCCCCTCCATCGCGGTATTTTTCTCCAATTGTCGAACCCTCGTGGATCTCAGCGGATACAACATGACTTCCTTTCTTGTCACCGGTGGTTGCGGCTTCATCGGCAGCAATTTCGTTCGCTATGTTCTCGGGGTCGATCCTGAAGCGACGATCGTCAACCTCGATTGCCTGACGTATGCAGGCAATTTGGCGAACCTGGCCGACCTGGAAGGCAATCCGCGCTATCGATTCGTCAAGGGCGACATCACGGATGCGGCCGCGGTTCGCGCTGCCATGCAAGGCGTCGATTCCGTCATTCACTTCGCGGCGGAAAGCCACGTCGATCGCAGCATTCTCGATTCCGGCCCGTTTGTGCGAACCAATGTGCTTGGCACTCAGATTCTCCTGGACGCGGCTCGTTCCGCGGGTGTCCGTCGGTTCGTGCAGGTTTCGACAGACGAAGTCTACGGCAGCCTCGGCGCCACAGGCTTTTTCACCGAGGAGACGCCGCTGGCGCCCAACAGCCCTTATTCCGCCAGTAAAGCCGCAGGTGACTTGCTCGTGCGCGGCTACGTGCACACCTATGGTTTTCCAGCGCTCATCACACGCTGCTCGAACAACTACGGTCCCTATCAGTTTCCGGAAAAAATCATCCCGCTGTTCATCAGCAATCTCTTGCGCGATGAGCAAGTCCCCGTCTACGGTGACGGCCAGAATATCCGAGATTGGATTCACGTCCGCGATCATTGTGCCGGCGTCTACCAGACGTGGAAAAACGGCACGGTCGGTGAGGTCTACAACTTCGGCGGCCGGTGCGAGAAAACGAACCTGGAGCTGACCAAAGCGCTTCTTGATGCGGTCGGCAAGCCTCACACTCTCATCAAGTACGTCAAGGATCGACCCGGCCACGACCGCCGCTATGCGATCGACTGCGCGAAGGCCGAACGCGAGCTGGGCTGGAAGCCCCAAGTGCGCTTCGAAGACGGACTCCGAGAGACGGTCGAGTGGTACAAGTCGAATCTGCCGTGGGTCGCCGCGATTCGCACTGGCGAATATCTCAACTATTATGAAAAGCAATACGGGCAGCGATGATGCTGCTCGTGTTCCGAAACCCCCGAGAGACGCTGCCTCTCCGCCCGTAGTTTGAGGCCGCCCGCTCTTTTTTCGTCAGCACTACTCTTTGAGCCACCCAGTACCATGCCGAAGGCGATCATTACGGGCATCACCGGTCAGGACGGCAGCTACCTTGCGGAATGGCTTCTTTCCAAGGGTTATGAAGTCCACGGCGTCGTCCGCCGCTCCAGTACGGAGTCGTTCGACCGCATCGCACATCTCACAGGCAAACTGGCTCTTCATCAGGCCGATTTGCTCGACCAATTGTCGATCATCGAGGTGCTTCGCGAAGTCAAACCCGACGAGGTCTACAACCTCGCAGCGATGAGCTTCGTGCCGACGAGTTGGAAACAGCCGGTCCTTACTGGAGAATTCACCGGCATCGGCGTCACGCGCGTATTGGAAGCGATTCGCTTGCTCGATCCCAAGGGCATTCGCTTCTACCAGGCCAGCAGCAGCGAGATGTTCGGCAAGGTTCAGGAAACGCCGCAACGCGAGACGACCCCTTTTTATCCGCGTTCGCCGTACGGCGTCGCCAAGGCCTACGGCCACTTCATCACGGTGAACTACCGCGAAAGTTATGGGATATTCGCGGTCAGCGGCATACTCTTCAACCACGAGTCGCCGCGGCGCGGCCTGGAGTTTGTAACTCGCAAAGTGACTGACGGAGTGGCCCGCATCAAGCTGGGGCTCGCCAGCGAACTGCGCCTCGGCAACTTGGAGGCACGCCGTGATTGGGGATTCGCCGGAGATTACGTACAGGCGATGTGGCGTATGTTGCAGCAGGAAAAGCCGGCCGACTATGTGGTCGCCACCGGCCAAACGCACTCGGTCGGAGAATTGGTCGAAGTAGCCTTCGGCTACGCCGGCCTCGACTGGCGTAAGTTCGTCGTCCAAGATCCGGGATTGGTCCGTCCCGCCGAGGTAGATTTGCTGATCGGCGATCCTTCGAAGGCGCACAGCGAGCTGGGTTGGCAGCCGAGCGTCAATTTCGAGCAGCTAGTTCACATGATGGTGGATGCCGACCTGGCAAGACTTGGCCGTGCCAAGCCGGCTTAAGATTCACTCGACATGGCCTGTTCATGCGCATCTTAGTTACCGGAATTACCGGGTTTGCCGGCGGTCATCTGGCCGAAGCCCTGCTCGCTCGACGAGCAGCGGTGGTCGGCGTCGATCGCAAAGGAAGCTGGCCGGCTTCCCTTCAGCACCTCGAGCGTTCCGTTGAATTGCGGACCTGCGATCTCTGCGACGCTGCAGCCGTCGAAGCTCTTCTTCGAGATGTTTCTCCCGAGCAGATTTGTCATCTCGCAGGATATGCCAGGACCGGACGTTCGTTCGACGAGCCGGACGCCGCATGGGACGGCAACCTGACGACGACGCGGCGCCTCTACGAGGCCGTGGCCCGCTGGGGCGGGCGGCCGCGAATCCTATTCATAGGCAGCGGTTTGATTTACGGCAGCAACCCGGTCGACTCGCGACCTCCGGATGAATCGGCGGCATTGCGGCCGGACAGCCCCTACGCAACCAGCAAAGCCGCAGCCGATTTAGTGAGCTATCAAGTATATTGTGCTCCCGGTCTTGATGTGGTTCGAGCGCGGCCGCTCAACCACGTGGGACCGCGGCAAGACCCGGAGTTCGCGATCGCTCATTTTGCGCGGCAGATTGTCGCCATCGAGCGCGGCGAGCAGGCACCGGTGCTCGAAACAGGCGACTTGCGACCGACGCGCGATCTGACCGACGTTCGCGATACGGTTGGGGCCTACCTGTTACTTCTGGAGCATGGCCGCTCGGGCGAGGCGTACAACGTCGCCAGCGGTCGCTGCTACACGATGCAGATGGTGCTCGACCGCTTGTTGACGCTGGCCGGTGTGTCGGCCGAGATACGGCAACTGACCGAATTGGTGCGCCCGACCGAGCAGGCAGCTGTGCGAGCCGACGCTTCGAAGTTGCGGCGCGAAACTGGCTGGGAACCGCAGTACGGCATCGATCAGACGCTTTCGGACACGCTGGATTACTGGCGCGGACAGCCGTAACGGGGGGATGACCCATGAAGATCGCTGTCATCGGCACGGGCTATGTCGGCCTGGTGACCGGAACCTGCTTCGCCGAATCCGGCAACGACGTCGTCTGCATCGACAAGGACGTGCGTAAGGTCCAGATGCTGGAGCAAGGCAAATTGCCGATCTACGAGCCGGGGCTGCAGGAGTTGGTTCAGCGAAATCGTCGCGAGGGACGCCTGAATTTCACAACCGACCTCGAGCTTGGCATCAGCCCGGCACAACTCATTTTCATCGCCGTGGGCACGCCGCAGAGTCACGACGGGTCGGCCGATTTGTCGACGCTCTGGGACGTAGCCGCATCTCTGGCCGAGAAAATCAACGGGCCGAAGATCGTGGTCGTGAAGAGTACGGTGCCGGTCGGCACCAATCGCGAACTGAACGAGCGACTGACCGCCAAAGCCAAATTCCCGGTCGACGTCGCGAGCAATCCGGAGTTCTTGAAGGAAGGCGCCGCGATCGACGATTGCATGAAGCCCGATCGCGTTGTCGTCGGCGTACGCCGGCCGGAAGTGGCCGCAGTCTTGCACGAGCTTTACGCCCCCTTTCTACGCACCGAGCGGCCTTTTCTAGCAATGTCGCCGGAAAGCGCCGAGATGACGAAGTATGCCGCGAACGCCATGCTGGCGACCAAGATCAGCTTCATCAACGAGATGGCCAACCTGTGCGAGCGCATGGGCGCCGACATTAACGACGTTCGCCGTGGCATGGGCCACGATGTTCGCATCGGCTTCCAGTTCCTGTTCCCTGGCGCCGGCTACGGTGGCTCGTGCTTCCCCAAGGACATTCGCGCCATTATCTCGATGTCCACCCAGCTGAAGGTCAGCGCCCCGGTGATGGAGGCAGTTGACAAGGTCAACGAAGCTCAAAAGCAAGTGCTGGTGCGGAAGGTTCGGCTGCACTTCGGCGATGGACTCCGAGAGAAGACGCTGGCCGTTTGGGGACTTGCATTCAAGCCGCGTACCGACGACGTCCGCGAGGCGCCGGCGCTCGTTTTCATCGACGCAATGCTCGCTGATGGGGTACGGCTGCGAGTTCACGACCCCGAGGCGATGCCCAACGTGAAGGCGACCTACGGCGATCGGCTCGTCTATTGCGATCGGCCCTACGGCGCTCTCGAAGGCGCCGACGGCCTCGTAATCGTGACCGAGTGGCAGGAGTTTCGTAATCCGGACTTCGAAGTGATGCGGCGATTGCTGCGGGAAAAAGTGATATTCGACGGCCGCAACCTATACGACCCGAAGACACCCGCCGGCTTCGGCTTCACTTACCATTCAATTGGCCGGAAGACGGTATCGGGCAGTTAATGTTGGGTATGAGCGAATCGATTCGGTGAATTCCGACGTGGCTGGCGGTCGTCTAAATAAGCGACCCGCGGAAAAGGAGGTCCGCACGAAGCTGCATCCGCCCCCCTGCGACGGATCCCTGGCTCCAGGCCAAGGAAGCCTGTGCGTCCCCCCTTTCCCGCGGGTCGCTTATGAACGCTCTTGTTTAAAGCACGTCCCGTGCCAGTAGTTTTGCGGAGATCCTCGTCATGGCCGTTAATTGCCCTAAGTCCCGATGAAACCGCGTCAAACTCGCTGTCTGCCCGTGAAATTGGGCAAGATTTTAACAAGTTGACACCCCAATCTGTTAACGATTCATAACCGGGGTGAAGACAGCGGCGCTTCCGGAAGTTAACAAGTCGCAGCGGTTCTGGCAGGTCCTCCAACTGATTCTCTATAATGACGGTGGATATGCCCGCCTTACCCGGATGAGCACCCGACGAATGGGAGTAGCAGGTCAAACCCGGCGGCCGACGCCGGCCTCTTCGCCATGGGAACTGGCAGCCGAAGCCATAGTCGTCAAGATTCGATGGTTCGGTCTTGTCATCGGCTACGCCATTGTCAACGTCGACGACCACTCTCCTGAGCGACGCGCGGTCCTGAATGCGATTTTGTCGCTCGGCGCGGTTTACACGGTGCTCGATACCTGGTACAGCGCTCGCGGCCGTGTGTTCCTCGGGCGCTATCCACTCTCGATCGCCGTGATGGAGGCCCTCTTCATCGGGCTGCTCTGCTTCTGTGATCGCGGTCCGGAGAGTTCGTTCCGCTACTACTATTTGCTCTCCTTGATCTGCTTCGCCATCCGGCATCCGCCGTACGTGACGTACACCGCGTGCGCCGTGCATTGCTTTAGTTTCGGGCTACTGTACGCGTCGTTGGCCGAAGAGCGACGTCCATTGCCCTTCGCACTGACGCTCGTCGTCCTTATCTGGGTGACGTGGGCGAGCAGTGCTTTGGCCACGTTGTTGAAGCGCGTCAGCGACTATCTGGGGCAGCTGAACGCAGCGCTGCAGAAAAACCAGGCGGAGCTCGAAGCCCGTATCGCCGAACGCACGCGCGACCTGCAGGAGTCGCAGGCACGCGTTCTGCATCAGGAGAAGATGGCCGCGTTCGGCTTGCTCGCGGCCGGCATCGCCCACGAGGTCGGGAATCCGCTGACGTCCATCAGCTCGATGGTGCAGATGCTGCAGAAGCACGACACCGATCCCTATTCTCTGAACAAACTCTCACTCGTTAGCGGTCAGCTTCAGCGCATCCGCACGACCTTGCGCGAACTCATCGAGTTCAGCCGGCCGGCGAGCACCGTGCGTTCGCGCGTTGCCCTCGGTGAAGTGATCGACGAGGCGCTCAACATCGCCAAATACTACAAGCGCACGCACGGACGCATTGCCTCTCCGGAACTGCCGCCCGATCTGCCGCCCTTGTACGGCGTTCGCGACCAGTTGGTGCAGGTGTTCCTCAACCTAGTGTTGAACGCGATCGACGCGACAGATCGTGGCGGCCGAATCGACTTGAGAGTCGCCCGCATCGAGGGTGGCGTCGAAGTTGCCATTCGCGATGAAGGTTCCGGCATCGGCGAAGCCGACGTGGCCAAGCTGTTTCAGCCCTATTTCACGACGAAGAAGCACGGTACCGGTCTTGGCTTGTTCGTCACGCGAAAGCTCGTCGAGGACCACGGCGGGACGGTGACCTGCGAGTCTACCAGCGGAGTGGGCACAGTCTTCCGAGTCAGCCTGCCCGCTGCGCCAGCTGAGGCGCGCGAGGCCTTTCGGCGCGCGGTCACGAAGAAGGAGAGTGCTTCATGCTAGAGGCTCGTCCTCGGCGCACCTCCGATTCCGAGCCGGGGCGCCTGCACGGCGGACGCCCCGCCGTGCTGGTGGTTGACGATGAATTGCTTATTCGCGAAACGGTCGCCGAATACCTGGCGCGAGAAGATTTCGATGTCGTCTGCAGCGCCAGCGGCGAGGAGGCGCTCGAGCAAGCTTCGGCGCGGCGATTTGATGTCGTGCTCTGCGACGTACAGCTGCCGGGCATGGACGGCCTGGAATTGCTGCAACAGTTGCATCGCATCAGTCCGGAAACGTTCGTGCTTCTGATCACGGCGTATGCGACGGTGGAAAATGCCGTCGAGGCATTTCAACGCGGCGCTCACGACTACCTGATGAAGCCGATCCTGCTCGACGAGGTGCTGGCGAAGGTGCGCCGATTACTCGCGCATCGGGCACTCTACCTCGAGAATCGCTGGCTCAGGCGCGAACTCAATCGAGCGGAGTCGGCCGACCCGATCATCGGCGGGGCAGCGCTGGAGCCTGTGTTCGCGACGATTCGCAAGGTAGCGCCGACGCGCTCGACGGTGCTGATCGTCGGCGAGAGCGGCACCGGTAAGGAGTTGGTCGCGCGCGCCATTCATGACTGGAGCGGCGAGAGAAAAGACGAGTCTACGGTTCCGCGAGCACCATTGGCGCCGCGTCGGTTTATTGCGGTCAATTGCGCCGCGATTCCGCACGAGCTGCTGGAGAATCAACTTTTCGGACACCGGAAAGGATCATTCACCGGTGCGGATCGCGATCAGTCCGGCGTGTTCGTGCATGCCGGCTCGGGAACAGTCTTCCTCGACGAAGTCGGTGAGACTCCGCTTGCTACTCAGGCCAAATTATTGCGGGCGATCGAGCAGAAAGAAATTCTGCCCGTCGGCGCCAACGAACCGGTCCGCGTCGACGCACGCATCCTGGCGGCGACGAACAAAGACTTGTTGAAAGAAGTCGAGGCCGGACGATTTCGCGAAGACCTCTATTACCGCTTAAATGTCGTCCGAGTGCAAATCCCTCCGCTTCGCGATCGGCGCGAAGATATTCCGGCTCTGGTGGAATACCTGCTCGGGCGGCATTCGCGCAGCCTCGGCAAGCGCATTACCGGCGTAACGCACGATGCCATGCAGCTTTTGCTGGCCTGCCGCTGGCGCGGGAATGTTCGCGAGCTGGATAACGCATTACAGCGGGCCGCCATTCTTGGCGAAGGGCCGTTGATTACTCCGGCTGACTTGCCGCCCGATCTGGCGCCTCAGGAAGGTGATCCGGCATTGGTCGACGACTTGAGCGAGGCGGTGAAGCGGTTTGAGAAGCAGCATATCGAACGCATTTTGCGGCGCACGCCCGACAAGAAAGAAGCAGCGCGCCTTTTAAATATGGGACTCAGTTCGCTATATCGCCGCATCACCGAGCTGGGGATACAGACGCAAGGCTAAGCACCGCTGGATCTACAACGAATCCAATCACTTGGTCGCTCTTGCTCTCTCCGCTC
>Ga0326727_10024031_pt1 | contig 11566 bp, 8 predicted proteins | sample MB2enrmetagenome_FD_207643 | JGI IMG/M metagenome (GOLD analysis project Ga0326727, IMG submission 207643) | Lab enriched peat soil microbial communities from McLean, Ithaca, NY, United States - MB29MY | ecosystem: Environmental > Terrestrial > Soil > Wetlands > Peat | place: USA: New York... | reverse complement strand
TGGGTCTATATGTTTTTCGCGCTGTTGCCGCTGTTGTTTTTCTTCAAAATGCAGAAACGCGAGCGCGCCTGGATTGTGCTGGTCGCCGGCCTGTATCCTTTCCTCGGCGTTCTGTTGAGCATCTGCCTCAACCCCACGCCCGACCGCCAAACCGCCGATTTGGTGAAGACCTTCTTCCTGCCTTCACATACGGTGGTGGCCATTATGATCGGTTATGGGCTGGCCTTGACCGCGGCCTATATGGCCACGCATTACCAGAAGTTTCGGCGTTGGGGACTCATGGGCGCTGTGGCGGTGGCGCTGCCCCTGGCCTTGTGCAACCTCAAGGATGCCACCGGCAAACATTTCCTGGGCTTGGACGGCGACATTAGCTGGGGCGATTTGCCGCACTGGATCGGCCAGGCTTTTGTCAAAGATCAATACGGCCTGCCCATCTTTGCCAATTTGATTTTGGTGGCGGGCACCCTTGCCTTCATCGGGGGGCTGGTCGTCTATCGGCAGCGGGCGCCGTTGCTCATCACTCTGGCGTTGTTTGCCTCCATGCCGCTCTATTCGGGCCTTTCCCATTGGTTCCATAGCGAACAGCACAATCACTGGTTCGGCTATTGGTTTGGCCACGACATGTTCACCCCTCCGTATGTCGGGGCCGATGGCCGGCTGACTTATGACGCCACACAACGCGACCAGGCGGCCAGGGGGACCAATGGCTTGATGGTCTATCCCGAGATGGCGCGCGACGCCGTTCTCTTTGGCGGCACGGATCCGGGCCGCTTTTGTCCCACTTACATGATTTTTTGCGAGAGTTTTATTCCGCACAGTTGCCAGCCGGTTCAGGACCAAAACTTTGATCGCCGGGACGTTTATATCATCACCCAAAACGCCCTGGCCGATCCCGTCTATTTGGATTACATCCGCGCGCAGTTCAATCGCAGCGCGCAGATTGATCCGCCCTTTTTCCAAAACCTCCTCCCGGGCGCATTCCCCAGCATTTTCCACGGTCCGACGCGCTCGCTGGCCTGGCTGGACGCGATGTTTGGGTCCTTGGGCGCCAGGATTGAATTTCGGCGCCGCACCGGCACTTCCTGGTTCAAGCCGGACCAATTCAGCAACGTGCAGGACTTGGCGGCCAAATTGCGCAAAAGCGATCATCAGGACGGTTTGTCCCAATACCTTTACGGAAAACTGAGCAAGGAAACCCAGGCCCTGGTGGACGGCCGGGGGGAGGCGGGCGCATTGCGCCGCGCCCTGGCCGGGGATTTCAATGACATCCTGAAAGAGGGGTCCATTTATGATGCGGCGCGGTTCAAGGGGATTCAGTTGCCGCCGCTGATCGTGGAGGCGATGGGCTGGAATAACATACCGGCGACGATGATACGCCTGAATCGGCGAATGCTCGAGGAAGCCTATCCCGGCGACATCGCCAGGAGTTTGGGCGGCGTTTATCCCGACACCGAAATCGCCACGCCAAGCCCGGACGCTTCACAGCAATGCATCAATGATTATTATCAGGATGTCGCAAGAAGGCTGCAGCACGACACCGAATTTCCCAACGAACCCCGCCAGATCAGGCCCGGGGAAGACGTGCATGTCGTCAACGGCCGCATCCAGATTTCAGGAGGGCAAGCCACCGTCATGAGCATCAACGGTTTGCTGACAAAAGTGATATTTGACAAAAATCCGGGCCACGAATTCTACGTGGAGGAAAGTTTCCCGCTGGACTGGATGTATCCCCATTTGACGCCGTTCGGCGTGATCATGAAGATCAACCGCCGGCCGCCGCCGGAGATCACGCAGGATATTATTGACAAAGACCACGCCTTTTGGAGCCGGTTTTCGGAGCGCGCCATCGGCAACTGGATTACTTACGACACCAGCGTCAAGGACATCTGCGCCTGGGCGGAAAACGTCTATTTGCGCCACTACTTCGGCGGCTTCACCGGCGACCGGAGGTTCGTGCGCGATGACGACGCGCAGAAGGCCTTTTCCAAATTGCGCAGTTCGATTGCCGCCAGCATCTATCAGTGGCGCGCCCGCAACTCCCACTCTCCCGCGGAGAACGCGCGCGTCACCAAGGAAGCCGAGTTCGCCCTGAAACAAGCCTTTGCCTATTGTCCCTACAGCCCGGAAGCGGTTTTTCATCTCATGAACCAGCTCCTCGGCGCCGGCCGCATCGATGATGTCCTGCTGGTTCTCAAGACCTGCCACAAGCTCGATCCCTACAATGGCCAGATCAGTGACTGGATCAACCAATTGGAACGCGGCAAAACCTCAGCCGGACCGGACCAGCTCAACCAATTCCTGGCCCAGATACAACGCGCCGTCGAGGCCAGACAAACCAACGCGGCCGAACAAATGTTGGATCAACTGCTGCATTATCCCGCGGTCGATGCGAACATCATGATGGGCGTGGCCACCCTCTCTCTGCGCCTCGGCGATCTGGCCAAAACCGAGGAAGCCTTCCAAAGGCTGGTCCAAATAGTTCCCAACTCGTCCGGGCCTTGGTACAACCTTGCCCTCGTGCAAGCCCATCGAGGCGAAACCGCCCAGGCTGTGGCGTCGCTCAAGAAAGCCCTGGCCATGAACCCGGGAGAGATCCGGCAAAATCCAAAAATGCCGAATCTCCTCGAACATCTTTACCAGGACCCGGGTTTTGGAGGATTGCGCCAGACGCCGGAATTCAAGGCCGCCTTTCCAGCCAAACCCTGACCTTGGACATTCGTCATTCTTTTTTGGCCGGAAGGGTTGAATCTTTCCTGCCGCGCTGCTCTAATTCGGCGTGCCGACGAACCGATTGGAGCGCAGTCTAAGGGCCACCTTCCTGGGCATGGCCGTCAACGCCGCTCTCACCGCGTCTAAATTCGCCGCCGGCATCCTCGGCCATTCCCATGCTTTGACCGCCGACGCGGTGGAATCAACGGCGGATATTTTCAGCTCCGTCATTGTGTGGCGCGGAGTCATCGTGGCGGCGGAGCCGGCCGATCCCGACCATCCCTACGGCCACGGCAAGGCGGAGCCTCTGGCGGCGGCTTCTGTCGCGATCATGCTGCTGCTCGCCGCTCTCGGCATCATGGCCAGGTCGGCCCAGGGACTTTTTGAACCCCGGGAAAGGCCGCGGGCCTTCACTCTTTGCGTTTTGATTGCTGTCATCGCGGTCAAGGAAATTCTCTTTCGTTTCGTCTCCCGCGAAGCGGGTTCGTTGCACAGCATTGCGCTCCTTTCCGATGCCTGGCATCACCGCAGCGACGCCCTCACTTCGCTGGCCGCGGGCCTGGGCATCACCCTGGCCCTGTTCGGCGGCCCCCGCCTGGCCTTTGCCGACGACGCGGCGGCCATTATTGCCGGGGCCATCATCGCCTGGAACGGATGGCGGTTGCTGCGCCCAGCCTTGAATGAGTTGATGGATGCCGCGCCCGGCAGCGCCCTGATCTCGGACATTCGCGCCGCCGCCGGCGCCGTGCCGGGCGTCAACGCTGTGGAAAAGTGCATCGTGCGCAAGATGGGTTTCCAGTATTTTGTCGATATGCACGTGGAAGTCGATCCCCGCATCACCGTGCAACAAGGCCACCACATCGCCCATAATGTCAAAAATAAAGTCCGCGGCGCCGTCCCGTCCGTTTGCGACGTGCTCGTCCATATCGAACCAAGTCAGAATTAAGAATTATGAATTAAGAAGTGAAGAAATGGCGCATCCGCGTCGTACTCCACGGAGAGCGCGTAGATGTCAGTGATTTTCTGATAAAACCGCCGCTCGCTGGCCCGGATTTCCCGGATGCGTTCCAGCAATTCATCAAAGTAATCCTTGCCGAAAACCTGCTTTCCCTGCTTCAGCCGCTCGTCGTCCAGCACGAAGCCCTTGATGATGAACTCGCGCAGCGTCTTCGTCGCCCAGATGCGGAACTGCGTCCCGCGATGCGACTTCACCCGGTAACCGACCGACATGATCACGTCCAGATTGTAGTACTCGATCTCCCGGCTGATCTCCCGGCCACCCTCCATTTGAACTGTTGCAAATTTTGCAACAGTTGCCTCCGGTGCAAGCTCCCGTTCCTCGAATACGTTCTTGATGTGCTTTGAAATAACCGACTTATCCCGCTGGAACAGGTCGGCCATCTGATTCAGCGCAAGCCAGACAGTTTCCCCGGAAAATCGGACTTCAATCCGTGTCCGCCCGTCCTCTGTTTGATACAGGATGAAATCGCCGCCAGTTGGCGCGGGAAGATTGGAGTGGGATTGGCTCATGTTGTGGTCAAGGGTCGCAACTCATCGCGCCGAAGCGCAGCGAAGACGGAAGGATGTTGCAGTACCACCGCTTCCAAATCCTTCACCACGGTCAACCGCCGCCCCCCTTCCGCCATAATCCGCGTCTTCTCGGCGAGGGGCGCAAGCGGGAAGAGAATTGCCGCGAGGGTTTGGCTCCAAAGGCTGGAAATTTCATGGCCCTTTATGAATGTTGTGGATCATAATCTGTTGGCAACAGATTGGAAAGAGAGGAATTACGCGGTTTCAGCAACCTTCATGGAGGACTGGTCGGGAAAGTCCCTCAACGCTGCGATGTGACTAATTCTGCTCCGCTTTGCTCCGCGCTTGGGTCTTGCCCGCCAGGCATTCTGCCGGCGTATTGGCAACAATTTCGGGAAACTTCTTAACGATTCCTTTGTCGAATGTGACCACGTCGCAGCCTTCGGAGTGGGCAAAGGCGCACAGCAACGCATCGCCAAAATCGCTGTTCTTGGCGCGATAAAATTGGAGCGCTTCCATGACCCAGCGTGAGTCCGGCGCGTCCACGTTGGGAATGGCCAGCAGTGAAATCAGCTTGGGCGCTATCGCGGTGGCGTCCAGGTCGTAAAGCCGTTCCAGCACATAAACCGTTTCCTGAATCGTCGAGGTGGGAATCACGAGCTTGACCTTGCCGGTTTGCGCCGCCCGGAAAAGATCAGTCGCGGCCGCTGACTGGGCTTTGTCGTCGCCCGTCAAGTAGCGGACCACCACGCTGGCATCAATCGCAATCGAAGCGGCCATTTATCTGTTCTCCTCCAATCCCGCCGCCCCGGCTTTGGCGATGCCCTTCCGTGCCGCTGCTTTCATTGCATCAATCGAGTGCCCCCGTTTCCCCTTCCCCAGGGAGCCGGCCAGGGCGTCCACGTCTTCGACGCGTTCCAGAATCAACCTGTTGCCTTCCACAATCTGGTTGACCCGCTGGCCGGGCCGCAATCCGAGCCTCCGAATCGCCTCGGCGGAGATCGTGGTTTGGAATGCCTTGGAAATCTTTGTTTGCGTCATATACAACAGAATACTCGGAAAAACATTTGAAGTCAAGCACCAACCTTTTATTTTTGCAAGCAACCTTTTAATGGCTTTCACCAACCCACGTTGGCCAGTTCCTCATTTGTCGCCACGTTGACGATCTTGACCAAGCTGATGGGTGATAATTTCATACGCGTGCGCGGCTCTCCAGTTTGCGAAGCCTTTCGGCCAAATCCGGGGGCGTGACAAACACCATTCGTTTGCCCCGCTTTTTTTGGTCCATCACGCCGCGTTGCTCCAAATCCAAGAGGTCCGTCCGGGCAATATGGATTACGGACAAATACTAATTTTCAGGAAATTAGCAGTATGTTAGCAATTGAATCATAAGCTGTTTATGGATAAGCATTTACAATTGCGGCACATCAACAATTATGCGAGAAATTCATGTCCCGCCAAAGCCATTCTGGAAACCAGGTGCGTGGCGAATTGCTCATTGAGCAGCGAGATTTCGTGGAGACTCGGTTTTCCCGTCCCCCGGCAGTATGTTCCAAAATGGAACATACTGAATCCTCCGCCACTTCACCGGTGGAGAAGATGTTAAGCAAATGCTTCGTGATGGCCCGACGCTTTACCCCGAACAACTCCGCCAGCGCTTTCTGAGTCAGCCACACCGTCTCGTCTTTGAAAAACACCTCCACCCTCACCGCCCCGTCCGGCGCGGTGTAGAGGAGAAACTGGTTCTGGCTGCTCATGGGCTAATCTCCTTTCAGCAAAGGCCCGTCTTTAACTTGTTGGTTCGGGAGTCGCGTCCGGTTCATCAGTGAATGCGTCAGGCGGCGTCTGCGTTTGAGTAATTCTTGCTGCCATTTTCAACGCATTCCGAACTGGTTCGCAACCGCGCCGACAATTCGCGGCTGCCAATGCTCGCAAGTTGTCTGGAGAGCGCCCCAGGATTTTTAGGTGATAAAGGGCGATCAAATTAAGTTCGAAAGCAGGTGCGGCTAAAAAACCTGGTAGCAGAGCCTCGATTCTTTGCCTTTCGGTCAAATGAAATTGGTCTATAAACCGGAAGGTCGTACCGATCACCGCTTGGCGAGCTTTAACCAAATGATGCAACAGGCGATAGCGGCTATAAGGACTAATTTGATCATCAGCGAGTAGTTCGATGATTACGTTTCTCGCTCGTGTTTGTGTCGGCGTCGGCACGCCGCGATACGCTGAGGTCTGTGCGAGAAGCCAAGTAGCGTGCTTTGTTGGGCCGCGCCAAAGCGATACGATTTCACGCAATCGGTCGATATGCCAAATTTGACGTTCGGCGAGAGCAACACGTGGTTGGCCGTCGGCTCTATGAGCGCCTAAGAATTTACAGAAGTCCTTTGCATCGCCGCCGTTCTCCAATATTTGGCCTTCTGTGAATGTTCTGTCGAACTGCTCAAATGGCACATCGACCTGCCCCTGAATGACTGATCCGGCTTGTTCGTTTTCCACATCGTCGTTGCTTGAGCCAGAGTAAAGCCGAGAAATCAGTTCACTTCTTGATGGTTCATCCTCTGCCATCTCCGTTTTAGAAGAATTCAGATTAAGTCCTTTTCTGAGCAGTTGCTCCTGCAAAATGCGGAGTTGATGATGAACCTCCTCCCGGGTGGTTCCAAAGAGCCGAATATCATCTACATAACGGCCATACTGCGCCTGAGCGCGAACCATCGCATCATCTACGTCTTTCAGATAGAGATTTGCCAAGTAACCTTCAACTCCGTCTCCAATTGGTAAACCTTGCCGCGTTGTCGTTGGCCCTTCTATCTGGCCTGTGCTTGGAGAATAGTAAATGACAGGAACTCGCAAAAGCCGCTCGAACAGGCAAATCAAGGGGCATACCCTCGGAAGCATCAAATGTCGGCAAACCGCATCAATGAGATAATCATGGGAAATTGAATCGTAAAAGGATGAGATGTCAGTCCTGAGTAAAATTAAATTATCGCCACAGCACTCTGCCTGCCATTGACAAAACCGTGCCCACCCTCCGGTTGAAAATTCCTCGGTGAAACGACTGCGAACATAATTTCCCGTTGCTCGGCGATAAGCAAAACACTGCGGGTGAATCTCCGACTCGATCTGTTCCGAAAAGACCATGGCCATTGAGTAGCGGACAGTCAGATCCTTGATTGGAATATAAATCAATCGCCTATCGCAAAGCTGGTTCTTTGGCGGAAAAAACGCAAAGGCGGGTCTCGGTTCGAATTCGGTGGGATCTTGCAATTCCTCTATCAACTCGTTAATTAACGTTTCAGAGTTGGTTCGGGCATTCTCGATTTCGAACGGATCAAAAAGGAAGTCACCATTCGTGCGATCAAACATGGCGTAATTCAGGGCTTCGGAGAGAATCTCTCGACTTCGAAGTTGATTGAGTGCTCGTTGATGATCCATAGATGAAACGGTTTATAGATAGCCAGTGAATGCCTTCTGCAAAATGGACTGGCGCAGGCAGTAGGACAGCCCATCATCCCGCAGTATATTGCAGTAGTTCCAAAGTTTTTGGATAAGTTGGGGAGAGTTGTAGGGCATAGCGGTTACTTAGATGTTAACACCCTGTTGGCGCAACTGCTGTCTGGTCATAAGATCGACATTGGGCATCTTGCGTATGACAAACACGTGAACCTGGTAGTCGTCCATTACCACCGTAAATGTGTATTCCTTGTTTGTTCCATTGAGGCGAACTTTTCGGCCACTGGTCGGAGCATCCCAGCAAATGATCCGTGGGTACTGCGAAGAGTGATGGCCGTGCGCTCTGTAATTGTAAAAATTCCGCTCCATCTCGAACACAACGCATCGGACAGGCTCACTGGATTGGTCTTCCCGGAAATGAGCGAAAATATCTGGACCACTTGTAGCCCCCGGATAGGCAAGAGTTTGGAATTGAGCGAACGGCAACGCCCCTAGCGCCTCCAACTTCCAAAATATCGCGGTCGCCTCGGTCTCGTTGGCAGGTTCACGCATGAGGACTAGAGGCTGCTGTCCGGGTCGCTTCAGCACAACCCACGTTTGGTCATCTTGTTCGATGCGCTGCTTTTCATCTGCGAGTGCATCGGCGGCAGCGACCTTTTTGGCGCGCTTTGGCGCTTGCCGAAACTGTAGGTACTCGCTTGATCTCTCTAATTCACTCAGCAATTCACCCAAAATCTTTTTGAACTCAACCGTTTTTTCAGAATCCACCAGATCGCTGCGCGAGATGTTCATCTCTGTGTGGATATCGTCACACTCGGTCACAAGGCATGTCTTCTCAGTGCCTGGATTTGCATGGGTGATACCGCGAGCGCCAAGTTCCTCCAGATCAATATTAAAGTAAGGTATCCCTTTGCTAGATAAGATAAGTCCTGTATTCAGGCTGTCGTGCGATAGTGAATAGGTTTCTGGATTCCAAGTCAGAAAGCCCTTTAGCCTCACTCCCATTTTCTTCGAGGAGGCAGGGCAGATGTTGACGAAAAGGGTTCTTCCGTCTTCGGAGGGCCAAATGCCGTCCTGCCATTGCACTTTCCGAAACTCAGGGAATCCGAAAGGTAAAGTCTCAACGTTTCCAAGTACGGACAACACAATCTCAGGTGGTGACTCTCGTGGCGACGTGAATCCAACGAATGTGCGGTGAAGCAGGAATTGTCGGATTTCCTCCATGCTAAAAGGTTGTTCTTGCCGATGGGGTGGGTGACCAACTACGCGGATTGTAGTATGCGATGGTGCATCGGGTTCGTTGTGTTCGGTAATACGGGGTTTGGGTATCAGGTTCCGATTGATCGTATCCCACGGTTCATTCACCCGAACTTCGTATAGAGGATGCCCGGTAAATCGCGTTTCTATCTCAATCCTCTTCGACTGATACGCGAGCTTCGCACCCAAACCCTTCCAAGCAAACTCGTCTGCCTTTTGTCCTACGATGCCGCTCATACCGAGTCCCAGGAAACGATCAAGGCGACCAGGTATGGTCTGGTCGCCTGTGAAATTCATGCCGCAGCCATTGTCATTGACCTCGAAAATGTGGCCCTCCCGGTCCTTCGTGTAGCTTATCTCAATGCGCGTTGCCCCAACTTCACGCGCACCAGAATTTGCAATTAACTCACGCACCAAATCGAGTGGATGTTTCCGCTCTTGGACGAAATGTTTGAAAATTGCGACTTCGTTTTTGGAAACGTCGATCTCTCTTGAACCGGCGGCCTTCAGAATATCTCCGATATTTTGTCCACTCATATTTGTCTTCCTTTCGTGTTCGTGAGGTTGGCGGACATCACCGCTTCTAACCCTGCACCAAGCTCAACCGCCGCTCCGCTCCCGCCACAATCCGCGTCTTCTCGGCGAGGGGCGCGAGCGGCAAGAGAATTGCCGCGAGGACTTGGCTCCAAATGCTCCGCGTTTTCATGGCGCTTTACGATTGTTGTGGATCGTAATCTGTTGGCAGCAGATTGGAAAGAGAGGAATGACGCGGTTTCAGCCGCCTTCAGAAAGGGGTCCGGGCATGTCAACATTTTGCTGATCTGGGCTTATAGAGACCATCCGGTTAACGGACGGTTCGGCCCCCCCGGCCGTTCCCGCTCCTCCATTCCGTAATCCTGTTCATCCTGTCAAAATTCTTTGCGTCTTCGCGTCTTATGCCCTTTGCGTTATTCTTAAGTCTTTGCCGTCCCCGCCCGCTCTGTCCACCCACAAATGCGCCAGTTCCAATGCCAGGACCAAGTCAGCGTTATCGTTAACGCCAATGACCTGGGTTATGCAAGGTCAGATTGTTGCTGTGGGTCACGCTGATGACGAAATCTGATGCCAGGGTGCTACAGGTGCTACAAAAAAGCCAAATTGTAGCACCCTTGTAGCACCTTAAGTCATTGATAATCAACGTTTGTAGCACTGTAGCGGGGGGGTGGGGGGGTACAAAATCCCAGTCACTTCAGCCGTGCGCTGCGCTCCTTCGCTCCGGCTGGCCGCTCCAATTTGGTCCCAAAGAAGGCTTTTAATGAAACTCTATTCCAATGAAAACAGCGACGAACCTGTTTCCCCTTTTTTACACCTATGTATCAATCTTGCCATTCTTCGCGGCAAACTTGACCATTATCCATTGTCCATTGTCCATTGTGTAAGCTGGCTTGGACGGCACGGGCGGATTCGGATTTCCGCCCTGCGCCGCTTCCGGCCTTCACGAACCGACGTTGGCCAGTTCCTCATTCGTCGCCACGTTGACGATCTTGAATTGCTCGGCATGGAACGACGGCTCCGGTCGAAACGATAATTTGCCGAAGTAACGCTTTTCCATTTCGATGATCAATTTCTCGTCTTCCGTGCGCAACCGCTCCAACACCGTCGGATGCACGGCGATACGCAGTTGGAAATCCGATTCGTCGCGCGGACGTTTTTTGAGGATTTCGTTCAGCTTGCGCTGAATTTCCACGCTCATCGTGATGGCGCTCTTGACCTTGCCGCGGCCTTTGCAGTACGGGCAATCGTCATAGACCGCCGCCCGCACACTTTCCGAATGCCGTTGCCGGGTCATTTCCATCAAGCCCAACTGGGAGATGGGCAGAATGTGCGTTTTCGCCTTGTCCCGCCGCAATCCTTCCTTGATGCGTTGATAGACTTGCTGCTGGTCGCGCCGCGATTTCATGTCGATGAAATCCAGCACGATCAGCCCGCCCATGTTGCGCAGGCGAAGCTGGCGGCAAATCTCCTCGGCCGCCTCCGTATTGACGCGCAGAATGGTGGATTCCTGGTCGCGGCTGCTCTTGTGCCGCCCGGTGTTGACGTCAATGGCGACGAGCGCCTCGGTTTCATCGATCACAATGTAGCCTCCGCTTTTCAAGTGGACCTGGCGCGAAAAGGCGTTTTCCAATTGGCGGGTGATGTTCAAACGGTCGAAAACGGGCTGGTGCTCCGTATAAAGGATGATCTTCTTTGCGGCCGGCGGGAAAATGCGCGAGATGGTGGCGCGCATGCGTTCATACGCCTGCGCATTATCGACCACAACCCGGTCCACGTCCTCCGTCAGAAAATCGCGCACCGTGCGCTCGATCAAATCCGGTTCCTGGAAAACGCAGGAGGCGGGGGGCTGGGTCCTGATCTTCTCCTGAATCTCCTTCCACTGCTCGAGCAGGAGGGCCAAATCCGATATGAAATAGCGCTTTTGCTGGCCTTCGCCGGCGGTGCGCATGATCACGCCCATGCCTTCGGGGATGCTCATGTCACGCAGAATGTTCTTGAGGCGCTGGCGTTCTTCCGGGTTCTCGATCTTGCGCGAAACGCCGCTTTGGTCGGAGTTGGGCAACAGGACCAGGTAGCGTCCCGGCAGGAC
>Ga0326727_10024029_pt1 | contig 11567 bp, 4 predicted proteins | sample MB2enrmetagenome_FD_207643 | JGI IMG/M metagenome (GOLD analysis project Ga0326727, IMG submission 207643) | Lab enriched peat soil microbial communities from McLean, Ithaca, NY, United States - MB29MY | ecosystem: Environmental > Terrestrial > Soil > Wetlands > Peat | place: USA: New York... | reverse complement strand
CGCAACTGCGCATGTTCACCGTCAAGAACGCCACCGCGTACGGTCCGCAATCCGATCTCGTCGGCGCATGGCAGGTCTGCACTCCGCAGACCGTGCCCGACTGGTCCGCCGTCGGCTATCTCTTCGGGCGCGATCTCAACCAGGCGCTCAAGCTTCCCGTCGGAATCGTGCTCTCGGCCTTCGGGGCCAGCACCGCAGAGGCGTGGATTCCGCGCGACGCGCTTGCCGCCGACCCGCTGCTGAAGCCCATGCTCGACAAGCTCGACGCGCGCGAGAGCTACTTCAAGGCGCACCCAAACGCGGCCAGCGACGCCGACGCGCCTCCGTCGCCGCAGACCATCAACGCCCGCCCCGGCCGCCCCGGCCCGCTGCGCGATCCAGCGCACGACCAGCACCAGCCCACCGTGCTCTATAACGCCATGATCAACCCCATCATCCCCTACGCCATTCGCGGCGCCATCTGGTATCAGGGCGAATCGGTCGTCGGAGGCCCGCAGGGTGTCATGCTCTACGGTCACGTCATGGACACGCTCGTCACCCAGTGGCGCAGGCTCTGGCACGAGGGAGACTTCCCGTTCTACGTCGTCCAGTTGCCTGGCCAGGCGAACGTCAGCAACAATCCCCTCATCCGCGAGCAGCAGGCCAAGATTCTTTCCCTGCACAATACCGGGATGGCGGTCGTGCTCGACACCGGAGAAATTCACAATGTTCATCCCAAGAACAAGGAGCCGCTGGGCGACGCCCTCAACCGGATCGCCCTGGCCAATGTCTACGGCCGCAAGATTGAGTTCTCCGGGCCGGTCTACGCGTCCAGCAAGGTCGAAGGCAGCGCGATCCGCGTCAAGTTCACCCACGCCGCAGGCCTCAAGTCGAAGGACGGCGGCCCGCTCAAATGGTTCCAGATCGCCGGAGCGGACCAGAAGTTCGTCGATGCCGACGCCAAGATTGTCGGCGACTCGGTTGTCGTCAGCAGTCCGCAGGTCAGCGCGCCCGTCGCCGTCCGTTACGCCTGGGACAACTTCCCCAACACCGCCAACCTCTACAACGGCGCAGGCCTGCAGGCAGCGCCCTTCCGTACCGACGACTGGGACGCCATGCCCCCCATCGCCGCCCAGTTCACCAGCAAGTAGCCACCAACCAATCCATCATCGGGTGCGGGTGCCCCAGGTCTCGCTTCTGAGACCTGGGGTCTTTGCCGGGTGCCCCATCCTTTCGCGCTTTTGCGAAAGGGTGGGTTATCGTTCGCGGCAGCGAACGACCCGCCGGGTGCCCCATTCATGCCGCGTCTTTGCGGCATGAGTGGGATGTGCATACACACACACTTGCCTTCGGTGGGTTCCGTTTTGCTTAAGGGCACGGCTTCAGCCGTGCCGCAAAATGCCCAATAGATCTTGGGGCTTTAGCCCCGGAGGGAATGTTGAAGACTTGCGCAGCCCCTACGCCGGGTTTTTCACCAGCCAGTAGTGGAACCCGTCCACAATCGCCATCAGCGCGGCCTGGTTCAGATCGCTGCTGACTCCCGCCGTCGTCCACGATGGGTGCCCCTCGGCGTGGAAGCTCACCGTCACGCGCACATGTGCCGCCGTATCGTGCGCCACCACGTCGATCGCGGTCACGCTGAAGGTGTCCAGCCGCAACTGCGCGACGGCCGGGTACCATTTCTCCAACTCCTGTCGCATCGCCTTGGTCAGCGCGTCCACCGGGCCGGAGCCTTCCGCGCGCGTCGTAGTCACCCTGCCCTCGCCGATTGTCAACGACATGGACGCCTGCACATACCGGTTGCCCGTCTCGTCGCTCTCGTCCAGCACACGCCAGCCCTTCACGCTGAAGCTATGGCGCAGCGTGTTCAGCACCTTCATGCAGGCCAGGGTGAAAGAGATCTCGCTGGCCGTATAGCCGCCGCCTTCGATCATCCCCTGATTTGTGTCCAGCAGAGTCTGCGCCTGCGTAGCATTCAACGGAACGCCGAGCGACTTCGACAGCAAAATAATGTTGGCCCGTCCCGACTGCGCGTTCACCCCGATGCGCGGGCTCGCGCCGACCTTCGCGGGATCGCACCACAGATACGCGCCAGGGTCTTTGCCCTCGCTGCTTCCATGCATCCCGGCCCATGTGCCGAAGGCCCCCGGCCCGACGATGGGAACGCTGTGCGGCGCCTCCAGCGAGAAGGCCGCGTAGGCCGCCTGCGCCAGCCCAGTCAACCCGGCCAGCGCTTCCGGCGCCACAAACTCCGCTTCGCCGCGAAGCTGCATGGCGCCGATCACCGTCGTCAGGTTCACGTTGCCGCAGCGTTCTCCGGTGCCAAGGATCGTGCCCTGCACCTGCGTCGCTCCAGCCAGAACCGCAGCCCGCGTGTTGGCAACTCCAAGTCCGCGGTCCGTGTGCCCATGAAATCCGAAGCGAGCCTCGGTGTGCGCGCGCGTGAGTCCCGCGAACAACCGCGCCACCTCTTCCGGGCTGGCCCCGCCCGTGGTGTCGCACAGAATGGTCCGGCTCACCTTCTGCTCCACGCACTGCGCCACCATCTGGTGGAAGTACTCCAGGCTGCGCTTGGCGACATCTGCTTCGCAGACCTCGCCGTTCTCCCTCCGTCCGCAGAATGCATCCAGCGCGTGCTCCAGGTCCACAATCACTTCCAGCCCGTTGTCGTGCAGGTACGCGATCGTCTCGCGCGCCATCAGCAGGTTCTCTTCCGGTGTCGTCTCCAGCGACTTCGCAACGTCCAGCAGCCGCGATTTGACAACCACCACAGCCACCGGAATCCGCTCTTTGTGTTGCACCATGAATCGAACGTCGGCCCACTCCCGGACCCTGCTGCCGCGGCCCCGCGTCCTCCCGAAGAGCGCCAGCTTCATCGCCTCCGTATCCACCCCATGTAGCGCGTTGGCCAGGTCGTCCACGAACTGGTTCGCTCCCGCAAACCCGATCTCCGCGTAGCCGACGCCAAACTCGCCCATGCGCTCGAGCAGGCGAACGGCGTTGGGCACGGAGATGTCGAGGTTTGGCTGCTGCAGCCCATCGCGCAGGCTTGTGTCGAACAGCTCGACTCTTCCAACTCTGGTCTTCTGCATCTGTCCCTGTTCCCGATCCTGAAAGTGTGCTTCAAACAGCATCGTTCTGCGCCGCAGCGCCGGACTTCCATCATACCTGCACGCAATTGTATTGCGCGAAATCGGGTGCCCCATTCATGCCGCATTCACCATCCCAATATATTGTCATCCTGAGCGAGCGCACAGCGCGAGTCGAAGGACCTGCGGTTGGGTGATGACAATTGTCATTCTGACCCTGAGTGAAACGAAGGGGAAGAATCCCCGCATTGGTTCTTGCCGTTGCTTCTGTTCTTCGGAGGAAGCGTGGGGCTTCAGAGGCTGCTGAAAAACTCCGCCTTGCTTAAGGGCACGGCTTCAGCCGTGCCGTAAGATGCTTTATCTGCAATACGGCTTTAGCCGCTGAGGGCAGGTTTAAGGCGATACATCGACTTTTTCAGCATCCTCTTCAGCCCCACGAATAATCACCCCATAGAAGGAAGGGCTTCAGCCCCGGGCCTTCTGCGAAAAGCTGCAAGCAACCCGTTTTCCGTAGCATGAAAAGCCCCGGCGCGTACACTTTCCTCATGCAATTCACTACTGCAGCAAAGTCCGCAATTCTTGCAGCCGCTCTCAGCCTCTCCGCACTCACCCTCCATGCAGCCCAAGCAACGCCCGCGAAGATGGACCGCCAGCCCGACGGCCTCACCCTCCACCTCGACTCCGGCGATCTCCGCATCCAGCTCCTCACCGACTCGGTCGTCCGCGTGGCCTTTGCCCGTTCCGCCGGCTTCTTCACCCGCGCCTCGCTCGACGTCCTTCCCAATCCCTCCCTCACCTCCGGCTGGAAGCTCGCCGAGCGCCCCGCATCCTTCGTCCTCACCACCGCCAAACTGCACGTCATCGTCAACCGCCGGACCGGCGCCGTCTCCTTCGCAGACCTCGCAGGCCGCCCCATCCTCTCCGAAGCCGCGGGCAGCCGCACGTTGGAACCCGCCACCGTCCAGGGCGAAGACACATTCCACATCCAGCAGAAGTGGAAGGCCCAACCCGGCGAATCCCTCTACGGCCTCGGCCAGATGCAGCTCGGCATCACCGACATCAAGGGCTACGACCTCGACCTCTGGCAGCACAACACCAACATCGTCGTGCCCTTCCTCGTCTCCTCGCGCGGCTACGGCATCCTCTGGGACAACACCTCCTTCACCCGCTTCGGCAATCTCCGCCCCTTCACCGCGATTCCCCCTGCCAACCTCTACGACGCCGGCGGCAAGCAGGGCGGCCTCACCCTCGCGCCCATCGACGGCTCCCAGCCGCCCATCCAGTCCCCCGACATCGGCATCGACATGCGCCGCAATCGTCCCCCCGGCGGTGCCCGTCCCGCGCCGCTCAAGGCGCAGCGATGGCAGGGCTCCGTCCTCGCCCCCGTCACCGGCGACTACCAGTTTCAGGCCTACTCCAACGGCGGCATCCAAGTCTGGTTCGACGGCAAACTCGTCATGGACCACTGGCGTCAGAGCTGGAATCCCACCAACGATCAGGTCCTCGTCCATCTTCTCGCCGGGCACAAGTACCCCATCCGCATCGAGAACGACCCCGAGCAGCAGTCCACCCTTACCTTCCAGTGGAAGACCCCTCCGCCCTCCGCCGACACCTCGCTCTGGTCCGAGGTTGGCGACGGCATCGACTACACCTTCGTCTATGGCCCCACATCCGATCAGGTCATCGCCGGCTATCGCCTCCTCACCGGCCGCGCCACCATGTTGCCCAACTGGGTCTTCGGCCTATGGCAGTCGCGCCAGCGCTACGAAACAGCCGACCAGTCGCTCGACGTCGTCAAGAACTTCCGCCAGCGCCAGATCCCCTTCGACAACATCGTGCAGGACTGGCAGTACTGGCGTTCCGACGCATGGGGCTCGCACCAGTTCGATCCCGCCCGCTTTCCCGACCCCGTCGCCTGGATCGACGCCATCCACGCCCAGCACGCCCATCTCATGATCTCCGTCTGGGGCAAGTTCAACCCCAACACCGGCAACGCCAAGGAGATGAACGCCCGCGGCTTCCTCTATCAGCCCAATCTCACCGAGCACATCCGCGACTGGATCAACCAGCCCTACACCTTCTACGACGCATTCAACCCCGGCGCGCGCAAGCTCTTCTGGTCGCAGATCGACACTAATCTCTTCTCCAAGGGAGTCGACGCCTGGTGGATGGACGCCACCGAGCCCGACCTCATGCCCTCGCCGCCCACGCTCGAGGGCCAGCAGACGCATATGAACCCAACCTTCCTCGGCACCGGTTCGCGCATGTTGAACGCCTACGCTCTGGTCAACAGCGAGGGCGTCTACACCGGCCAGCGCAACTCTGCGCCCAACCAGCGCGTCTTCATCCTCACCCGCTCCGGCTTCGCGGGCCTGCAGCGCACCTCCGCCGTCCCCTGGTCCGGCGACATCACCTCCACATGGACCGCCCTGGCCAAGCAGATTCCCGCCGGCCTCGGCGCCAGCATCTCCGGCCTGCCCTACTGGACCATGGACACCGGCGGATACACCATGCAGCGCAAGTTCTCCCAGCAGCCCATGACCCCCGACAACCAGGACGAGTGGCGCGAGCTAAACGCGCGCTGGTTCCAGTACTCCACCTTCACCCCGCTCCTCCGCGTCCACGGCGAACTCCGCCCGCGCGAGATGTGGACCCTCGGCGACGGCACCCCCGCCTTCAACGCCGAGCTGACCTCCGACCGCCTGCGCTACGCCCTCTTCCCCTACATCTACTCGATGGCCGGATGGACCACCCAGTCCGACTACACCATGATGCGCCCCCTGGTCATGGACTTCCCCGCCGACCGCACAGCCCGCGAGCTGCCGGACGAGTACATGTTCGGCCCCGCCCTCCTCGTCGCTCCCATCACCCAGTACAAGCAGCGCGCGCGCTCCGTCTACCTGCCCGCCTCGGCCCAGTGGTACGACTACTGGACGGGCCGCCCCGCCGCCAGCGGCCACATCTCCGCCGCCGCACCGCTCGACCGCATCCCCGTCTTCGTCCGCGCCGGCTCCATCATCCCCTACGCTCCGCCCATGCAGTACATCGGCGAAAAGCCCTCCGACCCCACCACCCTCTACGTCTACGTCGGCGCCAACGCCAGCTTCCTCCTCTACGAGGACCAGGGCACCACCTTCGACTACGAGAAGGGCGCCTTCACCGAGATTCCCATCCATTGGGACGACAAAACCGCAACGCTCACCATCGGCAAGCGCACGGGCAGCTTCGACGGAATGCTCGACCGCCGCACCTTCCAGATCGTCCTTGTCTCCGCCGCGCATCCGGCCAGCTTCTCGCCCACGCCAACCGCCGCCAAGTCCGCCCAGTACACCGGCGCCGAACTCCGCCTCAACCTCCGCTAGCGCCGTCATCCCGACCGGAGAGCACACATATATCAAATCTGTCATCCTGAGCGGAGTGGCTCACGGCTTCATCGTGAGCCACGCAGTCGAAGGACCTGTGGTTGTTAGTTTTAACGCCGTCATCCCGACCGGAGCGTAGCGGAGTGGAGGGACCCCCGCCTTTGCCGTTGCCTGTTCTTGCCTTTCCGGAGGGAGCGTGGGGCTTCAGCCCCACGAATAATTGGCTATGGAAGGAAGGGCTTTAGCCCTGGGCCTTTCCCCGCCGGGTGCCCCATCTTCGCCGCGGCTTTATCGCGGCTAAGGTGGGGCCGTTGCCGTTGCCTGTTTTTGCCGTCATTCTGAGCGCGTCTTTCGAGCGCGAAGAGCCTGTCCTGAGCGAAGCCGAAGGAACCCCGACACCGCTCGTCCACCCACAATCCTCCACCCTTTCTCCCCAAAAGCTCCGCCTTTGCCTTTTCTGGAGGGAGCAGGGGGCTTCAGCCCCCTGAATAAAGCCAATCGATTCAAGGGGCTTTAGCCCCGGGCTTTTTTTTGCTCCATGACCCCTCAAAATCCCCGGCAAACCCGCATGTCAAGCCCCCACACCCTCGAAAATCCCTATAACCAACGCCCCATCAACCACTTCCACCAGAAAAATAGTTGGCATAGTAGTTTCCCCCAAACCCATATAATAGAAGTAGAGATAAAAACAGAAGGGCCGCAAGCCGTCCACCACACGGGGACGGGTCTTGTGGCCCTTCGCATTTAAAAACCAGGATCGAGGAACCAATGGACTCCCATGCCGTGAAGCTCGCCATCTGCCGTCACATCAAGACCAACGGCCATCGTTGCCAGTCGCCCGCCATCATCGGCTCCGCCTTCTGCTACTTCCACCGCAACCTCCGCCGAGGCCACCATGCCGCCTCCACAGCCAAAGCCGCGCCCCTGCGCCCAGAAACCGTGCAATATCTACTGGAGAACGGCCAGAATCCGGCCCAGCTCGCCACTTCCCCCGTCTACAGCTTCCCGCCGCTCGAAGATGCCGAATCCGTCCAGCTCGCCATCTCCCGGCTCTTTGCCGCCATCGCCTCCGGCCAGATCGATCCCGTACAGGCACGCAGCCTCCTCTACGCCCTCCAGGTCGCCAGTTGCAACGTCCGCGCACTCGCGCCCGCACACGCGTCCGCAGACGACCTCGCCACCCTGGCCAGCCGAGTCGTCCGCACACGCGACGGCCAAGCCCTCGCCGCGCGTGGCGAAGACAACGGCGTCCCCTCCCCACCCAGCCGCCACAAATCCCTCCTGGAAAGAATGGTCGAGGAGTTCGGCCCTCCCATGCCCCTCCCGCAGGACCCCGCAAGCACTACCGAATGAATATTCTATCCATAACCTGTCTGCAATGTATGTTTTGCAGCGCAACCTGACTCATAACAGATTGATTTCATTCGCCTTGGCAATAATAGTTTCATTATGAGTATTATGACTGTGACCGATTGATAAGAATCAACTTAGGCCCCATCCCTCACAAAGGGGGGATGGCAGGGGGGGGGTGAATATAAGGCGAAATAAAAGCGGAGATCAATCGCAAGTCGGCCTGCTTCGCTCTCTCTCTATGCCTCGCTCTTGAGCTTCTTCAGCAGCCACGCCATGTTTTGGCCCAGCGTCTTCATCGTCTGCATGCCCTCGGCGTCCTGCTCCACCTCGCCGATCTCGCGGCCGATGCCGATGTTCCAGTACGACGAGCCGGGCACGATCATCTCGCTGATGAAGAAGAAATGGTTCAAGGCATCGAAGGCATGGATCGCTCCAGCTCTGCGCACCGCAACGACGGCTGCGCCAACCTTGCGCCGGTAGATTCCGCCGTTTGCCTTGGAAACCAAACAGGCGCGGTCCATCAGCGCCTTGATCTCCGGAGAGATGTCCGCCACATACGTCGGCGAGCCGAGCAGTATGCCGTCCGCCGCCTCCATCTTTTCGATGTAGGCGTTTCCCATGTCGCCGGTCTGCGAACAGCGGCGGTCCTTCTTGGTGGAGCACTTGCGGCAGGCCAGACAGCCGTGAATCTTGGCCCCGCTCAGTTGGATGAGTTCGGTTTCGATCCCTTCTTTTTCAAGTTCCTTGAGAACGGTTCGAAGCAGGATGGCCGTGTTTCCGTTTTTTCTGGCGCTGCCGTTGAACGCAACAACCTTCGTCTTGGTTCCGTGCATGATGTGCGTCTCCCCTCGCCTGCCATCCGGAAAAATGACCGGATGGCCGCGGTTCCTTAGCTTTTATTTTGCTCCTTCTGCGGTATCGGCTTCAAAGCAGGCGCTCGACAATCTCGTGCAGACCCACCACAAAGAAATAGGGCGGCAGCCGAAGCCGCCGCCCTGGACCTTCCTAACAGGTTAGAAGAGGAACTTGAACGAAATCATAACTTGGCGCGGGGTATACAGGAACCCGCTCGAGTTCGAGTTGGTAGGTGTGCCGAAGTTCGCAGTCCCGGCGATTCCATACTGGAAGGTCGCCGTCGACACATTCGGGTTTGACGAAGAAGTACCGCCCAACACATACGCCGTGTTCTGCACTGCGGTCACGTTCTGGTGGTTGTAGACGTTGTACAGATCCAGCCTCGCCTCGCCCTTGTACCGTTCGGTGAACGAGATCTGCTTCTGCAACCGCACGTCCTGCACGATGTCGCGTGGGTACTTGTAAGTATTGCGCCCGATCGGTGGGATCCACGACGTTCCGCCCGCGCCGTTCCAACTGCTGTTCAGCGCAGCGTAAGAAGGATAGCTGCTCAGCGTAGCCGAATAGGGCAGCCCGCTCTGCGCCTGGAACGCCGAGTCGATCGCCCAGTCGTTCACCAGGTACTTCATCCAGTCGCCGCGCTTCGTGTTCGGGAAGTTGTACAGCACATATCCCGTCACGCGGTCGGGAACGTTGTAGTTTGAGTTGCCGTAATCCTTCGTTTGGTTTCCGTCCGGGTCATACTGGCCGTTGGTTGCGTCGGTCGTGGTCGCGTTCTGGTTGTAGTCGAGCGCGTGCGACCACACATAGTTCACGTCGAACTGGATTGACTTCAGCGAGCGGTTCTGCACCTCGAACGCGACCGCGTTGTAGTTCGAGTTGACGTTGCCGATCACCTCTGTGATGTTGGTGAATGACTTGTTGACGTAAGCCGTATATTGCGGAACCACATAAACGGCGCCATTCGGCAGCGGCCCAGCGTTATTCGGGTCGCTGATCGTGATGGTTGCATTCGAGGTCGAGGGCGCCAGGTTCGTATTCACGAAGTTTGTCAGCTCCTTGCCCAACGCGCCCAGGTAGCTCACCGACGCAACTGTCCCCTTGCCGACCTGCTGTTGCAGGATCAGGTCGAACTCATGCACCATCGGGTTCTGCAGATTGGGTGCCAGGAAGTACGAGCCTGGCGTCGGAGGCGTCCCCGCGGAGATGATGTTGGGAAAGACCGGTGCGCCGGTCGCACTCGGCTTCAGCGACGCCGTGAACTGCCCGTTCGGGCTGCCCGTGTTCAGCAGCACGTTCAACAGGATACCGTTGGTGATGCGCCCATAGAACATACCATAACCGCCGCGCAGTATGGACTTTCCGCTGCCGGTTATATCGTAGGCAAATCCCAGCCGTGGTCCAAGATTGTTCTTGTCGCTCGGCGCGTTGCTAATGCCGGTATACGGTACAAAGGTGCCTGTCGCTACCGTCAGGTTCGCGTTGGCGGAGGCTCCCGGCAAATGCTCATAGTCGTACCGCAGACCCAGCTCAAAGGTAAGTTGCGGAGTCACTTTCCAGTTGTCCTGCGCAAAGAACCCGTAGTCCATGGTCGAGATCGCATACACTGGAGCGCCAAAGCCCTGCGCAAACGAGCCGTAGCACGGATAGGCCCCAACCGCGCTGGTAACCACACCGGAGGACGATACGGTCGCGGTCGCCAGTGCCGAGCTGTTGCATGAGTCCGCCGCCTTACCCTCGGAGTTCAGATCGGCCAGAAAGTTGGTCACATAACTGTACGAGATGTATCCGTTGCTCTCGTACGTGTTGTTCATCAGGTCGTAGTTGTGCACCAGATCCACGCCGTACTTGAAGCTATGGTTGCCGTGGTTCATATACAGCACATCGCCGATCTGCCACTTGTGCTCGTCCGGCAGCGCCTTGCGATAGGAGTAGTAAGGCGAGCCCAGATAGAACCCCGTCGAGGTTGCAAGCCCCACCTCGGGAACATTGCCCGCAGATGTGCCCGTTCCCTGTAGGTATTGGTTGGTAAAAGCGCTGTACGGCTGTTGGCTCTCGTCGTTCAGTTCCCGACCGAACTGGTAGAGCAACTCGTTGCTGATGTTCGAGCTCAGTTGGCTGGACAACTTCGCGACGCCATAGTCCAACTTCACATAGTCCATGCCAAACGTATCGACCGCATAGTTGTTGGTCGCCTGCGTCTGCACCCCGCCCGGCGAGTCCCAGCGCAGCCGGTTGTACAGGAAACTGGCGTGGTTCTTGTCGTTGACCTGCCAGTCCAGCTTCGGCATGTTCACTTCCTGATAGCCCGCGCGCGGCACGCTACCCAGGTCTGTAAGCAATACTCCGAGGCCGGTAGCGTACGCGGCGGTACCTGCTGCATAGCTCGAAAGGCCTTCGCGTGCAGCCAACGTGCAGACCTGAGCGTCGAGAGCTGGGGCAGCATTACTGGACCAGGTGCTTGGGAGGCCTGGCGGAGTAAGGAAGCCGTTGGCTAAATTGCAGGTGTAGATGAGGCCGTTGGGAGGGGTAACCGTATTGGCCGAGGTGGAAGCGCCGTCTGGCTGTGTATAGAACGCGGAAGGAGAATTCGGCTTGGCTGTTCCCGGAAAGATCCGGCGATGCTGGTCGTACGTGTACTCCCAGAACAGCTTGTCCTTGATGAGCCAGCCGCCTGCATTGAAGCCCCAGATCCTGCGGGAATCCTCCGGCTTGATCGGAGATGTAGTGAAGTTGTACTGGTCGACGCTGGTAAATGGATAAACGGTCGAACTCTGCGTCCCGACCGTATTTGTCGCGTAGGGGTTGTATGCTCCCCACGCGCTCTCGCGATCGGAGAAGTAAGCCTGCCCATGCAGTTGGTTGCCGCCGCTCTTGGTCACCGAGTTGATTACGCCGCCGGCCGCACGACCATACTCAGCCTGATACA
>Ga0326727_10024028_pt1 | contig 11567 bp, 10 predicted proteins | sample MB2enrmetagenome_FD_207643 | JGI IMG/M metagenome (GOLD analysis project Ga0326727, IMG submission 207643) | Lab enriched peat soil microbial communities from McLean, Ithaca, NY, United States - MB29MY | ecosystem: Environmental > Terrestrial > Soil > Wetlands > Peat | place: USA: New York... | reverse complement strand
TGGACATCTTTGCCCTCGCCAACGAAGCTGATTCCACTCGGTAGCTTGATCGAGCGGTTCCGTTTGCCGCACGCCTTCGCGTGGGCGTTATAGGCCAACCTCAGGCATTGCTCCCAATTATGCTGCATCCGGACCCCCCTCGAAGCCAAAATGTGTATGCTCACTTTTGAATTGTGATCTATGGCCCGCATGCCAGTCCATCGAAAACTTCGACTGAAGTATAGCGCGGTTGGCTACAAGGGCGCGCTTGCAAAACCGGCATCTTGACACGTCACCCGAATTAGTCCTAGGAGACGCCCATGTCACCGGGAGGGATTCCCGAATCGCGCCAGATCGCTACCCCGCGCGGCAAGAACCCCACCCAGGAGATTCTCGGCCGCAGCCCCGGCTTTCCCGCCTCTTGCAGAGAATTGCGGCATATACGCGCATCATGGATGTATGCGATGCTCCCAATGGAAAGCGGCAGCCTGCCCCGGCCCGGCCTGTCAGGCATGTCCCCGGTCCGCAGTCCCTACTCCCTATTCCCTGCCTTGCCCCCCCACCCCCCCCTATACCCCCGTGGGGTATATTTCTATCCCACGCCATCTTGTAAGTCTATACGCATGAACAGTTTAAGAATTACCCCTATTAACTGACTGGTAATCCTTTCCCGCAGTTTTTTGCGGCTTTTCGTGCGCAACCTGGGAAATCCGCCGCGGAATCCCAGCAGATCGCTTGCATTTGAAGATTGATCCTTCTCCGGCGTTCAGCCCAACAGTTGCTTCGCCACCTTGATGTACAGCTCGACCGCTTCGAGCAGTTCCTTCTTGGCCAGCTTCTCTTGCGGCGTGTGGGCCACATGGATGGAGCCTGGGCCCAGCAGCAGCGGTTCGCCCCAGTTGCTCAGGTAGGGAATATCGGTGGAGAACTTGACCACGGTGGTGGGCAGGCCTTCGACGGCGCGCAGCCGGATGAAGGGGGAATCGAGGGTGAACTCGACCTCGGCCAGGTCGCCCGCGAGTTCGATCAGCTGAGCGCGCACCGGGGCCGAATCGGTGACCGTGCGCACCAGTACCTGGGCCTCGGCCTTATCGGCGATGACGTTGGGCGCGTAGCCGCCTTGGATCTGGCCGATGTTCAGCGTGCTGGAGCCTATGCCCTCCACCACCGGCAGCGGAAGCGCCAGCACCTTGCCCAGCACCTGGACGAGCTTGTGAACCGCGCTGTCGCCCAGCTCGGGATAGGCCGAGTGGGCCATCTTTCCGGTGGATTTGAAGGCCGCGCGCAGGGCGCCTTTCGAGGCCACGGCCAGGCGATTGTCCGTAGGCTCGCCGTTGATGAGGAAGCGGCTTCCTTTGGGCGTCTGGTTGGCGGCCTTGGCGCCGGCCGAGTCGCGCTCCTCGCCGCTCACGAAGAGCAATCCAATGCGGAATCCCGCCGCGCGCAGAGCCTCGGCGGCGGCCACCTGGGCTGCCAGAATTCCCTTGGCGTCGCAGACCCCGCGGCCGTACAGAAACTCCGCGTCCTCGCTGAAGGGAATGTAGGGCGGCACGGTATCCATGTGCGTGGAAAAGACCAGATCGGGCGTCTCGCCCGCCCCGCCGGCATACACGTTCCAGCGCGCGTCGCCGCCGGCGTTCTCGTTCGGCTGGGCCACCTGGGTCTTCTCCACCGTCCAGCCGCGCCGGGCCAGGAAATCGGCCAGAAAGTCGCCCGCCTCGCCCTCGCGATACGTGGTGGATTCGATCTGGCACAACTGGCGGGTAAGCCCAATGGGGTCGAGGGGAGCAATTGGAGCCGGATCGGCAGGAATTTCATCGGTCATGATACTGCCAGAATATCCTACAAGCTGACAGGGCCTATTTTCGGTTGTCGCGCTGCCGAGTGGTCGAAGCTCCCGCCTGGGCTTACGCCATGGCCGCACTCCTTGGCGCTACCTCAAGCGGCTGCCGGGCCGGCGATTGCCTGTGTGGCCGGGATCCCCGAAACTGGCCCATGCCTGCCGGCCGGGCGATTTGCTGAGCCGCTCCCTTCCTCCTGTACACTGGAGTTTCTACGGCCATGAATACCAAATATCCAATTGGAATCCTGGGCGCGACCGGAATGGTCGGCCAGCGCTACATTCAGCTTCTCGAGAACCATCCGTGGTTCGAGATCGTGTGGCTGGCGGCCAGCGACCGCTCCAGCGGCAAGCCCTACGGCGAGGCCGCGAAGTGGCGCCTGGATACTCCGCTCCCCGACCGCATCGCCGGCATGACGGTTGCCCCGGCGGACCCCGAGGGCGCGCCCAAGATCGTCTTTGCCTCGGTCGATGCGGCAATTGCCCGCGAACTGGAGCCGAAGTTCGCGGCGGCCGGCTGCGCCGTGATCTCGAACTCCAGCGCCTTCCGCATGGCGCCCAACGTGCCTCTGGTCATTCCCGAGGTGAACGCCTACCACTTGCATCTGATCGATGCGCAGCCCTCGCGCGCCGAGTCGGGCGGGTACATGGTCACCAACCCCAACTGCTCCACCATCGGCCTGGTCATGGCGCTCAAGCCCATCGAGGAGCGCTTCGGCATTGAGCAGATATTCGTCTCGACGATGCAGGCCGTCAGCGGCGCGGGGTACCCCGGCGTGGCGTCGATGGACATTCTGGGCAATGTGGTGCCCTACATCGGCAGCGAAGAAGAGAAGATGGAGGCCGAGACCCTGAAGCTGCTGGGCAAACTGAAAGGCCAAGAAGTTGCTCCATTGGCTGCGCGCATCACTGCACACTGCAACCGCGTCGCGGTCGAGGATGGTCACACGGAGTGCGTCTCGATCAAGCTCGGCAAGCCAGCCTCGCGCGAAGAGATTTTGGCCGCCTGGGCGGATTTCCGCCCACTGGCCGGCAAGCAACTGCCGACGGCCCCGGATCAGCCTATTCAGTGGGCCCCGCAGAACGATCGCCCGCAGCCACGCCTCGATCGCAATCGTGACCATGGCATGGCGGTGACGGTCGGACGGCTGCGCCCCTGCGGCCTGCTGGACTGGAAGTTCGTCGTCCTCTCGCATAACACGGTTCGCGGCGCGGCCGGCGCGACCATCCTCAACGCCGAACTGCTGGCAAGCCTGGGCAAGCTGGAACAGGTATCTGCCGCCGCACCGGACCGGTCCGGGTCGCTTCAGCGGAGAAAGGCAGTCGAAGTGGGAGATGCCATCGCCGCCGGCATCAGCGCCCTCCTGGGCTAGTCCGCCGCTTGAACAATAGGAAGATTCGCATGAGCCTGGTAGTGATGAAGTTTGGCGGCACGTCGGTCGAGGATGCGGCCGCCATCGGCCGTACCGCAGCCATCGTGGCCGGACGCGCGGCCTTGGGCAAGCAGCCCGTGGTCGTGGTTAGCGCCATGGCCAAGGTGACCGACCAGTTGCTGCGCGCCGCTGCCGCCGCCGCCCAAGGCGACCGCGTGGGCGCCCTGGCCATCAGCTCGCGGTTGCGCTCGCGCCATCGCGACACGTCAGCCGAACTCATCAAGGACCCCTCCAGCTCCGCCGACCTCATCTCCTTTATCGACCAGAAATTCGATTCCCTGGACGAGGTCCTGCGCGGCCTGGCGGCGATTCTCGAACTCACCCCGCGCATCTCCGACCTGATCGCCAGTTATGGCGAGCGCATCTCCAGCCGCATCGTCGCCGCGGCCTTCTGTGAATTGGGCATCGACGCCGCCCATGTGGATGCGCGGGAGATCGTCGTCACCGATTCGCAGTTTCAGAAGGCCGTTCCCAAGGACGCAATCATCGAAAAGCGCGCCCAGGAGAAGCTGCTCCCGCTCACCAGCCTGGGCAAGGTGCCGGTGATGGGTGGCTTCATCGCCTCCAGCGAGGCCGGCATCACCACGACATTGGGCCGCGGCGGATCGGATTTCACCGGCGCCCTGCTCGGCGGCGCACTCTCCGCGGAGGCCATCGAGATCTGGACCGACGTGGACGGCATCATGACCGCCGATCCCCGCATCTGCCCCGACGCCCTGCGCGTCAAGGTCATCAGCTTCGAAGAGGCAGCCGAGCTGGCTTACTTCGGCGCCAAGGTGCTGCATCCGGCCACCATTCTGCCGGCGGTTAAAAAGAACATCCCGGTGCTGGTGCTGAACAGCCGCAACGCCGCCTGCGAGGGCACGCGCATCACCTCGCTGGCGCCGCACTGCAAGAGCCCCTTCAAGTCCATCGCCGTCAAAAAACGGCTCAGCATCATCGACGTGGTGGCCAGCCGCATGTTGATGACCCACGGCTACATGAAGGAGATATTCTCGATCTTCGACAATCACCGCTGCGCCGTCGATATGGTCTCGACCAGCGAGGTCTCGGTCTCGCTGACCGTGGACTCGAACGACAATCTGCCCGCCATCGCCGCCGACCTGAGCAAGCTGGCCGACGTGAAATACGAAGGCAAGAAGGCGCTGATTTGCATGGTCGGCGAAGACATCCGCGGCAAGAACGGCATGGCCGCGCAGGTTTTTACCGCCATCCGCCACATCAACGTCCGGATGATCTCGCAGGGCGCCAGCGAGATCAACATGAGCTTCATGATCGACGAAGACGATGCAGACGAGGCCGTGCGCTCGCTCCACGCCGCCTTCTTCAAGGACCCCGATCCGGTTATCTTCGACGTCGAGGCGCGAAAGCCTTTGACAGCTTCCAGCTATTAGCTTATAGCTATTAGCTCTTTGCGGATGGTGGATCGTACAGTGACCGTAAGGTCCGGTAATACTTCCTCGAATTCTGGGTGCCCCAGGTCCGATTTTGGGACCTGGGTTAACTTGAACTCAATGTACGAGATCATTTGGTCACAGACCTGGTGCTGCGTTTGGATGTTTTCGTGCTTTCCCAGGTCCCCAAATGCGAGGGACCTGGGACACCAGGGCCAATAGCTAGGAGCTAAGAGGTAAAAGCTAAGAGCTGAAACGAGGTTCACTATGCTCATTCTTGTTCTAGGCAAAGGAAAAACCGGCAGCCTGGTTGCCGAGGTCGCCCGCGAGCGGGGCCACGGCGTCCGCGCGCTCGACATTACTGAGAACCAGCACGCCTCCGCGCTCACCGCGCCCAATCTGGCCGGCATAGACGTAGTCATCGACTTCACCGCTCCCGAAGCCGCGGTGGAGAACATGCGCGCCGTGCTGGCCCTGGGCGGCCGCATCGTCGTCGGCACCACCGGCTGGTACGCGCATTTGGATGAGATGCGGTCCAAGGCGCAAAAGGGAGGGGCGCTGCTGTACGGAACCAACTTCTCCATCGGCGTGCAAAAGTTCTTCCGCCTGACCGCCGAGCTGGCCAGGCTCGAAGGCTACTCGTTCTCGATCGGCGAGACCCACCACGTCTCCAAGCTCGACGCCCCCTCCGGCACCGCCATCACCCTGCGGCAGATCGTGGAAGCCGCGCAGCCCGGCGCCAAGGTCGAGATCGCCTCGCACCGGGTGGGCGACGCCAAGGGCGAGCACACCGTTACCGCCGCCGGTCCCGACGACGTTCTGGAGTTGCGCCACAACATCCTCAACCGCCACGGGCTGGCTTTGGGCGCCGTGCGCGCAGCCGAGTGGCTGGCGGGCAAGTCCGGCGCCTACGACTTCCGCGAGATCTTCGACCAGCTGTAAATCCGCACCCACGCGCCACCGGGCCGCCAGCCTGAGGAAAAAGGATGGGTGGATGGGGCTTAGGCTTTCAGGGGGGACTCCAAACATCCCTTCTGTGGTATAATCTCGTTGTGCGCCCGAAGAAGCAGCCGGTTCGAACTACTTTGCTGGAGGAGCATCGCCTCAAGGGGAACAGGAAAGGGGCGGTCTTAAAAGAGCAAGTGTGGTTCGAGGATGGGCGGGTGGTTGCTTACAGTCTGGCGTATATCAACCTGAGGCGCTGCCCAGCAGACAACGGCCGCGTTCTGGGCTACGACAACAGCCGCGATTATCACCGCCGGCATTTCATGGGAAAGGTGGAAGAGGTGGATTTCACGACCTACGCAGCCCTGGCCGACCGGATTATTCAGGAAGTCCACGATCCCTGGAGGGTCGAAGATGAACAAGAGTAAGGTCAACATCGGGACAGGCGACGCCAGGGGGTTCTTCAGCCGTGTGCGCGGTCACGCCGCAAAACTCGACCGCAGCGAAACCATTCCTGCGGAGATCACCATCACCTTCGAGGATCCTTTGGAACTGCTGAACGTTCTTACCGCCGAACGGGTTCGCCTGTTGCGGCGGGCCAAGACCGGTTCGCAGCCCATTGCGGAGCTGGCTTCCGGACTCAAGCGGGATGTGCGGGCAGTCAGCCGCGACGTGGTCCGGCTTGAGAAAGCCGGATTGCTCCGCACAAGCCATCGGATCAATCCCGGACATGGCCGGCACAAGGTGGTGGAACCGGTCGCCAGGGAGTACAACCTGACCGCCAGCCTGTGACGCGGGATGCTACTCCCACAGCGCCGCGGCCTGGCCTTGGGCGCCGTCCGCGCCGCCGAGTGGCTAATGGGCAAATCCGGCGCTTACGACTTCCGCGAAATCTTCCATCAGTTGTGAGTCCGCCGGCCGGCTGATCTGGGCGGAAACAGCGCCAGCAAGAAGAAGCCAGTTTAGACTGCGAAGCCGCCCCGAGTCCCGCTGGCCCGCCCCCCGCCGCATGATTTACCCTCAAAGACGGTATGAAACTCACGCACTCGCTTCTCATTCCCACTCTGACGGCGGTCTTTGCCGCCTTCAGCGCCCTCCCTGCCGTGGCCCAGCAGTCGGCCAAGCCGGCCGAAGATCTGCCCGATGCACCTCAGGCGACTCCCGCCGCGCTCGTTCATCCCAATGGGCCCTCCGTGATCTTCGAAACCTCCATGGGCCGGATCACCTGCCAGTTCTATCAGCAAGAGGCTCCTTTGGCGGTCGCCAACTTCATCGCCCTGGCCGAGGGTACAAAGGACTGGATCGATCCCGGCACCGGGAAGAATCAGCACAACAAACGGTACTACGACGGCACTATCTTTCATCGGGTCATTCCGGGATTCATGATCCAGGGAGGAGATCCCAGCGGGACCGGCAGGGGCGATCCAGGGTACGCCTTCAAGGATGAGATGAATCCGAACCTGAACTTCGACAAGCCGGGAAAGCTAGCTATGGCCAACTCCGGACCCAACACCAACGGCAGCCAGTTCTTCATCACCGAGCAGCCCTACGAATTTGGCAACCAGCACTATACGCTCTTTGGCCAGTGCGACGACCCCGGTGTGCAGGTGGTAGCGGCCATCGCCCGCGTCCAACGCGATAGCGATGACAGACCGCTGACGCCGGTGGTGCTGAACAAGGTCACCATCGTCCGCGAAGATGAACCTGTGCCACCGCTGCCAGGTCAAGGTCCTCCGCCGGGAGCACAGCCCAAAGTTGTGAACATTTCCGCCGGGGTAGCAGTGGGCATGCTCGTCTCCAAAACGCCGCCGGTGTACCCAATCGATGCCAAGGAAGCAGGCGTCTCCGGCACAGTTGTGCTCGCCGCATCCATTGATACCGACGGCACGGTGAAAGAGCTTCACGTTGTTAGTGGCCCGGATCAGTTGCAACAGGCCGCGCTCGATGCTGTCAAACAATGGCGCTACCGGCCTTATCTGCTAAACGGCCGGCCTGTCGAAGTTCGCACTCAGATCAACATCATCTTTACCTTGGGCCGTTAATCGGCTTTGCCAATCCATTTCAAGCGAGGAGCACACATGGCCCCAGCATCAGGAACCTACGCCGTCTTCACCACCAGCGAAGGCAAGATCACCGTCCGCCTCTTTGAGGCCGATGCGCCCATCACGGTCGCCAACTTCATCGCCCTGGCCGAGGGCGCCAAAGAGTGGACGCACCCCACCACCCGCCAGAAATCCACCGCCCGGCTCTACGACGGCACCATCTTCCACCGCGTCATTCCCGATTTCATGATCCAGGGCGGCGACCCAACCGGTACCGGAATGGGTGGCCCCGGCTACCGCTTCGAGGACGAAACCAGGAACTCCCCGCACAAGTTCGACAAGCCCGGCAAGCTCGCCATGGCCAACTCCGGTCCCAACACCAACGGCTGCCAGTTCTTCATTACCGTAGCTCCCACTCAATGGCTCACAGGCAAACACACCATCTTCGGCGAGGTTGTCGAAGGCCAGGCGATCGTCACCAAGATCTCCCTCGTACCTCGCGGCGGCCAGGATAAGCCGCACAAGCCGGTGGTCCTCGAATCGGTCGTCATCGAGCGCATCGCCTGACGGAGCCTTCATCCGCTCAATCTCCGTACCCTCGACCGCGGCTCGGGGTTCGCCGCGGCAAGCTCCTCGCCACCTGCCATCCCGCGTATCCTCTGCGCGACCCGCGCTGGGAGAAAGAAGCTGGGGCCGGTCTCCAGATCGCCGTGCGCGAGCTGAGGCTCAAACGGCCGCTAATCGCCGAGCCAGGTCGAACAGGGGTTGGGATATGATATTTGCATCCAGCGAGGAGTGAGATTCCGACCGCGCGGCACGCTCCATGAGCTAGGGGGAAAATGACCAACCAGCTATATTACGGTGACAACTTACAGGTTTTGCGGGATTCCATCCCCTCCGGAAGTATCGACCTCGTTTACCTTGACCCTCCATTCAACAGCCAGGCAAATTACAACATCCTCTTCAAGTCTTCCAAAGGCAGGCAATCGCAGGCCCAGATTGAAGCCTTCGACGATACGTGGCATTGGAACGATTATGCGGAGCTGGCCTTCGACGAGGTATTGAAAAGCGGCAAGAGCGAGGTTTCAGAGATGCTTCGAGCCTTCCGGTCATTCCTCAAGGAGAATGACACGATGGCTTACCTGACCATGATGGCTATCCGTCTCCTCGAGCTTCATCGCGTGTTGAAACCGACCGGCAGCCTGTATTTGCATTGCGATCCGACAGCAAGCCATTACCTCAAGATACTCATGGATAGCATTTTCGGCGCGGATATGTTTCGCAATGAAATCACATGGAAGCGCACCACCACCCATAGCGATAGCAAGACATGGAGCCGGGTAAGCGATAGGCTTTATTTCTACTCCAAGGGGCGCGCTTTCACATGGAACACACCGAGGGAGCCACATTCTGCCGAGTACATTGCCGACAAATACTGCAACGACGATGGCGATGGCAGGATGTACCAGCTCGACAATATGACAAGCCCTAACCCGCGGCCGCACATGATGTACGAGTGGAGAGGCTTCGCATTTCCCGACAAGGGCTGGCGCTACTCGCGTCGAACGATGGCAAAACTCGATGCGGAAGGGCGAATCTGGTATCCAAGGCAAAAGAGCGGCGGTCTCGATTTCACGAAGCGTCCACGGCTTAAACGATACCTAGATGAGATGGAGGGCGGGGTCACCGGCGACGTTTGGACCGACATTTCCCCAATTAATTCACAGGCCCAGGAACGTCTCGGCTACCCCACCCAGAAGCCACTGGCCCTGCTTGAGCGCATCATCCAGGCATCGAGCAATGAGGGCGACGTGGTATTGGACCCATTCTGCGGATGCGGGACCACGATTCATGCGGCGCAAAAGCTCAAGCGCCAATGGGTGGGGATTGACATAACGCACCTAGCGATTTCGCTGATTGAGAAGCGATTGAAGGCCGCATTTCCCGGCGTGGCATTCGACGTTCATGGAACTCCCAAAGACCTTGAAGGAGCCCAGGCTCTGGCCGCGCAGGACAAGTATCAATTCCAATGGTGGGCCGTTTCGTTGATCGATGCTGTGCCCTATGGGAGCAAAAGGAGAGGAGCCGATAGCGGCATTGACGGCTTTATCTATTTCAAACCGGACGGAAAGGCGTCTGAGAAGGCGATAGTCTCAGTCAAAGGCGGAGGGAACGTCAGCGTGGCGATGATAAGGGACTTGGCTCACGTCGTTGATCGCGAGAATGCGAAGATCGGCGTGTTTATTACGCTGGCGGAGCCAACCAAGCCGATGCAGACGGAAGCGGTAAAAGAAGGATTCTTTGAAACACGATTCGGAAAGTATCAAAAGATCCAGATTCTCACCATCGAACAGCTCTTTGCGGGAAAGAAGCCGGATATTCCTCTGGTCGATCCGTCGGTATTCAGGAAGGCCGCGGTCGAACTGAATGAGAAGCAAGAGGATCTTTTCGAATAGCGCGGAGTTTCGATCGAAGGCGAGTGGAGCCCCTGGCGCGCCGGCCTCTTTTCGACTCGCCGGCCGTTGACACACGAATCGCAACCGCAACGGCTACCATAAAGACTTCGGAGGATGCCGCCCCCAATGGAAGATGACGCCGCCAGTCTGCAACGCCCGAGGAAACAATTAAGTCGGGACCTGGTCCGCCCCATGTATGCGCGCCACTCGCTGCTGGGGCCAACCCCGCGCCACTCCATTCCCGAGGAAGGCATGTCGCCGGGCACCGCCTACAACCTGATCCACGACGAGTTGATCCTCGACGGCAGCTCGCGCTTCAATCTTGCTACCTTCTGCAGCACCTGGATGGAGCCCGAGGCGCACAGGCTCATGTCAGAAACCTTCGACAAGAACATGATCGACAAGGACGAGTACCCGCAGACGGCCGAGCTGGAGATGCGTTGCGTGCATATGCTGGCCGAGCTGTGGAACTCGCCCGACCCAGGGCGCACCATCGGTACCTCGACGATCGGCTCCAGCGAGGCTTGCATGCTAGGCGGCCTGGCCCTCAAATGGCGCTGGCGCGAGAAGATGCGCAAGCTGGGCAAGTCTGCCGAAAGGCCAAACCTGGTGATGGGCTCGAATACCCAGGTCTGCTGGCACAAGTTCGCCCGCTATTGGGACGTGGAGCCGCGCGAGGTGCCGCTCGAAGGGAACGAGGTTGTCACCGATCCGGAGCGCGCCGCCGCAGCCTGCGACGAGAACACCATTGGTGTGGTTTCCATTCTCGGCAGCACGTTTACCGGCGATTATGAGAACGTTCTCGCGCTGAGCGCCGCTCTTGATCGCATCCAGGAGCAAACCGGCCTCGACATTCCCATTCACGTCGATGGCGCCAGCGGCGGCTTCGTTGCGCCTTTCCTCCAGCCGGAACTCAGATGGGACTTTCGCCTGCCGCGCGTCAAATCCATCAACACTTCGGGCCACAAATACGGCCTGGTCTATCCGGGCGTGGGGTGGATCGTATGGCGCGAGCTTGGGGATCTTGATCCCGATCTGATCTTCAACGTCGATTACCTTGGCGGCGCCATGCCCACGCTGGCCATCAACTTCTCCCGCCCGGCCAGCCAGATCGTGGCCCAGTACTACAACCTCATCCGGCTGGGCAAGGCCGGGTATCGCGCTATCCACGAGGCTTGCCAGGAGGTGGCCGTCGAGCTTGCCGGCCAGATCGCCGCGCTTGGACCATTTGCAATGCTCTCCAGCGGACAGGATCTCCCTGTGCTGGCCTGGACCCTGAAAGAGCAGTCGAACTGGTCGCTCTACGACTTGTCTGACAGGTTGCGCGATCGCGGCTGGCAGGTGCCAACCTACAGGATGCCGGTCAACCGGCAGGAGACGGTCGTCCAGCGCGTCGTGGTCCGCAACGGATTCACCCACGATCTGGCTGGAATGCTGCTCCGCGACATCAAGCGCCACCTCGACTGGTTCGCCTCGCA
>Ga0326727_10024027_pt1 | contig 11568 bp, 7 predicted proteins | sample MB2enrmetagenome_FD_207643 | JGI IMG/M metagenome (GOLD analysis project Ga0326727, IMG submission 207643) | Lab enriched peat soil microbial communities from McLean, Ithaca, NY, United States - MB29MY | ecosystem: Environmental > Terrestrial > Soil > Wetlands > Peat | place: USA: New York... | reverse complement strand
ACATCATGGGCGTCCGCGGCTTCGATCTCCTCGAAATCGCCGTAAAGCGCAACTGCAGGGTGGCCATGCTCACGGCCCATGCCCTATCCGCCGAAGCATTGCTCAAATCCCACGACCTCGGTGCCTGGGCATATCTTCCCAAGGAGAAGCTGAAGGAGATAGTCCCTCTCCTCGAGGACGTGCTGAGGTATGAGTTTGAGCGGGGTTGGAAGAGACTTATGGTCGAGTTGGAGGTTTTCTTCGATGGCCGGTTCGGGTCGGACTGGCGGTCAAAGGCGCAGCTGGACGGCTATTATAACCTGCCGGGTCCGCAGCGGACGACGTGTTGATCCAGGCACGTTGAGAAGGCCGCACAAGGTGGCGACGAAGTTTCGCCATCACCAATGAGGATGGCGGACCCTCACCTCGTGGTTCGTGGTTTCAGTGGCCCTCTCTCATGGTACCGCACGTTATCGGGTCTTTGCTATTCCTCATCTTTTCTCGCCCACAACGAATGACGAGAGGGTCACCCGTCAGTCTTTCTGGTGACGCTAGCGATGTCTCCGTCTGCGTTCCCAAAAGAGTTCATTCAAGCAATCCTTTATTTACGCGTTAGCCGGCACCTTACGATATCGAGAGAATATCCCACGCGCTCCGTTCAAGAGATATAAACCGACGAATGCGCCTCCTCCGACAAGGACATGTTCGGAAACGTCCATGCACCGCGAGCTGGTGCCCCCGCGTACGCCGCCTCGTGAGGCAGGGCAGGCTCTCAGCGCCGAGAGGTGCCGATACTGGTGGAAACACGGCGCGGAATGTGATATAAGTTGCACTTCCCAGGACGCTCGGGAGACGACCTGGGAGAAGAAGAAATGTCACTGATGCTTTACCTACCGGCGAAAAACCTGATGTTCAAAGGGAAGCCCGCCCGCGGAAATAGGCCCGTGCCCCTTCTCGGGTGTCCGATGATCGCTCGCGGACGGGCGCCGTGGTGACGCGGCTGCCTTTTCTTCAGCGCGATCCTCAGGAAGACGGCCCCCAATACCTCGAAGACCTGGCAACGGGCTACTGGTTTTCCCTTGTCTTTTTTGAGGCCGTCGAGGCGGGGCTTTTCAGCCTCCTGGAACCCGCCGGAAGGACCCTCGACGAGATCGCATCGCTCCTCGGATTCGCCCCCGAGGGGTTGGAGAGGCTTTTGCGCGGTCTCTGCTGCATGGGTCTCATGATCCGGGACGGCAGCCGGTATTTCAACACCAGGATTTCGAGCCGTTACCTCGTGGCGGGTAAAGAGGGATATCAGGGCGACTCTATCCTCTGGCGGCGCGACCTGTTGGACCGCTGGGCCGGGCTGAGGAACTGCTTGAAGGCCGGTGGAAGGGTCCTGGATGGACCTCCTCGGGAGACTTCGGAAGAACAGCACGCGCGGATAGGCAAGTACCTTCAGGCCATGGATGCCGTAGCCCGGACAAAGGCCGGGGAGATGGTGCCGCTCTTTGAGGCAATGACGCTCGGAGGGGAGATCCTCGATGCAGGTGCGGGCTCAGGCGCAGTGGCCGCAGCCTTCCTCGATCACTTTCCTTCGCTCAGCGCCACCTTCATGGACATCCCCGAGGTCATAGGGCATACCGCCGCCTTTGTCGGCAGGCGGGGTCTCGCGAAAAGAGCCGCCTTTTGCACGGCAAACATGCTTGAGCCGTGGCCCGTCGAAAGAGGACATTTCTCAGCGGTCATCCTCTCGAATATTATTCATGCCCATTCGGAAAGGGAGCTGCCCCACGTCCTTTCCGAGGCCGCGGCATGTCTGAGCGAGTCCGGGGTAATCATCATCCACGATTTCTTCTTGGAGCATTTCCCCGAGAAATCAGCCCTCTTCGACCTGAACATGTTCATCAATACTTATAACGGCCGTGTTTTCTCCTGGCATTGCGTGAGAGAAGAGCTTGAGAAGCTGGGGCTCCACGCGACCGACCTTATCCCCCTCGAAACGGACACCGGACTCATTGTGGCCGCGAGGGACGCGGCGCTCCTGGGCCGCCTGCGGGTCGGCAAGGTGGAGTCACTGATTTCGAGAATCCGCGCCCACGGCTTCAAGAGCGTCCTCCCCCTCCCGGTTGACCAGGTCCATGTGCCCGATTGGACCGCCCTCAAATGCAGATTCGGGTGCCCCCATTTCGGCAGCCCCTCCTGTCCTCCCCACACGCCGACGCCCGAGAAGACGCGCCATCTGCTCGCGGGCTATGCCCATGCCCTGCTCCTCGAAGGCGAACCGCCTGCCCGTGATTTTCAAATGCGGGTGCTCGCTGCGGAACGGGAGGCCTTCCTTGCGGGCTTTTATAAGGCCTTCGCCTATTGGGCCGGTCCCTGCTCGATCTGCCCGACCTGCGCGGAAGGCGGGACCTGCCGGAATACGAAGGACAGCCGGCCTTCCATGGAAGGGGCCGGCATCGACGTCTTTGAAACCGTGAAGCGGGCAGGGCTCGCGGTGAGAACCTTGGACGAGGAAGACGCATTCGTCAAGTACTTCGCCCTCGTCCTCCTGGAGTAGCCGCGCATGCGCGTCCTGATGGTGCAGACGCCCTCGGTGGAGGGGGTTTCCTCGGAGAGGGTCTATCCCCTCGGCCTCGTCCTTCTCGCCGGCCGCATCAGAGGCGCGGGCCAACCTCCGGGCAGACCCCTACGGCGCCCTGAAAGAGCGTCTTCTCGATTCCCGTCCGCACGTTGTCTGCCTGTCGCTCCGGAATATCGACCCTCTGGGGAACAAGCACACCTCGCTCGTCCCGCCCTTTGTCGCGGCGGCCCGGCTCATCTGCGCGGTATCACCGGAGACGACCGTCCTCGCCGGGGGCACGGGCTTTTCCCTCTTTCCCGAGCGGCTCATGAGAGAGGTGCCGAAGATCCGCTACGGGCTCGTTGGAGAGGCCGAGGAAAGCCTTCCGCGCCTCCTCTCGTCGCTCGATAATCCGCCCCGCCTCAAGGGTCTCTGCCACCGGAAGGGCGGGCGCATCCGCATGACGCCCCCTGCCCGGGATTTCGACATGTCCGCCTATGTGCCCCCCGAGAGGGGCCTTCTCGACCCTTCAGCCTATCTCGATATCAATACCTACGTCCCTGCCATAGGCATCGAGACCAAGCGCGGGTGTCCCTTCGGGTGCTCCTACTGCGTCTATCCGATGCTTCAGGGAAAACGGCTGAGACTGAGACCGCCGAAGGCGGTGGTGGATGAAATGGAGTCGCTCCGGCATGAATACGGCGTCGAGAGATTTCACTTTACCGATCCCGTGCTCAATGCGCCCCGGGGACACCTGGAGAGGATATGCGAGGAGCTCCTGAGGAGGAAGCTCAACGTACGGTGGGACGGTTTCATGAGGGAAAACCTCCTGAACGAGAAAAATGTGGCCCTTTTCGAGAAGGCGGGATGTGAATGTTTTTCTTTTTCTCCCGACGGCCTCTGCACGCAATCCCTCAGGGTGCTCGGAAAAGGCATGGACGAGTCCCACATCCTGGGAGCGGCGCGGCTCGTGTCGAAAACGGACGTGACGTGCGTGTATCACTTCATGGTGAACGTTCCGGGCGAGAACGAAGAGACCTGCAAGGCCGCGTTCACCCTGCTCGGGCGGCTCTACGAGCTGCACTCCCGGAAGAGGAACCTCGGCACCATCGTGCTCAACAACCTCCGCATATTGCCCGGCACCGCCATAGAAGACCGGGCGAGGGCGGAAGGGGTCATCGGGCCGGACACGGACCTTCTCTACCCCACCTATTACAACCCTCCTCCCTTCGACGCCCTGAGATACAGGCTGGAAACACTCCATTTCTGTAAGAATGTCTTTTCGTGGCAGGGAATTCGATGAAGGTGCTCCTCCTTGAGCACCCCCGCACCATCACGTTCGACAGGGCCAATGACATCGCGAACACGCCCCTCTCCTCCTGCCTCCTCTCGGGATACGCCGCTGCCGCCTTGAAAAAGGAGGGCCATGATGTGGAGATTGTGGAGGGGTATCTTGACGGGCTCTCTTATGAGGACATAGGGAAAACCATCGCCGGCGCAAAGCCCGACATGCTCGCCATCCACATGGTTTACCACTGGCGGAGAGACCTCCATCTCTTCGATTTCCTCGAGACGGTGAAGCGGGAGATGGGTCCGTATATCACCGCCTACGGTTTTTATCCCACCGTTGCTTATGGAGACATCCTCGCACACTGCGGGGCGATCGACTCGGTGATCGTGGGGGAGCCGGAGCGGACCATCGTGCGCCTTGCCGGCCCTCGCGCATCCGGCGGGTCCGGGCCCATCCCCGGTCTCGCCTCCAGGGCGCCTTCGGGAGAAATCACAATGAAGGCGCCGGAGGCGAATGAAGACCTCGATGCGCTTCCCTTTCCCGTCCGCACGGAGGCGCTCCTCCGCCTCCCGGAGGTCAACATTCTCGGAAGCCGCGGCTGTTACGGAAGGTGCACGTTCTGCTACGTCAATACCTTCTTTCAGTTCGGGTCTCCGAGCACGGCCGCCGGTCGCTGGAGGAAGCGCAGCCCCGAGAACATCGTCGAAGAGATGGACGCCATCTCCTCCCGCACCGGATCCAGGCGTTTCTATTTCGCCGATCCCAATTTCTTCGGCCCCGGCGCCGGAGGACAGGAGAGGGCGCGGCGCATAGCCGACCTCGTCAGGGAGAGAGACGTGCAATTCGGCTTGGAAGGGCGGGTCAACGACATCCATGACGAGACGATCGGCCCTCTCGTCGAGGCGGGCTTGCGCCACATACTCGTCGGCCTGGAAAGCGGCAGGGACGAGTCGCTGCGCCGCATGAACAAAATGACCACCGTGGCCCAGAACGAGCGGGCCCTGGGCATACTCAGAAAGCATGGGGTCGAGCCCAACGTGGGGTTCATCATGTTCGAGCCCGATTCCTCACCCGACGACCTGAGGATCAACTTTGAATTCCTGAGGAGGAACGACCTCCTCAAAAACCTCGCCGTTACCGCGAATGTCCTCTACCACCACCAGATACTCCTTCAGGGGACGGCATCGTTCCAGGCCCTTGAGAAGGAGGGCCGTCTCGTCGCTGCCGGGGACTCTTCCTACGAAGGCACGACGTGCTTCAGAAACCGGGAAGTGGCCGTCCTCGCGAACATCATGCGGAGGGTCACGAACAGCCTCTTTTCTTCCATGGACCGCATCTGGAGCGGCCGCGTGACAGAGCCTCCGGATGCCGCCCTCGGATACGAGAAGCTGAACCGTCTGCTCACGGGCCTCTTCGAGCAGGGCCTCCAATCCCTCGAATCGGGTAAGGCCTTGACGGATGAGGACGCGGATGCCGTCGTCGAAGAAACGGTCAGCTCCATGGATGAGATCCTCAAGAGCCCGCTTGGGCTTTCAGGGTCCGCCCTCTTACCGGTGGAAGGGGGCACGGGTGAAGAGCGGTAAAAGTTGACAGGAAATTCCGAGGATGATATAAAAGTATCGTACTTCAGGGTGCCGAAAGGCGTAATAGGGAATCCTGTGAGGGTCGACACGACCCGATTCGGGAGCGGTCCCGCCGCTGTAACCGGGACGAAAGCCGATAAAGCCACTGAACTTCGGTTTGGGAAGGCCGGCGAGTAGGATGAACCGGGAGCCAGAAGACCTGCCTGAAGAATAGTCTGCATCCTGGACAGAGGCAGACATTTTCCCGCGGAGGAAAAATGGATGCTCCCGTTCCGGGACAGAATAATCCTTAGGGCTTTGGCAGTTTCGACGCCCTGAGGATTTTTTTATTTGAAAGGAGGTCACATGACACAACTGGAGCAGGCCCGAAAGGGACAGACGACCGAGGAGATCCAGGCAGTTGCGGCCATCGAGGGGCGTCCGGCTGCCCTCGTGGAAGAGCGCGTGGCCGCAGGCCAGATCGTTATCCCCGCCAACAAGAACAGGAAGGGGAGAATCGTGGGCATCGGCAAAGGCCTTCGGACGAAGGTGAATGCCTCCATCGGCTCCTCCACGGACATCGCCGATATTGCCATGGAGGTGAAGAAGGCGGAGATAGCCGAGAAATACGGTGCAGACACGCTCATGGACCTGAGCGTGGGCGGCGACGTACCGGGGATAAGGCGCGCCGTGATGGACGCGATAAGCCTGCCCGTGGGCACGGTGCCCCTCTATGAGGCCTTTGCCATCGCCATAGAGAAATACGGGGCCGCCGTGAACATGCCCGCGGAGCTGCTCTTCGAGGTCACGGAGAAACAGTGCCGGGAAGGGGTGGGGTTCATGGCGATCCACTGCGGCATCAACAGGAAGACCGTGGAGATGCTCAGGAAGCAGCACTACCGTTACGGCGGGCTCGTATCCAAGGGCGGCTCCTATATGGTTGCCTGGATGGAGCATAACAACCGCGAAAACCCCCTCTACGAACACTTCGACAGGGTAGTGGAAATCCTGAAGAAGTACGACACGGTCCTCAGCCTCGGCAACGGCTTCAGGGCCGGCGCAATCCACGACGCCACCGACAGGGTACAGATCCAGGAGCTTCTGATCAACTGCGAGCTTGCGGAGCTCGGCCGGGAGAGGGGCTGTCAGACGATGGTTGAGGGCCCCGGGCACGTGCCCATCGATGAGATAGAGGCGAACATCGTCATGGAGAAACGGATGAGCGGAGAGGCCCCCTTCTACATGCTGGGGCCGATCACCACCGACATCGCCCCCGGCTACGACCATATCACCGCGGCCATCGGCGCGGCCCTCTCCTCCTCGTACGGGGCCGATTTCATCTGCTACGTGACGCCGTCGGAGCACCTGGGGCTGCCCTTTCCCGAAGACGTGCGGGACGGCGTTATTGCGTCGAGGATAGCGGCCCACGTAGGGGACATGATAAAACATAAGGAGAGGCTCGCGGACAAGATGATGTCCAAGGCGAGGCGTGACATGAAATGGGAGACCCAATTCTCCCTCGCCATCGACCCGGAGAGGATGGGCGAGATAAAGGGGAAGAGGGGCGAGAGCGACGCGCATTCCTGCACCATGTGCGGCAAGTTCTGCGCGAATGACATCCTCCGGGGCATGTTCGAGGCCGACCTCGCGGGCACGGACAAGGCATAGCAGCCGGAGGAACAACAAGGGCCGTGAATAAACGGCGACCGTCGGAGGAGGAGGCCATGGATCTGCTCAGCACAGCGGTAAAGGCCATCAGGCCGGTGAACGAAAGGTGGTATGCCACTGCCCAGAGACACCTCGACAACCTGACGAAGCCCCCGGGAAGCCTCGGAAGACTCGAAGAGTTTGCCCGGAGGCTTGTGGCGATCACGGAGAATACGCGGCCGGTCCTCGACAAGAAGGTGATCTTCACCTTCGCCGGCGACCACGGCGTAGTGGACGAAGGCGTCTCGGCATACCCGAAAGAGGTGACGCCGCAGATGGTCCTCAACATGCTGGGCGGGGGAGCGGCAATAAGCGTGCTTGCAAGGCACGCGGGGGCGGACACGGTGGTGGTCGACATAGGGGTCGACCATGCGTTCGGCGCGGTCGAAGGCCTGGTCGATATGAAGGTAATGCGGGGGACGAGGAACTTCGCCAAGGGGGCGGCCATGACCCGGGATGAGGCGGTGAGGTGCCTCGAGTGCGGTATCGATCTGGCAAACGTCTACGCGCGGAAGGGCTACCATATCGTCGGGACCGGGGAGATGGGCATAGGGAACACCACGCCTTCGAGCGCCATAGCGGCGGTCGTCACCGGGGCCTCGGTGGCCGAAGTCACCGGGAGAGGCACGGGCATATCCGATGAGACGCTCAAGAGAAAGGCGGGTGTCATAGAGGATGCCCTGCGCCTCAACAAACCTGATCCCTCCGATGGGATCGATGTGCTGTCAAAAGTGGGTGGCACGGAGATAGGCGGCATCGCGGGGCTCATCCTGGGAGCGGCATCGAACAGGATACCCGTGGTCGTCGACGGCTTCATCTCCACGGCGGGTGCGCTCATCGCCTACACCATCGAGCCGGCGGTCAAAGACTATATGTTCGCCGCCCACAATTCCGTGGAAAGGGGCCACCGGCTTGCCCTCGAAGCCATGGGCCTGGTCCCTATTCTCGATCTCGGGATGAGGCTCGGGGAAGGCACGGGTGCTGCCCTCGCCATGCTCCTGATCGAGGCGGGTCTCAAGATTTACCAAGAGATGGCGACGTTTGCGGAAGCGGGCGTCACGGACGAGATCATCAATTGATGCGGTTGATAAGACGGCTGCTCCTCGCCTTTCAGTTTCTCACCGTGGTACCGGTCAGGGTCGGGGGGGACGTCACCGAGAAGGATGTGGCAGGCTCTGCCGTCTTCTTCCCCCTGGTGGGTGCCTTCCAGGGGCTCCTCACGGCAGTACCCGCTTTCCTGATCACCAGGGTTTGGCCGGCGGACATCGCAGCCGGTCTTGCAATGGTGTGCCTTATCCTGAGCAACAACGGCTTTGATCTCGACGGGCTCGCCGACACCTTCGACGGACTCGCGGTAAAATCGTCAGGCCATGCGGAAAAAGACAGGGAGAAGAGGCTCGCGGTGATGAGGGACAGCGCCACCGGCGCCATGGGGGTAATTGCGCTGATCGTGATAATCCTGCTCAAATTCATCCTCATGAGGAGGCTGCTTTCCGACTTTTCCGTCCTGTGCGCAAGCGCCCTCTTCTTCTTAATGCCGGCCTTTTCGAAATGGATCACGGTGCCCGCCATGCTCCACGGCGTATCCGCCCGAAGAGACGGCCTCGGGAAAGCATTCGTCGAGCACACGGGGCCGGCCGACGCGGCCGTCTCCACGCTGATGCTCTTGCTCCTGTTTGTGCCGATGGCACTGGTCGGCCTGATAGGCCCGTCTCCCCTGAACAGCTTTGAAATGGGTATCTTCCTCCTGTTCGCGGGCTATCTCTTCAGTCTTCTTGCGGTACGGTTCCTCAAAAGAATGTTCGGGGGTCTTACCGGCGACCATCTCGGCGCACTGACGGAGCTTTTCGAGGTGTTTTTCCTCCTGGCTGCGTATGGGTGGCTCAGACGGTCCTGACGGCTCCAGCCGTGCCGCAGGGGTGGAGCAATTTTCCTTGACAAAATCGTTCTCGTATAGTTAGAATTAGTTCTCGCCATGTTAGAATCGTCTCGAAAGTTCCTCACTTCCCTCCACAAGGGGCTCGACATCCTCTGTTGCTTCGACTTCACCCGCACCTGCCTGTCGGCGCAGGAAATATCGGACCGGCTCGATCTCCCGCTGAGCACAACCTATAAGTACCTTGAGTCCCTGCAGGAGAAGGGATTTCTCGTGAGGAACCGGGAGACGAAAAACTACGAGCTCGGGCTGATGCTTTTCCGCCTGGGAAACGTCACCGGCTCCCGGATGAAGCTGGTCAATATTGCCTTGCCCCATATGAAGGCCCTCTCGGCCGGCTCCGGCGAAACGGTCCTCCTCACCGTGATCAGCGGGAGGGAGGTGGTCTGTGTGGAGCGGGTCGAAACTGACGGGCGCATAAGGGTGAGCCTCGAGCGGGGATCGAGTCTCCCCCTCCACGCAGGCGCTTCCTCGAAAATTCTGCTTGCCTATCAGGAGGAGTCGTTCCTCGATGCCTTGCTGTGCGAGCACCCCTCGCTGGTCAAGTTCACGGAAAGGACCGTCATCGATCCGGTCCTGCTGAAGCAAGAGCTCCTCACGATCAGGAGACAGGGCTTTGCCTTCAGCGACCAGGAGGTGGACGTGGGGGTGAGGGCCCTGGGGAGCGCCGTATTCAACCACAGGGCGGAGGTCGTTGCAGGGCTTTCGATTGCCGCCCCCGGCGAGAGAATGAATGACGACGCCCTTCCCGGCCTGATCCGGCTCGTCAGGGAGGCAGCCGAAAAGGTCTCCCGCGATCTGGGTTATGGATACGACGAGCCGGGCCTGCGGTCCGGGCCTGCGAGGGCCGTGAGGCGCCGCAGGAGGATGGATGAGAGGGAGGCCGGGCATCGATAGGATGGGACGGGGAGGGATGAAGGAGTTTCATATCCTGGGGCAAAGGCTCCCGAAGGGAGAAGCCCGGGGAAAGGCCACGGGAAGTCTCCGATACTCCGGCGATCTTGCCTTTCCGCATATGCTCCATGCAAAGATCCTGAGAAGCCCGATCGCCCATGGTTACGTGAGGCATATCGACACCTCGAAGGCCTCCAGGGTGGTCGGTGTGAGGGCAATCATCACCCATCAAGACGTCCCCGATGTTCCGACCATGCACCAGTTCCTCCATAAGCCGTCCCACCTCTATTATGACAGCCACCTGCTGGAGCGTAAGGTCAGGCACTACGGCGACAGGGTGGCGGCCGTTGCCGCTACCACGCTGGAGGCTGCGGAAGAGGCGTGCGATCTGCTCGACGTCGAATATGAGCCCCTGGACGCGGTCTTCGATGCCGAGAGGGCCCTCCTCGAGGGCGCGCCCGCCATCCACACGCTCACCAGGCGGGGGGAGGCCGCCGTGGAGATCAGGAACAACATCGTCGGCGTCCGGGAATTCAACATCGGCGACACAAAACAGGGCTTCCGCGAGGCCGAGGTGATTCTGGAAAAGGTGTACCGCACGTCCCGGCCCAATAACGCGCCCCTGGAGACGACTGCGGTCGTGTGCGTGCCGGGGGCGGACGGGAGCGTCGAGGTCTACGGGACCACCCAGGGCATCCATGCGATGCGAATGAATATCGCGAGCTCCCTCGGCCTAGCGCTCAGCAAGGTGAACTGCCACCGCGTCCTTTTGGGGGGCGCCTTCGGCGCCCACATCCATACGGGATGGATTGAGCCCATCTGTGCGTTCCTGGCGATCATGACCGGCCGACCCGTACGGGGGGAAAAGACAAGGGACGAGATGTTCCTCTCGTGCGGCCGCCACCCCATGGTGCTCAGCCTGAAAACAGGCGCGAAAAGAGATGGGACCATCGTCGCCCAGGAGCTCGACGTCATCGATGACACGGGCGCGTATGCGGTGAGCGGCGAGTCGAAGATGGTCCTCGCCGGGGGCTGGTTCCTCTCCATGTATCGGTGTCCGCACCTGCGGTTTACCGGAAAGACCGTCTACACCAATACCCCCCCGCTCACCGCCATGAGGGGCGCGGGAAATCCCCAGGTCAATTTCGCCGTGGAGTCGCAGATGGACATGATGGCCGAGGCGCTGGGCATGGACCCCATCGACCTCCGGCTCAAGAACCACATCTGCGCGGGCGACGTCTTTTACGGCCAGGGCCCGGACGTGGTCTGCCGGGTCGAGAGCTGCGGGACCGAGGAGCTCCTCCGTAAAGGGGCGGAGCAGATCGGATGGGAAGGAAGGGGAGATCATAGCACGGATCGGCCCTGGGTAAGGAGGGGCATCGGCATGGCCCGGGGGTTCCACACGTCGGGAGCGGGCTCACCCCAGCCGTCGAAATTCATCCTCGATTACAGCGGCGCAGTGGTCAAGATGAACGACGACGGCACCGCGGTCCTCATCAACGCGGTCGCCGACCCAGGCAGCGGCTCGATGAGCGCCCATGCCGCACTCGTGGCCGAAGAGATAGGCCTCAACTACGAGGACGTCCTCTGCCCCATGGGCGATACGAACATGACCCTCTTCGATGTCCCGACGCATGCCAGCAGGGGCACC
>Ga0326727_10024026_pt1 | contig 11568 bp, 7 predicted proteins | sample MB2enrmetagenome_FD_207643 | JGI IMG/M metagenome (GOLD analysis project Ga0326727, IMG submission 207643) | Lab enriched peat soil microbial communities from McLean, Ithaca, NY, United States - MB29MY | ecosystem: Environmental > Terrestrial > Soil > Wetlands > Peat | place: USA: New York... | reverse complement strand
CTCCTGCGAGGATAAAAGGACAGAGCAAAAAGACTATGCCGAATGAGTGGGAATGAAGCTGGCGCACTTTAGCGCGAATTCCCTTTCACCCGGCATAGTCCGACACCCGGCATAGTGCCGTCGCTGGGCTTGAGGAGGAACCACCATGCCGAACCTGACCCCGCAACCCAAACACACCAGCACGGCCGAAAAGCTGGGAATCTACCGGGCCACGAGCGCCAGGTATCACGAATGGTATGGGGACCAAGGCAGGCAGGGAGGTTCTTGCCTGTACTGGTCCCTCACCTTGATGGGCGTGCTGCTCCAACACGGGTATCGCGCCATCATTCAAGCCGGCAGCATGTCCTGGTCAATCGTGCCACCCGGAGAAGACGACGGCAAAAGCCCTACGCACTTTTCCTACGAGTGGTCCCCCTGGCGAGAGGAAAGCCAGGCCGCGCTTACTCTGGGACTGCTGCCGGAGATTCACGTTTGGGTCGGTTTACCGGACCAGAACGAACTGTTGGACTTCTCCACGAAGTCCCTGCCTGAACAAGCCGCAAAGGATGGTCTGGTCTGGCGAACAGCGCCTCCACCAGACTTCCTGTGGTGCGGCCCTTCCGAGTTGCCTGATGGCGTCATTTACAAACCCAACCTGGACGCCATTGGGTTCGTCCTTGATCGAATCACGAAAGGAAGGCCCGCCGAACTGGTGCCTTAATAAGCTGACTGTGCGGGGGCCAGAAGATGACGTGGCTAACTTCCGAAAGCCGGCGGTTGGACATTCACCTTGGCCCAGACATAGAGAGGGCGAAGGTGACACGGAAAACCTGCTCAACTTCTTCAACCTGGTGCCCATCCCTCCCGAAGTCCTCACGGCTGGATACGATTCGACCGGTGCAAACTGGGAAAGGGAGAACTGGGGCTGTACTCATGGGGCCTTTGAAACGTCAATTATCGACGACTGGGAAGATGCGCTGGTTTACGACTTCCAAACAGCCTGGTCACCCCCAATTGAATTCCTCGAACATGCAGCGAAGCAGTGGCCCGCCTTGACCTTCATCCTTCACTACCAGAAACCGGGCATGGGTTTTGAAGGGATCGCCAAGTTCGAAGGTGAAACTGCCGAAGACCACTGCATCGACTACTGATCAACACCAACCAACCAACCACGAGAGCCGGGTATGCCAATTAGGTGCATACGGCTTTTGGCATTTCGAACACAGGGGCAAATCCAATCGTTTCTGTGAATACGGAGTTTAATGAGGCGCCGTTTGCCGTCGCTCCTGTGGAGAGGAATGGGCCGCCGTCGGATTGCTCAGTGGTACTGGTGTGCGGAGGGCCTATCGGAAGAGGGCTTTCCCCCTGTCCTCATCTAGTTTCATGGGCGAAGGATTGGTTCATCCGCTCGTGCATGCTGCATGCCCGATTCAGTCCTTGCCGTCTGGATCCAGCGTCACCCGGATGCCCTTAAGCGCCTGGCCCGCAGCATCAGTGAACCGGACCGAGCCCTGCCAGTCTAGGATTTCGTTCACCACCTTGAACACCAACACATTCAGCCCGGCTTTTAACTCCACTCCCTCCACTTCATCCTGGTCGGGCACACAAACCCGGGCTGCGTCGCTACGGTAGATTTCCTTTTCATTGAGGTAGATTTTGGCTTCGTCATCACTGCCCACTTTCATCACAGCTCCGACGTGAGCCGCATCACTCTGGATATAGCAAACGGCGTAAGCCACGCTCCACTCGGTTTGTTTTCGCAGGAACTGGTTGAAATCGAGGAGGTAATCCTCCTGCCGTAGCGCATTCCAGACCATCTCGCCGTCCCCCACCTTGACTTGGTCACCGGCACGTGGGCGGGGCTTGGCTTCCGGTGAGATTTGCGCCTGGTCCAATGCCTTCACCGCCCCTTCGTGAGTAGAGTCTGGAAACGGGATCGGCACCAGCACCAGCCACTGCTTGAGCGCCCCCGGGTCATGGGCCAGGAGCGCCCGCTCGCGTTTGTCCGCCGCCTCCCGCTCCCGCTGCAGAGTCGCCATACGCTCGAGGTCGGCTTCTTCCTCCCTCTGCCAGGCAGCCATTTCTTGGACCGTAGCCGCTTCCCATACCTTGGCGGTACCACCGACACCACCCGTTACAATCCGCCGGTTGTCTGGAGAAAAGGCAGCAAAAGCCCCTTCGGCACTCTGCCTCTTGAAGGTGAGCAACTCCTCGCCCCTGGCCGCATCCCACAACTTGGACGTCCAATCGATACTGCCGGTCAGAATGCGCTGGCCGTTGAGAGAATAGGCCACCGACCAGATAGGACCACTGTGACCTTTGAAGGTGAGCAGTTCCTTGCCGTTGGCCGCGTCCCACACTTTGGCCGTCCCATAAAAATCGCCGGTCACAATCCGTCGGCCATCCGGAGAAAACGCCACGACTTGGCTCTGCCCAGGGAGGGAGAGCAGTTCCTTGCCGCCGGCTGCCTCCCATACTCTAGCCGCATCGTCGCCACCGCTGAGAATGCGCCGGCCGTCGGGCGAAAAGGCCACAGAGTTGACCATAGTGCGGTGTCCCTTGAAGGTGAGCAGTTCCGTGCCGGTGTTGGCATCCCAGACCCTGGCGATCTGATCCACGCTGCCAGTCACGATCCGCTGGCCGTCTGGAGAAAAGGCTGCCGAATAGATTTCATCGCTATGCCCCTTAAGGCTGAACAACTCCTTGCCGCTAGCCGCGTGCCACACTTTGGGCGTCGGATCATTCAGCCCGCTGGTGACGATGTGCTGGCCGTCCGGGGAAAAGGCCAGCGCTCGAATCATCAGGGAGTGTGCTTTGAACTTGAGCAGTTCCTTGCCGCTGGCCGTCGCCCACACCTTGACCGTCCCATCCTCACCGCCGGTGGCAATGCGCTGGCCGTCATGGGAAAATGCCGCATTAGACACGCACTTCCCGCCAGGGGCGAGCAGTTTCTCGCGGTTGCCCAAGTCCCACAGTTTGGCCGTCCGATCCAGACTGCCGGTCACGAGTCGCCGGCCGTCCGGAGAAAAGGCCACCGAGCAGACATAATCGTCGTGCCCAATGAGGGCGAGCAGTTCTTCGCCACTGTCTGCGTCCCGGACCTGGACCGTAGGATCGCGCCCGCCGAGCGCAATCCGCCGGCCGTCCGGAGAGAAGGCAACAGAAAGGATAATATTGCGCCCCTGGAGAGTGCGGAGTTCCTTGCCGCTGGCCGCGTCCCAAACCTTGGCCAAAATATCATAACTGCCAGTCACAATTTTCTGACCGTCTGGAGAAAAGGCCACGGAGAGGACAGTATAGAAGTGCCCAGTGAGGACGAACAATTGGGCACCGCTAGCGGCATCCCACACCATGGCTACGTTGTCACCGCCGCTGACAATGCGTCGGCCGTCCGGGGAAAAGGCCACAGAGGTGACATCATTGGTGTGCCCTTTTAAGGTGAGCGACTCTTTGCCACTGGTACTATCCCACAGCTTGACCGTCGCATCCTCGCTCCCGCTAGCAATCCGCTGCCCGTCCGAAGAAAAGGCCACACATGTGACCGTCTTGTGGTGCCCTTTTAAGGTGAGCAACTCTTTGCCACTGGTACTATCCCACAGCTTGACCGTCGCATCCCCGCTGCCGGTAGCAATCCGCTGCCCGTCTGGCGAAAAGGCCACCGAGTTGATCCTAAGCCGGTGCCCTTTGAAGGTGAGCAGTTCCTTGCCGTTGGCCGCGTCCCACACTTTGGCCGTCCCATCCAGACTGCCCGTGACAATTCTCTGGCCATTCGGAGAGAAGGCCACAGAGAGGACCCCACCGCTGTGCCCGCGGAGGGTCCTGAGGTCCAGGTGCAATTGCCGTTGCCAGTAATACCATTCAAAGCCTCGATCCGGGTTGCTGGCCGTCTCCGCGAGCAACTTCCGGAACTGCCCCACGTCGTTCTGCATGTCTGGTTCCTGCGCCAGGCGCATGTTGGCCACGTAGGCCTTGGCTTCGGCGAGCCGGCGCTGTTGGACTTCACTCGCCTGCGCCGTCTGAGCCTTCCGCTCATTGGCTTCAGCCTGCTGGCGCAAACGACTCTGCTCGCGTTCAGCCTTTGTGGCCCGAATCGCCTGCCACGTGCTCCCAAAGATCCCCAGCACCAGCACCACCCCGACCGTTGCCGCAGCCCCGACCATCACCCGATTGCGGCGGACGAACTTCCCCACCCTGTAACCAGCGCTTGGCGGCCGCGCCACCACCGGCTCGTGGTTCAAGTGCCGCTCGATGTCCAGCGCCACGCCATTGGCCGTCTCGTAACGTCGTGTCCGGTCCTTCTCCAGGCACTTCATCACAATCCAGTCCAGGTCGCCGCGCAAAAGGCTGATGAGCTTCGGTGCCTCCGCTCCTCGCCGCTGGGTGGTCGTCGTCAACTCCTCCTTCCGCATCAGGCTCAACTTGGTCGAGGGCCGGGGCGGTTCACTTTCCCTGATGATCTTGCGCATCGCATCCAAGCCCGATTTCAGCAGTTCGCCCGCATCAAATGGCGTCTTGCCAGTTAGCAACTCGTAGAGCAGTACCCCGAGGCTGTAAATGTCGCTGCGGGTGTCGATGCCCAGACCACTCATCTCGGCCTGCTCCGGACTCATGTAGGCCGGTGTCCCTATTAATTGCTCCAGTTGAGTGTGCAGCGTCTTTTCCGTCAGCTCCTGCTGCGTCGCCTTGGCAATCCCGAAGTCGATGACCTTGGGCACCGGCTTCCCCTCTTGCACCGTCACGAGGATGTTCGAGGGCTTGATATCCCGGTGAATGATCCCTTTCTGGTGGGCGTGCTGAATGGCCTGGCAAACGGCAATGAACAAATTCAATCGATCGCCGGTGCTGAGTTTCTCCTGGTCGCAGTACTTGGTGATCGGGATCCCCTTCACCATCTCCATCACGAAAAAAGGCCGCCCGCTATCCGTGGCTCCAGCGTCGAACACCTTGGCAATGTTGGGATGGTCCATGAGCGCCAGGGCCTGGCGCTCGGCCTCGAATCTGGCCACGACCTGGCGGGTGTCCATCCCCAGCTTGATGACCTTGAGCGCCACCCGCCGTCGCACCGGCTCCTGCTGTTCGGCCACATACACCACCCCAAAGCCGCCCTCCCCTATTTGCTCCAGCAGCTTGTAGCGCCCAATGACCGTCCCAGGCCCCTCGGTCAAGGGCGTTTCATCCAGCAGCGTGGGCGTGATTTCGGTGGTGCCTTCTCCCGGAAGGGCGTTGCCAGCCTCGGCATTCAGCGCGGGGCCTCTTCGGTCTTCCTCACAAATGGCCAGCAGGGCTTCTATCTCTACGCGCAAGGCCGCATCGTCGCCACATGCGTCATCGAGGAACACGGCTCGTTCTTGCGGTTTTTTCCGCTTCAACGCCTGCCGGAGGATGTCCTGTTTCCGGCTGCCGGACGATGGTTCAGGTGCCTGCATGACGGTTTGGGCTGATAGTGCTCACAGGATGAACTGGTCATCGCGGCTTGTCCAGCCCATTCTTCGGGTTCTTGAGATCGGCCGGGCCCGCTCACTCACACCACGGCCCGAAGAAAGTTGGCTTCATGGCACTTCCGAACCCTTCGACGATTGGGCTTGGGGTGGACGGGAGTTGGCCCTGTTCCTCCACAACGAACCGATCGAGCCATTGACACGAAGAACCCTCGCAGAAGCAATTCCAGGCTTCCCCACAACCACAATGCCCGGCTGCAATTAAGTGCGCCTGGCCTTTCAACCTTCAGAATAACCACAATGAAAACCGAAAATTCATACCCGTTCTCCCTGCAGAAGTTGAACGCTCTGACGCCGGAACAGCGCCAGGCCTTTGAAGCCCTGGCGGAGTATCTGACGCGCAACACCACGACGGCAGCAAACCTCACGGATGAAGATCTGAGCGGCACCTTCAACCTGCTTAAGCCCTGCGACGGTTGTGTCCCGAGCCAAGAGGCCGGCGAAGACCTGCTCAACACCATCCGCAAGAAGTTCGGGGCAGTGTACCAGGTCGGGATGGAACTGGCCGAGAAGGCGCTGAAGGAGAAAAAAATCACGGACTTCAACTTCTGCTACGTGGCCGACCCCAGTTACGAAGACGCCACACACATCGCCGTCGTGGATTACAACAAGCCCATCTGCTACCTGCACGAGTGGACGAAGGCTTGGCACCTGGGTTTTGAAACGCTCAGGGACTTGGCCGGCGCTGTCCTGGTCGTGAAGAAAAACCTGGTCGAAAAGGTCGTTGAGTTCACCAAAAAGGAGATCTTCATCGTCATTGAGGGCGGGGTCGTGCACGAGGTCGTGAACCTGCCGCCCAACATCCACGTCGCGGTCGTCGATTACGACACTGAAGGTGTTGAGAAACACCGCCTCGAAATCAGTCCTGTCGATGGTGAATTGTGCGTCATCAATAAGTGGTAAACCGCCATCAACCTCAACCACAAGGCGAGCCGGATTCCTGCAAAGGGCCTGGCTCCCTTCATTTATGGAGAACAACCAACCCAAAGGAACACCATCGAACACGCCTCACGAATTCAAAGTAATGCGGGTCAGATAATGCCCATTCCCACCAGAGTTAATTGACAATCCAGAACGTGCCGCAGGGTATGCCTATCACAACAGCCATCGAAGACCTGAGTGTGCCGGAAGCGACCCGATTCCATACGTCATTGAGCCCGATCTGACATCTTCTTTCCCTCGGCATCCGGAACTCCCGGCCGGGAGGAATGGTGGATGACAGCCGTCACTTGTCCTCTATCGTTCTTCAAGAAGGTCAGTTGTGCCCCGTTCAGTTTTATGAAGAAACGCGTTTCCGATTCCGGATAGATATTGAACGCGCCTCGAATCGCATTTTCACCCCAGACCTGGCAGACCAACTGATCTCCCTCTCGCCAAATCGTGACCTTGCCTCCAGCGGGGAACGGCGCTCTCGGTGGAATGTCGTACTGGCCGACACACACATCGAGAAGTTTTGTGTCCACCTTCACGGCGACACGCTGTTTGCATGGTTCGGGTGCTTTTGGCGGCCGATTGGAGAGTTTTTCGTAAGAAACCGCCTTGCCGTGATACCCCATGGTCAGGCCCGTCACCTTGCCTCGGCGATCGCGGAAAAACGTCACCGGTCTGCCACTCAGCCTTTCAAAAAAATGGGTTGGCGATTGCGGCAATAATTCGCCGGCGATCGGCGGCAGCAACAAATCGTCGGTTGGAGAACCGGATCCTGGTGCCTGCGCGAAGAGCCGGTTTCCGTCACAGCGAACGCCAATGCTGGATTGGGAATGTGTGCCCTGTTGATGGCGAGAGAATGGCCAGAGCTTGAAGCCGCGTGATGCCGGCCTATACAGCCCTGTGTATGAATCATAAAGCTGGATGCTGATGTTGGTCTGTGCCGGCCTTTGGTCTGATTCCCATTCGCTCTCGAGTAAAAAGTTGCCGAAGCTACGCGTTAGATCAGCCGAAGTTGACAAAATGACCGTGCCACGCCGCCGCGCTCTGTCGTAACAAACCAACGACCGGCAGCCGAATCCTCCGCCGCCGGTATAGACCGTGGCGCCTCGTTGCTGCGAACCCGATGGAAAACAAGCTTCCCATCTTCCATTCTTGAGCGGACCCAGGCTGGACGGCCGCAGGTCAAGGGCGGATATGAGTTTTAGCAGGTCATTGGCGGTCGAATACAGCCCGCCGAGGGGCTTCAGAACTCCCCAATCCATACCCGGCCTCGCGTAACCCAATTCATTATGTTCGCTCGCGAGCCGGGATTTCAACTCAGGCGTCAGCGTGAATCGGGTGCTGTCCATCCCCAATGGCCGCAAAATGCGCTCGACCATGAGCGACTCGAAATCGGTCCCGGCCTTCAACGCAATGGCCTGACCCAGCAATCCCTTGTCCACGCCGCCGTGGAAATGTTTCGTTCCGGGATCATCGGCCAGTTGGCAGCCAGACACGAAGGTATCCATCTTTTCGGCGTCAAAATCAGCCAGTGGATCGTCCGCGCGTTTGGGATTTAACGTGCCCCGGAAGTCTGGAATTCCCGAGGTTTCCTCCACCAGGTGGCGCAAAGTGATTTCCTTGCCGTTGCGAGCTGGCATCCTGACCGAGTCGGGCAAATACTCTGCCGCAGGATCATCCAGCTTCATTTCTGCGCGCTCAACCATGTCTTGCAGCAACAGCCCGGTAAATGTGCCGGTTGTGGAATGGAGACCGAACACCGTGTCGCCATTGGCTTCCTGGCCGGTGCCGTTGTCCAATGTTCCACAACTGACGATCCTGCTCCCATGTTCGTCCACAAGCCCCACCACGATGCAGCCGTTCGGTATTTCAGCATGAGCGCACAGTTGCAGATACGCGTGGAGGGCATTGGTAAAATCCTCCGCTGCGACGGGAAAGGAAAATGCCAGCAGCAACAGCGTGAAACAGATCCGTCGGACACTTTCTTGGATGTACATACGATCTTTCAGACAGCGCCGATGGCGATTCGTCATGTTCACTCCCTGAATAATGCCGAGTTCAGAGAATGAAAAAGGACCGGTTCCTTCGGTCATGGAAGGAATCACCCTATCAATTCGGCATTATCCATCACTCAATAGCCCTCATGCGGAGTTTGGCATTAGGGTTACTTCACCGGATGATCAGCAGCAACCATCAACCAAGAAAGGAACATCAAATCAAATGACAGCAACCATCACCGCGCCACAGACCGAGCGCACCACCTTGTACTACCGCGAGGGTTCATCGGACAAGGTGTACCAAGCATCAATCGAACCCCAAGGCGAGTTGTTCGTCGTCAACTTCGCCTTTGGTCGCCGGGGTTCTACCCTGAACACCGGCACCAAAACCCAGACGCCGGTGGATTATGACACCGCCACCAGGATCTTCACGAAACTGGTCAACGAGAAGAAGGCCAAGGGCTACACCCAGGGCCCGGATGGCACCCCGTACCAGCACACGGCCAAGGAAGATCGCGTCACCGGCTTCCTTCTTCAGTTGCTCAACCCCATCTCCGAGGACGAGGCGCACCTCCTGCTCAAAGATGCGGTTTACGCAATGCAGGAGAAGTTCGACGGCCGGCGTATGCTCGTGAGGAAGCACGGCGCAGAAATCCACGGCATCAACCGCAAGGGCCTGCTCATCGGCCTGCCGGAGACGGTGTTCGGGTCGGTGAGGAGCATCCCCGGCCAACTTCCGGGTGCCGGAGGTGGGTCAGATTGTGGACATTCGATACCTCTACGCCTTCAAGGAGAGCAACGCCCTGTACCAGCCCGTCTTTCTGGGCGTGCGGAAGGGCGTTGAACTCCACGAATGCGTCCTCTCCCAGCTCAAATACAAGACTGGCGAGTCCGAGGAATCCTGAAAAACCGTGCCAATTGGCACGCTTTGCACATCAGCCAGCCATGCCCGGTGGTGTGGCTGGCCTCTCTGTTGCCTCAACCTCGATCCAGGCATTCCCCTCCGGGCCGTTTGAGGAGGGCGGTTTTAGAGCCCTCACATCGATTTGCTTGCCTGCTCGACCGGCAAGTGGCAATAATCGAACAGTGCTCGGATGAACAACGAATAATGGTCAGGTACAACGATACTGCTCATGGACGACCAATCCGCTCCACAAGATAAGGAAGACCCCTTTGATTTGAATCGTTTCCTGGAAGCGCAGGTGGGGGTTTATGACCGAGCACTGGCGGAGTTGCAGCAAGGCCGAAAAGAGAGTCATTGGATGTGGTTCATCTTTCCTCAAATACACGGGCTTGGAAGAAGCTCCACCGCCAAGTTCTACGCCATCAAGACCACCAAGGAAGCCGAGGCGTACCTGAGCCATCCGGTTTTGGGCAGACGGCTGCTGGAGTGCTCTAACGCCTTGCTGAATCTCAAGGGAACGTCGGCATCGGAGATTTTTGGTTTCCCAGATGATCTGAAGCTGAGGTCGAGCATGACGCTCTTCGCCAGCACTTCCGCACCTGGCTCCGTGTTCTCTCGCGTCATTGGCCAGTATTTTGACGGACGCCCAGACTTGCGAACACTCGAACTGTTGAAAAGAGAAACGCGAGCTGGATTTGACCCATCCTAGCTTTCTGGCGGACAATCGGGCTAAGGAGTCCTGTTGACGATCCGCCTTGACTCAGTCCAACCTGGCTGAGCTTCGTCATTGCCCCTCACATCCCGCCTTGAGTGCTTGTGCTTCGAGGCGGTCCTGCACCCCTTTTCACCCACACGCCAACATCCACTTCAACCATCAACATCAACAAGCACAGAAAGGAAAAGACATACATGAACACTGAAATCAAACTGGCCGCCTCGGAGCTGAAAGCAGCTCTGCCCGGCCTCAGCAAGATCGTCGGCCGGTCCAGAACCCTGCCGGTGCTCCAAACTGTCCGCATCACCCGAGACGCTGCCGGCAAAGTCAGCATCCTGGCAACGGACCTCGACTCCTTCGCCACGTACACCGCCAAGGAAGCCCAAGCCGATCCTGCCGTGGACATCCTGGTCCCCCTGGATCAACTGACCAGGACCGTGAAATGCTCCTCGCCCAAAGACGACATCGGCATCGTCCCTGAATCCAAGGAAAAGGTGAAGCTCCGGTACAACATCGCCGGCAACACGGTGGAGCAGACCATCAGCACCTTGCCCGTGGACGACTATCCTCCGGTCCCTCAAGTCAGGCGACCCGGCGTTCAATTGGAGCCGGGGTTTGGCCTGGCATTGAAGGAGGCCCTCCGATGTTGCAGCGACGATTCCAGCCGCTACGTGCTGAGAGGTGCCTGCCTGGACGTGAACGATAAAAAGTTCCATTACATTGTCGGCACCAACGGCAGAATGATCTTCTCCGCCAATTCATTCTGTTTCACCCTGCAAAAGTCCGTCATCATCCCGGACTCCAAGTTCCTGTCCTGGAGTGATTTCCTGGACGAGCAGCCGGCTTTCCTGAGCTTTGAGCCGGGCCAGGAGGCGGAGAAGGCCAAAGACGGAAAGCCGGCAGTGGAGGCGACCGCGGGCTGGGTGAGGTTGGAATCCCCTCGATGGTCTTTCGTCACCAGGGAAATCGACGGCACGTTTCCCAATTGGCACCAGTGCGTTCCCGTCACCAACGGCAAATGGACCCGAGTTCTGCTCAGCGACGAGGCGGTGAAGCAGCTCATCCAGGTCATCCCCAACCTGCCGGGCGCCACTGTCCCGAACTACCCGGTGAGGCTGCGCATCGACCGCTACCTCAACGTCGAGGGCCAGGGCAAGGACGACGAGGAATGGACCAGCATCCCGGTGCAAAGCGTGAACGTGAATGGCGACCCGGTGTCCATCGCGCTCAACCGGGAGTACCTGCTCAAGGCCCTTCGCTTCGGGTTGAACAAACTCGAAATTGAAGGTCCGCTGACGCCGATGCTCCTGTCTAACGGAGGGAAGCAGATGATCATCAGCCCCCTCAACATGGATGGGCACACAGTCGCCGCGCCTGCCCAACCAACCGCCGAAACCACAACACCGCCATCAAATCAACCCGCGCCCCAGGAACAGCCAGGGTCACCAACCGAAGAAAGGACCGAAATGCCCAGAACAGCAAAGACCACGGCACCCGAAGCAGCCAGGACCGAAATCCAGACTGCCGCGAACCAGGACAGCCACA
>Ga0326727_10024025_pt1 | contig 11569 bp, 8 predicted proteins | sample MB2enrmetagenome_FD_207643 | JGI IMG/M metagenome (GOLD analysis project Ga0326727, IMG submission 207643) | Lab enriched peat soil microbial communities from McLean, Ithaca, NY, United States - MB29MY | ecosystem: Environmental > Terrestrial > Soil > Wetlands > Peat | place: USA: New York... | reverse complement strand
TAGTCTGATGGCCTTCCTGTCAATTCTGCTCGTTTCGCTCGTGGCAGTGGCGGGAGTGGGCGTCGTCAATGCCTCCGCTGTTGTTGCCACTGTGCAGGTCATCGGCAACCCGACCAACTTGGTCTACGATTCGGGCCGGGGGGAGGTGTTCCTTCTCTATTCTGGAAATGGCGGTGCAGGAGGAGTCCAGTCCATCTTTGACAGCAACAACACCGCGGGCGGATATGCTGGGCTTGGATTGGTCTCATCTCTCGCCTACGACTCAGCCAAGGGCGAGGTCTTCGTAAGCCTCGGCGGCCAGAATATGGTCGCGATAGTGAACGACCTCACATTTGCCGTAAAGGACGTATCTGTGGGGCAGAACCCAGGCGGCATCGCCTACGATTCTGGTGCTGGTGAAGTATTCGTCGCTAACAGCGGATCGGACACAGTGTCGGTGATATCAGACACCAGCAATACGGTGGTAGCCAACATATCGGTGGCCGCAAGCCCCCTGGCTGTGGCCTACGACTCGGCTAAGGGTGAAGTGTTCGTGCTCTCCTCCAACTCCACTGGCTCCCTAGGCAGCATTCTATCGGTCATCTCGGACAGCTCCAACAAGGTGGTCGCGACGACGAGTGTCGGAAGTGGTGCTGGGACCATGGCCTTCGATTCCGGGAAGGGAGAGGTATTCGTGCAATCCTTCGAGAGCATCCAGGTCATCTCGGATGGGAACAACAAGGTCGTCGCCAGCATACCTCTAGGCACGGGGGACACCTACGCCATGGCCTACGATTCGGGCAAGGGCCTGGTACTGTTCACCGACGATCACGGCCTGAACGTGATATCGGACAGCAGCAATTCGATCGTCGCGCTGGGCGTGGCGGCTGCCGGGAGCGCTCCTTGGGGGCTCGCTTACGATTCGGCCACGAACGAGGTCTTCGTGGCCAATTACGGCCCAAACGAAATTGGCCAGTATACGGTCACGGTCCTGTCTGACGCTTCGTTGGCGACCTCGTCCACGACCTCCACCACTTCAACCACACCACAGACGACAGGGACATCGTTAACGTCGTCCTCGAAATCGGGTGGATCTTCCGGGATCCCTGAGTTTCCAGCCCAGCTCGGTTTCGCTCTTCTTGTCACGGTCGTCATAGTGATGTCGTACGTGTTTGCCAGACGCGGCACCAGAATAGGCAAGTAGCCTCCGGTCTGGCACAAGCTCTCCGAATTGGGGCGCTCACCTGAACCGAAGTTTGGACCAGGGCGCTTGCATCGACCAACCGTCAACACTCACGAACGGAATCCACTTTCAGAACCTGTTTGGGTGCGGGCCCCACCGGGCCCGCTGAATCCCGCGTGCTTTGTTGCGCCCTCGCCCCCCAAATCTTGACGAGCACGAAGAGCCAGACCTCCAAGATGATAAAAGTGGGAGCCGCGAACGGAGAGGATTTGCACCTTATCGCTTTCGATGGAAGGGTTTCCGACTAGGCTTCCGCCTCGTAGCAACACCCAGCACAAAGAGGCAGGCCGCGGCGAAGAGGACGAACCAGTTGCTCAGCAGAAAGACGTTCCCTCCCCAAACGAAATCGCCCGAACTCGTCATGATCCCGAACTGTAAGGGAGCCAGGTAACTGCCGAGAGACCATGACGCAAAAGTCGTCACATGCCAATACATATCCGCTGGAACATGGTACCAGAGAGCGAGTTCAAAGACGGCTATGACGGGCGCGGCAAACAATGTCACCCCCTCTCTCACGGCGGTTCCGATGCCGTGCCTCGCCCGGAGCCCGATGAAGCCCAACACCGCGACGCTGAAGGAGAGAAACCCAATCACACCCTGTTTATCCCAAAGGGCAAGGCGGCTGAGACCGAAGTCGTGATAGATGGAAACAGAGCCTGGGCCGTTGTAGCCTCCCAGGAGATCAATCACGACCCAGAAGGCAAAGAAAAGAAACCCAATGACCAAGGCCAGCATCGCTAGCGCCCTGACTGGCCCCGCCAGCTGGACCTTGCGCCTTAGAATTAGATCAAGATATTGATTGATTAGGGGGACGAGCAACACTGTGACCAATAGCAGAAGCAGAACTTCGTCTATCACAACTTCGCTGTAAACCCAAGTAAACCTGTTTTGAGCCAGACTCAAAGTATTGGCGTCGGTTGCGGTCTGCGAGACAGGGGAAGGAGTCCCAACATAGAGTAGCAGAGCAACTACCATAGCGACCAGCAGGAAAGCCAATTTGATCAGATTCGGCTTCCACTGGGGCCTCCGTTTGATTGCTGTACTGGCATTTCTTTGGGGAGGAGAGCCACTCCCCTTCGAGGAGTGCTCGCTCTGAGCTGAGTCATTCGTTGCAATTCTCGCGCATGGTTTCTGCTCGTGTACGAGCGAGTGAATGGCAGCCAGTAGGACATCCCTCCACCTCCGGAGTGAGCGCGACGCTATTTATTGATGCCTTCGATTGAGGATGATTGGGACTGACGCCTCAATTAGGGCAGCGGAGGCCTGGGAGAATAAGAACTGAGGGAGAGATAGCGTCCTCGAGCAGCAGGCCACATGCGGGTAGGGTCCTAAGACCTTCTGCCCAACCCCCAAGTCACGGGCCGCGTTAACTGGTTGCTAGAATCCAGCCGGAACGCCGTCTCCCCGCACGTCACAGACTGCCTTGCGAGAGCGGTCCGAGACCTCGACTGCCTGGCAAACACCCGTCCTCCCGGGCATCGGGAGCCATTGGATATTGAAACCAGACTGTCCCGTCTTCTCATATCCGTCTTCCACCAGTAGAGACTTGCCTCCGCCCCAGAGGAACCTCGGGTACCCCACGACCTGTTCGAGGGGCATCGCATAGTCGACGGCGTTGGTGACGAAGAGGGCGTGCTGGAGTGGTCGGTAGTCGCCTCCGCTGGTGCCGATGGCCACGTAAGGCCGTCCCTCGCGCTCTAGGAGCATCGACGACAGCGTGTGGAGGGGCCGCTTCCTGGGTTCGACCTTGTTGGGACCAGCCATGCTGAAACCAGAACCCCGGTTGCTCAAGAAGATTCCACATTCTGGAACGAATACACGCGAGCCGAAGTGGTGGAACAGGCTCTGGATCCCTGAGACCAAGTTCCCCTCGGAGTCGGCTATCGAGAAGGCAGTCGTATCTCCTTTGCTCATCCTGGCTTGGCGAACTCCCTGTCCTGGCCGCGCGTCCATGAAATTGTCGATGTCAATCCTCCCGAACCTGGGGTCTCCGAGCATTTCGTCCCTGCGCGCGTATGCCGCAATGGCAGCTTTCATAGTGGTCTTGATTCTCGCCATGGAGAGAGGCCCGACCTCCGACAGCCTGTGGCCGGAGAGCAGCTTCAAGATGAGAAGGCTCGTGGCACCCATGGTGTTGGGCGGCATCTCGTAGACCATGGTCCCTCTGTAATCGAGCTTGAGGGGAGGGACCCACTCCGGGGCGAAGTCCCGGAAATCGGCCTTCTCTGTCGGCACGCCCAGCCCCTCGAGCATCTCCTGGATCTTGTCAGCGGGCCAGCCCGAATAGAAGGCCTCGGGTCCCCCTTCGGCCACCTCTGAAATCACTTCGCCGAGTCTTTCCTGTCGAATCCAGTCGCCTGGTTCCGGAGGTCTGCCGTTCGGCGCAAAGATTCTCTTGGCCTCTTCGGGAAGGTCGCCGTAGGCACCGGCAGTGGACCTGCAAATCCCTTCCTCGGCGGGGAATCCCTTCGTAGCGTACTCGGCTGGGGCAGAGACCAGGTCTCTGAACTCGGAACTCCCAAGTTTTCGGTGCATCTCCCAGACGCCTGCCACATAACCGGGGATGACGCAAGTGAGAGGGCCATAAAGCGGGATGCGCCCGCCGGCTTGTGACTTTACGAGGTCGATGGTCAGACCAGAAGGGGACCAACCGCTGGCCATGAGGCAGTGGACCTCTCCCGTCTTGGCCTCGTAGAACATCCCGAAGAAGTCGCCACCGAGCCCTCCCGCTGGGTGGAAGGTGACGGCGAGCGCGAAGCTCGTCGCGACGGCCGCGTCGAAGGCATTGCCGCCCTTTCTCAGCACATCGTAGCCTGCGAACGAGGCTAGCGGCTGCTCGCTGGCGACAGCTGCGTGCTCGGCCACGATCGTCTTGCTGAAGGTCAACGTGCCGTTCGCCAATCCCCACCGTTAATAAGAAATCCAGCTTAGGCGGAGCGAATAGACCCAACCCTTCTTTCCGAGTCCCGACCTGGGCGAAACCCGCATGCTCGAACACCTCAGGGGTCTCGCTCCAGAGGAAGGAGAAATGGACAAGTGTGGACTACACGTCAAAGAAGAGTAAGGTCAAGAATCTATTTATAGAAGAATCGGCACTTCACGCTTAGCTGGTTGATGACACTTGAGCCAAGCTGAGCTGGATTCCATGCTGGGGACGGTTGAAAACCCGATAAGGAGAAGGATCATCGCAAGGCTCAGCCAGAAGCCGAACTACCAGCTTCAGCTCTCGAGAGAACTGGATGTCAGTCAGCAACTCGTGGCGAAGCACCTGGGAAGCATGGAAGACGCCGGGCTCGTCAGCACCATCCTGGAGGACAGTCCCCGGGGGCCTCAGAGAAAAGAGTACCTGCTCAAGAAGAGCGTCTCCATCACAATAGACCTCGCACCGAGCCTATTCAGGGCCAGGATCTTCTCCTTCGGAGCAGTGCCGGGGATGGACCCCGACGAGCAGAGACAGATGACCGCGAAAACGAGCGAGGCTCTCATGTTCCCTGACGAAGCATCCAGGATAAAACCACTTGCGCAGATCATCGCAGAGGTCGACAGGAAGCTCAACGAGATGGAGGAGCAGCGGGCCGTTCTCCTATACCTACGCGGCCTCGCCCTTAGGGAAGCGGCCAGGATGACCACATCGCTCGGGAGTGCCGATAGGAAGAAGGTGTTGAAGTATATAATGAAGGAACAGAGGGACGGGATAGACGACATCTCCACCTCGCTGGGCCTGCAACAGCGGGTCGTAGGAAGCATCCTCGAAGAGATAGAGAAAGATCTGGCTACAGAATAAAAAAGGAAGGAGGAGGGTTACTCCTCTACATTCCCAAGTTAGGGAAACTTGCCTGAGGAACTCCAAGCTGGCCCTGGAGGGTCTTGATCCGGGTCGCGTACTCCTTCATGCGCATGTTGTCGCCCTGAACCTTCGCGATCCTGTACCCCTTCCATGCCTTACGCAGGGCTCCCCAAATTTGCCCTTTTTCGTAATTGGTCGTTGCTACGTGACCTCCGTCGTTTCATCACTTTACGGGTATTTTGCGAGCGGAGTCTATAGTAGTTGAGCCACTAATCAAAGCGAGCAACCCCAATAGGCGGGGATTTGTTCTTCAGACCATGGACCTAAGGAGCAGCAGGATGTTGCTCGGGTGTTCTGTGATCCGCCTCTTGGAATAGGCAAACCATCGGTCGCCGTAGGGAAGGTACTCGGAGACCCGGTAGCCAGATTTCACTAAGTCGTCCTTCAGCTCGTCGCGTATCCCCTTCAGCATCTCGAACTCGAAGTTGGCGTGCTTCGACTCTGCCAACTTCCTCGCCTCTTCGACCAGGGCCGAGTCGTGGGTTGCGATGGCGAACCCGTCCCCTCTGTCGAAGAGCATCCCCATCAGTCTGCTGAAGCTACCAGAGACTTCCTTCCTTGTGGGGTAGACCACTTCGCGGCTCTCTCTGTACGCGCCCTTCACCAGGCGGACCTTGGCTCCGGCGTCCAAGAGCCTGGGGAGGTCGGATTCGCTTCGCCTCATATAGGATTGCAGAACGATGCCGAGGTTCCTGTGCTTGCTGAGAGAAGCCTGATACATGGAAAGCGTTCTGTCGGTGAACGAGGAATTCTCCATGTCGATCCAGAGGGCCTGATTGAACTTCTCCGAGTTGGCAGCGATCTTCTCAAGCCTAACAGCCGCCCCCGCATCGTCCGCGCCGAGGCCGAGTTGGGTCAGCTTCACCGAGGCGAACCCGCGGACCGCCTCCTCCGAAATGCGCTGTTGGAGCCTGAGGTACTCTCCCGCGTGTGATTCGGCAGTGGCTGGGTCTGTGATCTCCTCTCCCAGGAAGTTCACGACGACCCCCATGCCCCTCGAATTGGCCTTCTTTCCGTCCGCGATAGCGGAATCGAGGTCGACGCCTGAAATCCAGTGCTTCGCCAGTCTGAGCAACAACAGCTCCTTGAGCCCCATGGCCTCGCCCGCCGATTGGACAAGATAATAACGGTATCCTGTCCATCAACGGCGCGATGATTGACAAGGCTGCCTGCGCAACTAGGTTGGCTAGGCTCAGGAAGAGCATAGAGGAAGAGAAGCTTGACGGAGTCCTTATCGTTCCAGGACCAAACATGCAGTACTTCACTGGGGTCGAATCGCTGCTGCTCGAGAGGCCTTTCATGCTTCTCTTCCCGGTCTCGGGGGCCGCCCAACTGGTGGCGCCTGCCCTGGAGGCCGGGCCCTACAGGGATTCATCGATGCCGATGACCATCCACTCGTGGACCGACTCTGAGGGCTCACCCCATGCGATCAGCAAGGCGGTCCTTTCAGCGGGAACGCGGGGAAGATGGGGAGTCGAAGGGAAGGTCCCGTTCCTGTTCCTTCATAAACTGATGAAGTACGCTACGCCAGAGTTCGAAGATGCGGAGCCAATCCTGCAGAAGCTGAGGGAGACGAAAGACGATGCCGAGGTCAGACTCCTGAAGAGATCGGCGAAAATGCTCAGCAAGTCGTTCTCTCAGTTCCCCGAGTCGGTCAGAGAGGGAGCGACCGAGCTTGAGCTCGCGAAGGCAGCGACGGAGACCATCTACTCGAACGGCGCGACCAAGGTCGACGACATGCTGGTCCAGTCGGGCGGAAGGGCCGCAGACCCGCACTGCCTTCCGTCCTCCAAGAAGGTCAGGAGGGGCGAAAGCATCATCTTCGACGTAGGTTCCACGTTCGAGGGGTACTACGCTGACATGACGCGGACCTTCTGCATTGGGCGCTCAAAGGAGGTCGAAGACGTATACCAGAAGGTTCTCGAGGCCGAGGAAGAGGGAATAGGAGCGTCTGCCCAAGGGGTCGAGGTTGGAAAGGTGGACGAAGCCGCGAGAGGGGTCCTCAGGAGGGCCGGCCTCGGGGATTACTTCATCCACCGGACGGGGCATGGGCTCGGTCTCGAGGTTCACGAGGCCCCGTACATTGTTGAAGGCGGGAAGGAGAGGCTGGGGCCCAACATGTGCTTCACCGTCGAACCGGGCGTCTACATCAGGGGGAAGCTCGGGGTCCGGATGGAGGACAATGTGCTAATCGAGGGGAAGAAGGGCGTTGAGATCACGGACGCGCCGAAGGAATTCGGCTGGTGGAGATAACCTGCTTCGGCCTCGGGAATTGCGACGCCAGCCCTCAGCATTGCCTTTATGATTCGCGTCGTCCCGAACGCTCGGGCTTGAGGAACCTCGAGGTCGCCGACCTTCTGGACAGGCTGGGAGAGATGGTCGAGGCCAACGGTGAGGACAAATTCAAGGTGCTCGCCTACCGCCGCGCAGCGAAGAACATCAGGAACATGGAGGAGGACATCGAAGAGCTGTGGAAGGAGGAAAAGCTCGAGGAGGTGCAGTACGTCGGCGTGGGGATAGCGAAGAAGATCGACGAATACCTCAAGACTGGGAAGCTGCGCCTGCTGGACGACCTGCAGGCGAAGACCCCGCCGGGCGTTCCTTTGCTAATGAAGGTTCAGGGAATCGGGCCTCGGACCGCCTACAGGCTCACGCACGAGCTCGGAGTGGGCAGCGTGGAGGACCTGAAGAAGGCACTGGAGGCCGGGAAGCTCGACGACGAGTTCGGCCCGACCGTTCGAAAGTCATTCCTCGTCGGGATCGAGAAGCTGCAGAGCTTCGAGAAGAGGATGCTGCTCCCTGAAGCTGAGGGGGCATTTCAGAAGCTCTCGGCCTACTTCGGCGCCCTAGGAATAGAGGTCGGGATGGCGGGGAGCCTGAGAAGGGGCAGGAACACAGTCGGAGACATCGACCTGCTCTCTACTGACAAGAGGACCATGGACGCAATGGTGGGCTGCCCTGGCGTCGCCCAAGTGCTCGAGAGCGGCCCCAAACGGGCCAGCATCAAGCTGAAGGGAGGCGTCCAAGTCGACGTCAGAATCTTCGGCGAGGAAGAGTACGGCGCGGCTCTGGTGTATTTCACCGGCTCCAAGGACCACAACATTGCGCTGCGCAACCTGGCAATCGAAAGCGGGTACAAGCTGAACGAGTACGGTCTCTTCGACCAGAATGGGTCGAGGCTGGCCGGGAAGACCGAGGACGGCGTCTACGAAAAGCTGGGACTTCGATACATCCCTCCCGAGCTGAGAGAGAACAGAGGCGAGATAGAGGCCGCCAAGAACGGGAGACTCCCCGATCTGGTGCAGTTCGGAGACATCAAAGGAGATCTCCAGATGCACACGACTTGGAGCGACGGTTCCGCCGAGCTGGAGCAGATGGCCAGGGCTGCCAAGGCGAGGGGTTACGAGTACATCGCGGTTACCGACCACTCGGTCTCGGCGAGGGTGGCCAACGGGCTCTCGGAGGAGAGGTTCAGAAGACAGTGGAAGGAGATCGAGAGGCTCAACGATAGGCTGGCCCCGTTCCGGATACTGAAGGCCGTCGAGCTGGAGATCAAAGGCGACGGCACACTCGATTTTGAGAGGAAGTTCCTGGAGGAATTCGACCTGGTCGGCGCGTCGCTTCACCAGAACTTCAGGCAGGCCGCTGAGAAGCTGACGGAAAGGGCAGTGAAAGCGCTTTCGCATCCGGCCGTGGATTTCCTCTGTCACCCCACTAACAGGCTGATCGGGAGGAGGGAGGGAAACCCGATCGACCTGGCCAAAGTGATCAGGACGGCGAAGGACCACGGCAAGATGCTGGAGATAGATGGCGAACCGGACAGGCTGGACCTCGACGAGGTGTGGGCCAAAAGGGCGATGGAGGAGGGAGTCCAGTTGGCGATTGATTCGGACGCGCATGTGGTCGGCGAACTTGACAATGTTGCTTACGGAGTCATTGTGGCGAGACGGGCATGGCTGGAGGCGAAACACGTGATGAACACAGAGAGCGTACAGAGACTGTTGAGAGCCATTTCATAACGCATTTCGAATGTTAATAACGGATTTGCGCAAGCGTGAGAATCGCGGGGGTAGCCAAGTCTGGCCAACGGCATGGGACTTAAGTGGTAACGAGGATCTGCCTCGAGAAATCCCATCCCTCAGGGGTTCGTGGGTTCGAATCCCACCCCCCGCACTGTTTCGCAAGCATTGACAAAAGGCGCCATTCTCTTTAGTTGATTTAGGTGTGGAGAATCAGATGGATAGCCTGTCTTCCATCCCAATTAGGTGTCCGGCGAAGCTGATCGCCCAGAACAGAACTGGGTACACGATCAACTTCTCCAGTCCCCCGATACTGATTCCCATGGCAGTGCCGAACGAACCTGTGTCCGGGATATAGAGGAGCATTGCCGTGAGCGTCATCAACCCAAGAATTGGAGAGAAGTAGGAGAGAGGAGCCTTCTGGGACCTCGCGTTGGGGATCGCCATAGGTGGCCGATGCATCATATTGGGCTAAAAAGTGTCTCCGTCCGTGGAGTTCTCTCGAGATCCTAGAGAGCTGGAAGAATCATCAGACCCTCCTCAGGGTCCCCGATGGCGCGGTACTCACCGTTCCTATACATGAGACCCACCAATGCGGAGGTCACAGCATCCAGCTCGTCTCCGCTGAATCCGCCCTTTCGCTGCCCCAGTCCGATCCCGTATTCTCGCAGTGCCTTCTCGAGCTTGGGGAGGCCTTTCTGTTTGCGCGGCATGCCAAGAAGATCCTGTATGGCACCGGGGAAGCTTTCGATCACCTCGAACCCGCGAGCCTCGAGGGCGGCTCTTAGCCTTATCCCCCGAGCGGTCAACATTCGCATGGGACCCAGTGAAATTGGGAAGAACCTGATACGCATCCTGAGGAGTTCCTTGTCACACTCCCGGAAGTGTGGAGGCCCATGCCTCTCAAGGCTCTCCCTCCCCTTCGGAAGGAAGAGCGGGGCGTCAATGCTCACGACGCCTGGCATGGCCACTGAGGTCAAGTCAAGAACCTCCTGGTCGGTGTGAAGCACCGTTGTCCTGCACCTCATGCGAGAGTCCATCACGCAGAGTCCAGTGTCCCTTCTCTCGCTCCCCGCCAGATCGATGCCCACGACCGGTTGACTGCTTCGCCGTTCCATCGGATCAGGGCAGGAAATGAGAGCTTTTATCGGCGTCGACTCGCGGTGGGCTGCATGGATTTCCCTGCTGAGGCCGCATCTATCGAAAACGAGATGATCAAGACGAGGAGGATGATTCACCAGAAGCCCGAACTATCGTACCATGAGGAAGAGACCGCCAAGCTGGTCGCGGAGAGGCTTGAGTCGTTCGGAATCAAGGTCAAACCGGGCGTGGGAGGGACCGGGGTCCTCGGAATTCTCGAGGGCGGCAGGAAGGGCAAGGTAGTGGCGCTGAGGGCAGACATGGACGCCCTCCCTGTCGAAGAGATGGCAGACGTCGAGTTCAAGTCAAAGGTCAAGGGAGTGATGCATGCTTGCGGGCACGACGCGCATGTGGCCATGCTGCTTGGGGCGGCCCAGCTCCTCGCAACCCACAGAAACGAGCTGTACGGTACTGTGAAGTTCCTGTTTCAGCCCGCGGAGGAGCACGGCGGAAGGGGCGGGGCGCTGCCCATGATCGAGGACGGAGTGATGAGGGACCCGAAGGTGGATTTCGTCTTCGGACTCCACATAGACAGCAACCGACGCTCGGGAGAGTTCGGAGTCAGGGAAGGGGCCATCATGGCGGCCCCGGACACCTTCAGGGTGAGGATAATCGGAAGGGGCGGGCACGGGTCGGCGCCGCACAGGACTGTCGACCCGATCTACATAGCCGCTCAGGTCATACTCGCGCTGCAGGGAGTCTCGTCAAGGATGATAGACCCAATGCGCCCATTCGTGATATCCGTGGGAGCCGTCCGCTCGGGGACAAAGGAGAACATCATCCCCGACGAAGCGCTGCTCGATGGGACGATAAGAACCCTCGATGAGGCGACGCGGAAAAGGGCGAAGGCCAAGGTCGCTGAAGTGGCGAAAGGCGTCTGCAGGGCTTTCGGTGCCCGAGCGGAAGTGGAGTTCGAGAAGGACGCCTATCCAGTGACAATCAACGATACGAAGGCGACCGAGGATGCGGCCAGGGTCCTGAAGAAGATCCCGGGTACGAGAGTCAGGAAGATCGAAGCCGTCCTCGGAGGCGAAGACTTCTCCAGGTTTCTGCAGAAGGCCCCGGGCACCTTCTATTTCCTGGGCACCGGCAACCCGGCGAAAGAATGCGTCTACCCGATCCACGGCTCGAAGTTCAAGGTGGACGAGGGCATCCTGAAGTTCGGAGCGGCGTCGCTAGCGATGCTTGCCTTCGAGTTCGGCAACCCCAAAGGCCCGTCATAGGTGCCTCGGATGTACGCAACCAAGGTCGCCGAGAGGGTCTACGTGCTGGACACGTACGCCCTGGGCCATCCCAGCACCGTGGGCGCGTACGTCATAACGGGACCCAAGGTGACGCTGG
>Ga0326727_10024023_pt1 | contig 11569 bp, 16 predicted proteins | sample MB2enrmetagenome_FD_207643 | JGI IMG/M metagenome (GOLD analysis project Ga0326727, IMG submission 207643) | Lab enriched peat soil microbial communities from McLean, Ithaca, NY, United States - MB29MY | ecosystem: Environmental > Terrestrial > Soil > Wetlands > Peat | place: USA: New York... | reverse complement strand
AACCGCCCGACTTCGGGGCAACTCATCCCTTGTGCGACGAGAAGCACCGCATGGAGTCGGTGGTCATACCGAGAATCCTGAGACCGGCGAATCTCGTCTTGGAGGCCAAGAATCATCATGTCGGCATAGGCTATTGTTAGCTTTTTCATGCCCCGATGATAACATATTCGCGATTAATACGCAAATAAATATGACGCTATGTATAGCACTAACCAGTTTCAGTGCCACCTGTCGATTGATCATCTACGCAAAATCAATACAATAGATTGGTGTATAAGCTAGAATGTCGTGCCACTTGGGATTTTATCAACCCGTAACATACCGTCATAGCGTGTCTATATTTGAAATAGCGTTAAAATGAGCTACTCCTCATGGAGTGGGAAATTACCATTGTCCTCGATAGATAGATTGACGTTTTTTATGGCCAAAATTGACTTTTCGTGGTTTAAGTCAAAATACCCATTTTACGTATCCTACTCAACAATTCTGATGCAATTCATGCTTCCGAATTCATTCGGTACGCATTCAGTGCAGGAAGGGTCGTTCTCCCATTTTCCATCGACAAAAAAACGGTATTCGTATCTTCCTGGTTTCAGATTTACTGTAACTTTCCAGATTCCCTTTTTATCCTTTTTCATCGGGTTTGCAAGAGTATCCCAATTATTGAAGTCCCCTCCCAGGAAAACTTTCTGCGCATCGGGTGCGGGAAATTCGAATTGAATTTTTGTGGTAGATATCTCCTTACTCTTTACCTCACTTTTTACTGCTGCTTTCCTTGTGGCCATATAAGTCACCTCCATTGTGTAGTTTAAGTGAGGAGTCCGATTCCTCTCTATTCTCATTTCAACATCTGATGCAATCTAATTATAGCAAACATTTTTTAAAGTGCTTTCATAAATTTCAGTTTGTTGAGAGTAAGGTGATAGCATAAGGGAACCTGGCTGTTTGGTTTGAAACGAGACAACTCGCGACATGAGGGTGAACGAATGGATCAACGTTCACGTTGGCGACTCTATAGCTGCTGATGACCGGGAGGCGCTGGAAAATCTTTCTCACTACATCATCCGCTGTCCGTTTTCATAGGAGCGGATGATCTAACAGGCGGAACGAGGCGTGGTCGACTACCGCTCAAAGAATGGGCGCGGATGGTTTCAAGATGATCTTACTTGGAACGTAGCACCAAGTCAAGGTCTCCTTTTGGTTACCTGTAATATGATGCAACGTAACTTTTTCATGTCCAGCTACAATTAAATTTGATTTGAGTCATTTCGCAATTCGGCGTGTGCATGCAATACAGGCATACTTATGATATAATAAATTTGTTATAAAATACTTCACGCAAATGGGGGCTGACATGGAAAGGACCGTTTGCATTGCTCTTGCGATTATAACACTGATCTTGGCAAATTCCCTCCCCGGGTACGCCGCACCCTCCGTGAGTGGCGGTGGAGCGCATGGTGGGGGTGCCCGGTCTGGCGGAGGAGGCTGGCATGGAGGAGGCTGGTATGGAGGAGGCTGGTATGGAGGACGCGGCGGTGTAGGTGTCTGGCTTGGGCCGGGATGGTGGGGTCCGTATTATCCATACTACCCGTATTATCCGTACTACCCCTATTACCCATACTATCAGGAACCGATGGAGCAGTATGAAAACGTGCAGCCTGCCCCCCAACCAGAGGAACCTAATTACTGGTATTACTGCCATAATCCAGAGGGTTACTATCCGTATGTGAAAAAGTGTCCGAGCGGTTGGATGAAGGTTGTTCCTTCTCCGCCTACAACAGACCAGGAGGAGTGATTACATGGTAATAAGCATGCGAAGATTCATCTTATTTCCGGTGTTGCTGGCATTGGGCGGTTGTGCGACTCTCCCGACGGGGCCAAGCATAAGAGTAATGCCAGGACCAGGAAAGACCTTCGAACAATTCCAGGCCGATGATGCGGTTTGCAGGCAGTGGGCAGGACAGCAGATCGGCATTTCTCCGCAGCAGACGGTTAACCAGAATGCAGTTACGGGAGCTGCCGTCGGCACGGTTATCGGAGCGGGTCTAGGAGCGGCTGTCGGCGCAGCTTCGGGACACCCGGGCACCGGCGCGGCCATCGGCGCAGGCAGCGGACTTCTTGTCGGGACAGCTACGGGTGCTAATGCGGGGCAGGTATACGGAATGGAGGCCCAAAGGCGTTACGACAACACCTACGCCCAGTGCATGTATGCCAAGGGAAACCATGTGCCGGGGACAGTGCCGTACTATCGGGCGCGGAGTGCCGCTCCTCCACCTCCTCCGGATTTGAATTCAGTGCCGCCTGACTATGTTCCTAACAATGTGCCTCCACCTCCTCCGTCGCAATAATACCACTCCTGCCGCCTTGAAGTGAAGATGTAGTGGGGGATGAGACGAAACGGAATTTTACGTACGCTAAGCCATTTTGTGCGCTGCTGCGATCTGCCGGAGCCAGATTTCACTTGTCGAGACCCGGTAATATATAGCTATAATCTAGTCCCAATTGACCGTTTTCCGCAAAAAAGGTCTGAAACCCGCATTCTGCATTGTAAAATGGCGGTCCATTTATAGGCTTCTTAAAAAGGGACAACATGACGCCTAGAAGCCACTGATAAAGGTTTAGCGGCTTAGCGTACGTTAAATTCCGTTTCGTCTTGTCCCCGAAAGCGGTCTGCATGTAATTTGAGCCGTGTGTTGCTGAAACGAGGTGAGGCAGATACAAGGAGATGGGATGTTTAGCGCAAAAGGGTTCAGTATGCTTATTGGAATGTTATACGAGTAGACAATCAATGTAAATACCGGTAGTTACGCAAAAGTGATTTAACTAGTTATTTTGATGAGATGCAATAGGTGTGGAGTTTAGTGGGCCTTGAAAACCCCCGTCCTGTGGGCGGGGATTCAGCCGCCGTTTACTTGAGACTACTCAATAATGTTCGGCCATTCGAGTTCCCAACGGGGAGGGAACCGAAACTTATCATGCTCCCCAACTTAACAGGAGGCTTGCAAAAACGCTATTTGATTAGTTTGCGGTTTAGATCTTTTTGAACTTTGTTGAAGCTCTCTTTATATGCGATCAAGCTGGAGTCACTGGTAATTGATATCTCCACATTGGCGAGTCGCTTGACGGTCACCTTACCGCCAATTGCTAACACCTCGGACGCAAATTTAAAAATACTAAATATATCATTAAAACTAGATGGCCTGTCGTATTTGAGTTTATCCTTAATCTCTTCTTCGAAAATAATAAACTCAGTGTTTGTGTTCATCTCTTTTTCCTTTCTCTTTATGATTACCCAAATAATTAGGATTACCCCGCTATGGCGGTAACCATTTTATAGTCGCCAGTCCATGCGCCGTGCCGCTGGGCAGTGCCCTGTTATGATGAGAGGAACCGCTGCTTCGGCTCTGTTACTTGTTGGTGGGTTCTGTGATGCCTTTGACGATATCCAAGAGCTGGTACGGAAAGAGGATCGTCGAATTCTTCTCAGCCGAGATCTCTGTCATCGTCTGGAGCATCCTCAGCTGCAGCGCGTTCGGGCTCTTCGCCAGTTCGTCGGCAGCCTGAGACAGCTTTACTGACGCCTGCAACTCGCCTTCGGCGTGGATTACCTTCGCCCTGCGCTCTCTCTCGGCTTCAGCTTCCTTTGCCATGGCCCGCTGCATCTCGACCGGCAAGTCAATGTTCTTCATCTCGACGTGGTCAATCTGCACGCCCCACTTCCCGGTTTGACTCGCTAGCGTTTGGCCCATTGCTTCTTGCAACTTCGTCTGGTCACCGAGCACATCGTCGAGCGGGTGCTGACCGATTACGGCACGAAGGGCAGTCTGCGCGAGTTGGCTTAGCGCATACGAGTATTGTTCGACCTCGACGATTGCTTTTTGCGGGTCTACAACTTTCGAGTATATAACAGCCGTCACTTTGACAGTGACGTTATCCTTTGTAACGACGTCTTGGGGCGGAATCTCCGTAGCGACAGTCCGCAGTGATACAGTCGTCATCTTCTCGATAATTGGAACCAACAAGATCAGACCAGGCCCTCGTATACCGATGCATCGGCCGAGTCGGAAGATGACCCCGCGCTCATATTCCTTGAGGATGCGTACAGACACAACGAAGAAGTAGATGAGTCCACCAACAAGAATGAGACCGATGAGACCAGAAAAAACTGAGTGAGTTGCAGAATTCATAATGAACCTCCAATTAAAAAGTAGTTGTCGCTTTGGTTGTAGTTATTATGCAAATGAAGTGAGCCGAAAAATACGATGATTACGATCCGCTACAATTAATCGTCCAACGGCTTTTGGACAGAATCCCGTGGGTCTTTCCATTATCCATTTAGGGGCCGAACTATCCTGTAAACCGATGCGACTCCGATTCCCAGCTCCTTTGCAACTGCCGCCTTGGTTTTCCCCTCTGCGATGAGTTTAACAACCTGGTCGGCCTTTTCCCTCGCTGTCGGCTTCCGGCCCTTATACTGCCCCCTTTCTTTTGCTTTTGCTATCCCCTCTCGCTGCCTCTCCAGCATCATCTCGCGCTCAAAAGTTGCTATGGCGCCAAGCATGGTTAACATGAGTTTCCCGGTGGGGGATGAGGTGTCCAGATTGATATTGAGGACCCGGAAAGCGACCTTCTTCGTCTCCAAGGCCTCGACGATCTCCAGGAGGTGCTTTGTGCTCCGAGCAATACGATCAAGTTTGCAGGTAACAACCGTGTCACCCTCTCTTACATAATCGAGCATTGCCGCCAGTTCCGGGCGGTCAACCATAAACCCACTTGCCTTCTCTTTATATATGCGCTTGCATCCAGCTTGGTGGAGCTGTTCAAGCTGAGATTCAAGATGTTGGTCCTCAGTGCTTACTCGAGCATAACCGATAATTGCCATAATCAGCCCTCCAATGTGATATTCCTTGGTGAATTTTGATGCGTCCGAAATCGGTCGGATCAAAACCTATCACTAAAGTATTAGACAAATTGATAATTACGTATCAAAATACAAAAGTCAATTCAATTGATAGGCATTTTAACCCTATATACACACTATCGCTAGGCCAAGCTTATTGAGCGTGGATTGGCAAAGAATAAACCGATAATAACATAGGTGATCGACCTTTTCATTCCAACCATTACCAACCTGGGGGCGGGAGTGGTGTGCCGGCTGATCCCCTCGACGCCCCAACCCCCAACGTTTCATCCGAAAAAGGAATATTCAATTTAGCAATATCCTCGAATCCGAAACGCCCACCGCCCTTAATAAAATGATTCATTCATTCTTCATTCGCCTGAATCGGGTGAAATATATTGACGGAACTCATCTGAAGGTTTAAAAGTCTTTATATTTGCAGACGTTTGGGATAAAAAACTCCCATATTACTGAATCGGGGAAGAAAGTAATTACTATTAATGACGGAAAATAATTTTCTCCGAAATTATGTGACTAGTAAAATAACCCTACAATATTGGGGCATATTGTTACATATATGCCCTTAAATGCACTTTCCCGATTGAGTTTTAACGGCTATTGGGCATATATTCGAGCAACTTTCAGAAAAAGTAACACAATCATATAACCCCTTGTTCGGTGATTGAAAAGAAATCATATGGAAACATTTGGTCAAGTTTACCTGATTGCATACTTAATCGATTGCATTTTCTCAATCCTAGCCACACTCATCCCCGCCGTTGAGGGCGTCAGCAATCTTATCAGTGCAATAATATCTCTGTGCGCTGTGGTTGTACTTGTGTTGAGTTTCCTTGGGAGACTGCGACCACAACGAATCTTTCTGACATTATCCATCTTCTACATGTGTCTCCTTGGCTTTGCGATGTTACTTGGAGCAATGCTGGCAAAAGACCTTGGGCCTAAGATTGTATCTCAGAAAATAACGACTCTATTCCTTAGTGAGCACTTCGTGTGGTATCCAACTTTCCATTGGGTTCTCTTGATTATGTGGGCAATCATAGCTCTTTGGGGTCTTTACAGCCGCATGGCCAGTAATAGGACCACCGAACAAAGGGTGGTTCGTATGCCGCAAAAGACGTGGCCCCGCAGACCCCCTGAGCCGTTGGGCTGATAAAACATGAGGGGTAAAGTTATGACAGCGCAAAAGGACTTTCCTGATCGGATAAAACTGATATTACAGTTTGTTCTTTTTACGTTAGCGACTTGTTTTGCTTTGTTTTTAATATTTGTTTTTATTCCTGAAAGCATAATCTAATAATCTGATTGATTATAGATATTTAATTATGTTGGGAATGCCAGCTATATCTCTTCTTATTCAGGGTGCTATCTTCATACATCGCTGGAAAAAACTTCTTCAACAAGAAAGATCTGGTGAGTTACCAAACATGCATGACATAAGGAACATCACACCTCGTCAATTGATTCTCTTTCTCATTGGCTTTCCTTTGCTTGTCGCAAGTTATGTGTTATTTCAGTTTGATTATAAGTTAACTGGTGGTTTATGTCTTATTTCATATCTGGTGCTTTGGGGAATTGAAACTGTGTATGTAAGAAGACGGTTCAAGAAAATCAATGAAGGTATGAGCATTACGTAGCTTAACAGCTCAACAATTAGCGGTAACAGACAAGCTGCTGCGCCATGAGACGTTGGAACTCATAATGGAACCGAACGAACTTGGAAACCTCAAGGGATGGTTTACCGCCTATTGCCGGGGCTTTTATACGGAGAATGAGGCGGATAATCGTAATTTCTCCCTGAAAGAAATACATACTCATCATGTCTGTGAGAACATGAACCTGCTGATCGGCAGCCTCAAGTTGTCCCCGAACGAGCGGATTACTGCGGAGGCGATTGCCCTGTTCCACGATGTGGGGCGCTTCGAACAGTATCAGCGATATTCAACATTCAGGGACGACTTTTCGGAAAACCATGCGGCACTGGGTGTCAAGATCCTGAAAGAGGAGAGTGTGCTTGTAGAGGTCCCTGAAGAGGAGCGACGAACCATTTATCTGGCAATTTCTCTCCACAACGTTTTTCGGGTCCCTTCCTCAATCAATGGCCGTGATCTCCTGTTCACCCGGCTGATCCGCGATGCGGACAAGCTGGACATCTGGAGGATATTCGAGGAGTATTACATGCAGCCGGAAACAGAGCGCGCCTCCGCTGCGGGGTTAGGATTTCCCGACCAGACTGGATGTTCGCCGGAAGTGTTGGATTGCCTTGAGAGAAGAGAGATGGTCAATCTGTCAATGTCGAAGAGCCTTAACGACTTCAAGTTACTTCAATTGTCTTGGGTGTTTGACCTCAATTTCCCCGCATCATTCCGATTGGTACTGGATCATGGCTATATCGACAGGCTTTCGATGACCCTGCCTGAAGATGGGAAAGTGGAAAGCGCTCTCGGTCTGATCAGGGAATACGCGACCGAAAAGGCGGCCGGAGGATAAGAAGGGAATAGAAGGTTCGTCTCTTCATTTCCCATTTTATTTATGAAGTGTGGAGAGAAGTGAAGTTCCAACCAGGAAGTTGGACCGGACCGAAACCCCGCCCGGTCAACTCCAAACCCGTTCGTCAATTGAAAGGTTAAACGATCTATGGGAAATAAACCCATAAAATGGTGGATATCAGGATTGTTGAACATATTCAAACCAGGACTGGGCCAAATTTATAACGGTCAAATCCATCTAGTTGGTAACTGTGTGATGCGAGAAAATATGCTAACTAAATTAGTAAATAAATTCGCTAACTCAGCATGTCAGATAGGTTTATCGCACTTTTTACACGAATGTTGGGGTTTCTCCTATATGCAAAGATTTGGCTGTTCGATGAAACCGCCAGCAAGGATGGGCCGCTCATAAAATTGGTCATGGCCTTTGATGACATCATTCGGGAAATGGGAACACGCGTGACGACGACATAAATAACAGGAGGGGAGTGACACAAACTCCTAATGATGAATCATGAATATGGAGCCGGAACTGACTGAACAATTGAAACGGGTACTGACATCCTTAGAGCAACTCCTGCCGAAACCCGCGGCAAAAATAAATTGGTCCGAATGCCACGCTGCCAACTGGCGTCAGCATTCATTTGCGGGGTTTCTAGAGCCAATATACAACATCGAGAGCCTCCACATGGATGACCTGATGGGGATCGACGAGCAGAAACAAGTAGTGGAGACGAACACCCGTCAGTTTCTGGCCGGTCTTCCCGCCAACAATATCCTCATGTGGGGGTCTCGCGGCACCGGCAAATCATCACTGGTGCGAGCGCTTCTTCATACGTATGCCCTCCGGGGATTGCGAGTTATGCAGGTGGACAAGGACGATCTTATCCACCTGCCGGACATAGTGGATGCGATCAAAGACGAACCATACAAGTACATCATTTTTTCCGACGACCTCTCCTTTGGTGTGGGCGAATCGAGCTACAAGATACTGAAGAGCGCGCTTGACGGCTCTGTCTACGCAACACCCGAAAACGTCCTGATCTATGTCACCTCCAATCGTCGTCATCTCCTCCCAGAATATGAGAGCGATAACCGGGGGGCCATGATGGTGGAAGGGGAAATCCATCACGGCGAGTCTGTTGAGGAGAAGATCTCTCTTTCCGGACGGTTCGGGATCTGGGTCTCATTCCACCCCTTCAGTCAGGAGCAGTATCTTAGCGTGACCAGGCAATGGGTAGAGAAGCTTTGCCGGAAGAGCGGCGCCACCCTGGAATGGAACAAGGAAACGGCGGACGAGGCTATCCTTTGGTCGCAGAAAAAGGGGGACCGGAGCGGGCGCATCGCCTATCAGTTCGCCACCAACTGGGTGGGGAAGAGTCTTTTAGGGAAACAGGTCTGATAAATTATGCCGCAGAAAAGGCTGTTTCTCGTAATACGCACTAAAAGGTGTAAATTCAACTTTCGTGCAACGAAGAATCAAATTTCCAAAAAATCCATTGTTATATAACTTTTGACGGCTTGGTGGTCACAACTCCTTTGCAGGGTTCAATGCCCGTCGAAGCTTGCCCGACGCCGTTTATACGGCTGCCAGGGCGCACCCCTTCTTTTGCAAACCAGCCACTGTTCATCTCCAAGACAAAGCGGCCAGGCTCGGCTGCGCAATGGATATCATTGGTATCCGGCTGCATGTCGGATATATTGATGATAGTTCCCTCGTCATCGAGAAAAGCTGCGCTCAGAGGGATGTTGGTATTGAGCATCCACAGGCATTAGTGACGGGCCTCGGGATAGATGAATAACATGCCGTGGTTGGCTGGCAGCGAATAAAGGTCCATCAACCCCTTACGCGTGACTCGGGCGTATCTGCTTACTCGTCTCGATTCGGTAAATACCATCGCTTAGTTCAAGCACGTGTTGCACCGGCTGTGCTCCGGCCATGCTTGCAAACACCGGCGCCACTACAAACCATGAAAGACCTGCCATGGTATTTTTTGCACCTCGACGCATCTATCTTCCTCCCGGAGCAAGCACAGGCTTCCATGGTGATAATCCATTTCAGCCACAGCGTCTGTTTTCTCTTAAATAGTTGTGATAACCGGCAGCATTTTTATGGTTATTGCGCCAGCAATAATGGTGCAATACGCCTGCAGAAAACCGTCAAAAATCGCTTTAACTGGGTCTTTTAAAAATATGGCTTTTGCTGAACTTCCGACTTAAAGTGAAGCAGCTCCACAACTAAGCCAAATCATTCTATAATCAACCTGCGTATATTCTTGAGCACATATTAACAGTCAATCGGTGAGGCGCAATTTATTTCTCACGAGGTTTCCCCAGTAAATTGGTTTACTATACATAACGGTGATTATTTATAGTAAAAAGTAGCTAAATTGTGGTTTGTTTTCGGATACAACACTTTGTTTAATGGTTGTTTTTGTTTCCCCTGCATTTTCAGATATGGATATGCACAAGGGAGAGCATAAGGAAATGCACCACGGGCATAAGGAAATGTGTGAAATGTGCAAATGCAATATGGAAAACCCAGGAGACATGATGGAAGACATGATGCATAAATGTCTCGAACATGCTGACAAGATTGGGCTTATTGAGGACCAGATAACTAAAATAACCCCCATCCATAGGGAAATGGAAAAGAAAGCAATAAGATACAAGGCTGACCTTAAGATTGCTGAGATCGAGTTAAAAGAAATAATAGAATTGAAGGACTTTGACCTTGAGAAAGCAAGTGCTCAAGTAAAGAAAATTGAGGATATCAGAACAACTCATCATTTAGAAATGCTGAAATCACTGAAAGAAGTACGCTCTATCCTCACAGACGAACAATTTAAGCAAATGAAGCAAATGATGCATATGAAGATGGAAGGATGTGAACCACCCAAAAAGATGATGAAGAAAAAATAGGGCCTATTTGATTACACCTAGTTCAAGATTAATATATCATTCACATCGAGACCCCGGCCACAGCTGGGGTTTTTATTTAGCTACTAAATATTATTGCAATTACTCTTCCTCCTACCTCAAATGAGGTACTTCAAGAACCATAACAGGCAGAAAACATAGCCATTGAGTGACATGAATTAATATTATTATGGAATATCGTTATGTTATGTAATGTTGTAAGCCGGCATGCTAAATGCTATTCGTAAATTAGAAGCAAACAAATCAATCTGGAGGATGATCAAATGAAAAAAGTTATTTCCACCATTGTAGCCACTCTTGTTGCTGTTTCTTTCTCGGGCATGGTATTCGCTGCTGAAACCATAAAGACTGACACCAAGACTGAGACTACCACCACAAGCCCTACAGGTGAAGTAAAGGTTGAGAAGAAAGAAGTTAAGAAAACCGTGAAGAAGCATAAGAAGCATCACAAGAAAGCAGTAAAGAAAGACTTAGCTGCTCCTGCAGGTCCTGCCTCCGAGGAGAATGCTATCAAGTAATCCCACCTTTGCAAATTATGAAACGTATTATAGATGTAAAGCCACTCAGAAATGGGTGGCTTTTTTTTATGTGCGCCAGGCATGGCGCGTGCGGACTGCAACGCGTTTCACTTTGCACAATTTCAGATTTGACTCAAACCCCTTATTCCTTGCCACAAAAAAATGCCGAAGGAACAGTCGCGAGGGGACAAAAATGTCCCGTTATCCTTGAACCGTACAAATCTTAATCCCCGCTCAGATACCCAGATTTATTCTTAAGGGGGAGCCAATCCTAACGAGAACTGTTCTTTAAGTGTATTTGATTCGGGTAAATCCCCCTGTGTCAGGATAGTTGTCGCTTCAGATGGGTTGTTTAGTCTCCTAGCTTTTTGGGTTTAGCCGTCGTCTCAAGGCTGTCCAAAGAGGGGTGCGATTTGCCGGGGTGAGTCGTTATCCCACAGAGCAAGCGAACCCCGGCAACCCCTCTGTGGGCAGGCCAGGAAAACTACCCAAAAGAGCGAAGAACCCAGACAACCCGTATTATTCCCAACATCTGGGGGCAGCAAGGATATATAATGACATACACAAAAGGATTTAAGCCTCTTACGCTAAATTTGTAGAATAGGCGTCCAATGGGGTCTGAAGGTCTATCACAGGTCTTGGAATCGCATTGTCTGGGCCTTCACGTGCTTTGATCGGCCGGTTCTTGGTTTTGGTATTAAATA
>Ga0326727_10024021_pt1 | contig 11571 bp, 6 predicted proteins | sample MB2enrmetagenome_FD_207643 | JGI IMG/M metagenome (GOLD analysis project Ga0326727, IMG submission 207643) | Lab enriched peat soil microbial communities from McLean, Ithaca, NY, United States - MB29MY | ecosystem: Environmental > Terrestrial > Soil > Wetlands > Peat | place: USA: New York... | reverse complement strand
CTGCAAAAGGATAATAAAATACGAGCGAGAAATGTATTTGATATTGTATCGCTGCAGTATGAACAGGGAATTGTAGCATATTTAAATTTAATTGTTGCCGAATCAAATTTGATAACAGCAGAGATCGATTATGTAGACGCCTTATACCAGCTTTTATCGAGTAAAATAGACCTTGAAAAAGCAATGGGTGAACTCCCAATTAATTATTAAGAACAAAACTACAGGAATTATGAATAAAGTAATATTAATTTTAACTATACTCAGCGGGCTGTTGCTAACTTCATGTAAACAGCAGCAGGCTCCTCCTCCATCAGCCGTACCGGTAAACCTGTATACAGTAAAAGCTCAAAAGGTTATTTATTATGACAGGTATATCAGTACAACTGTTGCCCTGAGCCAGGTAAACCTGCTGGCACAAGTGCAGGGTTACATCACCGGTATGTTTTTTAAAGAAGGCACGCATGTTAAAAAAGGGCAAAAATTGTATGAAATTGACCGGTCTATTTATGAAAATAATTATAAAACCGCTGCGGCAAACCTTAAAGTTGCGGAAGGGAATTTAAAACAGGCCCAGGAAGATGCCGACCGTTATGAGCAGTTAAATCAACATAAAGCCGTTGCAAAACAAATTTATGACCATGCAATGATAACTTTGGCAAATTCAAAAAGTGAATATGATTCAGCTGTTGAGGCGTTAAAAACTGCAACTACCAATTTAAACTTTTCTATTATTACCGCACCCTTCGACGGTACAATCGGCTTCAGCCTTGTAAAATTAGGAGACTTAGCAAGCGTTGGACAGACTGTACTTAATACTATATCAACAGATGACCCGATGGGAGTTGATTTTCTTATAAATGAAAAGCAACTACCTTTTTTTGAAAATATTCAGAATTCAAGGAATACTCCGGCAGATTCCTTATTTACTATTTTATTACCGGATAACAGTATATTTCCTTACATAGGAAAAATTTCAGTTATCGACCGTTCAGTTGATCCTCAGACGGGCACAATAAGGATAAGAGTTGTTTTTCCAAATCCGAAATTCTTTTTACGTGCCGGAATGACTTTAGTATTAAGAGTCCGCAACCTGGATTTAAATCCTCAACTTGTAATACCCAACGAAGCAGTTGTTGAAGAAATGGGCGAATACTTTGTTTACGTTGCAAAAGATTCGGTTATTGGAAATTCAGGTGAACCGGGTAGTGAATCCGGTCAGCCAAACGGTACCCATGCAATGTTTGCATTTCAAAAGAAAATACAATTAGGAGAAGTAATAGCACCGAATGTGATAGTAAAAAGCGGTATCAATGAAGGCGATAAAATTATTGTTGAAGGAGTACAATCATTACATAATGGCTCACGTGTTAAACCATAGGATAAACCCGGTGCCTTTCCCACAAAAATTAAATTACCCGGATATACCAATTTATCGAACAAACTATTCGAAAAATTATCTAAGTATCTATACTGTTGTAAAGATGGGGCCACTGCCTCAGCGGGGCAAGCATGCCCCGTCTGTACATTTTAAAATTAAATCCATTCCGCTATTCTATGAGTAAACTATGATCGCTAATACATTTATTAAAAGGCCTGTAACTGCTATGGTTATTTCCGTAGTATTAGTGATTACCGGTGTTATCTGCATATTTAATTTACCTGTTGAACAGTATCCTCAAATCACTCCCCCGGTAGTTCAGGTTAACGGACAATTTACAGGAGCCGATGCATTGACGGTGGAGCAAACGGTTGCCACTCCTATTGAACAACAGGTGAACGGGACTCCGGGAATGGAGTACATGCAGAGCAATAATACCAATAACGGTTTAATGTCAATGAATGTAACTTTCGATCTTGGAACTAATATTGATATTGCCACATTGGATGTTCAAAACAGGGTTAGTATAGCAACACCCTTATTACCGGCAGCAGTGAGCAGATTAGGGCTTACAGTTCGCGCACTAAATCCCAGCATGTTAATGATGGTCGCTGTATATGCGCCTAAAGGAACCCATAATATTACTTTCCTGGATAATTATACCAATATTTTCATTCAAGACGCATTGCTTCGAGTGCCCGGAGTTGGCAGTATCAGCAGGTTTTCCGACGATTTCAGTATGCGTATATGGATGGATCCTGAAAAAATGGCAGCCAATTCGTTGACACCAACAGATGTTATTAACGCTTTAAACGCTCAAAATGTTCAAGTTGCGGCAGGTTCCGCCGGTGTACCGCCCCAGAAGAAAACACAAACATTTGAATTAGGTATTCTTGTAAACGGAAGGTTAAGTACCGTATCGGATTTTGAAAATATAGTTGTTAAAACTATTCCAACCACCGGAGAATTGGTATATTTAAAGGATGTAGCGAGAGTTGAACTCGGCAGATTTACATTTTCAAGCAATTCGTTTGTTGATGGAAAACGGGCTTCATGCCTGCTTATATACCAGGCTCCCGGAAGCAATGCACTTAAAACAGCAAACGGAGTTTATGAAGCGCTTTCACAGTTAAAAAGATCTTTTCCTACCGATGTTGATTATAAAGTGCCGTTTGAATCGGTTACAGTTGTAAAGGTATCTATGGCTGACGTAGTGGATACACTATTATTAGCCCTGGCTCTTGTAGCCATAGTAGTGTTCCTGTTCCTTCAGAATCTGCGTTCTACTCTAATTCTTGCAATACCGGTATCTATAATCGGTACATTTTGTTTTTTCATACCGCTTGGATTTACAATTAATACATTAACAATGTTTGGGTTTGTTCTGGCTATTGGTATCGTGGTGGATGACGCAATAATTGTTGTTGAGGCAGTACAGCATTATATAGATGAGAAAGGGATGTCTGCTAAGGAGGCCACATACCATGCGATGAAAGATATTTCCGCGCCTGTTGTAGCAATAGCTCTTATATTAGCGGCCGTATTTGTACCTGTAGGATTTATACCCGGTATAGTAGGGCGGTTATACCAGCAGTTTGCAATCACAATAGCTATATCGGTACTGCTTTCCGCATTCATTGCATTATCGCTGACACCCGCACTTTGTTCTCTTCTATTAAAGCCAACAGCTAAAAACAAAGAATCTAAATGGCCGGGGAAATTTTTCCTTAATTTTAATAATTGGTTTGGAAAGCTGACAAGTGATTACTCTGACGGCGTGAAAAGCTGCATTAAAGCTTCAAAGTATGTAATTATTTTTCTCGCATGTATTTGCGTAGGAGCCTTTCTTTTATTTGAAAGTAAAACGACGGGATTTATTCCCTCCGAAGACGATGGTAATATTTATGTAACATTTGAATTATCACCTGGGTCTGCCACAACTCAATCCGTTGCAGTGATGACTCGCCTGATGTCGGTAATTTCTTCCACACCCGGAATTGCACATTATGCCGCTCTTTCCGGTTTAAATGTTCAGACCAATGCAACAAATTCAAATTGTGGAACAATATATTGTCAGCTTAAGCCCTGGGATGAGCGTTCAAATGCAAGTGACCAGGTGCCAGGCATTATGAATGTAATTAAAAAGCGAATTGCCGAAGCAGGAATAAAAAATGCCGATGTACAAGTTATCCAGCCTTCACCTATCCCAGGTGTGGGTTCAACTGTTGGTTTTAGTTTCCAGATTGAGCAGCGAAATACAAATGATAATATACAGGCATTTGAAAAAGTAGTGAACAAATTTGTTACGGAAGCAAATAAAAACCCTGCAATCTCGAATGCTTACACATTTTTCTCTGCCCACACTCCGAATTTCAATCTTACGGTAGACAGGGATAAGTGCGAAAAACTTGGCGTGAATATAGGTGACGTATTTACTACAATACAGGCTTATATGGGCAGCATGTACATCAATGATTTTACGGCATACAACCGGACATTTCATGTAGTCATTCAGGCAGATACAATGTTCCGCCAGTTTGTATCGGATATAGATAAATATTATGTGCGTAACCAGGCGGGAACAATGGTGCCGCTTGGTACATTAGTAAGTTACAAACCAACGGAAGCAGCACCGTTAATATCTCACTTCAATATTTTCCGTTCCGCTGAAGTAGACGGAACATCTCCCAGGGGATACAGCAGCACAGAGACATTAGCTGCACTGCAGGATGTGGCTAAAAAAGTTTTACCTGATGGATATGATTATGAATATTCAGGATTGAGCCATGAGGAATTAAAAGAAGGTTCAATTACGACATATATTTTTATATTTTCCATTACTTTCGTTTTTCTTTTCCTTGCGGCATTATATGAGAGCTGGTCTGTACCATTTTCAGTATTGCTTGCCGTACCTGTAGGTGTATTCGGCGCCATTTTTACTTTGACCTTGCTGCCGGGCATTACAGATAATATTTATGCTAAGATAGGGCTGATAGCACTAATCGGATTAGCCGCAAAAAATGCTATACTGATTGTTGAATTTGCCAAAGTTCGGGTTGACCGTGGAGAAGAGCTTATAAAATCCACAATGGAAGCGGTCAAACTTCGTTTACGGCCAATCATTATGACCTCAATGGCGTTTATCCTTGGTGTATTGCCGCTTGTATTTGCATCAGGCGCTAGTGCGGTTGCACGTCGTACAATCGGGTACACCGTATTTGGCGGAATGCTTGCCGCCACTTCGATTGCGATTTTTATTGTCCCGGTACTGTTCGTATTAATTACACGTTTTTCGTACGGGCAGAAAACACTTGACGACCTGCAGCTTCAACATGAAGAATTAATGGAAAAAGCCAGAAGAATAGAAGAAGAAAATATTGATCCCGTTTTGGAATACGAGATTAAAATTTCCCGTGAGTCTCATAACCCAGATCAGCAATGATAGCAAATACATTTATAAAAAGGCCGGTTACGGCAATAGTAATCTCTTTAGTATTAGCTATTTCCGGAGTAATATGTATTTTTAATCTGGCTGTTGATCAATATCCTAACATTACTCCTCCTTCGGTAGGTATAGGCGGCCAGTATACAGGGGCGGACGCACAAACTGTGGAACAAACTGTTGTTATTCCTATTGAAGAGCAGGTAAACGGTACGCCGGGTATGGAATATATGCAGAGCACCAGTACTAATTCCGGAGGTGCGAGTATAAGCGTAACATTTAATGTGGGAACAAATGTGGATATTGCCGCTTTAAATGTACAAAACCGTGTCGGAATTGCGGCTCCTTTATTACCTTCAGTAGTCAGCAAGCTTGGCATGACAGTGCGGGCACGAAATCCCAGTATGCTGATGCAGGTAGCTATATATTCACCCAACGGGACTCACGATATTACATTCCTTGATAATTATACTAATATATATATTAAGGATGCACTACTGCGTACGCCGGGTGTCGGCGATATAAATGCGCGTATAGATAATTTCAGCATGCGTATATGGATGAATCCGGAAAAGATGGCAGCACACGGCCTGACACCCCAGGATGTAATTTCAGCTTTAAATGCTCAGAATGTCCGGGTAGCAGCCGGATCAGCAGGCGCTCCGCCGCAAGACAGTAAGCAGATATATGAGCAGGGGATACTTGTAAACAGCCAGTTGTCGGATGTTTCCGATTTTGAAAAAGTGGTTGTTAAAACCGTTCCGTCTACAGGCGAAATGGTTTATCTAAAAGATATAGCAAATGTGGAATTAGGCAAATTTTCATTTTCCAGTCATGCATTTGTTGACGGCCATAGGGCTTCAATACTGTTTTTATACCAGGCGCCTAACAGCAACGCCCTGGAAACGGCAAATAATATATATGCCACGTTAGACCAGTTGAAAAAATCTTTTCCTGATGATGTTGATTATAAGATACCTTTTGAAACTGTAACAATAATTAAAGTTTCCATGCAGGAAGTTATAAAAACTTTGCTGTTGGCTCTTGGCCTTGTAGCGTTAGTTGTATTCCTGTTCCTTCAGAATTTGCGTTCCACTATTATTCCTCTTATGGCTATACCCGTTTCAATATTAGGCACATTCTGCTTTTTTATTCCACTCGGGTTTACCATTAATACTCTTACGATGTTCGGATTTGTACTTGCAATCGGTATCGTGGTGGACGATGCAATAATAGTTGTAGAGGCAGTGCAGCATTATATAGATGAATTCGGCATGACTGCCAAGGAAGCCACTTACCGGGCTATGAAGGATATTTCAGGGCCTGTAGTAGCCATTGCTCTTATACTGGCTGCGGTATTTGTTCCTGTTGGATTTATACCCGGGATAGTAGGCAGGTTATATCAGCAGTTTGCTATTACAATTGCCATATCGGTAATCCTGTCGGCTTTCGTTGCATTGTCACTTACACCGGCGCTTTGTACTCTCCTTCTCCGGGCTTCGGACATAAACAAGGAGACTAAATGGCCGCGGAAATTTTTCTATTTTTTCAACATCTGGTTTGAAAAAATTAATATAGATTATACTCATGGCGTAAAACGATGCATTCATGGATCGGGCTACATAATAATACTGCTAATATGTATATGTATCGGTACGGTTTATTTGTTTAAAAGTAAACCATCAGGATTTATCCCGGGTGAGGATATCGGACGGCTTTATGTTACATATAGTATGCCCGAAGGTACTACGACAACTAAATCAGTTGAAGTGATGACAAGATTAATGAAGGTTGTCGGTTCCACACCCGGGGTTAATCACTACGGTGCGGTTTCCGGGTTTAATATACTTAACGGGGGCGCTACTTCAAACAGCGGGAGTATCTTTTGTATGTTGAAGCCGTGGGCTGAACGTACTGTACCCGAAGAACAACTGCCCGGCATTATGACTGTGCTTAGAAAACGAATTGCAATGGCGGGTATTAAAGATGCTAATGTTGTAGTAATTCCTCCTCCGCCTGTAAACGGTATCGGGCTGGCCGCCGGATTCAGTATGCAAATAGAGCAGGGAAATACGAATGATGATGTGTTTGCATTTGAAAAAGTTGTGAAAAACTTTGTTGCTGCGGCGCATAAAAATCCAGCAATCAGTACTGCATTCAGTTATTATGGAGCTCATACACCAAGTTATAACCTGACAGTTGACCGGGAAAAATGCGAAAAGCTTGGAGTGAACATCGCGGATGTATTTACAACCCTCCAGGGTTTTATGGGTAGTTTGCTTGTTAATCAATTCACGCTTTACGACCGAATTTTTTATGTAGTAGTTCAGGCGGATACAACTTTCCGTGCACTAATATCAGATGTTAATAAATATTATGTGCGCAACCAGGCAGGGCAAATGATACCCTTGAGTACGCTTGTCAGCTATCAGGCTACGGAAGCGCCTCCATTGGTAACACATTTTGATATATTCCGTTCCGCTGAAGTTGATGGTTCAACCCCTCCCGGGTACAGCACCGATGAAGGTATACAAGCTTTGAAAGAAACAGCGGCCAAGGTATTACCCCGAGGGTACACTTATGAGTTTTCAGGGCTGAGCTACGAAGAAATTAAAGCCGGGTCGACTACAATATATATCTTTATTTTTTCTATAACATTTGTTTTCCTTTTTCTGGCTGCGCTCTATGAAAGCTGGACGGTGCCATTATCAGTTATGCTTGCAGTACCCATTATTGCATTTGGCGCTATTCTTATGCTTTACTTTATTCCCCGTCTGACAAATAATGTTTATGCCCAGATAGGGCTCATAACATTAATAGGACTCTCTGCAAAAAATGCAATACTTATAGTAGAATTTGCCAAGATACGTTTAGACCGCGGGGAAGAACTTATTAAATCCACATTGGAAGCGGTCAGACTTAGATTACGCCCTATTATTATGACTTCAATGGCTTTTATCCTGGGTGTTTTGCCTCTGGCATTTGCAAGGGGAGCCGGTGCCGTAGCCCGGAATACAATTGGATTTACTGTCCTTGGCGGAATGATTTCGGACTCTACATTAGCCATCCTGATCGTTCCGGTACTTTTCGTAATAATTACCAGGATATCATATGGTAAAAAGAAGCTTGCTTATCTTATTGCACATCACGATGAATTAATGGAAAGAGAAAGGAAAGTGGAAAAGCAGAATTTGGATGCTGAATTAGAGTACGAGATTATGCATAAACCGGATCAAAATAGGACTACAAGCTAAAATTCCGCTTAATATAAAATTTTAATCTGAACGGTATTTTTAAGAATTATCTGGGGGCTGCCCTTAGATCCCGTGATTGTGCCTGTAATTTCAACAGTTCTTCCTCTACATTCAATAATGTTAACAAAATTACCAAGATCGGGTTTATTAATTACAGCCACAAGTTCATTGTAACGGAATCTTTCACCGATATTTAAAATTATTCCACCGGTTGTTGACTCAGAAATTTGCGCAACGATACCGGTGACAATCACTCTCTTACCAACGAAATTTTTTGCCTGGATTGCTTTTATTTTAGCTTGCGGAAAGCAAACCGTTGAGAGGCAAACTAAAAATGTAATAATAAAGATAAATTTAAGTCTCATAATAAAACCCGGCAAAATAATCGTTATGAATTTAACAGTTTTTTAAACAACTGTAAACATGTTATTGTTTTATACTTTTATGAGGGGAAATATATTAAGAATTATTGGAATAATTCCAATATTGTAGTAATTTGCATCATTAAAACGGAAATATTTTTGATTCCCGGATAAAAACTTATGGTTCTAAAGAATATGGGGGATCTCATAAAAAACGGACTGTACTCCGCCTATTTTTAACAGAAAATTTTATACTGTAAAAATATATGGCCATGCTTAAAATGATTTTTTTATCTGGTATTAAATAACCAAATTTGTGGCTACAAAATAGAATTTACGTATTGTATTATTGTTATATATATAAATAATTAATTTTTAAATTTAATAGGTATCCTTAAATAGTATGCCGGATAATCCCAAAGTCAACAAAGAACAGGAAATAAAAATTGTTATTTCCGATAAAAATATGAAAGCTTTTCTCACGGTAAAAGAACCGGGGAGCGAACAACAGGAGACTGTTGACGTAAATGAAATTTATCGTGCACTTGAGAGAGCCGGAGTAAAATATGGAATACAGAATGAGGCTGTTGATCAACTTATAAATGAGAAAAAGTGGGGTGAAAAAATTCTTGTTGCAATTGGTACCGAACCAACCCCGGGTATAGATACAAGATTTGAATATTATTTTCCTACTGAAAAATCCCTTAAACCCCAGATAAGTGAAAACGGGCGGGTAGATTACAAAGAAATCAGTATTGTTAACAGCGTGGAAAAGGACGCCGTACTTATAAAAAAAACCGCCCCGACTCCGGGAACTAACGGCGTTGATGTACTCGGCAACCCGGTTTCTGCTATTAATGGGAGGGAAATTAATATTACCCTGGGAAAGGGAGTATATCTTGACAAAGATGATAATTTATTAATTAAAGCCTCTACAGACGGAGTGGTTTTTTTCAACCCGCGAAACGGCAATCTTGAAGTACAACAACTGTATATAATTTCCGGTTCCGTAAATTATTCAACCGGAAATGTACACGTTAAAAGCTCCGTTGAAGTAAGAGGCGATGTAAAACCGGGTTTTTCCATAACAACTCCCTATAACGTGGAAGTTAAAGGTGTGGTTGAAGTTGCGGATATATCATGCGAAGGGACATTAAAGGTTAAAGATGGGATTACAGGTGATGGTAATCGTGTCATGAAAATCGGCGGTGATTTACACTCAGGTTACATAAATAACCAGGTTATTAAATGCGGTGGAAGCGTTTATGCTGCAAATGAGATACGCAATTGTGTTATTGAATGTGAAGACGAAGTTATGATAATGAAAACTTTCGGTATTATTATTGGCGGCAAAATAACGGCTCCAGGCAGAATAACTTCTCCGGTTATTGGTAATATATACAACATTCCAACGGAAATACAAGTGGGTATTGTGCCGAGGAACAAAGAAAAATATTTAGCTAAGAATAAAGAATTTGCTGCGCTTCAAAAACAAATTGAAGATTTTAAAAAAAATACAACCATGCTGACGCAAAGTTCTGATAGTGATTCGGCCGCATTAAATCTTACGATGTATAAGACCCAGTTGAAGGAAATGGAAGAAAAACTTGAACTGGTCAGAAAGGAAGCTAAAGAAGCAGAAGATGCATACTTTAGCGTCGCTGATCCCGGCGTATATATATCAAAAACGGTTTACCCGGGTGTAATAATCAAAATCAGGCATTCGGTTTATGAAGTGAAGGAAGAGCTTTCGCATGTAATGTTTAAATTAATTAAAGGTGACATTATTCATTTACCTTACAGGTAGATTCCCGGCAAAATATCCATCCATTCCGTATAAAACTATCCGGATTATCTTGCGCTTCATTGTTGAAACAAATAAATTTCAATAGTAACTACAATCATTCAAGAGATTGTATAAAAGTAATAATCACTAAGATTTTTAACTCTACATATAAACAAATGAAGGTAAGGTATTGGAGGAATGATGAAAAATAATGTTTCCAATTGGTATATTTCACTATGTTCAGTGATTCTCTTAACAATTCTTATAAGCCCGTGTTCCGCATCGGGCCAGTCAAATCCGCAGTGGGCGCATGTAAAGTATGCAATTTATTTTACTGCCCGCGATGTTGATATGCTTCTTGCCGATTCGGCTGCTTTTGAAAAGACAATGAAATATTTCGGTCCCGTAAAACCCGAAAAAGTTTATCTTGAAGGCAGCTCAAGAGGTGATGTTGATATTGCTATGCTGAAGCAAGTACGGGACAGGTTCTTAGCATTAGGGATCAAAGTTTCCGGTTCTATGGTAGCTGTCTCCCCTCACGGCGGCCCATCTACTTATAATAACCAGGAAGACATGGATGCACTTAAAAAACGTATGCAGTCCCTTGCTCGGGTATTTGATAATATTATACTTGATGACTGGCTTTTTACAATAAACACAGATGAAAAAAGCGTTGAGGAAAGAGGCGATTCGAGCTGGGCTGATTACCGTACAAATCTTATTCTTAAGCAGTCAAAGAAATATATTATTGATGCCGCTAAGGAAGTAAACCCAAATGCTAAAGTCATTATTAAGTATCCCGACTGGTATGAATGTCTCAGGCAGAACGGGTATGATGTATATAAAGAGACACTTCAATTTGACGATATGGCTGTGGGTATTGAAACTCGCGACCCTGAAACTCAGGATCAGCATATACCAATATACAGCGGTTATATTTTTCAAAAATGGTACGAAACAGTAGATCCTTCAAAATGGGTCGGCTCATGGTTGGATAATTACGGAATGGAGGGAAGCAGCGATAATTATGTAGCGCAGGTGTGGCAGGCAGTAATGGCGCAATCGCCCGAAATAATTCTTTGGTGTGCAGGCCAGCTTTATCCTCCTAATCCATCAAGTGATGTTTATCCACATTTCAAAGACATGCTGCCTGAATTAGACAGGACAGCCGGGCTGCTTAACGGCCCCTCGCGCGGCGTTCCTATTTATCTTCCTTACGGTTCTACAGGCGAGTTTAATATATTCGGTTACCTGGGCATGGCCGGAATACCTCTATCGCCTACGGCTGAATTTCCAAAGGAAAGCCAGAATGCGATCTTTACTCTGAATTCATTGCAGGATACTCACCT
>Ga0326727_10024020_pt1 | contig 11571 bp, 9 predicted proteins | sample MB2enrmetagenome_FD_207643 | JGI IMG/M metagenome (GOLD analysis project Ga0326727, IMG submission 207643) | Lab enriched peat soil microbial communities from McLean, Ithaca, NY, United States - MB29MY | ecosystem: Environmental > Terrestrial > Soil > Wetlands > Peat | place: USA: New York... | reverse complement strand
CAGCCCCGACGATATCGAGGAGTACATCGCGGTCGGCGGCTATCAATCCTTGTACAAGGTGCTGATCGACGCCAACCCCGAGCTGGTGATCGAGCAGATCAAGGGCGCCAAGCTGCGGGGCCGCGGCGGCGCGGGCTACCTCACCGGGCTCAAATGGGAGTTCCTGCGCAAGGCCGTCAGCGAGCAGAAGTACATCATCTGCAATGCCGATGAGGGCGATCCCGGCGCCTACATGAACCGCAACGAGATCGAAAGCGATCCTCACTCGCTGCTCGAGGGCATGATCATCGGCGGGTACGTGATGGGCGCGAGCCAGGGCATCATCTACGTGCGCGCCGAGTATCCGCTGGCCGTGCACCGCCTCACGCGCGCCATCGAGCAGGCGCGGCAATCGGGCATCCTGGGCGACAACATCATGGGACGCGGCTTCCACTTCGACATCCAACTGGTGGAAGGCGCGGGCGCGTTCGTGTGCGGCGAGGAGACCGCGCTCATCGCTTCGCTCGAAGGCTACGCCGGCCGGCCGCGGCCCCGCCCGCCGTTCCCCGCGCAAAAAGGCCTGTGGGGCCAGCCCACCAACATCAACAACGTCGAGACCTGGTACAACATCTCTCCCATCGTGGCCAAGGGTCCGGCGTGGTTCAGCGAGACCGGCAGCACCAAGAGCGCCGGCACCAAGGTCTTTTCGCTGGTGGGCAAAGTCGCCAACACCGGCCTCGTGGAAATGCCGCTCGGCACGCCGCTCAAAACCTTCATTTACGACGTGGGCGGAGGCGGCGCCGACGGCCGGCACATCAAATCCGTGCAGACCGGCGGACCTTCCGGCGGCTGCATCCCACAGGAGATGTTCGACACACCGGTGGATTATGAGACCCTGGCGCAGCTCGGCTCGATCATGGGCTCGGGCGGCATGGTCGTAATGGACGAAGACAACTGCATGGTGGACGTGGCCCGCTACTTCATCGAGTTCACCCACTCGGAGTCGTGCGGCAAGTGCGTTCCCTGCCGCGTGGGGCTCGACAAGGCGCTGTATATTCTCAACTCGTTCACCAGGGGCCGCGCTTCCGAGAGCGACCTCGACCGCCTGGACGAAATGGGCCGCATGATCCGCGACACTTCGCTGTGCGGCCTGGGGCAGACGGCGCCCAACCCGCTGCTGACCACCATGCGGCACTTCCGCCACGAGTTCGAGGACCACATCCGCGCCAAACGCTGCCGCGCGGGCGTGTGCGAAGATCTGGCGCTGTCGCCTTGCGAGAACAGTTGCCCGCTGCACATGAACATTCCGCGCTTCCTGCAGCTCTATCAGGATGGGCGTCTGGAAGAGGCTTTTGAAGCGGTGGTCATCGATAATCCGCTGCCCGCGTCCACCGGCCGCGTGTGCCAGCACCCCTGTGAAAACCGCTGCCGGCGCCGCTCGCTCGACCAGGCCGTGAACATGCGCGAGGTGCACCGTTTCATCGCCGACGCGATCTTCCAATCCGACCGTTTCGACGCCCTGGTGGAGCGCATAGCCGCGCGCAAGCTGCCGCCCACGGAACGCAAGGTGGCCGTGGTGGGCGGCGGCCCCACCGGCCTCACCGCGGCTTTCTATCTGGCGCTTCTGGGACACGAAGTGACGCTCTACGAATCGAATCCGGAGCCCGGCGGCATGCTGCGTTACGCGCTGCCGGATTACCGCCTGCCCAAGGACGTGGTGCGGCGCGAGGTGGAGCTCATCCGCCGCATGGGCGTGGAATTCGTCTGCGGCGTGGCGGTGGGGACGGACATCACGCTCAACGAGCTGGAGAGCCAGTACAACGCGGTTTTTGTGGCCATCGGCACCTGGAAGGAAGCTTGGGTATACCTGCCCGGCACCGAGCTGAAGGGCGTCCTCCCCGCCCTTCTCTTCCTGGAAGCGGTGGCCAAGGCGGAGGCGGTGCGTTTAGGCCGGAAAGTCGCCGTCATCGGCGGCGGCAACGCAGCTATCGATTCGGCCCGCACCGCCCTCCGCATGGGTTCGGAAGTGACCGTGATCTACCGCCGCGAGCGCAAAGACATGCCCGCCATTCGCGAGGAGACCGATGCGGCGGAAGACGAAGGCGCGAAGTTTGTCTTCCTGGCCACGCCGCACCGCATTGTGGGCGACGCCGATGGCAACGTCAAGGCCATCGAAGTGGTCAAGACCCGGCTCGGGGAGTTCGACTCCACCGGCCGCCGGCGTCCTGTTCCGACCGAAGAAATCCGCCGCCTCGAGTGCGATACCGTGATCCTGGCGGTGGGCGAGGCCGTCGACCTGGATTTCCTCCGCGCCGCCGGCATGCGCATCAAAGAAGGCGGAACGCTGGAAGTCGACCGCTACACCCTCGAGACCAGCCGCAGCAAATTTTACGCGGGCGGCGACGTGATTTCGGGCGCCTCCAACGTATCCAACGCCATGGGCTACGGCAAGAAAGCGGCCCGCAACATCGACCGGCGCTTGATGGGACCGGGGCGCTGGGACCGCATCGACCCGCACATCGAATACAGTCAGCGGCCGCCCGAGGAGCCCACCGAATGCGCCCGCCACACTCTCGATGAACTTCCTCCCCGCGACCGCGTCGAGAGTTTCGCGGAAGTCATGATTGGCCTGTCGCCCGAAGACGCCGCCGCCGAGGCCCAACGCTGCCTGCGCTGCGACATTAAGGACCACCACTAAACCGCCATGCCGTCATTACAAACCCCCAACCCCCAAGCCCCGCCCCAATCGCGCTCTGGCGAGCCCAGCTCCCGTCTTTCCATTCGCATCGACGGCGAATACGTGGCCGCGCACGAAGGCCAGACCATCCTCGAGGTGGCCCGCGCCAGCGGCAAATACATTCCCACGCTCTGCTGGCTGGAAAACCTTTCACCGGTGGGCGCATGCCGCCTGTGCATCGTGGAAGTGGCGGGGGTGGGCCGTCTCCTGCCCGCCTGCACCACTCCGGTGCAGGACGGCATGAGCGTCACCACCAATTCCGAAAAGTTGGCGCACTACCGCCGCATCACGCTCGAATTCCTCTTCTCGGAGCGCAACCACCAGTGCGCCGTCTGCGTTTCCAACAACCACTGCGAGCTGCAGGCCATGGCGCAGAAGCTGGGCGTGACCAGCGTGCGCTACCCCTACTCGTATCCCAAACTGGCCGTCGACGTCTCGCACCCGCGCTACGTGCTCGACCACAATCGCTGTATCCTGTGCACGCGCTGCGTGCGCGTGTGCGGCGAAGTGGAAGGCGCGCACGTGTGGGACGTCGCCTCGCGCGGCACGCGCTCCATGCTGGTCTGCGACATGAACCGCCCCTGGGGACAGTCGCAGAACTGCACCAACTGCGGGAAGTGCGTGCAGGTCTGCCCCACGGGCGCACTCGCCGAAAAGGGTTTCGCCGTCGAGGAGATGGTGAAACACGATCGCAATATCACACGCCTGGCCGCCAGGCGGGGAGTTCACCAATGAAACGTATCCGGCTCGCTACCGTGTGGCTCGACGGCTGCTCCGGCTGCCACATGTCGATCCTCGACATGGACGAGGGCATTCTCGACGTAGCCAAGCGCGTCGACATGGTCTACGGCCCGCTGGTCGACGCGCAGGAGTTTCCCAAGTCCGTGGACGTCACCTTGGTGGAGGGCGCGGTCAGCTCGCATGAAGACCTGGCCAAGCTCCAGCTCATCCGGCAGCGCAGCAAGCTGCTGGTTGCGCTGGGCGATTGCGCGGTCACCGGCAACGTCCCTTCCATGCGCAACCAGCACCCCGCCAGGAAACTGCTGGAGCGCATTTACGTCGAGGGCGCGCAGGAGAACCGCGGAATTCCGACCGATGGGGTGCCTCCACTGCTGCGGCAGGCCATTCCGTTGCAGGAAATCGTGAAGGTGGACCTGCACGTGCCCGGCTGCCCGCCATCGGCCAAATCCATCGCCCTGGTCCTGGGCGAGCTGGTGGAGGGCCGCATCCCCACGCTGGGTTCCAAGGTGAAATTCGGGTAAACGCTCATGAAAAAGATCACCATCGACCCCGTCACGCGCATTGAAGGCCACGCCAAGATCGATATCTTCCTCGACGAGCAGGGGCACGTCTCCGACACCCATTTCCATGTCACCCAGGTGCGCGGATTCGAAAAGTTCACCGAGGGCCGCCCCTTTTACGAGATGCCTTCGATCACCGCGCGCATCTGCGGCATCTGTCCGGTGAGCCACCTGCTGGCCTCCGCCAAGGCTTGCGACGCCATAATGGCGGTCAATCCTCCCGCGGCCGGCCGTAACCTTCGCGAGCTGATCCACTGCGCTCAGTTCGTGCAGTCGCACGCGCTGAGCTTCTTCCACCTCTCCGCGCCCGACCTGCTGCTGGGCTTCGACTCCGACCCCGCGCGCCGCAACATCTTCGGACTGATCGACGCCAACCCGGAGATGGCGCGCGCCGGCATCGCCCTCCGCAAATACGGCCAGGAAATTATCGAGGGACTCGCTAAAGAACGCATCCATCCCTCCTGGGTGGTCCCCGGAGGCGTCAACGCGCCCCTCGCTCCGGCCGTGCGCGACCGCATTCTGGCCGGCCTGCCCGGCGCCCGCGCCATCGCCGAGCGCACGCTGGGCTTCTTCAAGGGCGTCCTCGACAAGTTCTCCGAGGAGATTGCCAACTTCGGCTCCGAGCCCACCATGTACGCCGGCCTGGTGGACGATGCCGGTAACTCGCAGTGGTACGAGGGCGTGCTGAGGTTCAAGAACGCGGACGGCGCCCAGGCGGCCGATGTCCGCGCCGCCGATTATGCGCGCTTCATCGGCGAGTCTTCGCTCCGCGACTCGTACTTGAAAGCTCCCTACTTCAAGCCGGTCGGCTACCCCGCCGGCGTGTACCGGGTGGGTCCGCTGGCGCGGCTGAACGTGGCCGAGTGCCTGTCCACCCCCATGGCCAATCGCGAGCTCGCCGAGTTCCGCCAGCGCTGCGGAACCGTGGCTCACAGCTCGTTCCATTTCCATTACGCGCGCCTGGTTGAACTGCTGCACGGCCTGGAGAAGATCGAAGTCCTGCTGGCCGATCCTTCCATCCTCGAAACACATGTCCGCGCCCATGCCGAGGTGAACTGCCTGGAGGGCGTGGGCATGATCGAAGCGCCGCGCGGCGTCCTGATCCATCACTATAAGGTCGACGAGCAGGGAGCCATTCGCTGGGCCAACCTGATTGTGGCTACCGGCCACAACAATCTCGCGATCAACCGCAGCGTCGCCCAGGTGGCGCGCCATTTCGTGGATGGCGAGCACATGAAGGAAGGCATGCTCAATCGGGTGTCCGCCGTAGTCCGCGCCTACGACCCCTGCCTGAGCTGCTCGACGCACGCCGACGGCACGCTTTGCATGGAAGTGAATCTCATCGGCGCCGGCGGGGTGGTGGTCGATCGGATTCCGTAGCGCCGCGTGCCAACCGGTTAGACGGCGTCCGAAATCGAGACCTGCACTCGCAGATACAGGTTGTTGATCCCGAACATGTCGAGAGGCGCCTCCAGAACCGTTCCGGGCTGGACCCGCGGCGGAACGCGGACGCGCAAGGTGCGTTGCTCCTCCGAGAGCCCCGAACCGGCACACTCCATGCAGCGGAACGGAAAGACCTGTCCCGTGCCGCCGCACTCCTGGCAAGTGCCGAACACCGGCACTCCCACCGGGACGGTGCAGCCGTAGTATGCCTCCGCCGGCGACAGCACCACGTCCAGCGTGAGACTCTGGGCCCGTTCCGCCTTGGGCACGCTGCTGCCCGCGAAGTTGCGGAGATAGCGCTCGCGGAAGGCGTCGAAAGACGGCCGGGTTTGTTCGGGCTGGCCGAACAGCGAAATGGGTTCGGGCGCGATCGGCCACGCCGGCGGTTGATGCCGTACGGGCACTTCGGTTCCGCGCTCCGCGGCGCCCGACTCGCGGTCGTGCGCGCGCCGGCGGGCGAGGTCCGACAAGGCCTCGTAAGCTTCGTTGATCTCCTGGAAGCGGGATGTGCCGACCGGACCAGCGACATCCGGGTGCATGCGCCGGGCAAGCTCGTGGTAAGCGTGGCGGATTCCAGCGGGCGTTTCGTCCTGGGAGATGCCGAGGATAACGTAATAGTTTTTCGCCGCCATAGCGGTTCCCTCGATTGAATTATACAAGCTCGGGCATAATGGCTTCATGCCCCCGCTGCCCCTGATCGACTTCCAGAACGTCACCGTCGAGCGCGGCGGCCGCATCGTGCTCGACGGCGTCACGCTCTCCATCGCGCAAGGCGAGCACATTGCCATTCTCGGCCCCAACGGCTCGGGCAAGTCCACGCTCATCAAGGTGATCTCGCGGGATCTCTATCCGCGCCTCAAGCCCGAACCCTGGTCGCTGCGCATTCTGGGGCGCGACCGCTGGCACCTGTTCGATCTGCGCAACCATCTCGGCCTGGTCTCCAACGACTGGATGCAGATGTGCACGCGCGACTACTCCGGCTACGAGATCGTGCTATCGGGATTTTTCGGCAGCGTGGGCATCTGGCCCAATCACCAGGTAACCGCGGAGATGGAGCGCAAGGCGCGCGACGTGATGGACTTGCTCGAGATCTCGCATCTCGCCGAACGCAACACCAACGAGATGTCGAGCGGCGAGGCGCGCCGCATCCTGATCGGCCGCGCGCTGGTGCACGATCCGCAGGCGCTGGTGCTCGACGAGCCCACCACCAGCCTCGACCTGCATGCCAGCCACGAGCTCCGCGAGATTCTTCGCAAGCTGGCGGCCAATGGCATCAGCATCATCATGGTGACCCATCACCTGCCGGACATCATTCCGGAAATACGCCGCGTAGCCCTGTTCCGCGCCGGCCGCGTGTATTGCGACGGCCCCACCGGCCAGGTGCTTCAGGCCGCGCCGCTCAGCGCGCTTTTCGGCCTCGAAGTGGAAGTCCTGAACCGCGGCGGCTACTACCACGTGCTGTAAGTGGCACAGGCATTCCTGCCTGTGTTCTCTCACTCCATCAGGCGCCGGTAATCTTCGGGATCCAGCCCCAACCGCTCCATCTGTCTGGGCAGGTCCGCACGCAAAGTCTCGGGCGTGTTCCTGACCCAGGCCGCGATCACCGTTTCCACGCCCACGCGATTCTTGCCCTCCTCCCCGGCAATGGCTTCCGCCGTGGCGCGCAGTTGCGTCCCGCTGGCTTCCCGCACGGGTCGCGGCGCCTGCGCCAGCACCTGATTGAGGAGGTCCTCCGCTGCATCGTTCCAGTTCATCCGTTTCATCATATCCGGGACGGCGTGGATGCCGGGCAGTCGGGGCTCGAGCGCCGCCGGAACCCGCCGCCGCAGCCCTTCCGCGAATCGCCTCCACGCCCGGGCGGGCCGCATCGTTCTTCCTGGCGGTACTCGCGCTGGCGGAGGTGTGGCTGCCGTCAACCGGATTTCGGCGCGCCCCGCGGACGAGCTGGTTCGTAATTTTCAGGGCCAAGTTACTTTGGTTTTAGCCTTCAAGTTCCCCGTGCGAACGCGCCAAGCTGACGGCCGACGGCTGAAAGCTGACGGCTCCTTCAATTCCCCAGGCGGCTGTTGAGTTGCGCCAGTTCTTTCCGGAAGAGCGGATTTTCGGGATAATCGTGCGCCAGGTCGACCAGTTGCTGGCGCGCATCCTGCGGCCGCTTCTCGCGCAGATCGATGATCCCCAGCAGGATCTTGGCGAAAGCCTTGAAATAGTGACCCTCGCGCGCCACCAGCCTCAGGTTCTCTTTGCCACGTTCCTTGCTGCCGGCGACGTTGTCGAAATGCACGAACCAGCGGATGAAGAACGGCAGGCTGCCCACCATGTATTCCGAAAAGCCGGCGGTCAGGTAGGCGTCGTAAAACTCGGGGTCGAGCTTCAGCAGGTGCTGCGCGTAGTTGTTGGATCGCTTGGCCAGCGAAAGACTCGAGAACTGGCGCTTCTCCACCAGCGCCATGTAGTCGGTGGCCACGCCTTGTGCAACCGACAGGGCGAAGAGCGCGGAGCGGTCGTCCGGATTCGCCTTCAGCGCGGCCTCGCCACGAATTTCCGTGTCCTCCAGCGACTTGAGGAATCGGGCCCGGTTGGCGGGGTCGGGGGACATCGGCCTCTTCTTCGCCGCGATGCGCTTGTCGTCGATCAGAAATTCGCTTTCGAGGATGCCCATCCGGTCCAGTTCGTAGAACAGATAGGCCGAAGAGCGGAAGGCGTAGGGCAGCGGGTCCTGGGAGTTGGCCGCGATGCACTGATCCAGAAGGTGGTGAGCGGCGGGAAAGTCGAATTCGTAGAGCCGCACGAGCGCCTCGTCGATGGTCGGCGGAGGGGCCGCGCCCAGCGCCGGAAAGGTCATGCCGATCGCCAGCGCCCAAAATCGTGTCATGGACTTACCCATGGTAGCCTATCGCCGCCGTTCCGAGACAATGGTAATCTGCATATCCCGGGCCTGGCGCACCACCTGTTGCACGATGGTTTCGGCGAAGCGGTTCCACCAGGGCGGCGGTTGCGAGCGCCCCATATAGATCTGGGTGACGCCGCGGGACCGCGCGAAGCCGGCGATCGTGCCCGCCACATCGGCCGATTGGATCACGTTGGTTTCGATGCGCAGATTGCGGGCGAAACTCATGTGCCGTTCCACCGCTTCGCTGCCGTCCGCGGTGGTGGCCACGTGAATCGCCAGGCAGTCGGCCTGCAGGTAGTCGGCCACGCGCTTTCCGCGGCGGATCAGGACGGCCGAAGCCGGGCTGCTGGTCAGGCAGATGAGGATGCGCTCTTTGCGCGACGAAGGCGGCAGCGCGGGCCCCGGCTCCAGCCGCTCCTCCACCTCATGGGCCGTGTGGCGCATGGCCATTTCGCGGAGCGCGGTAAGATTGGTCTCCGTGAAAAAGTTCTCCATCGCCCGCTGCGCCTTCTCCTGCGAATAGACCACGCCGCGCTCCAGCCGGTTGCGCAGGGCGCGCGGCGTCAGATCCACAAACACCACCTCGTCGGCTTCATCCACCACCCAGTCCGGAATGGTCTCGCGCACGCGGACCCCGGTGGCGTTCCAGACCTGGTCATTGAGGCTCTCCAGGTGCTGCACGTTCATGGTCGTGAGGACGTCGATGCCGGCATCCAGCAGCGCGTGCACGTCCTGCCAGCGCTTGGCGCGCTCCGAGCCGGGCACATTGGTGTGGGCAAACTCGTCGACGATGGCCACCGCCGGTTTGCGCCGCAGAATGGCATCCGTATCCATCTCCTCGAACTGCGTGCCCGCGTAGGACAGAACGCGCCGCGGAATGGTCTCCAGGCCTTCGGTTTTAACGATGGTTTCCTTGCGGCCGTGCGGCTCGAAGTACCCGATCACGATGTCCACGCCCTTCTGCCGCAATTCCTGCGCTTCTTCCAGCATGCGGTAGGTCTTGCCCACCCCGGCCGCATATCCGAGGTAGACCTTAAGCCGGCCCTTGCGTGCCTGGCTCATTTGGCCCCCACGTGGGGAAACAGCCGGATATCGAAGCCTTCGCCCGCATCGATGAGCCGATCCACGGCGCTGCGCGAGAGCCGAAACCGCTGGTCTCCCAGAGAGTGTCCGATGAAGAGTTGGGTGACGCGCTGCTCGCGCGCGAAGTCGAGAATCGTCTGCACGAAATCGTCGCCCTTGAGGCATTGCACTTCGGCGCCCAATTCGCGGGCCAGGGCCATGTGGGATTCCAGGCGCGCCTGGTCCTCGGCACTCAGGCCCGATTGCTCCACATATACCGCGAGCAGAGCGCCGTGGAAGCGCAGAGCGTTACGCTGGCCGCTGCGCAGCATGTCGCCGGCATTGCTGCGGGGCGTGAGGCACACCAGGATGCGCTCCTGCGCGCCCCATCGCGCGGCAACCCCGTGGGCGTCCAGGTACTCCTGCAACTGCCGCTCTACCACATCGGCGGCCAGCAGAAGGGCCAGTTCGCGCAATTCGGCCAGCCGTCGCGAATCCGGCATGCTGGACACGCCGGATTGGTCGGCGCTCCCAGGTGTCCGGCCGAGCAGCGCCTCGGGCGGCGCGTCCACCACTTCGATTTCCTCGGCTTCCCGCAGGAAATCCTCGGGGACGCTATAAGGCGAGCGCTTGCCGGTGATGCGCTCCACGGCATCCTGCTGCTCGCGGATGTGCTGGATGTTGACGGCGGTAATGACCGCAATGCCGCGGCGTAGCAGTTCTTCCACGTCCTGCCAGCGCTGCGGGTTGCGGCTGCCGGGAGGATTGTCGTAGGCCAGCCCGTCGATGAGGCACACTTCCGGGTGGCGCCGGAAAATGCCGGAGAGATCCATGGTCTGGTAGGCGCGGCCGGCGTATTGTTCGGAAATCGTAGGAACGATATCGAAGCGGCACACGATATCCCGGATCTCGGGAGTGATGTCGCTCTGCAGCGCGCCGACGACGACATCCTGGCCCCGTTCCTTGCGGCGCCGGCCCTCGTCGAACATGCGGAAGGACTTGCCCACGCGCGAGGCGTAGCCCAGGAACACCTTGAGGCGCCCGCGCCGTTCCCGCCGCTCGTCCGCCTGGACACGGCGCAGCAATTCTTCGGGATCGGGCCGGCGATCGGTACGGCTGCTCATCCTCCTCAGGATAATGCCAAGCGCGCCGCGCAGGTGAGGCAGGTCTCACCCTGGTTTCAGCCTGCCAATCAGAAGAACAAGATCACGTCGCTGGCGAAGGTCAATTGGTTCTTCTTCGTGCCGTTATTGTATGCGGGAGCGTCGTAGGAACGTTCGAACCTCACCTCGGGCCGGAACAGCACGGTGGTTCCCACCCAGTGCCCCCACCCGATCAGGTGCTCCGTGTACCGGGTTTTGGTCCCGGTCCGCTGCCCTACGAAGTCGTCGAAGAATTCGTTGCGGAACGAAAAGTAATCGTGTTTCGACGCCTGATACTCCTGGTAATTGACGATCGCGTATTCCGGGGCAAAGCAAGTCACCTGGTCCAGGCTCTGGCAGAGGGCGCCATTGGCGCCCGTGATGAGCAGGCTTTGCCCGGTGGGATTGTTTATGTTGGGCGTGTGACTCTCATACTGATACCAACTCTCGGTCGCGGAGTGCCAGCGCGAATCCTTGCCATACTTGTGATACCAGGTGGCGTAGTACGCCTGGAGGTTATTATAAGCGTAGCGTCCGTCGTTGATCGAGTTGTCGCAGACGTAGATATTATCGCGCCCTTCAGACCAGGTATAGCCAAGGCAGGTGTTGAAGGTGACCTTGGCGGAACTGGTCCAGGGCATAGTGTCGCAGCCGGGAGAAAGACCAGCCTGGACCATCCAGTGATCGCTCAGTTTAGTCGTGACATTGACGCCAAGCTGTGTGTAACAGTCGAAAGTGTAAGTAAGGGAATGGCTGTAAGTGTAGTTATTCGGCGCCAGTTGGGCCTCGATATCCGGCAGCGAGATATAGCGGCCGACGCGGATGTCCATCCCCTGCGCCACCTGCGGCACGTAGAGATCGAAGTAAAACATGGGCGCGTCAAATCCATTCTCCTGATTCTTGCCCAGGAGCTGATGGCTCAAAAAGCCATTGGCGGTCGTGAAGCGGTAGTCCAGGCCATAGAGACCGGACACGCGAAAGCCCCAATCCACGTGGTCCCTCTGCACGGTGTCG
>Ga0326727_10024019_pt1 | contig 11571 bp, 13 predicted proteins | sample MB2enrmetagenome_FD_207643 | JGI IMG/M metagenome (GOLD analysis project Ga0326727, IMG submission 207643) | Lab enriched peat soil microbial communities from McLean, Ithaca, NY, United States - MB29MY | ecosystem: Environmental > Terrestrial > Soil > Wetlands > Peat | place: USA: New York... | reverse complement strand
CCACCGCAATGGCTCCAGAGTCCACCGCTGAACCCTTCCTTTTTTCCTATGACTACACGCGCAAGGATTATCCGGACTGGGCGAACCATCGGATTACCGCACCGCTTTCCGGGCTCGTATTGCCGCAGGTAAGCGATGACCCCGCTAAAGCCGGGCAGCCGGTCTTCTTGGGGGAGCCCACCGAAACCCACCTCCACTCAGAGATCCAACTTCCGGAGGGATACATTCCCCAATTGCTTTCCTCAATTGGCATGAAAGGCGACCTCGCGGATTTCGCCGCTTCCTACAAATTCACGAACGGGATATGGATCACGGATTACCAATTGAAGGTCAAACAGAGCGAAGTTGCGCCCTCCCAATTGGGTACGTACCGCATGTTCCAGAAAGCCATCGAAAAGGTGCCCCAACTCTACACAGAATTGGTCGCGGGTGCGAACGCCAAGGGCGCCCCGGGATCCGCATCCCGCGCTCGCGCGGTGGACCTCGTCAACAACGCCCGACTTTCCATTCAGCAGCACCAACTTTCCGAAGCTCTGACTTATGCCCGGAATGCCACAGAGGCTGACCCCCAATTCAAGGATGCATGGTTGGTTCTTGCCACGCTACTCGGAGTTCAACATCAAAATAATGAGGCGGTAGCGGCCTTTCACCGGGCCATCGGCCTCGATCCCGATGACCGGCGACCTTACATGGCGCTCGCTTACCTTTTTACCTCCGAGAAGCGTCCGGAGGAGGCCATCGAGGTGTGGCGCGACCTGCTTAAGCGCAATCCACATGATAGCGACGCGCTCAGCAATCTGGGAATGTTGCTGATGTCTTCCCATAGATATCGCGAGGCTATTGTTGAACTGGAAGCAGCCATCGACCCCGACCATTCCGATCCCGACATGCAGGCGCAGTTAGCGCGCGCCTACCTCGGCGCCGGAGAAACCGACAAGGGCGTCGGAATGCTCAAGAAAATTCTGGAGTCAGATTCCAGGCCGGAAATACTAAATAACGTCGCTTACGAACTCGCTGACGGCAATGTGGATCTCGCCGACGCCCAGGCGTATGCGGAAAGGTCCGTCCAGGCGGAAGAGAACGCGAGCGCCCAGGTCACCATTGACGCCGAAGGAACGGGGGGCATCGCCAACACCGAGGCTCTATCGAGATCCTGGGACACACTGGGCTGGGTCTACTTCCGCCGGGGGGATTTCGCCAAGGCGGAGAATTACCTTCACGCTGCCTGGATGCTGGGCCAGGACTCCACGGTCGCAGATCATCTGGGGCAGGTTTACGAAAAACAGGGCAAGAAGGAACTCGCCCTCCAAATGTACGGTGCGGCAGTGGCGGTTAATCGCGAGGCGATCGAAGCGAGGGGTCACCTCGACCGGTTGGCGGGAAATAGTCTTCGGGCGGCGGGCATGATCGGCGGGGCTCAAGACAGGCTTCATCAGATCCGAACCCTCAGCCTGGCGAGCACGGGAACCATTATCGGCAGCGCTGAGGTTATCATTCTATTTTCCAAGGGACCTAAAGTAGAGCAAGTTAGGTTGTTGAGCGGGCCGAGCAGCCTGAAATCCGCTGAGAAAGCCATTGCTGCGGCCAAATTTGATGTTCCCTTTCCTGATGACGGACCCACTCGGCTGGTGCATGCTGGAAACCTCACCTGCGGCAAGTACACCGGCTGCACGTTCGTCCTCATGCCTGCCCATGCTGGCCATTAAGCGGGTAGCACCGCGCGGCGGGGCCGCAACCAAACACGTCTTGTACGGGCTGGGCTTGCCCTGCCCAGGGCACCCCAAGGGGTGCCCCTACAAAAAACCACAAAATTCTTGCTAAAAAAACCGGGTGGCGCATACGACGCGGACTTTGCGAGGTATGCGATGACCGACGAGGCCCTCACCCCTGGACGGCCAGAGCGAGGCCCCCTCTCCCCAGCCGGAGACACAAGGAAGAAATTTGGTAGCGCTCGGCCCTGATTTGCTGGTCCGCGGCTTATTGTGGTCGATGGGGGACGAACCAAAACACGGGAAACGGGATACGGGGAGTGCAAAAGCCGGATTCCGGATTCAAAATCGCAAGGCGCGAGATATGGGAATCGGGATACGTCACACGGGAAACGGGATACGGGGAGTGCAAAAGCCGGATTCCGGATTCAAAATCGCAAGGCGCGAGATATGGGAATCGGGACACGGGGAGTGCAAAAGCCGGATTCCGGATTCAAAATCGCGAGGCGCGAGATATGGGAATCGACAAACGGGACACGGGGCATGGGATAGGGAAGACGGCCGCATATGGCAGGGTTAATTCGGCCTTCGAATTCACGGGAGGTTTGGTAAAATGGTTCGCACGAAGGGTGAGTCCTATGATGTTCCATCGAATCACCGTAAATCCCCATCAGATGGGCGGGGTGCCCTGCGTGCGGGGGTTGAGAATCCCCGTGGCCACGGTGGTGGGAATGGTCGCTGATGGCATGAGTGACGAGGATATTCTGAAAGCCTTTCCCGACCTTACCGGCGACGACATCCGCGAGGCCCTGCGCTACGCTGCCGAAGCGGTTCGTGAGCGCGAAATCCCCTTGGTGACCAAGCCTTGAGGTTTCTGGTCGATAATGCTCTCTCGCCGGCGGTGGCCGAGGGTCTGCGGCAGGCCGGACATGACACGGCTCATGTACGTGACTGCAAGCACATCAAACCGGTCCTCTTCCCTATCCGCCTGGATGACGCGGTGATGGAAACCAACCAAGCCTGGGCCGCCAGCCTCCGCCGCACGCGCCACATCGGCGACTTCCGCGCGTGGAAAGATCACGACCCATACCAGAAGTCGTTCGAAGGCTTATTGCGCGACCTCAAGGCGTAGCGTGGCGCATCCGCAACCAACGGCGTGGCATGGCCATCTTGGCCATGAACATCACGGGCAGGATGCCCGTGCCACATCTCGTAGGGGCCAGCAGCGCTGGCCCTGGGCCGAGCGCCGTTCGGCCCTACTTGTGATCCATGTCGATCTGGGGTCGGCTTGACGTCCCCTGGTTGTGCATTGCCGCTGAAGCAAAAAGGGAGGGCAAGCCCCACCCCTACCTTTCTCGGCACTTCGAGGGAGCGATCGTTACCACTCGCGGCGGTAGAGCGTTACTTCCCGCCATAGCCGAAGGGGGTTCCCACACCCGTGCAGAAATCCCAACCTATCGTCGCGACAAAACCCAAGTAAGGACCGCAGTACCCCTTCTGTATATCCGTAAAATCCGAGGGGTTGTTGCGGTTGGAGTAAATCGCGTCGAGCTCGGTGGCCGAACGGCTGTAAAAGTGGCCCGCCGCGTTCACGATGCCGGCTATCGAGGGCGAACCCACGCTCGTGCCACCAGAAATTTGCCACCCGCCGGGCAGGTACTCGCCGGGCGCGTACTCGTATGGGACGCTGACATATGTCCAGACTCCGGCATACGGGTTGGCGTCAAAGGAGATGTCGGGAACACCGCGGGCTGGCCCCACTAAGAAGCTAATCGGGTTCTGGTAGAAGGGACGGGGTTCATAGGCACTGGGGCCTCCGCCGCCATCCATCCAAGCAACTTGATAAAGAAAGTCACCGGTGGAGAGGCTGCGCGCGGTGCTGGTTCCGCCTACGCAGACCACATGGGGAGAGACGCAGGGATACTCGACCCCCGGCTCGTCACCGGCGACGGCGAAGTAAACCACCCCCGCGTTGTTGAAGAGGTAGTCATAGGACCCCTCCGTGTTGAACTCGTCGCCTCCCCAACTCATGGTGATTTCTCCTTGACCATGTCCGCCACGCGGGCAGATCCTCTCTCCACAAATCACCAAATTGGTGGCGACCCTCACGGCATGGAACAGATCAGTATCGAGATCGGAATCGGCTTCCACCAGGTAGATTTTGGCGTTGGGGGCCATGGCGTGGGCTTGTTCAATGTCCAGGGCCTCTTCCCCTTCCCATCCGCCCGTGGGGTCTACCGGCGGCTCGTGACCGCGGGCGTAGACAATCGAGAAGTTGGCCGTGGGAAGGCCGAACTGCGCCGAGAAGACGCCCAGGTCGGAGGCCGCCGCCGGGTAGTCATAGGCATCGACAATCGCAATGGTGTTGCTCCCGCCGCTGGGGTTCGTAACCGTGTCGTTGGGATTGCAGCCCGGCACGGGGGTGACCAGCCCATAGATGCAGGCGAGTGAGGCCGGGGTCTCATAAAGATAACCGGCGTAGGGAGGCAACTCGTCGGGGGTGATTTGTGCGTCGGGCACAAAGATTCGATAGTTGGTGTGGGCGCGGACACCCGCGTCCGCGGCAGTATGGTTGTTGGAAAGAGGAATCACTACGTGCCCCGCAGCGCCGCGCAACAATCCCTGGCCGCTCTGGGCAGAAGCGGAAACGGGAAATCCAAACGGCAACAGGGCAAACGCCACGACTAAAAAAACCATCGTCCGTCTCATTTGATTTGGAACCTCCTCCTGTCAGATTTGGGACCCTATTCTCCACAACTCCCGCCGCAAGATCTCCCCGGGGGCGACCGCGATTCGGAGCCGTCCAGAATGACGCCGCCTCCGGCCGCCGGCAATTTCACCCCCTCCTGCTGTGCAGCCTGCGCCGGAAAGTGCGATCCGGCGCGCCGCGCGACGACACGAAAAATTCGAACCGGAAGCTCGCGCTCCTCAGGGATTGTGACGGGACGAGCAATATCCTCCCCCCATTACGGGCGAATTACAAGGGGAAAAAGGCATATTGTCCCTGTAAGTCCGCCCCGCCGAGGGTCACGCGCTGGCGGACAATTTGCCTGAGGTCCCGGCGTGTGTGGGACATGGGCAGGGATTAGTGGAATATCCACCTTGTAAGGGTTTGCAAATACTTTTCCGCTCATCAAGTCAAACGAAGATTCTTCAGGTAGTTGAAGCTCATCTTAATGGCTTCGAGCGGTGGCACGTCGCAGCGGTCCTGTTCGACGTAAATATGCTGCGCGCCGGCTTGGCTGGCATGGGCAAAGATCCTGTGCCAATCGATGCTGCCCTGGCCGACGGGGAAAAACGGATTCGGCCCCTGGTCAGAAGGATCCTCCGTGGTGCTTCCCTTATATCCCTTCCTGAGGTCCTTGATGTGGAGCAGCGGGAAGCGGCCGGGATAGCGCTCGAAGTACGACACCGGATCGATGCCCGCATAAACGGCCCAGAATACGTCCATCTCCAATTTCAAAATTTTCGCGTCGCAGTGCGTGAGCATGATGTCATAGCCGCAGGTATTCTCCACGCGCGCGAACTCGCGAAAATGCGCGTGGTAGCAGAACTGCATCCCGGCATCCTGCGCGAGCTTTCCGCATTGGTCATACAGGTCCGCGCGGCGCTTCCAGGCATCGGCGTCGAGCCGGGGGTTATCTCCTACGACCACGTAGCGGAGTCCGTAAGCGCGAGCCTGCTCGATCGTCTTTTTCCAATCCTCAACGGTTTTGGGCGAGTCGAAGTATCCGCTCGGAGCGATGAGGCCGGCGGCGCGGAGGTCCTGATTAAGCTCCGCGGGTTTAACGCCCGGCCCGACTTCCACTTCCTTGTAACCCACGGCTGCCACTTGCTTCAGGGTTCCCGCCGGGTCTTTGGCAAACAATTGCCGGACCGTATAGAGTTCAAGCCCAATAGGTTTTGTCCAGGCAAGCCGATCGGCCGCTCCCAGGTTGGGGCAGGCGGCCAGCGCCGTCGCTCCGCTCAGAGTCTTTAGAAGATTCCGTCTGGTCATCATGAGTGCCTCCGCCAGTGCGCCGCCATTTAAGCGCACTGGACCGGCGATGTCAACGGATCATCGATGCCGGATCATCAGTGCCCTGTGGGGTCGGAGGTGTGAAATCATCATCCCTGCGTCAGAGCCTTCGCGACTGCTCCCATCCGCGACATGAAAACGATACACACTTTCCCCAGCCATGACGCGGTGTTTACGAACCAGGCTATAATGCCGGCATGTTGAACATCCGCAAAGCCACCCCCGACGACATTCCCTTGATTCTCGAGTTCATCCGTGAGCTCGCCGAGTACGAGCGCGTACCCCAGGAGGCGGTGGCGACGCCCGAAGATCTCCGACGCCATGGGTTTTCCGGCGAACCGCGCTTTTACGTGGAGATTGCCGAGTGGGACGGCGCGCCCGCGGGCTTTGCGCTTTGGTTCTTCAACTACTCGACCTGGCAGGGAAAGCCCGGACTCTATCTCGAGGATTTGTTCGTGCGGCCGCCGTTTCGGAAGCAAGGGATTGGCAAGGCGCTGCTCGTGCACCTCGCCCGGGTGGCGGTCGAGAAAGGCTGCGGGCGCTATCAGTGGCAGGTGCTCGACTGGAACACCCCGGCGATCGAGTTCTATCAATCGTTGGGCGCCAAGGTGATGGAAGAGTGGCTTACCATGCGTCTCAGCGGCGAAGGCTTGCGGAATTTAGCAGAGTACGGCGTAAGATAATCGAGTTTTTACAGAACTCCCCTCCTCAGATGAGGAGGGGTGGCGCTCCGAGCGCCGGGGTGGTGCTGACACGAGGATCAAGAGGTGGTGCTGACACGGGGATCAAGAGGTGGTGCTGATAAGGACAGTGCCAACGAGGTTTACTACAGCCTGCAAAGCCCCGCCCTTGCAAACCCGTGGTGAGAAATCCACTTCAACCGTCATCCCGCGCGAGCCGTCCGCACTATTGCCGCGGCGGTGCGGAAGTTGAATCCGCGCCATCGCCGTCAGTGAACCAGTCTGGCGAAATCAGCGGGCTCTCAATTGGGGGGCTTTGTGGCTCCTCCTTGGCTGCTGTGTCTGCAACCCGCCGGGCGAACACGAATCCCAAGTATCGGTAATCACATTCGTCGCAGCGGAGGGGACGCAACAAGACAAGAGGAAGAAGACATTTTTCGACGATTCCCCGGTGGTGGGATCTATGGACCTTATTGCTCTGGCATTGCGGACACCTTCTGACCATCAAGAATGGAAACATCCCATTCCCTCCTCAATGCATTAGAAACTGAACTTGCCCCTCGTTATTATGATAGCCCCAATGCCCGGCCGTCAAGGGATTCGGAAAAGCGGTAGTGACTCATTTTGAAGTGCCACGGCCATCCTGGCCGTGCCCCTTCACGGGCGGGACGCCCGTGGCACCTCAAAATGAGTCACGAACGGAAAAGTGGTCTTTGTACAAGTTGAAATTAGATAGTTAGGCATAAGCCAATCTCCATTATGAACAAAATCAAGTCGCATAGGTCGGGGGCGTAAAGATGCAGGTTCCTAAACCGACCGGGGTACATCTCCGAGAACCGCATCTCGTAGTCCTGCGGCAGAGAAAGAGCGGGAAGATACTCCCCTATTCAGCACCACCCCGTCGCTCAGCGCGCCACCCCTCCTCATCTGAGGAGGGGAGTTCTTTAAAAACCCTGATTCAGAGCCTGCCCTGAGCCTGTCGAAGGGAGGGGTGGCGCCTAGGGCGCCGTGGTGGTTATGTCGGCGGTCACTAGAAGGAACCACGATCTCTACCCGCGCAAGGAGAAGTCCTTATCTCCGTGGTCTCTGCGCGCTCTGTGGTGAATCTTTTTTTCTTGGGGTGTAGGGTTTGACGAGTTCGGCGACGCGCGGCTTTTCGAGCGTGGCAAGCAACTCATCGAGATGCGTCGCGCAGGTGAGGAGCGCGAATTTTCCCTCTACCCAGGCGTTATAGATCGCGGCGGGATTGCCCGCCGGAGCGATGAGGGCGGAGACGAGGATGTTGGTATCGAGCACCACGCGCATCAGGCTTTACCTTCACTCGGGCGCGACGTTCGGCGCGGACCTCTCCGACCGCCTCGTCGACGAGGTGCTGAATCTCAACCGGGTCAGCATCGGCGTTGCGCGCTTTGATGTCCTCAATGGTGCGCTGAAATACGCTCCAGCGGACCGCGTCCTCGGTGAATTTCGACAGGTCGCCCTTTTTCATGCCCCGAGCCCCCAGAAAGGTGCGCAGGGCGAGATCGATCTCCTTCGAGACCTTGATGTTCCAGCGGATGGCTTCTTCTTCCATTGCAACACCTATACATTCAGGCAGATAACCTCTTATACACCGATTGCAGGCCGGAATCCACGCCGGGGCAACGGTTTCCGTATCCCGAAATGCCTCTCCGCCGTTCCCATTACCGGGAGAGCCTCCCAGCGTTGCGGGCTGGCTGTGTTCTTGAATCTCGAATCTGCAATCTTCGATTTCCTGCGAGGCTTGGGACACAGACATCAAACCCCATCTCTGATGCGCCACCCGCGAATTAGGGGTAGGGTTCGCCCTACCCTGCGGGCCAGTGGCCCGGCGAAAAGGGGACGGCAAGCCATCCCCCTACAAAGTATTGGCCAATGTTCCGGCGGAGAATCGTCGGCACAAAGTCCCTGGCTTTCTTGGGACAAATCATTCTGCCCAAGGATACCCCAGAGGCTCCCCGGCATGCCGCAAAGCCTCTCCGTTGGGCAAGCGTTCTTATGCAAGGGGCCGGGGTTGGACGCCCTCGACGCTAAAAATCTCCTCGATCGGTTGTCCGAACAGCGCCGCAATCTTGAACGCGAGCGGAAGACTCGGATCATATCTGCCGGTCTCAATCGCGTTCACCGTAGCTGTCACATCGTTGATGGACACATCCACGTGATGGAGGCTCGCCGCGAGCCCAATCTTTTCCGATTTAAATTCGTCCTTTTCATTCCAACTGCCGATAACGATGCGGGGTAGTGTCGGGGGACCAACGAGGGGGCTGGGGATTGTGACGGCCCGGCATTGAGGCGCAGCCTTCTGCCCATGGCCCGGCAAAAGCAGGTAGCGGAGGTGGGCGTACCTGGCCCTCCTCCGCGGCACTCGACCGGGAAATGACCGCTTGCGGACGCGCGGGCAAGGCCGATCTTTCGGAGTGCGGCGACTCGTCGCCGCTTTTGCTCGCCGCGACTCGTCGCGGCGAACCTCCGCACCGGTGACGAGTCACCGGCGGCAAAAAGCGGGAGCGAGCTCCCGCACTCCGAAAGCGGGTAGCCATGGACAGTGCTCTCCTGTCCGTGGGCTTTTCTCAGGCGCGATATCCCACGGGCAATCGTACGTAATCAATTTGCATGGGGCATGCCGCCACCGTTGCCTTGTCCAACGCAAAATTGTTATAACTCGACCACCGCCAATCCTCGGGCCGCTTCACCCGTCCTTCTTTACTGGATTCAGATTAATCGGGAGTATCGCATCGAGGGAAAAGCCCACGGACAGGAGAGCACTGTCCGTACCTACCAGCACCGCGGCACTCGACCGGGAAATGACCGCTTGCGGACGCGCGGGCAAGGCCGATCTTTCGGAGCGCGGCGACTCGTCGCCGCTTTTGCTCGCCGCGACTCGTCGCGGCGAACCTCCGCACCGGTGACGAGTCACCGGCGGCAAAAAGCGGGAGCGAGCTCCCGCACTCCGAAAGCGACGCCACCGATCAGAGCACCAGCGTTGGATGGCCCTGCGCAAGCCGCTCCGTACCCGGGGCCAGATGACGAGCCGCGGAGGAGGCCGAAGTACGTCCACCTCTGCGCTACCCGCTCTTCGTCAGGCAGTCGCCCGACGGCGGGAGGGGACGAAGACAATCTTCACCTCGCGGCCTAAGGCGGTGGCGATTCGCCGGAGCATAGAAAGTGAATGCCCTTCGTAGTCAGCATCCTCAAGGCGACAAATGACGGAAGCGGTGGTTCCCACCTTGGCGGCGAGTTGGCGTTGGCTTAGACCCGACCGGCTGCGGAGCTTGTAGATCTGGCTGGCGACATCCGCCGCGGAAAGATCTTCCTCGAATGCCGCCCTTAATTCCCGATCCGCGCCAACGTAGCGGTCATACGCAAACTGCAAAGCTGGCGAGTTGAATTGCCGCTTCTTTTTCATCGCGGAGGAAATCCGCCTCGGGACGCCGAAGCTCGTGCCCCAGGTCTTCCAGCCGTTTGAGCCGCACCAGGCATTTAACCCGCGCCTTGGGTGAAAGGGTATCCAGCCACTCCACCAGAGGTGGTATTTTGCCTTGCGCGTCCTGGTAGAAGATAACTTCAACTGCCGGCATTTCCACCCCGAACATGTTCGCATAATTGCGAACGACAATCAACCCATCTTTATCCGCCGCCCTTTTCCGCGGCACACCCCTGGGGAATGACCGCTTGGGGACGCGGGTACAAGGCCTGTCTTTCGGAGTGCGGCGACTCGTCGCCGCTTTTGCTCGCCGCGACTCGTCGCGGCGAACCTCCGCACCGGTGACGAGTCACCGGCGGCAAAAAGCGGGAGCGAGCTCCCGCACTCCGAAAGCGACGCCACCGATCAGAGGGGATGGCCACGGACACCCGACTTAATCCTACCCTCGGGGTGTTTGCGCACATTGTTAAGAGGTTGCCAGAACAGTACCTTTGTACCGCTACCAGCGTGGGATGGATTGCATTCCTATTTGAGGGCAGAATATGTGGGGCAGATCAAAGTTCAAATGATAAAGAAAACCGCGAAGGGTTAAAGACATTATCATCCGAGCAAGACGACGCTCCCTACCTGAAAAGCAGAGGCTTTTGCAAGGTCGCATTCTGGAGGCCTAAAGGAATGGAAACAACTCGGTCACACCCGCCGTGCTCCACCCTCCGTGTCTCGCTTGTCATTCCAATTCAGATTTTCGGCTCCGATGTGAGCGGTCGCGTGTACTGTGAAGAGGCGCAAACGGTGAAAGTGAGCCGCAACGGGGCGTTGATCCTCACCAACCGCAAGCTGACTCCCCAGGAAGAACTCCTGATTCGCATCAAGAGCACCGGCGCGGAATCGCCAGCTCAGATTATCGGGCAAGTGCGGCAGCAGCCGGACGGGCTTGTTTACGGCGTGAAGCTCCTCGACGCCAACGTCAATCTGTGGAGAGATACCTTCGCTCCGTTGAACGAGTCGAAAGGAGCGGGAGGGGACATGTTACTGGAGTGCTCAAAGTGCCTCGTTCGCGAGGTGATTTATTTAGAGGAGTTTGAGACCGAAGTGTATCAAGCCAACCGATACATTTATCACACCTGCCGACGCTGCCGCGAGTCGACGGTTTGGAACGAGACCGCACATGAACGGACGGAGAGAGTGCGGGAGACCTTCCTGCTACGTCCCGCCCCGCCTCCGGAGCCCCGCCCTGAGCCGCGCAACAGAAACGGTCGCCGGCACGATCGCATCCGTTGCAAGCTCCGAGCGTGTATTCGCTACCAGCAACATTATGAGGACGAAGTATTGGAGATCAAGGACGTTTCGCGCGGCGGCGCTTGCTTCACGACTCGCAAATATCTCGCCCCAGGCACCAAGATTGAAATCGCCGTGCCTTACTCACTGGGCATGGCGAACATCTTCGTTCCAGCGGAAATCGTTCGCCTGAATGCGATTCCGGACAAGAACCTTTATGAGTGCGGCGCAGCGTACATCACTCCCCTGGTTTCGGCCAACCAAGTTTCACAGCCATGAGAGAGCCCGATTTGATAGTGGCTACCATCTCCGCGGCACTACTGAGTATTGCAAAATAGAGTGACGAACTGTTTTCGTAGCGCGGGCGTCTCGCCCGCTGTGGCATGGGCATCCTGCCCGCGCGCTGGGCGGGAGCGGGACGCTCCCGAGACAGCGGGCAAGATG
>Ga0326727_10024018_pt1 | contig 11572 bp, 10 predicted proteins | sample MB2enrmetagenome_FD_207643 | JGI IMG/M metagenome (GOLD analysis project Ga0326727, IMG submission 207643) | Lab enriched peat soil microbial communities from McLean, Ithaca, NY, United States - MB29MY | ecosystem: Environmental > Terrestrial > Soil > Wetlands > Peat | place: USA: New York... | reverse complement strand
CGCTGCCCCTGGACCCCGCAAAGGGCCGAGAGGCCCTTTGATCCCAATCTTTTTGGGCGCTTCGCGCCATCCTTGCCCCGGCACCGTCCGGCGCGAAGCGCCCGAAGGGCTGCCGGTATTAATAGCGCCGGACCAGCGCCACCAAGCGGCCCTGGACCTGCACCCGGTCGGCCGGGAAGATGCGGGTCTCGAAGGCCTTGTTGGCCGGCTCCAAGGCGATCGAATTGCCGCCGCGCCGGCGCAGGCGTTTCAGGGTCACCTCCGCCCCGTCGATCAGCGCCACCACGATCTGTCCGGTCTCGGCGGTCTCGGCCCGGCGGATGATCACCGTGTCGCCGTCCAGGATGCCGGCATCGATCATCGATTCGCCGGCGATCTCGAGCGCGAAATGCTCGCCGCTGCCGAGCAGCGCCAGCGGCACCTCGATATGCGCGCCACTGTCGCGCAGCGCCTCGATCGGCAGGCCGGCCGCAATGCGTCCGTACAGCGGCAATTGCACCGCCGGGGCCTCATTGGCGGCCCTGACCCCGGGCAGCCGACTCGAGAAGTCGCCGCGGATGACATTCGGTGCAAACCCCGCCTGGGCCGAGGCGCCGTCGGCCCCGGCCTGAGCGGGCTCCGCGACCACCGGCCCCCGCGGCGTCGTTGCCTCGGGGAGGCGCAGCACTTCCAGGGCGCGCGCCCGATGATGCCGGCGGCGCAGGAAACCACGCTCTTCGAGGGCGGTGATCAGGCGGTGGATGCCCGACTTGGACTTCAGGTCCAGCGCCGTCTTCATTTCCTCGAAACTGGGTGAAAAACCGGTGGTGGTCAGATGCTGGTCGATGAACGTGAGCAGCTCGTGCTGCTTGCGCGTCAGCATTGGGGACACTCCCAAGGACCGAAGTCCACGCCCTTATGGCATGGAACAAACCGGCAACTTGGCGATCGTTCTACATAAGTTCCCGTCACCGCGTCAAGGCCAGGTCCGGCGCGCGCCTCGCGGTCGTTGCGCATGCTCCCTGGCCTGCTATTTTGGACCGGAGCCACAAGGCCGGCCTGAAGCTGACGCTCAACCCGGGAGGAATAGAATGATCCGTCGCCGTACACTGCTCGGCACCGCTGCCATCCTGGCCGCCCCTGCGCTGGTCTCGCACACAGGCGCGCAGTCCGCGTTCGATTGGACCCGTTTCAAGGGCCAAAAGATCAACGTCAGCTATCCCAAGTTCCCGCGCGGGGACGTGTGGCAGGCGCACGAGAAGGAATTCCAGCAGCTCACGGGGATCACCGTGTCCTCCGAGCAGATTCCCGAGCAGCAGCAGCGTGTGAAGATGGCGCTGGAACTGGCGAGCGGCAACCCCAGCTTCGACGCGGTTTACGTGGCTTTGCACGTGCAGAAACGGCTGATCGAGAAGGGGCGCTGGATGGCGGACCTGCGCCCGATGCTGGCCGACCCGACACTGACTTCGCCGGACTTCGATTTCGCCGATTTCAGCGCGGCATCAGTGAAGGCGTCCAGCGGCTCCGACGGCAAGCTGAATGTCATACCGATGAACCAGGAGCAGTCCATCCTGTTCTACAATAAGCAGATGTTCGCCGAAGCCGGGCTGGAAGTGCCGCGCACGCTGGACGCCCTCCTGAGCTCGGCACGCAAGCTCACCAGTCCGTCGAAGGGCATCTACGGCTTCGTCGGCCGCGGGCTGAAGAACGCGAACGTGGTGCTCTACGATAATTTTCTGCTGGGCTGGGACCAGGAAACCATTTCGGCGGACGGGACCAAGCTGCTGACCGATACGCCGGCAGCGATCGAGGCGGGCAAGTACTTCCAGACGCTGATGCGCGAGACCGCGCCGCCGGGCGTCATCCAGTTCAACTGGTACGAGGCGCAGACCAGCTTCATGCAGGGGGCCGCGGCGACCTGGTGGGATTCGATCGGATCCTCGGCGCCGGTGATCGACCCCACCAAGTCCCGCATTGTCGGCAAGGCCGGCTTCGCGCCGGTACCGGCGGGCCCCAAGGGCGCCTGGTCGTGCACCTTCATGGAAGGCATCGGCATTCCGGCGGCGGCGAAGAACAAGGGACCGGCGTGGCTGTACTGCCAATGGGCGGCCGGCAAGATGATGATGAACGAGATCTTCCGGCTCGGCGCGGGCACGCCCCCGCGCACCAGTTGCTATCGCAACGCCGACATCCGGAAGGGCAGCGCCTTCCCGGCCGAGTGGTTCGACACCGCGGTGGAAAGCCTGAGGATCGCGCGGTCGAGCCTGCCGGAGATCGTCGCGGTGACGGAGTTCCGCGACACGCTCGGCATCGCACTGTCGAACATCATCGGCGGCGCGGACGTGGCTACGGAACTGCACGCTGCGACGGCCGCGTTCGCGCCCGTGCTGGCGAAGGAGCTGCAGTCCTGACCAACGCCTCCTGAACCATCGGAAAGAATGGGTTCCAAGGGCCTCTCGGCCCTTGGCGGGGTCCAGGTCCGGCGCGCGCCTTCGCGCGACGAGCGGAGCCCCTGGCCTTTAAAGCCCCAGTGCATCCAGCCGGATGATCGGCACCGTCGCGTCCGCCGGCAGCGCCGGGGCGTGTGGCGGGCGCAGGATGAGGGCGTCCGCCAGCGCCAGTGCGCGCAGCATCCCGGAATCCTGGCGCGCGAAGGCGCGCACCACGGGCGTTCCATCGGACCCCGACTCGAGCGTGGCGCGCAGGTGATCGGCGCGATGGTCGTTGGCCGGCAGCGCGGCCGCCAACCTGGCCGGCACCACCGGCGGCAGGTCGCCGGGCAGGCCGGACAGCCGCTCCAGCGACGGCAGCAGGAACAGGATGGCGCACACCAGCGAGGACACCGGATTGCCGGGCAGTCCGAGCATCGGCACGTCGCCCAGCCGGCCATGGATCACCGGCTTGCCCGGCCGCATGGCGATGGTCCAGAAATCGACTGTCAGCCCACGCTCGCCGAGCGCCGACTGCACCAGGTCGTGCTCGCCCACGCTGGCGCCGCCGGAGGTCACCAGCATGTCCATCCGCGCGGCGGCGTCCGCGGCCATCGCCAGGGCGGCGCGGTCGTCCGGCGCCACCGGCAGCACCACCGGCTCAGCGCCGGCGGAGCGGATCAGCGCCGCCAGCGCGTGCGAGTTGGAACTGACGATGCCGCCGGGCGGCAGCGGCTCGCCGGGGAAGGCGATTTCGTCCCCGGTTGCCAGGATCGCCACGCGCGGCCGCCGGTGCACCCGCACCCAGGGGTAGTTGCCGGCGGCGAGCAGGCCGATATCGCGCGCGTTCAGCCGCCGCCCCGCCGGCACCAGGCCGTCGCCCTGGACGAAATCCTGGCCGGCCCGGCGGATGTGACGGCCGCGCTGCACGGCTTGCCCGACGGTCAGGCGATCGCCGTCGAGGGCGGCGTCTTCCTGCACCAGCACGGCGTCGGCGCCGGCCGGCATGACGCTGCCGGTGAAGACGCGCACCGCCTCGCCGGGGCCGAGCGCGCCGTCCCACGGGTGCCCCGCCGGCGCGCTGCCCACCACCCGCAGCGTGGCGCCGAGCGCGCCTGCGGCGGCGGACAGGGCATAGCCGTCCATCGCGGAGACGTCGTGCGGCGGCTGGGTCAGCCGGGCCGGCATCGCCACCGCGCTCACCCGGTGCCAGGCCTCGGACAGCGCCACCACTTCAGCTTCGGTGGCGCGCAACGGGGCCAGGATACGGGCGCGGGCCGCCTCCACACTGATCATGCCGCTAATCCTGCCGGAACTCGCCGGACTTGCCGCCCGATTTCGCCACCACGCGCAGCGCCTCGATGCGCATGCCGCGATCCACCGCCTTGCACATGTCGTACACCGTGAGCGCCGCGATCGACGCGGCGGTCAGCGCTTCCATCTCGACGCCCGTGCGGCCGGTGGTCGTCACCGTGGCCTCGATCGCCACCGCGGCTTCGCCGTCGGGCAGCAGATCGACCCTGATCGAAGTGATCGGCAGCGGGTGGCAGAGCGGGATCAGGTCGGCGGTGCGCTTCGCGGCCATGATGCCGGCCAGTCGCGCCACGCCCAGCACATCGCCCTTGGCGGCGCTGCCGGCGCGGATCATCGCCAGCGTCTCCGGCCGCATCGCCACGCGCGCCCGCGCCGTGGCCGAGCGCCGGGTTTGTGGCTTGCCGCCGACATCGACCATGGCGGCGTGGCCGGCGGAGTCGAAATGCGTAAGGCCGGAGCTCAACGGCCGGTGCCGAGCAGGGCGCGCGTGGCCGCCGCCACGTCGGGCTGGCGCATCAGCGTCTCGCCCACCAGGAAAGCCCCCACCCCCAGCCCGGCGAGCCGCCGCAGATCGTCGTGGCTGTGCATGCCGGACTCCGAGATCAGGAAGCGGTCCGGCGGCACCTGCGGGGCCAGCGCCTCGGTCACCGACAGGTCGGTTCGCAGCGTCTTCAGGTTGCGGTTGTTGATGCCGATCAGCTTGGTCTGCAGGCCGAGCGCGCGGTCGAGTTCGCGGCGGTCGTGCACCTCGGCCAGCACGTCCATGTCCAGGTCCCGCGCCAGGCTCTCGAGCTCGACCGCCAGTTCGTCGGTCAGCGCGGCCAGGATCAGCAAGATGCAGTCGGCTCCCATCGCGCGGCTCTCGTAGACCTGCCAGGGATCGAGGATGAAATCCTTGCGCAACACCGGCAGATCGACCGCGGCGCGGGCAGCCGTGAGGTGGTCCGGGTCACCCTGGAAAAACGGCGCGTCGGTCAACACGGAAAGGCAGGCCGCGCCGCCCTCCTGGAAGGCCCGGGCGAGCGCGGCGGGCTCGAAGTCGCTGCGAATGAGGCCGCCCGACGGCGATGCCTTCTTGATTTCCGCGATCAGCCCGAGCCGGCCCTCCGCGGCCGCCTGCATCAGCCGCGCGCCGAAGCCGCGCGGCGGGGGTTGCGCCGCGGCACGGCTGCGCATTGCGGCAAGGCCAATCCCGGCCTTGCGGTGTGCCAATTCGGCGCGCGTCGCCGCGCAGATCCGTCGCAACGCGTCGCTCGCGTTCATCGTCAGCAGTCCGGTCATGCGGTTTCCCGTCGCAACGTTTCCAGTGCCGTCAGCGCCGCGCCGCTCTCGATCGAGGAGGCGGCAAGGGCGACGCCCGCGCGCAGGTCGTCAATGCGCCCGGCAACGATGAGTCCGGCCGCGGCGTTCAACAGCACGGTGTCGCGGTACGGTCCCGTGGCGCCCTGCAGCAAGGCCCTGAGCGCGGCGGCGTTCATTGCGGCATCGCCACCATGAATGGCGGCGACCGGCGCGCGGGGCAGGCCGGCGTCCTCCGGGGTGAGAACGAACTCGCGGATGCTGCCGTCGCGAAGCTCGACGACCCGGTTCTCCCCGGCCACGGTCAGCTCGTCCAGCCCCTGGCCGTGCACCAGCCAACAGCATTCGCTGCCGAGCGAGGCCAGCGTCTCCACCATCGGCCGCGCCCAGGCCGGGTCGAAAACCCCGGTGAGCTGCCGCCGCACCTCGGCCGGGTTCGCCAGCGGGCCGAGCAGGTTGAAGATCGTGCGGGTGCCCAGCTCGACCCGCGGGCCGGCGGCATGGCGCAGGGCGGCGTGGTGGCGCGGGGCGAACAGGAAAACGCAATGGGCGGCACGCAGGATGCCGGGCAGGCGCTCGAGCGGCACATCGACATTGACGCCGAGGGCTGCCAGCACGTCGGCGCCGCCGGTGCGCGACGACAGCGCCCGGTTGCCGTGCTTGGCCACCGGCACTTCCAGTCCGGCCAGCACGAAGGTGACGGCGGTGGAGACGTTCAGCGTGCCGAAGCCGTCGCCGCCGGTGCCGCATACGTCGATCGCGCCGGGGGGCGCCTCGACGCGCGCCATGCGTGCGCGCATGGCCCGCACCGCACCGACCATCTCCGGCACCGTCTCGCCACGGACGCGCATGGCCATGAGCAGGCCGGCGATCTGCGCGGGCGTCGCCTCCCCGGACATGATCACGCCGAACGCGGCCTCGGCCTCCTCGGAGCCAAGCGTCTCGCCTGCCGCGAGGCGGCCGAGCACGGTTTTCAGGTTGCTGGACAAGTCGGGCTCCGCTGTCTCAGGCGGCCTGCGCCGAGGCCGGTGCGCTGCCGCGGGCGATCGCCAGGAAATTCCCGAGCAGACGATGGCCGTGCTGGCTGGCGATGCTCTCCGGATGGAATTGCACGCCGAACACGGGCAGGCTGCGGTGGCGCAGGCCCATGACGAGGCCGTCGGCGGTGCGCGCGGTTTCCACCAGGTCGGGCCCGAGCGTGTCGCGGCGCACCACCAGGCTGTGGTAGCGGGTCGCGTCGAACGGGCTCGGCAGGCCGGCGAAGATGTCGGTGCCGTCGTGCAGCACCGGGGTCACCTTGCCGTGCATCGGGACCGGCGCCCGCACGACCTCCCCACCGAAGGCCTGGCCGATCGCCTGGTGGCCCAGGCACACCCCCAGGATGGCGACCCGTCCGGCGGCGGCGCTGATAAGCTCCACGCAGATACCTGCTTCGTTCGGGGTGCAGGGGCCCGGCGACAGCACGATGGCTTCCGGCGCGAGCGCGAGCGCCTCGTCCACGCTCAGCTGATCGTTGCGGCGCACGTCGCAGTGCGCCCCCAGATCGCCAAGGAAATGGACGAGGTTGAAGGTGAAGCTGTCGTAGTTGTCGATCAACAGGATCATGGCACCATCCTGGGCGGCCCGGACGCGACGGTCAAACCAACGGCCCCTCCCGCCCCGCTTCCGGGCTTGCGAGGGCGGGAGTGTGTTCAATGGCATGGGCGCGGCTCCGGCAGAAGTGGAAAATCATGGAGCCTGCCGTGGCGAATCCAGTTGACGCCGGCGCCCCCGCTGCGGCATCGCACCTGGCCAGTCCCGGCCGGACCCCAGCATGGTACGCCGCATTTTCCGCTCGTTTCATTTCTCGCCGGGGCGCTCCGCGAGCGCCGTCGTGGTCGGGTGCGTCGTTGCCCTTTGCGCTGTCGCGGCAGGGCTGGCCCCGTTCTACTTGCGCACCCGGACCTCCGAGACGGTCCAGGCCGCGATTTCTGCCCCGGCGCCGGCGGTTCCCGCTCCCGCGGGGGTGGCGCCGGCGGTCGGCGCGCCGGTTGTTCCGCCGCCATCCGCAGCGCCGGCGATCCAGCCGGCTTCGTTCGCACTGCCGCCGCCACCGGTTGGAGGATTGCCCAATTGGCGCCGGCTCGCGGTGCCGGCGGCTGCCGCCGAGGGCCGGCCCACCATCGCCATCATGATCGACGACATGGGCCTCAATCGCGTCCAGTCCGATCGCGCCGTCCGGCTGCCCGCCCCGCTCACGCTGTCATGGATGCCGTATGCGGTGAATGTCACGGAGCAGGCCGCGGTCGGCGCTGCGCATGGCCACGAGACCATGCTGCACATGAACATGGAGGCGCTTGGCCGCACCGATCCCGGGCCCGATTCCTTGCGGACCTGGCTGCCTGCCGAGACCAACCGCACCTACCTGCGCCAGGCGCTGGACCGGCTGCCGCTCGCCGTGGGATTGAACCAGCATGAAGGCAGCGTGGCGTCGCTTTCGGTGCCGTTGATGGACATCGTCATGGGCGAGCTGAAGGCGCGGGGACTGCTGTTCGTCGATAGCCTGACCATTCCGCACAGCGTCGCGCTGGGACGCGCGGAAGCGAACGGAGTCGCGGGGGTGGCGCGCGACGTCTTCATCGACAACTCGCCGGATCCGGCCGCCATTCGTGGCCAGCTCGCGGTGATGGAGGCGATCGCCCGGCACGCCGGGCACGTGATCGCCATCGGCCACCCGCGCCAGACCACCATGGACGTGCTGGGGGCCTATCTGCCGACGGTGACGACACGAGGTTTTGTCCTCTGGCCGGTGAGCGCCACGGTGGCGGCCGAAAATGCCACTCCGCCGGCTCAGCGACACGCTGCCGAGTGAGAGGCGCGGTTCGCCGCAAGCGGCCTGAACCCGGCGATGTTCCGGTGAAAATTCGATCCTGACGAACCGAAATGAACTCCGGAACAGTCGGTTAATCGTAAGTACAGAACTCCGGTTCCACTTCGTCAATGATGCGTGATTTGTGACCGGGACGGTCTTGTAATGGTCGCGCCAGGCAGTTTGCGCGCGAGGGCAGGGCCCGGCTCGCCGAACCGGCCCTGGCTCGGCAAATTTGCTGCCCGCTTCCAGTTGCCCCTCGGCCAACCCCGGGGCGCCGATGTTGTTTTCACCGACTTGTCATGGGAACACCGGTGCGCTAGGCTGATTACATCAAGAACCAATATCTCTTGTGGTAACCCGAACCGGCCTGTTTTAGGTTTTTTCTGTGACAGAACACGACTCGAGTTTCGATCCCCGCGACGGGCCGAGGTCCGGTGGGGATGGGCGGGAACTTCATGATGCGGAGGTTCGTGCCCGTCGCGCCCTCGGATTGAGCGCATCGGACATGACCGTGCGCCGGCGGGACGATCCGGCGCCGCGCGGACCCATGGATCGCTTCGGCGGGGAGCGGCAGAAGCGGCGCTTCGTGCACGACGGGGAGGTTCCAGTGGTCGTGCTCGGCGGGCCGAACCCGGCGGCGGCGGCGAATGGCACCAACCCGACCAACCGGCTCGCGGTCGCGGAGGCGGCGCTGGACAGCGAGCGCGTGGCACGGCGGCGCGCGGAGCGGGCGTTGAGCGATGCGCAGACGCTCGCCCACGACCTTGAGACCAAGATCGGCCACGCGAACCTTGCCCGGGACGAAGCGCTTGAGCAGGTTCGTCAACTCCGCTCCGAGATCCAGCGGCTGGAAGAGTTGCTCGAGTCGGAGCGCATGGGCCGCGCGGAGGCGGAACAGGCGCTGCAGGCGGCCCGTGAGCGCAGGCGCAAACCCGCGCCGGCGCCGGTCATCCAGCGGCGCAAGCCGCGCGTCAAGGAACCGAAGCCCGTCAAGTGGTGGTAGGAGAAGGCCAGGGCTCCGCCCTGGACCCGCCAAGGGCCGAGAGGCCCTTGGAACCCGTTCGTTTGGGCGCTTCGCGCCAGGGCCGGCCTCAGTTCAGTCGGTATGGTGGGTGCCAGGGTCGGTAACGACAGCCCTCGGCAGAGGGGCAGCCGTAAAGGGAGAGAAAGAGAGGGACGCCAGGAAGGCAACGCGTCGTACCGTCATGGCAGGCTCGCTGGTGACCGCCGGGCTGGCAACCTCACCCGGCATTTCGCGGGGCGATGTGATGCAGGCATCTTTTGCAGACTCGGACGGTGGAATCCAGCTTATCCCCGGATACCGCCACAAGCTCACCCGTGCCCCCATCGGCGAGTGGAATCTTTGGGGCAGCCTGCGCGAGGTAATAGTGGGCACTCCCGAAGGAACCATCGTCCCAAAGTTTGATGCCTTCATAGAAAACGCCGTCGCTCCTGATCTCGCGAAATTGGCGAAAGCGCATGAGGGCAAGCTGCTGAAAGACGCGCTGCCCGATTTCTATGCCGCGCTCGATATTGAATCACGGACTCTGGCGGCGGTATATGAATCCCACGGGGTGAAAGTCCACATTCCCCGTCCGATCACTCCGGCGGAAGCGGCCTATGCCTTCGGCTACGGGTCCTCGACCGCATTCCCCTGCGACGTCTTCTGGTGCGTGGGCCGCAACGTCATCGAGAGCACTTGGCGGAGAATGTATGTGCCGCCGTTGCGATGGACGGTCCGCGAACTCATCCAGCCCCATGTGGATGCAGATCCCTCAGTTTTCCTCCACGCCTGCCCCCTGCCCAATCCGGAAACGCAGGATTACATTTTCGAATGCAGTGACATCCTCATCGTCGGCGACGGCAATGTCATCTTGGCCTACGACTCGCACCGCAAATCGAGCAATGCGCGGGGATGCGAATGGGCGAAGCGGATTCTCGAAGCGGACGGCTTCAAGGTCACCGTCATCGAACTGCTCGACGTTGGGATCGTCCATCTCTTTGCGGTCATCTGCATCATCGGGCCGGGCGTTGCCATTGCCTGCGAGGACGCTTTCCCCGGAAGGAGGTTGCCGGATCCCTTGAAGGGCTGGAAAGTCGTCTGGTGCAGTCTTGATGAAGCGAGGGAGACCGCCGCGTGCACGGTCAATATCGACCGGAAGACGGTGATTCTGCCCAAAGGCGCGCCGCGGGTTTGCGAAGCGGTATCGAAGCTAGGCTTTGAAGTCGTGGATATTGAGTTCTCCGCCCACGCCCAGACCGGTGGCGGCATCCGCTGCGCAACCGCGGTTGTTCATCGTGAGATTGACGGATGACCAAATTTCGGTCCGCGGGCGCTTCGCGCCATCCTCGCCCCGGCACCGTTCGGCGCGAAGCGCCCCAATAAAATGGGGTGCAGGGGCCTCTCGGCCCCTGCTGGGTCCCGGGCGAAGCCCGGGCGGAGCGCGAGGCAGCGCCTCGCTATCGCGCCGGGCCTTCCCTGCCGGCGGCGAACCGCACTGCCTCCTCGGCCGCACGCAGCAGCGATTGCGCCTTCTGCCTGGTTTCCTCGTATTCCGCCTGCGGATTTGAATCCGCAACGATGCCGGCTCCGGCCTGCACATACATGGTCCCGTCCTTGACCACGGCAGTGCGCAGCCCGATGCAGGTGTCCATCGTGCCGTTGGCGGCGAAGTAGCCGATACAGCCGGCGTAGATGCCGCGGCGCGTCGGCTCCAGTTCCTCGATGATTTCCATCGCCCGCACCTTGGGGGCGCCGGTCAGCGTACCGGCCGGGAATCCGGCCGCCAGCACGTCGATGGCATCGAGCCCGGCGCGCAGCGTGCCTTGCACGTCCGAGGCGATGTGCATGACATGGCTGAAGCGCTCGATGGCGAAGCTTTCGGTGACCCGCACGCTGCCGAGTTCCGCCACGCGCCCGACATCGTTGCGGCCCAGATCGAGCAGCATCAGATGTTCGGCCCGCTCCTTGGGATCGTTCAACAGTTCCTCGGCCAGCAGCTGATCTTCCGCGTGCGTCGCGCCGCGGCGGCGGGTGCCGGCAAGCGGGCGGATGGTGACGATGCCATGGCGCAGCCGCACCAGGATCTCGGGGCTGGAGCCGACCACGGCAAAGCCGCCGAAATCGAGGAAGAACAGGAACGGCGCCGGACTGATACGGCGCAACGCCCGGTACAGGGAAAACGGCGGCAGCGCGAAGGGCACCGAGAACCGTTGGCTCGGTACGATCTGGAAAGCATCGCCGGCGCGGATGTACTCCTTCGCACGTTCCACGGCGCCAACGAATTGCTCGCGCGTGAAATTCGATGCCGGTTCCGGCAACGGCGGCAGCGCCACCGGCGGCGCCGCCAGCGGCAGCGGCCGGGCCATTGCTTCCTCGGCCTGATCGAGCGCGGCCTGGCCGGCGTTCCAGGCCGCCTCGGCCGACAACCCGTCACGCGGGTAGATCGGCGCCGCCAGCGTCAACAGATCGGTCACGTTGTCGAAGATCGCGTACAGCGTCGGCCGCGCCAGCAATGCCTCGGGGGTGTCGATGCTGGGTTGGTTCTTCTCCGGCAGGCGCTCCATCAGCCGGACCATGTCGTAACCGAGATAGCCGATCAGCCCGCCGCACATTGGCGGCAGCCCGTCCGGTACCTCCAGGCGCGATTCGGCAACCACGGTGCGCAGGCTTTCCAGCGCCGGGCGTTCGTCCGCGGCG
>Ga0326727_10024017_pt1 | contig 11572 bp, 11 predicted proteins | sample MB2enrmetagenome_FD_207643 | JGI IMG/M metagenome (GOLD analysis project Ga0326727, IMG submission 207643) | Lab enriched peat soil microbial communities from McLean, Ithaca, NY, United States - MB29MY | ecosystem: Environmental > Terrestrial > Soil > Wetlands > Peat | place: USA: New York... | reverse complement strand
CATTGACACGCACGATGCCAAGAAGCGCAACCTGGAGCAGCAGGCCCAAATGCTCAAGGAATTGGGCTATGACGGCGTCGGCCATCTGTGGCTGGACAATATTCCCGAGCGGCTCAAGACGCTCGACGCGGCTGGACTTAAGCTGTTTCAGATTACGCTCACCGTGGACATCACGCCCGGCAAGCAGGCTTACGACCCAAGGTTCAAGGAGGTCATGCCGCTTTTGAAAGGGCGCAGCGTGCAGTTTCTGTTGCTGATGAGCGGCCTGAAACCCTCCGACCCCGCGGGCGATGCTCGGGCGGTGGAGATCGTTCGCGAGATGGCCGCCGTCGCCGCCGAGGCGGGGGCGCAAGTGCTGTTGTATCCGCATAGCAATGACTGGCTGGAACGGATCGAGGACGCCGAGCGGGTGGCGGAAAAGGTGGACCGCCCGAACGTGGGAGTGATGTTCAACCTCTGCCACTGGCTGCGGGGGAGCAAGAGTCGCGACTACAAGCCGTTGCTGGCTCACGCCATGCCGCGGCTCTGGGCGGTTTCGATCAATGGCGCGGACGAGTTCGACGATCAGCCCGGCTGGGGGCGTTACATCCAACCCCTGGGCCGCGGCTCGTTCGATATGCTGGCGTTCTTGAAGACGCTGCGGCAGCTCGGCTACACCGGCCCGATCGGCTTGCAGTGCTACGGCATCCAGGGAGATGTGCGCGATACGCTCGCCGAGTCCATGAAGGCCTGGCGCAGTTATTGGGCCAAGATGGAGTAGAGTTTCAGTGCCAGTGGCGCCTTCGGGCGCGGGGCTGCGTCCGGGTCAAGTCTCGGCCAATCGCTGTTTGGCGGCACTATTCGTTTCGCCGATGTCTTCACTGTCCTGACGGTCGGCTCGGCCACCAATTACCTTGAAGCCGGAGCCGCCTCGGACGCACCCGCCCGGTACTACCGCGTGCGTTTGGGGCCTTGAGCATTTGCGCTCAGGCAAAGGGAGATTCCCGTTGCGCCGCTCAGGCCGGCCCCGTAGTCTCAGGGGCGTCAGAGAGAATCCGACACCCGCCGAAGGGGTCGCTGCCAGTATGAAGAGAAAGAAACCGCGCTCGGGAAGAACCGCGAGGCCGGCGGCGCGAACTGTTCGCCGCGCGACTGGGAGAAAGCCTAGGACCTCTCGCCGGAAAGCCAGCCCCGCCAAGGCAAAACGCGCCAATAGCAAGAGCGCGAAGAGGCCGGCGACTCTCCGCCGGCGCAAGACCAGCGCGGCCACCAAGACCACGAGGGTAAGAAAGCGCGTCATTCGGAACGCTGTAGCGAATGCTCCCTCAATCCTTGTCGAAGGCGCACAACCAGCGTCCCCGGTGGTCGCTAGCCCTGAAGAAGCGTCTGGGGTGGCCCGAGCGGAGCAGGCCCAAACTCCCGGGGGCCCGGGGGCCGAGGAGTCTGGCGAAATGCCGGGGCAAGCCGAATCCGTTCTGAAGACCCCGCCGATTCTCTTGGAGGGAGACGAAACAAGCTCGGCCTTCAAGAGCGGCCCGGGTCAGAAATACGCGCTGGGCCCGGCTGCGGGTGGGGGCCAGGTCGCACACGAAGAGGCAGCATTGCCTGAGGCTTACGGGACCGGGAAGCTACTGCTGGCCGCGCGCGATCCGCACTGGCTGTATGCGCATTGGGATCTCATGCCGTCGCAGCAGCGGCACTACAACGCCCTTTCCGCCGATCGTCATCTTGTGATACGGGTGTGCCCCTCCACGGTCACGGAGCGGCCGATCAGGGAGGTGCACGTGCATCCCGAGTCGCGCCATTGGTTCATTCACGTGGACCGTGCTGAGTCGCAGTACGTGGCTGAGCTTGGCTATCATCGCCCTGGCGGGGAGTGGGTGAGGGTCGCAACCTCGTCGCCAGCGGTCACGCCCGCGGAGACGATTTCGACCGACCAGACGGTGCGGTTTGCGACCATCCCTGCCCATGTGCGGCTGAGCCAACTCACAGCGCTGGCCAAACCGACAGTGTCGGCAGGGTTGCCTCCATCGGCGGTGAGTCTGCCTCCGATGGAAGCAGCGCGGGAGCGCGCACTGGCTGAATTGGTCGGCCTGCATCTCCTGGGGGAGGGCCGGATCAGTTCGGCGGAAATTGGGGAAGTTGTTCGTGGCCGGGGTGAGCAGGAAATCTCCGCGGCGCAAATTGTCCAACCTGCCCCGGCGGGCGGCGAAGCCGGGAACGTATCCAGTCCTTTGGGCGCGCCCGAGCAACGACCTGAAGGATTCTGGTTTAGTATCAACGCCGAACTTATTCTCTACGGCGCGACGGAACCGGACGCGACAGTGACGATTGGCGGCCGCCCGATTCAGCTCCGTCCCGACGGCACTTTCAGTTGCCGCTTCAGCTTGCCCGAGGGCGAACACATGGTCACCCTGTCGGCCCTGTCCGCACAGGGCGACCTGCGCCAAGCCGAGCTAAGGCTCAGCCGCCAGACGGACTACCAGGGTGAAGTTGCCTCCGCGCCACAAGATCAGTCACTTGAAACCCCCAAGGTCGAAAGCCCCTGAGCCACGTCGCTCCGCCGCTGCCCCGCTGCTAGAGACTTTAAACTTTGAGTTTTAGGCGTCGGACTCTAGCATTGTTTCCCACATGCCCGGCCACCTTGCTTTGATCCTTCACGCGCACCTGCCTTTTGTCCGCCACCCGGAGCACGAAAAGTTCCTGGAGGAGAACTGGCTTTTCGAGGCCGTTACCGAAACCTACATCCCGTTGCTGCAACTGCTGGAGCGCTGGCGCCGGGACGGTCTTGCCCCCCACCTGACACTCACGCTGACCCCGACCCTGTGCTCCATGCTGCGGGATCCGTTGCTGCAGGCACGTTACGAGCGGCATCTGGACGACCTGATCGCACTGGCGGAAAAGGAAATCCTCAGAACACGCTGGGAAAGGCCGTTCCATGAACTTGCCCTGTTTTATCACGATCGGCTGGGCAGCGTGCGCGAGACCTACGCAGCCTGGCGGCGCGACCTGATGGGCGCCTTCCGGCAGTTCCAGGAGTCCGGGCATCTGGAGATCATCACCAGCGCCGCCACGCACGCGCTGTTGCCACTGCTGGCCAATCATGCCCCGTCCCTGCGGGCGCAGGTGTTGGTGGCACGCGACCATTATCATAGTTGCTTCGGCTGCGACCCACGGGGTATCTGGCTGCCGGAATGTGCTTATGTGGATAGCCTGGAGCGCGTCTTGCAGGAGGCCAACCTCCGCTGGTTTGTCACGGACACCCACGGCATTCTCCACGCACGGCCGCGACCGCGGTATGCCACCTTCGCGCCGATCTTCACCCCCAACGGCATCGCCGCCTTTGGCCGCGACCCGGATTGCTCACGCCAGGTGTGGAGCCGGCACGCCGGCTACCCCGGCGACCCGCGCTACCGCGATTTCTACCGCGACATCGGGTTCGATCTGGATTTCGATTACGTGAAGGCGCACCTGCCCGCGCCCGGCCAACGCGGCTTCACCGGCATCAAGTATTATCGGATTACCGGCAGCTCGCCGACAAAAGAGGTTTATGATCGCCAGGCCGCCACCCGGGCCGCGGATGAACATGCCCGCCATTTCCTCGACGCGCGGATAGCGCAATTCCGGCGCCTGGCCGAAATCCTCGATCGCCCGCCGATGGTGGTAGCGCCCTACGACGCCGAGTTATTCGGCCATTGGTGGTATGAGGGGCCAGAGTTCCTGGATTTCCTTGTGCGCAAGGCCTGCTGCGACCAGAAGATTTTTGAATTGACCACGCCTGGGGAGTTCCTGCGCCAACATCCGACGCACCAGGTGGCCACGCCCGCCGCCTCAAGCTGGGGCGAGGGAGGCTACTGGCGCGTCTGGCTCAACGAGAAGAACGAATGGATCTATCCGCACCTGCGCGTGGCGCAGGAACGCATGACGGAGCTGGCTCGGCGCTTTCCGCAGCCGGACGCATTGTCCGAGCGAATGCTCAAGCAAGCCGCGCGGGAGCTGCTCCTGGCGCAAGCGAGCGATTGGCCGTTTATCCTTCGGACGGGCACCAGCCCCGACTACGCCCGGAAGCGTGTGAAGGAGCACCTGCTGCGCTTCACGCGGATTTACGAGCAGCTCACCGCTGCCCAACTCGATGAGAATTGGCTCAAACAGGTCGAGTGGCGGGACAATCTCTTTCCCGACGTTGACTACCGCTACTGGGCCTAGCCCAGATGCGGGAGGGTGAATGCGGGGGTTGCAGGAGCTACCCGCCGCGCCGCCGTCCATAGCAGTGAGCGGAACGACGCCCGCGAGCCAGTCCGGACGATTGCTTCCGCGCACCGACGTTGCCAACGCCGCCGGCATGACCGGACTTCCACCGGTGTTGCCGTGGAGGCGCTCCGGTATTAGTCCGGCGGCGCTCCCATGCGGATCGCGTAACTCTCTGAAAACGTGACACTTGCGACATTAACTTTCTGCCTCTTGCCTTCCTTGCGTATCCCCTCGCTACATGGTGCGGGGACGGAGCGTACACGGTGAGTGCCCGGCGAGTACCCCGTGTGGATTGCGTAAGACTCTGGGATTGCGCGACTTCCCGCGTTGACTCCAGCTTGGGCTCTCGGCTCTTTGTCTTATCCCGCTCCCGCTTCGACGGGTGCAAGCGCATTCCAGAGTCACGCTGGTCCTTGGCGGAGTTGCGCCCGACGAAATCCTGCTGACTCGTCAGGGGTCCCGAGGAGCCCAGGCGGGGACGGCTTTGCCTCTTCGCCGCGTCCGCGCGCCAGGCATCCCGCTGCTCATCCGTCAGTTCCTTACTCTCGCTCCAGGTCTTTGAAGCGGCGCCGAAAATCGCTCGTGAGCGCTGCTGCGCAGGCGTGCGCGGGTCTCGAGGAATAATATAGCGGTGCCAGCGCTGCCGACCCTTGCGCATGTAATAGACGTAGCTGCCGCTCCTGCCACTCATGGGCCTGCCCTCCGCTATGAGCCGGGCATGTCGCTCCAGCTCCTTAGCTCCCAGGGGTGCCTTGCCGCCCTTGAGGACTATCCCCCGTCTGCGGCGCCGTCTCCCCTCCGGGAACGCCGGCCCGCCGCCGGTCTTGCGGCTATCATTCATACGACTGAGTGGAGCATAGAAATGCCCAAGTGTCAAAGTCGGCACCGGCTCAAAGTCCGCGCAGGGACTTTTGCACTTCGGCGTGATTGCCAGCTTTGGCAAACAAAAGGCAATCGGCGCAGTTTTGAAACACCAGTCGGATGTCCAGTCCCACGCGTATTTCAAAAAAGCTCCCCGTCAGCTTGCGGATGCCCAAATCCTGATGACGATGCGGATGGCCGAAATCCCGCTCCAAGTGCTGCAACGCCCGTCCAATTTTGCCGCGTGTTACTTTGGGATAAGCGCGGACGCAGGCGAGGAACGACCCGCTTAAATCCAGCGGGTTCAATCAGCCAGGTCCTTTTCCAGATTGCTGGAAAAGCGTTTGATCTTCCCGCGCTTCTGCTCCTTTGAAATCTGTTGTTCCACCCGTTTCTCAAAACGCGCCAGTTCCGCCGGCGTGGCACCGTATTCGCGCCACGCGTAGCCGAGCAATGCCCGGCGTTTCATGCCAGCACCAATTCCGTCGTCTCCGCTTGGGGATCGAGCCGGAAAACTTCTTCGCGTTCCGTGTCCAGCAGAAGTTGAATGGCTTCCTTGAGGTTGCCAAGACATTCTTCCTTGGTCTCGCCCTGACCATTCGCGCCGGGAACTTCCAGACACGTCGCCCAAAAGCCGCCTTCAGCCGGTTCGCCACGGTGAACAATGGCTGTAAACTGTTTCATGCCACTACTTATAATCCATCTTGGGGTGGAACAAAATGGTTTTATTTCACCGTTGTCACGGGCGGCGGAGCGGGCGGTCATTGAAGGCTTGCCCCGTCATGCGCCCTACAGCCGCAGCAGCTCCGCCTCGTCAATGATCTTCACGCCGAGCTTCTGCGCCCTGTCCAGCTTGGAACCGGCGTCCGCGCCGGCGACGACGTAGTTGGTCCTTTTACTCACTAAGCAGCGTCTTGCTTCAGAAGCTGACCATAGCTCCCCCTGCGCAGGGCACAACCCAAAAGCAGGCACCCGAAAGCAGGCAGCGCCCATCACCCCACGGCCGCTTCAACCAAGAACTCCATCGCCTGCCCCCTGGCCAACTTCACCCGGAGCGGAACCGCGCTGCATAGCGCCCCCACGGTGCTACCGCCGAGGGTGGCTGGGGGAGGATAAGTGGTCCCCACGGGCCGCCTTCGGTCTTGGGCTTTCCATGGGCCGTCGCCGAACTTCCCCAATACTGATTTCGTCAAAACAACGACAGTTGCTCCTTCTGCTGCGCCTTCGGCCCTCTCTCCTCCTCGGCACTCGGCCTAGCGGATTCAGCCCCCGGGCTAGCCATCCCCAGCACCTTCTGCAACTGGTCGAGCAACGGAACCTGCCCCTTCAACAGCTTGCGTCGCGCTTCGGACATCGAAAACCACGAGGCACGATCTATTTCGGGAAAGTCCCGCATTAGCCCGGAGCCCTTCGGCCACTCCATCGCAAATGTATTACTTTTCACCTTCGTTGCGTCGCAATCCGACTCCAAAGCCCACGCGAACACGGTCTTGCCACTGGGCTGCTTGACAGGCGAAAGCTCCAGAAAGTGCCCGCTCGCGGTCATCCCCGTCTCTTCCTGAAACTCACGAATCGCTGCGTCAAGTGGCGCCTCATCTTCGAACTCGCCCTTTGGAATAGACCACGACCCGTCATCCTTGTGCGCCCAGAACGGTCCGCCCATATGGGCCAAGAGCACCTCAATTGCAGCCTCCCTCCGTCTAAACAGCAGCAAGCCCGCACTTTTCTTCGGTTTATCTTTCATAGACTCAGCACAATTGGGAAATTCTCACACAGGCTGCCCGTCCCTTAGGAGAGCATGGTACCCCTTTGCAAGCACCTCATAAAGCCTGCCCCGTTTGGAGGGAACGACCTCAAAAGCGAAGCTCTCCCGTATGGGTGCCCGGTAAGGCTTTGTTTCTATCTGAATGCGCCCGGATGGTGTCCGATGGTCGAGTAAAATGGCGCTTCCGAACGGTATGCTGTTATGCGTGAATAGCCCAACCCTTTGTCGCGTCCTCGGATGCAGAGATCTGCGAAAGGCAGTCAGGCGCTCAAGACTGTCCTCAATGGCTCGTGCCAACTTTGAGGCCGTCGAATCAAGTACCGGAGCCATTGCGCTCATTAAATCCTTCCTCCGCGGGTTCAGCAGGCTGATTGTCGCCGAAAACTTGCTCCCCCTCGCCTCCAGCTTCTGCTTCAGAATCTCGCATAGTCCGTCGAAAGGCATCCCGGTCATTAAGTTGACGCTCACCATCACCACGGAAGCCTCTGCGGAGTTCACATAACTGGTGATAGACGAGGACTGCGCGCGGAACTCCCGATAGTGGTCCCGCGACGGGAAGAAGGCGCTGATTCCCGCAGCAGTGAGCATGTCGCGCACCGCAGATTGCTCCTTAGATACGCGCTGCTGCTCACGAATGAATTCCCGATTCTGTTCCTCGACAATCGCCATCAAATTGTGAGGAAATAAATCAGTCGTTATCCCTGCATCCCGCAGCGCCCGAATTCCCCGGCCACAAATGTCTTGGTTTGGATCGAGCATGCCAATCACGACCCGGGCCACCTTTCTCTCGATGAGTCGGTAAGCGCACGGGACCTTTGGATGCCGCCTGGTGGTGCATGGCTCAAGTGTTGTGTACACCGTGCAGTCGGCCGCCGAATCCGTGCCAAGCTTTAACTCCAGCGCCGTGAATTCAGCATGCTGCCCCTTTTTAGGATCGATTTCGCCCCTGTGACCCTTCGCAAGCACCTGTCCCTTCTTCACGACCACGGCGCCGACCTTGGGATGAGTATGTCGGTCCTCGGGCCGGCACATCTTAGCCTCCTCGATTGCCAGCTTCATGAAGTCTCGATCTTTCATTCGCATGAGCTTAACCTTAATTGAGCGACCGCACCATCGCACCAAGTCTTCACGCCGATCAAGCGCATTCTCGTCAACTCTCGCAGGTTCTCAAAATCCCCATGCCGCCGCCGCCACTTTCGGCAGTGCTTCGGCACTGCCACAATCCTCTCCGCTGCACCGTTCTGGCGTGCTGCCTTGGCGAGCTTGGTGGCCAGCCGCGCAAGGGGCCCCCGTTACCCCGGGCTGTTATTCGCCGCAAAGGCGCAGAAGTTCGGCCTCGTCAATGATCTTCACGCCGAGCTTCTGCGCCTTGTCCAGTTTGGAGCCGGGGTCGGCTCCAGCGACGACATAGTCCGTTTTCTTGCTGACACTGCCGCTGACATTGCCGCCCGCTGCCTCGATCTTCGCCGCGGCCTCCTCACGCTTGAGTGTGGGCAGCGTGCCGGTTAGGACAAACGTCTTCCCTGCCAGCGGACCCGCCTTCGCTTTCGGCTCGTAAAGCGCAGACTTGAAGTTCAGCCCAGCCTTCCGCAGGCGCTCGATCAGTTTCCGATTGCGCGGATCGCCGTGCCATTGCACCACGCTCTGGGCGATGACCTCCCCTACGTCCTCGCACTCAGTCAACTGGTCCACGCTGGCGGCGAACACGTCATCGAGCGTGGCGAATCCGCGGCCCAGGGCCTTGGCCACACCGGCGCCGACGTGCAGGATCCCCAGCCCAAAGAGCAGCCGCCATAGGTCACGCTGCTTGCTGGCTTGAACGCCGTCCAGGAAGTTGCGGGCTGATTTTTCTCCCATGCGCTCAAGGCTGGCGACATCGGACAGCTTTAGCGAATACAGGTCCGCCACGTCCCGCACCAGCCCGGCCTGGACGAGTTGCCGCACAAGCACCTCGCCCCCGCCTTCGATATCGATGGCGCCCCGCGCGCACCAGTGTTCGATGCGGCCCCGCACTTGCGCCGGGCAATCCGGGTTCAAACAGCGCCAGACCACGCCCTCGTCGCCTTCCTCAACACCTGCTGCCCGGGCCACCTTGGAACCGCATTCAGGGCATTGTGTGGGAAAGCGGAAACTGACTTCCTTGCCCGTCCGCTTCGCCAGCACCACATCCACTACAGCGGGGATGACTTCGCCGGCCTTCTCGATTTTAACCATGTCTCCGACGCGGATGTCCTTCTGGCGGATGTAGTCTTCGTTGTGCAGCGTGGCGCGGCTAATGGTGCTGCCGGCCAGGAATACCGGTTCAAGTTCGGCGACGGGGGTGAGCGCGCCCGTGCGACCGACCTGGACGGTGATGCCGTTGAGCAGCGTCTCGGCCTGTTCGGCGGCGTATTTATAGGCAATGGCCCAGCGCGGTGTCTTGGAGGTAAACCCGGTTATTTCGCGCTGAGCGAAGGAGTTCAGTTTGATGACTGCCCCGTCGGTCTCGTAGGGGAAGTTGTGCCGAACCGTGTCGAGTTGTTCGATGGCGGTGACCAGCTCACCCGCGGAGCGGCAATGCCAGATGCGGCCTGGCGTCTTGAAGCCAAGCGCTCTCAGCCAGGCGAGCATCTCGTCCTGTCGTTGCGGCTGGTAGGGCACGCCTTCGACCTGGCCGAGGCCATAGAGAACGATATCGAGCGGACGCTTGGCGACGATGCGCGGGTCAAGTTGCTTGAGCGAGCCGGCGGCGGCGTTGCGCGGATTGGCAAACTCCTCCTCGCCGGCGGCTTTGCGTTCCGCGTTGAGCTTCTCAAAACCGGCCTTGGTCAGATAGACCTCGCCGCGCGCTTCGAGGAGCGCAGGATATTCCTCCCCGGACTGTTCCACCACCATAGCTGGCGAGGGCGAGCGTCCTCGCGAGCCCTGATTTCCCGAGCGCTCCAAAGAGTTTGGGCTCGCGGAGACGCTCGCCCTCCCGCGCAGAGTGCGATGGAGCCGGGTTGGGATGCTGCGAATGGTCCTCAAGTTGGCCGTGATGTCATCGCCGGTGGTGCCGTCGCCGCGGGTCGAGCCGCATGTGAAGGCGCCTTGGTCGTAGCGCAGGTTGATGGCGACGCCGTCAATCTTGGGCTCAACAATCCAGTCCAGCTTTTCGTCGGGCAGCAGGCGCTGGACCCGGTTGACGAACTCGCGCACTTCCTCCTGCGAATAGGTATTGTCCAGGCTCAGCATCGGCTGCAGGTGCTGCACCTGCCTGAACTCCTTTAGTGGCTGGCCGCTGACGCGCTGGCTCGGGGAGTCGGGCGTGACGAGCTGGGGAAACTGCTTCTCCAGGTCCAGCAGCTCATGGTAAAGCCGGTCGTATTCGTGGTCACTGATCGTCGGCTGGGCCAGCACGTAGTAGGCATAGTCGTGGCGATGGATTTCCTCGACGAGTTGGGCGTGACGCGCTTTGGCTTCGTTGAAGTTCATCCTAAGGACTAGTAATCCACAGGGCGGAAAATGCACGAAGAAAAGAGGACGAGGATGGCCAGGGACTAAGGATAGACTTCCTCCCAAGCTGAGGCAGTGACTGCCGCGTAGCGGTAGGCGACGATAGCCGGGCGGCGTCAGCCCTTGGAGTTGGCGTCCTGATACCGCTACTGGTGCTTGATCTCTACGGGGGAAGCCACATTGGCGGGCGCGGCGGGGAGAGCCTGCGGCGCGGGGAGCGTCGCTTCGATTGTGGCACCCGCCTTGCATGCGATTTCGAAATTGCCGTTCACCTTCTGGATTCCTGGTCGGCTCCAGCGGGGAACACGGCCACCGAAGTTATCTCGGAGTCGGATCAGGCCGTCGCGGCCGGCGACGATGCGCAGCCAGGTGGTGGCATTGTTCTCGCGGCGAGCGGAAACGCGGTGGCCGCCCTCGGCCCGCAGGTCGTCGAAGGAGGCGTTGTGCCAGCGCCATGGGGTGGCCGGGAAGAGGCGGATGACGCCCGGGTCACCCGAGCCCGGATTGGCGCTCCAGCTTTGCAGCAGCATTTCGTGCACGGCCTGCATCGCGAGGAAATTGCCCTCGAGCGTGAATGGCCGGTAGGTGAAGTCGCTGAAACCCGAGGCGGTCTGATCGCCGTTGGCGTGGAAGCCGTTGCGCAGCGTGAAGGCACGCGTATAGATGTCCAGATTGCGAAGCGCGGCTTCGGCGTCGCCGACGCGGGCGCGGAGGCAGGCCATCCAGGAGAAGCTATAGCCGCACCACGCGCGGGTGCCGGCCTTGTCCCAATCCGCGAGGCTGGCGGCAATGATCTGCTGCTCGCGCGGGCCGCCGTCGGTAGTGATCAAATTGAACGGGTAGATGGCCATCAGGTTGGAGAGATGACGGTGGCTGCCGGGAAGTGGCGTGTCTGCGTCCAGCAGCAGCGTGCCGTCCGGCTTGGTGTGGGAATCCGCGAGGTGCTTCGCGGTCGCGGCCCAATCGGATGAGGCTCTTGTGTCGCCGAGAGCCACGGCCATTTCCTCGAGCGCGAGGAAGAGCATTTTCATGCAGGCGAGGTCGAAGTTGCTGTTGGGCTTGAGGAACGCACGACGCGTGTTGTCGAAGATTTCGGGCGAGCTGGAGAGTGGAAGCCGCAGAAGGCCATCGGCGTCGGGCTTCAGGAGCACGCGCAGGCAGACGCCAATCTCGCGGCAGAACGGATAGGCCCGGTCGCGCAAGAAGGCGGTGTCGCCGGTGTGCCGCCAGTGCAGGTAAAAG
>Ga0326727_10024015_pt1 | contig 11573 bp, 10 predicted proteins | sample MB2enrmetagenome_FD_207643 | JGI IMG/M metagenome (GOLD analysis project Ga0326727, IMG submission 207643) | Lab enriched peat soil microbial communities from McLean, Ithaca, NY, United States - MB29MY | ecosystem: Environmental > Terrestrial > Soil > Wetlands > Peat | place: USA: New York... | reverse complement strand
GGGCTCTCCCGGCGAATGGCGCGCAGAGCTCGCAGGTCGACGAGATGGATCGCCACCAGCAGAACGATCGATCCCAGCACGCAGCGCGGCAGGAACTGAAATGGGCCGGTGAAGAAGAGCAGGACGAGCGACACCACCATCGCCGCAGCCACGTGCGTCACCTGGCTTTCACCACCAGAGCGCTCCACCATGGCGGTCTGGCTGGGGCTGCCGTTCACCACGAAAGTTCCGCTCAGTGCGGCCACGGCGTTGGCTGCCGCGAGACCGCCGAGATCGGCATTGTCATCCGGTTTTTGATGATGACGCACAGCGTAGATGCGCGAGGTGGCTTCGCTTTGCGCAACGATCATCAGAAAACAAGAGAAGGCTACGGAGAGCAAATCCTCAACATCCTTCCAGTGGATGGGCGGCAATGTGAGATGTGGCAGTCCTCCCGCGACCGGCCCGACGACATTGATGCCGTGTCCGGCGAAATCCCAGATCGCGCTGGCCGCGATTGAACCGATGATGGCGAGCAGCGCGGCTGGCCATCGCGGAGCCATCTTTCCAAGCACGAGGACACTGCCAACCACCACCGCCGAGAGTGCCACCGAGGGCCAGTGCGCTTGTGGCAAACTACGGCAGATCTCCGCGACCTGGTGCACCGTCCTGTGCGAATGGATCGTCAGCCCAAGGGTGTTGCCGAGCACCGCAATTCCCACTTGGAAACCGACACCGGTCAGGAATCCGGTCAAGACGGTCCGCGAAAGAAAATCGGCCAGGAATCCCAGCTTGAGTGCGCGGGCGATCAGCAGGAGAAGGGCGGTGAGCAACGCGACGCGCCCTGCCAATGCCACGTATTGCGCACTGCCCGGACTCGCCATGGGGGAGACGCCGCCGGCCAGAATCGCCGCGGTTGCGGAATCCGCCGCGACTACCAGGTATCGCGATGCGCCGAAGGTGGCGTAAGCGAGCAGGGGCAGAAAGAGCGTGTAAAGTCCCGTTACCGACGGCATGCCGGCGATGCTGGCATAGCCCAGGCCCTGTGGGATGCACATGGCGGCCAGTTGGATGCCGGCCAGTGAATCGCGCAGGGTGCGTGCCCGGCTGAAGGGTCGCATTCCGCGGAACAGGACGGGCCAGTTATGTTTTCGATCTGCTAGAGTTATTTCGCTACCGCCTTCCTTGCAGTAACTGAAACGTACTCTAGCATACGCAAGGAGGCAAGGGTCATGCAAATCAGAAATCGAAACGTCCGACGAGTTGCAGGAAGCGGGCGTGTCCGGCGCCCGTTATCAGCCCGTAATTGGGCGCGTTGAGGAACGGCTGACCGGCTTCGTTGGCGCTGATCGAGAGTGTCGAATTGGGCGCCGAGAAAATTGGTATGGTTGAGCGCGTTGAAAGCCGAGTCTAGGCTGCAATGCTGGCGGTGTCAATCAACCAAAGGGTAGAGTTTAGAGTTCAGGATTTCGCTATTCTGGAAGCAGTGGCGCCCCCCATTACTCGAAATCCGGCCATTCAAGTGAATGGTGAAATCATCTATGCCGACGAAATCCGTGCGCGCATGGCGCTGATGCGCGCGGAAGCTGAGGCGAACGGCCAGGAGTTGACGGCGGAGGAACGGTTTGCTTTACGGCCGCGAGCCATCGAGGATCTCGTCGACCGGCTATTGATGCAGCAGGAGGCACGGCGGCTGAAACTGCAGCCGACTGACGCGGAGATCGATGCCGCGCTGGCCTCTGTTGCGCCCAAGTATGACGGTTCGGAAGGCTGCCGCGCGGATGCCGCCAATCCAGAAACGCGCGAAGATATCACCGCGCGTCTCATGGTCGATCGCCTGCTTGCCCGATGGCTGGAAGCCGTGCGGCCGCCCAAGCTCCACGAATGCCGCGAATTCTACCGCCGCAATCAGGAGATGTTCCACACGCCGGAGTTGATTGCCGCTTCGCACATCGTGAAACACACCAAAGAAGGCGAGGACGGCGAAGCCATGCTGGCCGAAGTGCGGGCGTCGATTCTCGCGGGGGAGGAGTTCGCCGCCGCGGCCCGGCGTTTTTCCGATTGCCCCGAAAATGCCGGCGATCTTGGTTATTTCCCGCGCGGCGTGATGGTCGATGAATTCGATGAAGTCGCGTTTCGAGCGCCGGTCGGTGAAGTGACCCGCCCGTTTCGCACGCAGTTTGGCTGGCATATCGTGCTGGTGCGGGACCGCAAACCGGAGGGCATTCGCGCGTTTGAAGAGGTGTCGGCGCAGATTCACGCCAATCTGCTGAGTGAGAGACGCGAGCGTGAGGCAGGCGAGAAGCTGACGGCGTTGCGCAGTAAAGCTGAGTACGTGGAATTGGGACGGCTATGAACCAGCGTGACCTTCTGCGCATCGCCGTGAATCTGCCGCCCTGTTGCGCCCCGACCAAACTGCGCGCCGCGGTACTCGAAGTTTCCAGCCGCGCGTCGGCCGAGCGGGAGCGCGCAACGCGGGGATCGGCAGAAGACATGGCAGCGCTCGAGGGTGGCCCGTTTCTCATGGGCAGCGAGGATGCCGATTGTATTCCAGGCGATGGCGAGGGCCCGATCCGTGAAGTGCGGGTCGAGCCGTTTTATCTGGATCGGGCTTCGGCAACGAATGAGAAATTCGCCGAGTTTGTCAAAGCTACGGGCTATAAAACTGAGGCGGAACGATTCGGATGGTCGTTCGTGTTCCAGGGGCACGTGCGCGAAAAACTCGCCGAAATGATCCATCCGCCCAAGCTGCGATGGTGGTTCAAGATTGACGGCGCGGACTGGCGCCATCCCGAAGGTCCCGATAGCACCATCGAGGGACGTGCGCATTATCCGGTGGTGCAGGTGTCGTGGAACGACGCGGCCGAGTACGCCAAATGGGCAGGCAAACGTCTGCCGACGGAAGCGGAATGGGAATACGCGGCGCGCGGCGGGTTGGAGCAGAAGCGCTTTCCGTGGGGTGACGAACTGACTCCCGGCGGACGCCACTTGTGCAACATCTGGCAGGGGACTTTTCCCGATGTTGATCTGGCTGAGGACGGCTACTCCGCGCCCGCGCCAGTGGATGCGTTTCCGCCCAATGGATACGGGCTGCTGGTGATCACCGGCAACACTTGGGAATGGTGCGCGGATTGGTTTGCGCACGACTTTCACCTGCTGGGCACGCGCGAGAATCCGGTGGGTCCGGCGAGCGGCACCACGCGCGCCATGCGCGGCGGTTCGTATCTGTGCCACGCGTCCTATTGCAATCGGTATCGGGTCGCCGCGCGGACGCAGAACACGCCGGATAGCGCGACAACGAATATCGGCTTCCGGTGCGCTCTCGACCGCGCGTAACACAGGCTGCAGCCCAATGCCACATAGTTTTTGGCAAACCACAAGTTCTTCTCCAATTGTGGGGTCTTCTGGCTGCCGGCTTTCAGCCGCGCGAGCGCGCCACGAACGCACGCTCCAAGAGAGTCTGTAACAGCACATAACTTCTGCCTCTGTATTACGGCTGTTAGGCTGTTTCTGGAGAGCCGGCCCGACACCCGCGGAGCGGGCACTCCAAAGGAGTCTGAAAGAACTAACAATTCGAAGGTCTGCCATACGGTTGTCAGGCTGTTTCTCGAGAGCCCGCTTCGGCTGGGTCCGTAAGTCATTTGCAGTGGCAAGAGGGCCGCCTGAAAGGCGGCTGCGGGTATGATTGTCCGCCCCGCGACAAATGCAGGTCTACGAGGTGAGATTGCGCCTGAGGAAATCGAGGGACATTTGAGCCGCGAAGGCGCGGATTCGGGGACGGTCACCAAGGAATTGGCGATGGGTCGAAATGACGCCGGTCGGGGATGCGAGCCCGATGTAGACCATCCCTACCGGGGCTTGGTCTCCGTCGGTGGTCGGGCCGGCGTTGCCGGTGAGGGCGAGCGCGTAGGTCGCGTTGGTGCGGCGGCGTGCTCCCAACGCCATGGCTTCCGCGACCTCCTTGCTGACGGGACCGTAGCGTTGCAACAGTTCCGGATCGACTCCCAGCATTTCGGTCTTGGCGGTGCGCGCGTAGGTGATGAAGCCGCCGACGAAGTAGTCCGATGCGCCTGCGACACTGCTGATGCGATCGGCCAATCCGCCGGCTGTTACGCTCTCGGCGACCGCAATGGTGGCTCGCTGCTTGCGCAGCATCTCGCCGACTGTGGCTTCGAGCGAATCGCCATTACGAGAATAAATTCGATCGCCCAGCAGCGCCTCGATCTGGCCTCCGACCGCGGCCAGTAACGCCAGCGCCTCCGGCTTGGTGTTGCATCGCGCGCGCAGGTGGACCTGAATGTCTCCATTGTGCGCCAGCACAGTGGTGGCGGGATTCGCGTACTTCTTGTACACCGGCGCAATGATGTGGTCGAGATCGGATTCGCCCATTCCGGTGACACGGAAAATGAGCGTCTCGATGGCTTGCCTGGGCACAATGCGGCCGAGGCGCGACAGGCATTGGCGCTCGAACATGGCTTTCAATTCGTGCGGCGGACCGGGCAGCATCATCAACACGCGCCCCGAGTCTTCTACCCACTGGCCGGGCGCGGTGCCGCGATCATTGGGCAGGATCTCGGCGCCTTCCAGAATAAACGCCTGGCGCTTGTTGTTGTCGACCATGCGCCGGCCCATTTTGTAGAAGCGCTGTTCGATCTGCTCGGCGATTTCGGGATGGAAAATCTGCCGCCGTTCGATAGCCAGCGCCAGGGCATCGCGCGTGACGTCGTCCTCGGTGGGTCCCAAACCGCCGCTCAGGATTACGATCTCGGAATGAGATGCCGCCAGGCGAATGGTGGAGGCGAGGCGGTCACGATCATCCCCGACCACATACTTGACCACCACTTCGACGCCCAGATTATTGAGCTGGCCGGTGAGGTAGAGAGAATTGGTGTCGACGCGGGAGGGCGTCAGCATCTCCGACCCCACCGCGATAATCTCGGCGTTCACTACAACTGTCTTCCCTTAATCCCGACGTCTACGCGATAAAGAGCATTGGTGGTGGCCACGGCTAGCGCCTTGGATGGTGTGAAGGCGAGGCCCACGATCCCAGGGCCCGAGAGAAAGAGTTCGGCCTTCTGGTCCGCCGTGATCCGCACTACACCGCGGCGGCCGGCGAGCGAGGCCGCCGCGTACAGGCGCCCTTCAGCGTCGAAGGCAAGGCCTTGCGGCCGCCCCAGACCACGATAGAAAGTCTCGACATCGCCGTGATCGGAGATGCGATAGACGGAGTCGTAGCTGGACGTGGTGGGTCCGGTGACGTAAAGATAGCCGCCGGGTCCGAAAGCCAGGTGGTAGGCGGAAATGGAAGGTTCGAGCGTGGCGAAAACGAAGATCTGGCGCGTCGGGCTGATCTTGAAAATAGTGCCGCTGCGGTCGCCGACGAACAGGTTGCCCTCAGGGTCGAAGGCCAGGCCGGTGGCAATTCCCATGCCTTCGACGAAAACCGAAACGTTGCCGGTGGGGGTTACCTGGTACACGATGCCATCCATGCGGCTGCTGACGTAGAGCAGACCGTGGTTGTCGAACGCCAGGCCGGTCGCGTTCATCATGTCGGTGATGAAGGGCCGGATATTGTAATTCAGGTCAATTTTGTACACCGCGACCGGGACTTTCTGGCCGCGGGATCCGCTGAAGGTGGTGTAGATATTGCCGTAGCCGTCGATGGCTGGGTTGGCGACCGGATGCAGGCTGTCAGCAATTCCAATACCGATGTCACACGTCCATACCTGGCTGGAGTTTTCCCCGCTGGCCACCACCAGATCGCCGGCGGCCGCATTCTCGGGAACGCGCACGATGACGAACGAATCGGAACCGACAATCACCGGTGCGACCACTTCCCCGATGGTGACGCGCGGCCGGTCTTTACGCGCAAATCCTTTGCCTTCAATGTAAAACTCGCCGCCGGCAATCGCCGCGGCAGGGGAAACCTGAGCGATCGCAGGCTTGACTCCGTTCGGGTCTTTCCTTAGCCCCATATTCTAAGTAGACGCGATTTTGAGGATCACTGGCAACAAATTTTATTATCGCGGCTCAATGCTTTTGTGGAACGTAATCCGGCGGGGGGGTGGCTCCGGCGCCGAAGAAGTAGTTGTCCATCTGCTGAAGGAGGAACTCCTGGGCTTCCTTGGTTCCCAGGTTGAGGCGGTATTCGTTCATGAGCATCTTCATGTGCTCGACCCAACCTCTCCACGCCTCTTTCGACACCTGGTCGTAGATGCGCTGTCCGAGAGGATGGCCCTCGAAAGGTACTTCGTCCAGCCCGGGCAAATCACGCTGGAGTTTTACACAGTGAACGATGCGTTCAGAAGCCATAACTTCGATGATACGACGCCGCGAGTTTTCAGTTTTCAGTTCTCAGTTGTTAGTTGTTAGTTTTTAGTTGTTAGGTTTTGGTTTATTTGCCCCAGCCTATATCTCTTAGGACTAGTCCCAGGACTCTCGAATCTCCGGGCGCGGAGAAGGTCCGGTCGACCTGGAGAGCGACCACGCTGGTGGCTCCGCGAGGTTTTTGCGGTGGGGAGACGATGCGGTGGATTCCGGGGCCGGGCAGAATGGTGGTGTAGGCGACCTGGCCGTCGAATAGCAGGGAGACTTTGCGCGCCGGCGCGTTGTCGGGCAGATAGACATCCGCGTGCAGGGGTTCGGCATCCGGCGGGCTCACCAGCATCACGGTCGCTGTGCCGGAGGTCCAGCGCTGTTTGCCTTCTTCCAGTCCGAACAGCCCCGAGACGATCTGCGACTCGGCTTCGGGCGCGTTCATGGGCAGGTCTTGAAGAGTGGGTTTGGCTTCCTTATAGATGTCGGCGTGGATACGGTCGACCAGACCGTCACCGATGCCGAAGGGGAAGAAGCCTCCGGCGTGAATGGAGGAGAATCCGGAATGCGATTCGAGGCCGATGATGCGGAAGGGCATGGATGGGCGCACGTCTTTCGTCAGGAGCGACGCCACCAGTTCGCCGGGATGGGTGAGCGACACGGGATGCACCAGTTCGCTCCATACCACGACATCGCCGGGCGGGATGAATTGGGCAGGATTGGGCACGCGCGCGCCGGCGTCTTCCATATAGTGCCGCAAGCCCCATTCGGAGTTGACCCAGATGCGGCGTCCGGCGGCCTGTTGAACGATCTCATGCGAGAAGTCGCGGTAGGCGTCCCAATGCTGGTAGTTGGCGATGGCGAGACCGAGCGAGAGGGCCATCTGGACCGCGAAGCCGGCGATCACCCAGGATCGGCGTGCGTAGGATGCCCAGATCGCGACGGGCGCAGCAATGGGAAGGAGATAACGCGCCGAGCCATCGATGAAGGGGACGCAGGCTCCGACGAAATAGATGGCGATCCAGGCAGCGAGGAAGGTGGTGTCGCGGTCGTGGCGACGCCATGCGGCCCAGACTCCGGCCACGAAAAGCACGGGAAAGACGATGAACCACAGGTGCATGAAGAGTCCCGCGGCGTTGTCCAGTTTGAGAGAGATCTGGTCCCAGCGCTGTTGATTGAGGTAGTGGGCCGTGCGCAGGATCGGGAATTCGCCGCTCGACATTCGTTCGAAGATCTGCCAGGCGGCCAGGGCGATACTCGGCGCGAGTGCCGCGATCCAGGCGGGTTTCCAGGTTCGCGCGTACATCCAGGTGTAGGCGAGGAGAATCGGAAATGCCATCTGGGCCTGGATGACGGTGAGCGCGGCACAGGCCAAGGCGATGGCGGACGCCACGAGCCACGGCAAGCTTCGCCGTTTGGCCGCGGTGATGAAGCAGGCGATTCCGCAGAGAAAGAATGCGAGGTGCGGGACGTCGGCTTCAAACGATCCGCCGTTTACCACGAAGGCCGGTACGGCGAGGAAGAGCAGTGCCGCCCAGAGGGGCTGTGCTGAGAAGCGGCGGGCGATGGAATACATGGCGAAGACCACGAGGAGCGAGAACGCGATGTATGCCGCGTGAAAGGGGACTTCCTTCACGCCGCCGAAAATGGCGATGAGGCCGGCAAGCACCCACGCGTCCATAGGCAGGTGCGAGCCGCCTTGTAGATCGACGTCGAGTTCGACGGGGGTGAAGATGTAGTGCACGTGATTGGGATGAAGCGGATCGATCTGAGCGTGGGCGGCGCAGGCGAGGAAGGTGGATTCGTCGCCTTGTACGGCCTGGTTCAGGAACGGCGCGCGCAGGAGCAGCACCGCCGCGGCCAGGATGAGGAGATCGCGGGTCAACAACTTATTCTGTCAGGAAGGCGACGGTCTTGACGCCGGAGATGTCGAAGCGCTTGCGGCAGCGCAGGTTCTTGCAGGCGGCTTTGTCGTCGAGCAGCAGCATGTAGCTTTGGGCTTTGGCGAACTTGGCGCGGTCGCGTTCGTCGGCGCCGCCGGGGATGCGGTCCTTCTTCTTGCGCACCAGCCAGCGCAGCTCATAGCTGTCGGAAGTGCGGCAAAACGGGCAGTTCAACTGCGCCGCCTTGGTGGTTTGCGATTCGTTAAAAAATGCCCGTTCGTCCATGGTCTTAGTCTGGCAGAATTTGGCTCAAGGGGATGCTGACATCCTGCCATCGGAGTTCTTGGACCCGTTCGGGAACGCGGTGTTCCTGTGACTACGTGGACGGCACGCTCGTGGACCGGCACATCGGCCTGAGAGTTCGCGAGTGCGGTCTTTGGCCCGCATTCCTCTCCTCGAGCACGTCGTCGACGAATCGCAATCGGGCTCATACTCCGTGTGGAGATACTCTTCGAGCGAAACTCCGAATGCAACTGACATCGGTTAGCGTTTCTCGATGGGAATCCAGGCTTGGCCGTCGGGCTTACCGAGGTATTCGGCGCGCGGACGGATGAGGCGATTATTGGTGTATTGTTCCAGGATATGCGCTGTCCAGCCCGCCATGCGGCTTACGGCAAAGATCGGCGTAAACAGATCGATCGGAATGCCCAGCGAATAATAGGTCGAGGCGGAATAGAAGTCGACGTTGGGATTGAGCTTTTTCTCGGCGCGGACGGTCTCTTCGACGCGTTTGGACATGAGGTAGAGATCCTCCTGTCCGGTGCTCTTGCCTAATGCTTCGGAGAAGACCCGCAGATGGGTGGCGCGGGGATCTTCGGTGCGGTAGACGCGATGGCCGAAACCAGGGATCTTGCTCTTGCGCGCCATCATGTCCTGCGCCTTGGCAACGGCTTTCTCGGGCGTGCCGACGGCCAGCAGCATCTTGATCACGTCTTCGTTGGCGCCGCCGTGCAGCGGGCCTTTGAGCGCTCCAATGGCCGAAGTTACCGCCGAATAAATATCGGACAGCGTCGCGGCGGTGACGCGCGCGGCGAAAGTGGAAGCGTTCAGCTCGTGATCCGCGTGGAGGGTCAGGGCGACATCGAACACGTGCTCCATGACCTTGTCGGGGGCCTTGCCCGTCAGCGTGTAGAGGAAATTCGCGGCAAACCCGAGCGCCGGGTCGCCTTCGACGACGGCCAGACCTTTGCGCAGCCGGTCGAACGTGGTGACGATGGTCGAGGTCTGGGCCATGAGTTTCACGGCCTTGAGTTCGTTCGCCTCCGGCGTCATGTCGCGCGCTGTGGGGTCGTAAAGGCTCAACGCGGAGACTGCGGTGCGCAGAACATCCATGGGAGGCGCTCCACCGTTGGCGCCCAGGAATTCGGTCACCCGCTGGGGGATGGCGCGATTGGCGGCCAGGTCGGCTTTCACCTTGTCGAGTTCAGCCTGCTTCGGCAGACTGCCGTTCCAGAGAAGGTAGATCACCTCCTCGAACGTGGCGTGTTGCGCCAGTGTATGAATGTTATATCCGCGGTAGCTTAGTATTCCCGCGATTCCGTCTATGTAACAAATCTCGGATTCGCCCGCTACTACACCTTCCAGCCCGGCGCCCGTCGTTGTTGAAGTGCTCATGCGATTTCCCTCAGTAATCGTGTTGCGGCTCTAATCGGAACTATTATGGATCAATTCAAAAACGGCTTACGCAATTTGCCCAACGTCAGGTGCGCCGCCATCCCCCAAAAGCTCTTGCTGGGACAAACCGGTGTGGGAGCGAACGAAATGCTATTGTCTGATTTCTCCACCCACAGTGTGTCCTGGCGGTCACGGCTGGCCCGCACAGTCAACATGACCCCGGAGCCACACGACTCGCTATCGACGAGACGCAACACCTTTGGATCGACCGTGCTTTTCTCACCCCAGTCTTCAAGAAACTGCTGGTAGGTGTAGCTACAGGCCCGCGGGTCGTTGCAGTTCCACGCCTTGTAGGCTGCCGGATAATCGTGTTGCCGCACCAGGGACAGGAAATTGCTGACAACGCGCTCCTGGGCGTGATTCTTGAACAGGTACCAGGGTAAGGCGGTGCAGACGATCAGGACAATCACCGCCAGGACGGTGCGCTTGATGATCTTGCCCCGTCTCTCGTCTCCTGCGCCGTATTGATCCAGGTAGCCTGGCATAGGCTTTTGGCTATTTGGCTGGGTAAGCCGTATTGTACGCCGTTATGGCGTCATTGGTAATCTCAAGCGCCGGCTTGAAGAAAACCATGGTTGAAACGTCCACAACCACATCGTACCCCTTCTCGGCAGCCAGTTTCGCAACCACTTCCTGCATCTGCTTGCTGCTCTTGGCGAGGATCTCGTTGCGCTCGGCTTCCACTTCCTTCTGGAGGTCCTCGGTCTTACGCGTCAGTATGGTCTGCTTGCGGGTGCCCTCGGCGTTCAATTCGGCTTCACCTTCAGCGGAGAGCTTGCCTTGCCCGGTCTCCAGGGTCTGACGGATCTTGTCAATTTCCTGCTGCAATTTCTCCAGTTCCTGCTGGCGCGGGCGATACTTGGCTTCCAGCGCGGTCGAGGCTTTCTTAATCTCGTTGGACTCGAGGACCGCGCGCTGTAGGTTGATCACGGCAACTTTGGTCTGCGCCAAGGCCAGAGTGCTCAGCGAAGAGAGGGCGAGGCACAGCAAACCGGTCCTCACGACCACAGATTGAAACATGCTCAAAAAACTCCTTTATTCGGGTGAACGTTCAGGTTAACACACGTACTTACGGGGGCCCCTGACGACACAAGTGTACCGCAACACACAGCAAACCAGGGGCCAAGTGGAGCGGGGCGGACAACCGTAATCCACTTGCGGCAAGCAGGGTGCGCTTGATCCGATGTGGACAGGTGTAGGGAATGTCGGCTGTCAATTCCGCTGCTCAGGTCCCGAGTTGAGGCAGTTCGACCCTATGGGTGTCCGCCGGATGCACGCGTAACCTGGCCGTCACAATGTACGTTGGCATTCCAGTAATCGGGTGGCGTCAATCAGTAAATTAGTGGAGAAGTGCATTTTATTAGTGTCCACATACTTCTGGCCAAGGGTACTACTTATCACCTTACTTAAGCACCATTTATATCCTTTGGTTAGCAGTAAGTAAGTGACCGCTAGTGAGTTTAGAGGCCGTTCTTGGCCTAATCTATAAAGGACCCATAATAAGTATGGGTTGTTGTAAATTAACTCTTGAAAAAACCATTCCATATTCTCTACAATTGAGGACGCTCGATAAGCTTGATTCAACTTACTCGCAGTTGTATCAAACATGACAGTTGACGGGCGGTTTGAAGAACAGGTTATCGACCGGAGGAGACCATGCAA
>Ga0326727_10024014_pt1 | contig 11573 bp, 10 predicted proteins | sample MB2enrmetagenome_FD_207643 | JGI IMG/M metagenome (GOLD analysis project Ga0326727, IMG submission 207643) | Lab enriched peat soil microbial communities from McLean, Ithaca, NY, United States - MB29MY | ecosystem: Environmental > Terrestrial > Soil > Wetlands > Peat | place: USA: New York... | reverse complement strand
ACACGTTTTCAATAAGTTAGGTATGGCATGCGCATTGCTATACGACAGGATGTGGCCTGGACAGACCAGCCATTATCGACAGAATGCCGGCGGCGGTTCTCGATGACCGGAGAATGGACCAAGCGGATGCGCCGGTCCGCCGAACTGAGCCGGTTTCTCAAACAACGCTCAAGCCCTTCGATGGGCCAAGGAGGAAGAGATGCCCGCATCAGGAATAGCGCTTGTAACTGAACCGGAAACATCCATTCAAGCGGAAGAACCCGCTCCATTCATTGAGGACGTAACCAACCTCTATGACAGGATTGCCAGCCGCGCCTTTGAGATCTTCGAGGGCAACGGAGGGCTGGCCGGTCGCGATCTGGACAATTGGCTCCGGGCCGAGGCGGAGTTCTTCCATCCCCTTCACATTGGAGTCAGTGAATCTCCCGAGGCCTTCACGGTTCGCGCGGATGTGCCGGGCTTCAAGGAGAAGGACCTGGAGATCGACGTGGAACCGCGCCGCGTGACGATTTCCGGAAAGCGGGAAACGACGAAGGAATCCAACGGCAAGAAAGTTATTTACTCCGAAACCTGCTCGGATCGGATTCTGCGCGTCGTTGACCTTCCGGCCGCAGTTGTTGTGAAGAAGGCCAAAACCACAGTGGAGGATGGAGTGCTGGAGCTGAGCTTGCCGAAGGCTGTGCCGGACAAGCCGGGCGAGGCCAAACCGCAGGCTGGATAGCTGGCCGGGAACATGCCGGCGCCGAAGAGGCGAAAGAATGCACGGAACGTCGCACTGCGGGTTTTCGCACCGCCGGACGAAACGTGAAACGAACCAGTAGCACCACCAGGAAGGAGGAATGGAATTATGAACGACTCGGATGTGCAAAGAAGTGTGCAGGATGAACTCAGATGGGAGCCGGGACTTACGCATGCTACAAAGATCGGGGTAGCCGTCAAAGACGGTGTGGTAACTTTGACCGGCGCCGTGGACAGCTATTTTGAAAAATGGGCAGCGGAGCGGGCAGCCAAGCGGGTATTCGGCGTGAATGCCCTGGCCGAGGAGCTCGAAGTGGAGTTACCCGATTCCACGGAGCGGACCGACGCGGAGATCGCGCAGGCAGCCGAAAGCGCCTTGCAGTGGACCGTTTCAGTGCCGGCCGGCCGCGTCAAGGTCATGGTGGAGCGCGGGTGGCTGACTCTGCAGGGAAAGGTCGACTCGGAATATCAGAGGTCGAGCGCCGAGCTGGCCGTGCGCGGCCTGATTGGAGTGAAGGGGATTTCAAACGAAATCGACGTCACGCCGACTGTTACGCCCATGGAAGTCAAGACCAAGATCGACGCCGCCTTCCAGCGCAGCGCCATGTTGGACGCGCGCTCGATCAACGCGCAGGTCGATCATGGAACGGTAACTCTGACCGGCACTGTACGCTCCTGGGCAGAGCGCGAAGAGGCCGAGCATGTGGCCTGGGCGGCGCCTGGCGTCTCGAAGGTGAAAAACCTGATCCGGCTCAACTACCTTACCAGCGCGGCAGCTTAGCGGCTGTTGATCCACTGGATGAACAACGGCTCGCTCCGAAGGAAAGCATCTTTGCCTGCGGCTCCGTGACCGGACAGGCGTTGCAGCATTGGCCGGCGGATTTCAAATGAAGCCGGCGTTGATCGTTGACCGGGCGCACGAAACCCCGTTATCGCCAAACGTGTGCCCGGTCACGATTTGTTTCGTCTGGAAATGAGTATCATCTCCCCGTGACCATCCTCTCCCATTTTGTGCTGCCGGAGCCGGTTTGGAAGTGGATCCACGGCCTGGGCGGGCCTGGGCTGATCCTGCTCGGTATCTCCGATAACACTCCCTTTGTCTCCGCCCCGCCGGGAAGCGCGGATGTATGCGTCATCCTGCTCGCGGCGCACCGCCCCGAATGGTGGGCCTACTACGCCTTGATGACCACGCTGGGAGAGGTTCTTGGCGGCTATCTGACTTACCGGCTCTCGAGAAAGGGCGGGCAGCAAACTCTGGAAAGAAAAGTGGGAAAGGCACGCGCAGGGCTCGTTTACAAAGCCTTCGAGAGATTCGGCAGCATCACGGTGCTGGCCGGCGCTCTTCTTCCGCCGCCGTTTCCTTTCACAACCGTCCTGGTGACAGCCGGGGTTATGCAGTATCCGCGCAAGAAGTTTCTGCCTGCGCTGATCGCGGGCCGGGCCGCGCGTTTCTTTGCCGAGGCCTGGCTGGGCAGGATCTATGGCCGGCAGATGATCGGCTTCTTCTCGCGGAACTACCGGTCGCTGGTTTATCTCCTGATCGCGATGGCGGTCGCGTCTGGCATTGGCGCACTCATCTACTTCTTGTGGTATCGGCCCAGGAAGCGGCGCCGGGAACACGAGCTTGACAAGCAGTCATGAGCCTTGGCCGCGCGCCGGCCCGGAGATCACAATGCCATGTCGGGAGAAAAACTGTAGCGCTCCTGGATGAGCGCCGTCATCGATGCGCAAACATCGTCCAAATCCCCTACCCGATACCGCTGTTCGATCTTCTGAATGTCCGATGCCAGGCGATGATCGTGGAACACATTCGCAATCCATCGGGAGAAATCCCCGCGGCGCGCGTGTTCGCCCAGAGATTTGGCCGGGGCGCTCGCCAGCAAGGATACAAACTCCTTCAACGATCGGGCGGGAGGCCCAATCGCTCTTCCACGATCCGTAAATACGAATTCCCCTCCCGGAACCAGGTTGAGATCGAAGTACTTCGTCTTGTGCCGGACGTGCTGCGTCAATCGAGGCAAGAGCTTGAACCGCCGCAATTCCCCTTCCGCCTCTTCGCTCCCCGGCAAGAGGACAGCCTCGTCAACGGCGAGCGCTCCGAGAGTGGCCGTCCACTGAGGCTCGACGCTTCTGTTCTTCACCATGGTCAGCAGGGCTTGCACCTCCTGGGGCTGTGTCAATCGCTTGGCAACGACCACCTCAATGCCTTTGAGAAGATCGGGATTCAGGTCGGACGGGCGATAGGTGACAACCCCGTATGCGCCCAGTTCAAGGTCCAGCAAGTCCTTGATGTTAGGCTGGCGAAGGAAGTAATGCGCCTCATCCACGACAATCCTGTGCGGCAAACCCGTAGTCTGGCGCAGCGAGACCAGCATCGGCAGCAGTTTCTGGAGGTAACTCACCTTCTCTTCGCTTTGCGCGCGGGATAAGTCAACGACCACGCTGAGATCGAAGTGCCGGAGCGCGCGAGCCACATCGGGTATGTCCGGCAGCGGCTCGGCGCGCCCCAGCACCACCACGCCGGGCAGCGACTCCAGCGCGCCGTAATCGCCTTCGGGATCGATCACGCAGACGCTGTAGCCCTGGAGGATCATCTGCTCGCACGCCAGCCCGGTCGCCCAGGATTTGCCGGACTCCGGCTCGCCGACCACCAGGATGTTGCGTCCCTGTACGGCTACCGTAAGCGGGCTTCCATCTTCGGCCGTGCCCAAAGTGATCCGGTGGCGGCCGTTGCGATCCCGAGGCAATCTCATCTCCAGCGCAATCCGCCGCAGATACCCGGCCACGGCGTCCGGGCCGTCGCCAACCAGAACATCGTCCGCCTTCTTTCGCAGCGCCGGGCTGCCCCAACTGACAGCCACGCCAACCTCGCAGGCTTCGAGAAGGTCGTGGTCGTTCTCCGCGTCCCCAATCGCAACTGCGTTGTGGGCCGAGAGACGAAGTGCGTTCAACGCCTCCCGCAAGCCGGTGCCCTTGCTGATCGCCTGCGGAAGCACCATGAGCCGGCTGTGGTTGAACAACAGCACCAGCGGCAGTTCGAGTTGCCTGATCAGCTCCAATATCTTCTCCGCGGAGCCGGCATCCGTATCCACGATGCACTGGCCCAAACTGAATTCAATCCGGCGGCGGCGCAGTTCGTCGAGAAAGGCTTGAGGAGGAGGTTGACCAAGCAGTCTGGTGTGACCGTTCAGGAATGCGAGGACGGCCCCATTCTCCGCTACCACCGCGTCCACAAACTCGAGACCTCCCGCGGCCAGCTTCAGATCGGCAAGAATGCGGCCGGTGACCAGGACGGTAACGATCCCGCGAGCACGCACCTCCATGATTGCGGCTTTGACGCCGGGGTCCAGCACACCGTCGCGCGCGATGGTCCCATCGTAGTCGAGCGCCAGCACGCTGAACCTCATCGCTGTCCCTTTTCCACATCCTTTGAGGATGGGATTTGCGAGGCGTCCCAGCCGCCTCCGAGCGCCTTCATGAGCTGGACCTCCGCAACTCTTCGCTGCATTCGATACGTCACAGCCGCTTGCCGGTCGTTAAGAAGAACAGTCTGGGCCGCGATCACGTTCAGGTAGGGATCGAGTCCGGCCTTGTACCGGACAGTCGCTTCGTGAAGGGCTCTCGCGGCCGCTTCCGTGGCTGCGTTCTGCTGGTCGATCTCCTGGCGCAGGATTCTCAACGAGGCAAGATTGTCCTCGACCTGTTGAAACGCCGTGAGCGCGGTCTGCTGGTAGTTAGCCACGGTCTGGTCGTAAGTGGCGCGATATTGCTGCACGGTCGCCCTGCGCAAGCCCGCGTCGAAGATCGTTTCGGCAAGGCTTGGACCAACGGACCAGAAACGGCTTGGCCAGGTCAGCCAGCTCGATAGAGAGGGATTCCCGAAGCCGCCGGTGGCGCTGAGCAGGATCGACGGGAAGTAGGCAGCCCTGGCCACTCCAATCTCCGCATTCGCCTGGGCGACGGCGCGCTCCGCGGAGGCAATGTCGGGGCGGCGTTCGAGAAGCTCCGACGGAATCCCCACGGGAATAGCCGGAATATCCGCTTCGGAATTGTTCGCCGGCAGTGAGAATGCCGATGGGGACTGGCCAATCAGAACGGCGATCGCATGTTCATATTGGGCGCGCAGGATTCCCAGGTTTGTATCCTGCGCCTGCGCCGCCTTGAGTTGAGCCTCGGCTTGCGCCACCGCTTCGTCAGAGCTGAGGCCGGCCGCGTATTGGCTGCGGGTCAGGTCGAGGGTCTCCTGGTAGGCAACGACCGTGGAATCGACCAGCTCCTTCATGGAGTCCTGCGCGCGAAGCTCATAGTAATCGGCGGCCAGCTCCGCCTGTACGCTCAAGCGGACGTTTTCCAGATCGGCGGCGCTGGCCTGCGCGGCGTAAGTACTGGCCTTCACACTGTTGCGGACGCGCCCCCAGAAATCGGGCTCCCATGAGGCGTCGAAGGGCAGCGAATAGTCGGTGTATGTTTGGACGGCGATTCCAGACGATGAAGAGTTACTCGCCAGCAGTCCGCTGAACTGCGCGGGCGACGGGCGCGACCGGATGACGCTCGGGTTGGTGGCGAGGGTCGGGAAGTATTGCGATCGAGCCTGCCTGACCAGGGATCGCGCGGCAACGAAGTTATCGGCAGCGGCGGCGATCTGCCGGTTCGAAACGCCGGCCTGTTCTTCCAGTTCATCCAGTTGCGGATCGTTGAATGCCTTCCACCACTTTCCCCGGGCTGCGCCATCGCCCGGCTTCGCCGTCCGCCAGGAATTCGATTCACTCGCGACCGGCGGTGGAAGCTCCTTGTAAGCCGGCGGACTTTGAACCGGCGGAAGCACGTACCTGGGACCAACGCTGCACGCTGCAAGAAGCAGGGAAATCGCCGCAGGCGCCAACCGCACAAGAGGCCGGCCGAAGCTAGTTTCGCTTTTATTCACCGATGTACACATCGACCAGTTCCCCCGGATAGAGATTGACATTGGCGGGCTTCTTGATTCTGAAAATCACGGGTAGAACGCGGACATCCACGCGCTCCTGGCGCTGGTCCGAGAGCTCGATCTTGGGAGAAACGAAGGGCTGCACCCGGACAAACTCCATTGGGATCTTGACATTCGACCCGCGGACGGACATTTGCGCCTTCATGTTCGATCCCAGGGGCAATCGCGGCACCAGAATCTCGTCCACGTAGCAGCGAACGTTCAGCGTGGCCGGAGAAGATCCCAGTGTTATGACCGGGTCGGCGCCCTGCGTGTATGCGTCGTAGCCGCCCTGCGGAGATGCGTAGTTTCCGGCGATGGTGTTGATGGAGAGCACAACGCCATCCCGCGGCGCGCGCAAGGCATACTTGGAAAGCAGCGCTCTGGAGGCCGCATGAGCCTGTTCCAGCGCCTTCGTCTGCCGCTCCTGGTTTTGAATGTCGTAGACCCAGGCTCCCGCCTTGGTCAAGTCGTATTGCTTGCGGGTGACATCGAGATTCGCGTTTGCAACCGCAACGGCGTTGGCTGCGCTGTCCAATGCATCTTTGCTCACCGAGCGAGGGTCCATCCGGTAAGCGGTTATTTCTTTCCGATAAGTATCCTGGGCGGTGACCAATGTAGCTTCGGCGGAAACAACCTGCGCGGCCGCCACATCGAGAATTTCTTTTCGCGGCTGCACCTTCAGCTCGTTCAGAAGCGCCCTTGCGGCTTCCGCCTGCGAACCCTGCTGCTCCGCCGTCGCTAGTTGAATCGAATCGTCAAGGCGAAGCAGAATATCCCCGGCCTTCACTTGCTGACCTTCATAAACGAGGATCTCCTTCACCGTGCCCGCCACTTCGGGATACATGTTGATGTTCTCGCCGCTGGTCTGCGCGCTCTCCACAATGCCCTCCGCGTAGATGCCGCTTCCATAGGGATTGGAAGCCGGACTGAACGCGGGAGGCAGCGCCGGCGTCTTGATGCTGAAGAAGATGGCGGTCGCCGCTCCTGCCAGGATGCCGGCGAGTGAAACTGCAAAGATGATTTTGTGTTTCATTTCGCGCTCTTTTCTGTGCTGGGAGTCAGACGCCCGTCTTCCATTTGCAGGATACGGGTCGCAAACTCGTAGATTCTGCTGTCATGCGTTACAACCACTACGCAGCGATTCTCATTGAGAATGTTCTTGCGAACAAAACTCAAAATGGCATTTCCCGTATCGCCGTCCAGCGAAGCGGTGGGCTCATCCATAATCAGAATGTCCGGCTTGCTGATCATCGCTCGCGCGATGGCCACGCGCTGCTGTTCGCCTCCGCTCAACTTCACCGGCGGAATATCCGCTCGTCCTTTCAAGCCGACAATCTCCAGGTAGCCGGCCGCTTCGCGGATGGATTCGTCCCAGTCTCTTTTCTTCAGGATGAGCGGAATGGCCGCGTTCTCGGCCGTGGTCAGACGCGGAAACAAATGGAAGTCCTGAAAGACAAAACCGATCTTGGCGAGACGGAAGCCGGCCAGACGATCGGCGTCCAGCTTCCAGATATCGACATCCTCCACCTCGACGCTGCCCTCATTGGGTTTCAGAATGCCGGAAAGAACGCTGAGCAGCGTAGTCTTCCCGCTTCCGGACGGGCCCACGATGTAAACCATCTCGCCGAAATAGGCTTCGAGGTCAACCTTCTTCAGCGCGGAGGTCCTGGCGTCCCCTTCGCCGAACCACTTGACCAGACCCTTCGCTTGAATGGCTATGCGCGGCATGTCAACCTCTGAAGATTTCGAACGGATCGATACGCAAGACTCTGCGGATTCCCACATAGCTTGAGATACCGGCAATGATCGCCACCATGACAAACCCAATGGCGAGATTCCCGAAGGAGAGCATGGCGGCATAACTGGGAAGTCTTGCCCTTGCCAGCCAGATCGAGAGCACCGAGAGCCCAACGCCCAGGCCGTAGCCGGTGAACGAAGCGAATGTGGCCTGGAACAGGATCATGACGACTAAGTCGCGGCTTCTTGCGCCGATGGCTTTCAGCGCTCCGAACCGCTCCAGATTCTCGAGGATGAACGTGTAGAAGGTTTGACCCGAGATCGACAGCCCGACGGTAAAACTGATCAAGACCATGATCAGCATGTTGGTCCCGCCGCCGGTCTTGTACACGAAGAAATCCGCGGTTCTCTGCGTGAACTCCTCTTTGGTCAGCGCCAGGTATCCGAGCGCCTGCACCTGCTGCTTGATCTTCTGCACATCGGAGAGACTCTTCGGCTCCACGAGCACGTACGAGATGGTGTAGCGCGGATTGGGAAGATACTGCGCGGCTCTCTCGTAAGTCGTGTACAGGGTCGGAGTTCCATACAGACCGGAGGTATTCACTTTGGCGATACCAACGATGACTCCGCGATTGTCGTTCAACTCGAACTCCGACCCGATGCGGGGATTGCCGAGCTTGGAAAACTCCGCATCGCGCACCGCGATGAATCCGCTCTGCGCATAAATGTCTTCGATCTTTCCTTCGACAAGCTCAGGTCTGCCCAGCAGGCTGGTGTCGTCCAATCCGATGATATTGACGGATTGATAGGTCCCGTCGGAGAGCTTGGCCAGGCCTCCTCCGGAATAGAGAGGCACCGCATATTGGACTCCCTGCATGCTTCGAACCGCATCCAGGACGTAGTCCGGCATTCCGACCGTGTTGGCCACCGTCTGCACGGCTGGATCCATCACCCAGATCGTGGAGCCGATATTGATGACCGTTGCCGAGGCGTGATTCAGCACGCCGACAAACATCGAAGTTACGAACATCATCAGAAAGACGGCAAACGTAATGCCCATCAGCAAGGCCGTGAACTTGGCCGTGTCGTTGACCAGCAGCTTGAAGGCGAGTTTGAGAGTCCCCTTCAATGGTTATTTCCCTTCATTGCCGTTTGTTTCAAAGCAATCCGTGGACCACACCCAACCTCTTGGAAAGACTTGAATACGAGGATCACGGAATCCCGATCTCTTCGCGAATTCGCGAAGTTCGCAACCGTTGAAAACCGGACTTATGAGGGCGGTTCAGTAGGCCGACATGAAGTGATACTTGTTGATGTTCATCGACCTGATCCTCGATTCCAGCGTGGATGGCGGGATGCCGAGCCGGGCCGCCGCGCCTGCCGGCCCAGACACTCTGCCTCTCGTTTCGGCCAGCGCCGCGCCGATGGCTTCGCGATCCCCCATCGCAAAGCCGCCGGAAGAAGCGCGGGCGGGCGCTTCGCTGTGGAAGCATTCGCGGCAAAGCCAGCTCTTCTTCACCGTGAGCTTTCCCCGTTCGTAGATCACCACGGATCGCTCGATGATGTTCTGTAGCTCACGGACGTTTCCGGGCCACGGATATCGGACGAGAGCCTCCATCGTTTCCGGAGAGATGGCATCGATCGTCTTACCCATTTGCCGGGCAAATTGCTGGACGAAGTGCCGTACTAACAGCGGAATGTCTTCCGCGCGCTCCCGCAGAGGTGGGATCGTGATGGGAAAAACATTGAGCCGGTAGTAGAGGTCGCTGCGGAACTGCCTCTGCAGGATCATCTCTTCCAGGTCGCGATGGGTCGCGGCCACCACCCGGACATTCACCCGCTTTGTTCGCGTGCTGCCCAAACGTTCATACTCCCGCTCCTGCAGGACGCGAAGGAGTTTGGGCTGAAGCTCGAGCGGAATGTCGCCGATTTCATCCAGAAACAACGAACCCTGGTCCGCCAGCTCAACCCGGCCGGCCCTCTGCTCGATCGCTCCCGTGAAGGCGCCGCGTTCGTGGCCAAACAGCTCGCTTTCCAGCAGTCCGCCGGGGATGGCGGCGCAGTTGACCTTGACGAAGTTATGGCTCCTGCGGCGGCTCCGATCGTGAATGGCGCGCGCGATAACTTCCTTGCCGGTGCCAGTCTCCCCCAACAGGAGGACGGTCGAATCGGAGGCAGCCACCATCTCGACGAGATCGAGCACCTCACGGAGGGCCCGGCTCCGGCCGACGATTCCCGCAAAACCCGCCCGGACAGGGATTTCTTCTTCTGGAAAGAAGACATCCTTCATGCTGCTTGCGGCGTCGCTCGCGAGACACAGGTGCTGGTTGCGCGGCTCGTAGTCCAAAACCCCTTCCAGACTCATGACTATCCTCCAATCCTATGTGCCCACTGTTGAGAGGTAACTCGACCCGACCTCCGTCAGTTTGTGTTTCTTTCCTGTCTGATCCACTCGCGGATATACGGCGGACAATTCGTGAGCCGGATGTGCCCCTTCTCGCAATGCTCCAGAATCCTGATCGCATCTCGATCCACGAGGGTCAGATCTTTCAGGTCCAGAATCATCTGGCGATCCTTGCATTCCAATTCAAAGAGCGATCGCAATTCAGATACGTTTTCCGCATTGAGGCAGCCTATCAACCGAAAGACTGCCACTCCATTTGCAACTCGCTCAATCCGCAGCATCCGTTCTCACCTCGAACGATTCTGCATTCATGGTTTGCATTTGCCGTGCCAATCGTATCTGACTGATAAATATGTAGTTGCTATACAGCAGAAATGGCGGAGGTTCGCCAATTGGCGAAAAGCTGTACAAAAACGCGGCCAAAGCCGCCGGCAATTACTCCCTTGCGGAGCATTGGTCGAGGGATCGCCGATTCCTGGAGAGCTATGTAATTCGGAGGCGGTTTTTATCGATCTTCAGCGACCTGATCTTGGATTCCAGGGTCGATCGGGGCATACACAGCCTGGCAGCCGCGCCTGACGGTCCGGAGACGCGTCCGCCGCACTCTCTCAACGCCGCTTCAATCGTCTCCTTCTCCTGCGCGGCAAGCAATTGAGAGAGTCCAACCGGGCCTTTCGGGTCCGTTGCGGGGGACTGGCTTGAAAGCCAGCTCTCGTCCACCGAGAAGCTCTCCGTCTCGCACACAATGACCGATCGCTCAACGATGTTCTGCAGCTCGCGAATGTTGCCTGGCCAGGGGTAGGACTGGAGTAACTCAAGACTCTTCCTGCTAACTTGCCGAATGCTCTTCCCCGCTTTTCTCGCGTAACGGTCGATGAAGTACTCGACCAGCAGCGGAATGTCTTCTTTTCGTTTCCGCAGAGGGGGAGTCTCGATGGGAAAGACGTTGAGCCTGTAGAAGAGGTCGCTGCGAAATGTACCCGCGGCGACAGCCGCCTGAATGTCCCGGTTGGTGGCCGCAATCACCCGCACTTCGCAGCGGATCGTCCGGTTTCCGCCTACACGCTCGAACTCCCGTTCCTGCAGAACACGCAAGAGCGCGACCTGCGTCTCCGCGGGAAGTTCTCCAATCTCATCCAGGAAGATAGTGCCTCCCTCGGCCAGTTCAAAGCGGCCCAGATGCCGCTGGGTAGCGCCCGTAAAGGCGCCCTTCTCATGGCCGAAAAGCTCCGACGCGATCAGGTCGCGTGGAATCACGGAACAGTTCACACTCACAAACGCCCGCGAAGAGCGGAGCGATCGCTTGTGGATGGCGCGGGCGATCAGTTCTTTGCCGGTGCCTGTTTCACCGGTAATCAGGACGGTGGAATCGGTGGGCGCGACCTTGGCGACACGAGACAGCACGGCGCGCAGGGCGGGAGAAGAGCCCACGATCTCCTCGAACATGGATGCCTTGTCCACCTCTTCGCGCAGCGCAACGTTCTCGTGATGAAGTCTCTCTTCGGCCTGCTTGCGGTCGTCGATATCCGACGATGCGACAACCCAGCGCGTGATGCGTCCCTGTTCATTGCGCAGCGGCTTGTAGCGGAACAGGAACCAGCGGTAAACCCCATCGTGCCTCGGCGTCCGCGCTTCGAACTCGATCTCGGACCCGGTTGAGAATGCGTTATGAACTTCAAGATAGGCGCGTTCCCAATCGTCTGGATGAAACAGTCCCGTCTTATAGCT